>Ga0209482_1000175_pt1 | contig 55693 bp, 52 predicted proteins | sample CoawatmetaG10DNA_FD_187512 | JGI IMG/M metagenome (GOLD analysis project Ga0209482, IMG submission 187512) | Marine microbial communities from the West Antarctic Peninsula - Coastal water metaG104-DNA (SPAdes) (version 2) | ecosystem: Environmental > Aquatic > Marine > Coastal ...
TAACATTATCGTTCATTATTGCACTCCTGCAGGCATCGACATATTTGTTCATATACTGAATTGGTTCTAATGAATGCTTAGAGTTTACATATTTTGAAAATAAAGGCCAGAGCCTATCTTTAGCTTTTTTTATTATTGAGTCGTCACCAACCCAATTAAATAGTTGGGGCGAAGAGCATGCATTTTGATCCATAATATAAATATCATTAAATAAAGCCACACATAATTTATTTAAATCATCGTTAGTAGACTCAATAATTTTAATGGCATTAATTACTGATAATGAAAAACGATCAGGAAAAACAATTTCACGTGATCTTGGTTTGCATTGATATGCTCTCATTTTTGCAACTGTCTCATCACCCCCCCAAATTACTCTTCCATCAGCGACTGACATCCAAAACTTATTTACTTCATCATCTCGCTCAAATTTGACAATGTGGATAGATTTTTTAATATTAGAGTATTTAGGATAATCAAGGATTGAAGCTAATACACTAATTATAAATGAAGATGACTCTGACTCTTTTGACGAAAGTCGAACTACAGATGAATTTCCAGAGATAATTCCAAAAGCCAAAGAAAATGCAAAGTTAACAGGAACATTAGAAGGGCTATTATGATAGACCAATCCCAAGCCAACTCGTAAGTGACTTGTAAAAGAATTCCTTATAATTTTTTTTAAATTTGAGCCCCTACACCAAAAAGCAAAAGTTGCAACATCAGGGAATTTTCGTATGTCATTCTGTGATAGTAATTTCTTTGAAAGCTCTGACAGAAATTCAATACGTAACTCACTGAATACTGGCTCAGGAAAACTGGAAATGTGCTCAGATTTCCCAATTAAGAATGTAAGCTTGGAAGAAATATCTTTAGGTATATGTATCACTACACCCTCTTGATTCTGCATTTTTCATACGACCATAAACCTTAAAATAACTTCCTTTTCTTCCACATTTGCAATTATCAATTCCATGTACTTCTCCTATATCCTCACTAAGCAACGAATGCCCTGGATAACTTTTAGGTATAACTGATATTAACTGAATTAAGCCTCGCTCCCCAATATTTTTTGATTGGTAATTTGCATGATCTCTTATTATAATTTCTGAAAAAGTGGACGCATGAAAAAAGCCGTATTCGCATTCCATAAATATTGAGCCTGTCTGCTCAACCATACCATAATAGTTATGTACTTTTTTAATGTTAGCAATATTAAAAATGCGTTTTTTATATTCTTCATTACTTACCGACTTTGATTCCATTTGCTTCCAACCCCCTCCATGAATCAGGATTCCATTAGAAATATTTAACTTTTCATCTAATTTCTCAAGCTCTTCAACAAAATGCTTCCACACAATAAATGTAAACCCAAAGATTAAAATATCTTCATCTTTATACTTTATTATGAAGCTTCTAACTTTCTCAAAATTAAAAGACATATCATCGTTAAGTGCAAATTCTACATCACGTCCAAACATTGAAAAACCCAATACACCAGCAGTTCTAGCAGAAAAATTTTTTCTATTAGACACAATAGATTTGCTGTCAATTATTAACATTGGTAGCCTTTTGGGGCCAATAAAATCAGAAACAATCCTAGATAAAACTTTAACTTGCAGTGCTGATGTTTCTTTATCAAGATAAATACGTGATACATCCTGTCCACTTGTTCCAGAAGATGTCATTGTTTTAATTACATTACTCTTAGGAACGCTAAGTAAATCCATGTGTTTGAAAAGTCTAACAGGTAAAAACGGAATATCTTCAACACGAAGAGCCATTTCACCAACGCTATTAAACTTGCTCATTAAAGAGCTATACTCTTTACAATTCTCTAAATGAAATTTAGTTAGATTATTCACATTCTCCAGTACAAATAATTCTTTTTCTGGCTGACTAAGGTTGAAGGTTGAAATACTTTTGGGGTCAATCATATTAATCTATTTCAATGAGTTATAATTAATTTTTCCTGACTCAAATCTAGGAAAATCATTTACTGGTATTAATTCTATTGCTATCATGTTGATGCCTATTGATTCCGATACCTCTCTTCTAAGGTCTGTAATAGATAAGCCTGGAGATTCTTTTACATAAATAACTATCTTATCATCTTCTCCTGTTGCAATAACTTCAAAACCCATAGTTGAAATCAATTTCTCAAGAGAATCAAGGGATATTCTATTTCCAAAAACTTTGATAAAGCGTTTTTTTCTACCTTCAAGAAAATAATAACCTTCTTCATCAAAATATGCCAAATCTCCTGTCTTTAATATCCCATTGTTAACATCTTCAGTACCTAAATCTCTTATAGATTCGGCGTATCCCATGGATACATTGGGTCCTTCATATATCATTTCACCAATAACTTTACTATTAGAAATTTTCATACCTTTTTCATTTTCCAACCATAATTTACCACCTGGTATAGAAATACCAATACTATTTGGCTTCATCTCAACACTCTTACAAGGTAGATATGAAATTCTTGAAGTAGCTTCAGTTTGTCCATACATTATATAAAAGTCTATACCTTTAATCTGAAGAGAGTTATTGAGTTTTAATGCTTTTTTATAATTTAGTTTCCCACCTGCTTGTGTCATTTTTTTAATAGTTGGGATATTAAGATTATCTATACCCAACCTTAACATCATTTCATAATGAAAGGGAACACCAGCTAAACTTGTTGCTGAAAAATCATTAATACTTCTCCAAAAATCTTCTTCCATCATAGATAAGCTTGAAAGGATAATTGAACCACCTGAAACTAAATGACTATTAATTATGGACATTCCATATGAGTAGTTAAGTGGCAAAGAAGTTATAGCACGATCTTCGCAACTAATCTCTAAATAATCTGAAATTGACTCTGCATTAGATTGAATATTTTTTTTAGTAAGCTTAACTAATTTTGGTGATCCTGTAGATCCTGATGTTGTTGAAAGTAAAGCCAAGTCATTATGTAAATTAGATTTACGAACATTGTCATTTAAAAATAAACTGCTTTTATCGAAGCTAGCTTGCAATGAGTAGGAATCATTATCGAGAATTCTTTTAGAAAAAATGTATTTTGGGCTATACACATCTATTAAATTACTTAATTGTGCATCATTAATGTTTTCACTCAATAATAAAGGGACTAAATCATATTCTAAACAAGAAAGATAGCACACCAAAGATGCAAGATTATTTGTGCCCAGGAGAAACACTAGAGATCTATTTTCAAAATTGTTACCAAAATCTTCAACTAGTTTTTTAAGTTCTTTATAAGTTATAAGACTTCCATCATTACAAACTACTGCAGTTTTGTCTATATGGTCGTCATTTATTAAAAACATTAATCAATCAACACATCATAATTCTTTAATTTTTCAATACCAACAGTATAAGATTCAAAGTCTACAATATCATCCATATCCATCATGATATCAAATGCATCTTCTAAGCCAGCAATCATACCCATATGTCCAACAGAATCCCAGGCGGGAATGCATTGATAAACAAAATCTTCATTTAGCTGGTCTTCAGATATAGCAAAACAATCTATAAATACTTTATTGTATTTTTCTTTATTTGTCATTTTAGTCCTTAAATTTATTATGTAAAAATTTCAATCAAAACTGTAGTTGAGAAAAATCTCCAGTTTGAGGGTTTATAGTTACCACAGTAACATTACCAACAGAGTCACAAGATCCAATACCTACAGACTCAATTGCATTAAGAGGAAAAGTAATATTATCAAAAACATAACTCCATTCATGGAATGGTTTTTGAAAATCAAAATTATCATGAAAAAAACGCCCTTCCTTTGTCTTTATTGCTAAAAAAGGCTGAGGACCAAAGGTTGGCTTATTAGTAAAAACTTGAAGTTTATTATTATCCATCTTGATTTCAAAACTAATGGGTGACTTTTCTTCTAAACCAAGTGCTTTCCGCATACCATCTCTTGCTTCGCAGAAGCTAAATTTTACATCAGGAAATTTTTTTGATATTTTGTTTATCATGTCCTGAACTTTTATAACATCAGGTCGCATGTCTCGAAAATCATGATGATTAAAAGAAAGTAGCACTGGTTGCCCAAGTTCTGCCTCCTTAAAAGCCTGTTCTACATCAGACTCTTTTAGTAGTCGCGCTCGTGTACCTAGATTTAATGAGCGTGCAATCCAGCGTCGACAATCACCTTTCTTCTGGTAATCATCATGCGAAGGGTGATAAGGCTCCCAGCTATCAGGCGCTCGCCTCCAATCACCAAATCTTCCATCAGCAAGGTCTTTAAAATTTGAATAGTCTTCATTAGTTTTTTGATTAGCAATATCAAATGGGATAAATTGTTCTAAAAACCAATGGCTATCTGGCCTTGTAGAGTGAAATCCTGGCCTATTTACACTTGGAAACCATTTTCTTTCAATAATTTTTCTTGCTATAATTTCAAAAATAATTGGACTATGCGAAAAAAAATGAGTTGCAGGATGGTGAGCTTCCTTTGTAAATGGTATTGGATGATGATGAAAATGCACTCCATCTTGACTTGATGATGTTCGCTCTAGTATCTCCATATAATGATCAAAAATATTGTGAAAACCTAAATCTCTATGTCGTGGATTTTCAGAAAAACCTACATGATCCATGCAATGCCAGTTGTAGATCCAACCATTTCCAAATGAATCTAAAAGTTTATTCCTAAATTTTTTAGAAAGTAACTCATCCAACATTTCATCTAAAGGAGCCCATGTGTCATTGTATGTAAGAAGTTTATTAGATACAACTTTGGCAACATCTTTTTCAATTCCATTTAAGTCAATAGACTGATCTTGCAATTTTTTTAGTGTCTCATAAGTTGGACTTAATTCTATTCCAAACATTTCTTTCAATCTCTCAAAAGTTGCACGAATAGTTTCCTTTAAGGGTCCCTCTGTATCAATGCAATGAGCAATATAAACAACTTTTTCCATTTTAACTCCTGTATCTTTAAGTGACTAAATGCCAGTAATACCCGGGCATAAAGTTTTTGAATAAATAACTACCATGCCGTCCAACCACCATCAATAATAATATTTTGGCCAGTAATATAGCTAGATTCATTTGAGGCAAGAAATACAACAGAACTTGCAACCTCCTCTACTTTAGCTTTCCTACCAAGTGGTACTTTTTCAGAATATTTTTTTACAAATGTTTGATTTTCTCCCTCATGATAAACCCCTCCAGGAGATATACAATTAACCCTTATATTTTTCTCACCCCAGTATGCGGCAAGATAGCGAGTCAAAGAAATTACTCCACCCTTTACAACTGGATACACTGAATGAGAATATGGTTGAGTGTTTTTTTTAGTTTTTTGATTATCAGAATATAAATCATCTAAATTAGATCCTTTATAAAGTCTCTGATCATTACCAACAACTCCATAAATTGACGAAATAAATATTATATTACCATCTTCTTTTTCTTCCATAGAGCGTCCAACTTCTTGTGTAACTAAAAAAAGCCCATCTAACTCTGAGCGAATTACAGACTGCCAACCTTCTAAAGAGCATTCCGTAAAAGGAAGGTAGAAATCATGGGGCTTTGCTGTAACACTATAGATTAAAGTGTCAATTCTTCCATATTTTTTTAAGATTAAGGAGACTAACCGAACTACTGATTTCTTATCCGTAACATCTACATCATATTGCTCTATATTAGTATAGACTTCGGAAAAAGCAGAGCTTGAGGCTGCTTTAGACTCCATTGGAAGATCTGCCGAGATTACAAGTGCATTTTGTTCACAGAGTGCTTGACAAAAGCCTCGTCCTAAATAGCCTCTACCCCCTAAAACTAAAACTATTTTATTTTTTAAATCAAACATATATTCAATTGTTTAAAAAGAAAATTTTTCATTTCTTTCAATACTTACCTTTTTACCAGTTTTATTAGACTTAAATAATGCTTCAACCACCTTTAAACTTTCTAATGATGACACTGCATCATATTTATGCTTCATTCTTCCTTCTTCAACTGAACATATAAATTCCTCTAATTGATGCAAATACATATCATTAGAATCATAATTTGTATTATTAAACAACTCATATGGCTCTTCATTGATTTTTTGAGCAGTAACAGTCATTTTGTTAAAATCATAGGTTAGCCATGCTTTTTCAAATGTCACTACTCCACTTCGATGTGATGGCCTTTGAAGGAAATCTAAATGTATTTGACTTACTGCCCCAGACTTATGTTTTATCATCAAATCAGAGCAAACATCTACATCAAGGTTTAATTGCTTATACTCAGTAATATCTCCTGAAACATGGTTTGGTAATCCAGCCAATTCAAGTGCAAGATGGATTTCGTGAATTAAGGATAATGCAACACCTCCCCCTAAATCTTTTCTTGAATAGTAAGCCTTGGTATAATCTTCATAAGGATGCCAGTCTGGCAACCATTGACCAACCTGACATTGGATGTTAATTATTTCTCCAATATCATTTTCATTAATGAATTCTATAATTTTCTTTACTATTGGATGAAACATTAAATTATGGCCGACAAATGAGGTTATTTTGTGAGCATTCAAAACATCTATAAGCTTACTAGATCCATCCAAAGTATTTGATAAAGGTTTTTCAATAAAAATTCCTTTTACATTATTGGATATTTTTAATGCTGCCTCAATATGAAGACTAGATGGATTAGAAATTATTGCAATATCAGGCTCGATACTCATTACATCCTCCCAGCTATCTATTTCATTTACACCAAGATCTTTTGGTAATTTCTTATAGTGTCCTTTTTTACTCCTTAAAGCAGTAATATTTTGAATCCCAATTTTTTTTAAATTCACTATATGCCTTTGACCAATTGATCCAGCACCAATAATTAAAGCAGTTTTTACTTTCATAATTTTTCTCAAACTTGGCTCTGATTGGGATAAGAATCTTTTATTAAATTTTTTACCACAATCACTATTTATGTCTATGATTTCTGGCTGAGCATCAAGTAAATTAAGTATTGCTGACAATGAAAAAACTTGATTATCTTTATGTAATGCATCAAAAATAGCCTTAAAAAATTCTAAATCTTCAGGGTAGTCCAGAGTCATTCGTAACCCAGGCCTAATATGACTTTTATTTTGAACATCTAAATCCACTACTTTAAATAAACCAGTATCAGTAAAATATCTTCCCCATACTTCAGTATCAAATGAGTCTTTTATATTTACTACCTCCCTTAAAGCATCAACTTTAATCCCGTAACTAAAAACTCCATGTGGAAGATCAAACTGACGAATTAAATCAGCATCTGTTTCTAAATATTCTTTTACAATCTTATCAGCATATTCGGGATCAACAAAGGGACAGTCGGCAGTTATATTAAGAATATAGTCAAGATCAAACTCATCCGCAGCACCCAAAAGTCTAGCTAAAACATCCTCTGGGTCTCCATAATAGCATTTAATATTATTTTCTTTTGCGACAATACCTAAAGGTTTATCTTGCTCATTTATAGATGTGCATAAAATAATTTCATCAACACTTTTAGCTAACTTTAACCTATCTATCATATGACTCAAAATAGATTGACCTTTAATTTTAAGCAATAATTTCTCTGGCAATCGAGTTGACTTTAATCGACCCGTAATTAAATATCCAACTTTCATTTACTCTTTTGAAATATGTTTAGATAAAATAACTTGACCAGCATTAACATCTGCAGCCAACTTGCTCCCAATAACTTGTAATATATCTACTTGTGACAAATCTGTTATCTGTGCAGTTCTACAAAAATGAAAATCCTCTATTAATAACTTACTACCTTTAATAAGTCTATGTTTTGTTACAGCTGCCATTTTCATTGGACCGTATGATGAATACTTTTTTTCAGCCTCATTTAGCTCGAGAGCACCATCACCATAAAGCTTATTAAGAAGAGCTATATCTCTATGAAGCTCATTTAATTGATCAATTGATATGGCTGCAGAGAAATCACATCGTTCTCTACCATATTGGGTAGTCACATGTTTTTCTATAAAATCCATGCCATTCGATGAAACCATAAGCGTAATTAGATTATTATTTTCTTGATCCCATGCAGTATGATCAGCATAACCAAAAACTGCCCCTCGAAATAAGTCTTGTATTTTCCTTATTTTATAAAGATTTACATCCTCATATTTAGTTGGATAATTTTGAAACCCAAACATTAGAACTGTCTCTCTTAAATGAAAAAATTTAACCGCCTCTTCAACTTCTTTAATTGTACAACCACCTACTCCTATGACAATCTTTGCTTTTTTGCTTACATTTTTGAGAACTGTACTTTGAATTCTTGGTACATTTAAACAAACTGAATGAAGCTCAACCATCTCAGGGTTAAACCTTTTTGAAAATTCAATTGCCTTGGTGTCATTGAGTAATAACATGAGTTCTTTATTATTCTCTCTAACTATACCAATTAATTCCTCCCATTCAGACTCACTAAGCATCCAAGATTTTAAAGTTTCATAAGCATCATGATCTTTAATCATATATTCATCCAAATCAAGTGTGATGTGAAATTTAACTACATCAGCATTTGAATTTTGACAAATTTTTGTCACTAAGTCTTTCATGAAGATAAAGTCACCCTCATGATGCCAAGCGGTTTCAGCAATCAATTTAATCATCTAAGGTGAACCCATTAGAAAAAGAATTATTAACACTTTCATATTCTTTCATTTGACCAATATCCTTCCAATATTCATGAATTGGAAATACATTTACATTCTTGCCTTCATTGATTTGTTGCTCTAGTAAATCAGGCATATCTATAAAATCACCAGCATTAACTTTACCAATCATTTCTTGTTCAAAGACATAAATCCCAGCATTAACAAAAAACTTCTTTACAGGTTTTTCTAAAAAACTTTTAGCTTTTTGATTTTCAATATTAACAACACCAAAAGGAATCTGCACATCATATTCTCGGATACACATTGTTGCCAAATTATTTTCTTTCTGGTGAAAATTTAACAAATGTTCAAAATTTACCTTAGTTAAAACGTCCCCATTCATCATTAAGATAGGTAAATTTGGAAGGTCTTTAGGTAGTAATGCAATTGAACCAGCTGTTCCTAAAGGCTTATCTTCTTCAACATACTTGATGCTAACCCCCCAAGAAGAGCCATCACCAAAATATTCATGGATCTTATGTGCTTTAAAATAAGTTGAAATATAAAAATTATGAAATCCAGCTTTTACAAATCTATCAATAATAGTTTCTAAAATTGGCTTATTACCAACCTTAAGTAATGGTTTTGGAATATTTTCAGTTAACGGATGTAATCTAGTTCCAAATCCTCCTGCCATAAGAAATACAGGGTTATCATAGCGTTTATCATATGTTAAATGCTGAAGTGTTTCCAGACCAACAAGAGTATTGCTTTTATCAATAATGGGAATATGCAATAAATCTCGACCCTTCATTTTCATCATTATAACTTCCCTAGAATCTGAACTTAGAGCAACAATAGGATTATTATTCATAATACCTTCAATAGAAGAGCTCATGGACTTATGCTTTAACAGTGCTCTTCTAATATCACCATCTGTTATCGTGCCTAATAACTTGTTATTTTTATCAATAACCAGTGCAACTCGCAAACCACCATGATGAAGAATACTAATAGCTTTTTCAAGAGAGTCTGATAATTTAAGTGTTACTTCTTGCCAATCTTTCAATTAAACTCTCCTAGAAATGATCTTTAAAAGTTTTAACTACCGATAAAGGCTCACTTTTAAGTTTGTCAACTATAAAATCTGCAGCTTTTCCTGAGCCATAAATATTATTCATATTAGTAATTGTCTTTATAAAGAGATCTGACATTGCAAAAATAATCGACTCCTTTAATGAATCAATATGACAATCAATAATATTTGGGCCCTTAATTCGCCCTTTCTGTCTGTCACCAATATTTACAACTGCCTTTTCAAAACTTGCTGCCTCAATAATACCACTTGAAGAATTGCCAATAAGCAAATCAACATGTTTCATAGCACTTAAATATTTAACTTGTCCAAGGCTTTTGACAACTTTATATTTTTTTGGATTATTTTTACAAAATTTCTCAATATTTTGATTAATAATTTTACCTCCTGAATCAGCATTTGCATATGTAAATAGGATATTAAAGTTAAAAGTAGCTAGGGTATTAAAAATGGAACTTAAATCACTTTTTATATCAGTTTCTTTTAGCGTTACTGGATGGTAGGTAAATAAAGCACACTTAGGAGAAAAACTCCAATCTAATTCTTGTTCTAATTCGGATTTTGTTAAAAGTTCAAAATTAGATATATTATCAATTCCTGGAGCTCCACTATTAAATACTCTTATTGGGTCTTCTCCCATTTGGATTACTCGTTGACGGTAGGTTTCAGTAGAGCAAAAATGCAAAAAACTCATTTTTGTAAGTGAATGTCTAATTTGCTCATCAACTGCTCCTTCAGTAATTTCTCCACCATGAATATGCGCAATAGGAATATTCATTAATAGCGCTGAAAAAGCAGCCGCATGAGTTTCGTATCTATCCCCCAGTAATAAAACTAAATCTGGTTTAAGTCTCTCAAAGCTATCAGAGAGAATTGATGATGCTTTAGCAGCAGATTTTACGATAGAAGATTTTGAATCTGAAAAATTAAGGTTGTTAATTTTTTCATCAATAAAGAACCCATCATCTTCAATTAGTTTATATGTGTTTCCATGTTCACTTGAATGATGAGATGAAGTAGTGATTAACTGGAGATCAAGTCTAGTTGATTCTTTAATTTTAACAAGAATAGGATAAAATAGCCCATACTCTGCACGAGAACCTGTAATGACACAAATTTTTCTATTCATAATAATAAATCATCTGCATCATAGTCTTTTAATGCAGTCTTACCAATTATGTCGTACCATTTCATGGGACTTATACCAAGCCCAGGCCTTTTAGTTGTCAAATTTTCATCAGAAAAAACTTCGCCTTTTTTAATTTTTGTTTTTGCTACTATTGACTTTCTAGCAATATCAATATTTGGCTTTTCACTTTTAGTTAAGACTTTAATGCCATTCCCAGAAGCTTGCTCAATATTTCTTATCGCAATTATCATAAATTTAAGTTCGTCTGGACTCAATGAAGCCTTATGATCAGGGCCTTCTAGTTTTTTATCTAAAGTAAAATGTTTTTCAATTATAGAAGCTCCCATTGCAACAGCAGCAATACTAACTTCAGTACCTAAAGTATGATCACTATAACCAATTTTAATATCAAATTTATCTTTTATAGTTTGCATTGCTTTTAAATTGACATCACTCATTGGTGTAGGGTACATAGTATTAGCATGCAATATTGTTATATTATTTTTTAAGGTTCCAGCATTTATCAAAATTTTTAATGCATCTTCAATCTCATTAAGAGTTGACATACCAGAAGATAATATTACCTGTTTACCGAGTGCGCCAATATGTCTTAAGTATGGTAAATTAGTAATTTCCCCACTAGGAATTTTAAAAATCTGTAGATCTAATTCATTCAGTAAGTTGGCACTATCTATATCAAATGGAGAAGATAGAAAAGTAATACCTTTCTTGTTGGTGTAATCAATTAAATTATTATGGTCATCAACATCTAACTCTAGCTTTTTAAGCATATCAAATTGAGACTCATTAGAATTATCACTTTGCTTCTGATATGTAGCTTTTTTAGCATCTCTTAATGCAAGGTTCTTTGCCGTAAAGGTTTGAAATTTAATGGCATCAGCACCAGCATCAACTGCAACATCAATAAGTTTATATGCCAGTTCAATTGAGCCGTTGTGATTAACACCTGCCTCAGCGATAATATACACACTCATTTAATAAAAACTCCAGCTTTATAAAAACTATTCTTCTTTATTGTTATGGAATTATTAGTAATTGCTCCGCTTCCTATAAAACTTCCCTCTCCAACTACTACACCTCCATTAATAGTTACATTTGTTGAAATATGGCAATGGTCGTGAACTATAGAGTCATGTTCAATTAAAGCCTTTGAATTAATGATGCAATTATCTCCAATAACTGCATTAGCATTTACTATAGCATCATGCATAATGATTGTACCTTTACCAATAAGTGCGTGAATAGAGACGTATGCCCTGGGTGACACAATACTTGGTAGGTTGAATCCCAAGGCAGCCAATATACTGAATAACTTAATTCTTACCTCAGGTGAGTGAATTTGACCAACAGCTACAATTGCATAATTATATTTTTTTGAAAATTTCTCTATATCAGAGTCACAACCAATTACTTTATAACCAAAAATATCTGATCCAATTGGCCTGTCAGCACCAATAATGCCAGCAATTTTAAATTGCCCCTCCTGCTCAATAACATCAATAATTGATTTACAGTGGCCACCGTCTCCAATCAATAGAACATCTTTCACCATGCAATCACACTACTTGGTATGTTAACAACTCGCTTTTCAAGCCATTTTGCATTTATCAATTCATCACTCTGAGTATTTTTAAATACGTCTAATTTATTCATCAAATTCCAAATTGGGCGAGTGGCTATTCCTTTAGAATTTGTATCTTCTAAAAATAAATCTCGCTGTAGCTGGTCTTTTAATATTATTGCATTTAACCAGTAATTTGACTTTGAATTTTTAGGCTCTTTGATAAAAACTATGTCTTTGTCAGAAAAAAAATTTTTGTAAGCCAAAGCAGTTTCACGTTTACTTATCAAAAACATTTCTAAGTTCTCTAATTGAGCAACTAAAAGAGCTGCATTCAAATTTGGCATACGGTAATTATATCCAACCATATCATGGTTATACTCCCATTTATGGGGTACTTTCGCAGTAGTTGTTAAATGTCGCGCTTTTTTTGCTAATTTTTCGTCATCAGTAATAATACAGCCGCCTCCACCAGCAGTAATAATTTTGTTTCCATTAAAGCTTAAAACTCCTAATAAACCATATGAACCAGTATGCTTTGATTTATAAAAACTACCCAAACTTTCAGCTGCATCTTCAACTAAAGGTATACAAAAGTTATCACATATTTGTTTAATTTCGTCAATTCTACAAGGATGGCCAAAAGTATGCATTGGCATGCATGCACTAATAGTTTTACCCGTATTTTTGTTTATACACTTTTGGCCTTTAATAAATGTATTTTTTTCTAAAAATAATTGTAATGCTTCTGGAGATAGGCCCAATGAATCTTGATCTACATCTATGAAAATTGGCTCAGCTCCACAATAATTTATAGCATTACAGGTTGCTACAAATGTAAGTGGCTGAGTTATAACTTCATCACCTGGATTTACGCCAGATAAAATTAAAGCAATATGAAGAGCAGAAGTTCCATTTGAAGTAGCTATGGCGTAACTAACACCCACATATTCAGCTATTTTTTCTTCAAATTTATCAATATATGTCCCAGATGAAGAAACAAATGTAGAGTCTATACAATCATTTAAATATTGCTTTTCATTACCAATAAAAATAGGCTGATGCAAAGGTATATTTCCTGTCACACCATATAAAACTCTTACAAAATCAATAACTTCATCAAACATTATAAATTTCAGCTTTGTAGTGTCTTAAATTTTTAGGTAAAGTAAACCAGTTTATTGTTCTTTGCAGGCCATCTTGAATAGTAATTTTTGGTTTATATCCAGTAATTTTTTTAATTTTAGTATTGTCGCAGTAAAGACGAAATACTTCAGAATTTTTTGGCCTTAACCGTTTCTCATCAGTAACAAAATTGACCTCACTTTGCATTAACTCCTTAATAATATTAAGTGTTTCAGCAATACTTATCTCTGAATTTGAGCCTATATTGATAATTTCACCTATGGCTTTATCATTTTCAGCAATTGATATAAAGCCTCTGCATGTGTCTTCAACATAATTAAAATCTCGAGTGGGGGAAGTATCACCCAATTTAATTTCTTTCATGCCATTTGCGATCTGTGAAATAATCGTTGGTATAACGGCTCGTGCAGATTGACGAGGCCCATAAGTATTAAAAGGCCTTGCAATTGCCACTGGAAGATCAAAAGAGTTAAAGTAGCTCATTGCCATTGAGTCTGCGGCAATCTTAGAAGCACTATAGGGGGATTGAGGGCTCATTGGGTGCTTTTCATCTATTGGAACATATTGAGCAGTTCCATAAACTTCGCTTGTAGATGTATGTATGACACGAATATTACCATTTTCTTTAGCTGCTTGACAGACATTTAAAGTACCTTTAATATTCGTATCCAAGTAACTATCTGGAGCAATATAAGAGTATGGAATAGCAATTAATGCTGCAAGATGAAAAATAATATCAACATCTTTTGAAATATTTTTACAGAAGTGAGGGTCCCTAATATCACCAGTTACAACTTCAATACTATCCATACAGTTAACATCTTCCAACCAACCCCAATTATTGAAAGAATTATATTGTGACAGTGCTTTTACCTTATATCCATCTAAAACAAGCATCTCAACCAAATGAGAGCCAATAAAACCATCTGCGCCTGTGACTAAAGCTACCTTATTATTCATATTTCTATTTAATTATATTTATAACAAAAAAATCATAATTTTAAATTAATTCTTTCAAAGAAGAAATAATTTCAACACCATCTATTTCAGAGGCAATCTCAGCTGAAGAAAGAAGGATATATTTTTTAGATTTTGCAAAAGATTTTACTTGCAATATATCTTTTAACTCATCATCAATATGAATATCAAAATGCTCTTTATATAAGTTATCTTTTCGAATAAGTGAGTCAAATAAAATACCCTTAGAATTCAGCCAAGAAATTGTTCTGTCTCTCATAAAAGGATATCTATTAAAAGGCCTAGAAGTTGCTATTATAATCCTGTCACCCCGATTTTTTAAAGCAGAAGTAAGATATTGTGCATCTGGATTTATTGGTACTTGATACTTGAAGTCACTCATTCTATATTTTTCTTTTAAGATCCAATAATCATCCCCCAAAAGGTCCCTAGCATCATCTTTGCTTTTAAATTTTTTGTTGGTTTCCTGAAAGATATAATCCAACCAAACTTGAGGATAATCATTGAAAATTCCATCAATATCAAAACTCCATACTGTTAATTGAGAACTATGATTTAAAAACTTCGACATAAGAAAAATAAATTAAGTATTGATTTATAGTTTTTTGTGAAAAAGCAACTTTAATATCTTTTTTGGAAAAATTTTTAAATATTTAATTAAAAAAGTACCAAGAAATGTTAAGAATATTATAGTTGAATATAACACCCCAAGTTTAAGAGCTTCAGCTAATAAATGCCTAGCCATTTTTTTTTCAAAAGATAATATTATTAATTGGCTAAAAAAAATCGTTAATGATGATTTAAATAACTTCGTACGAATTATCTTTTTATTACTAACGTAATGATCATTTTTTAACCATTTATTGAAACTAAAGTACTGATCCTTTATATGGAAATAACTTCTGTTATAAGATGAAAACCCCCTATTTACTGTCAAGGCATTAGAGTTGACATAAGCATCAAGATTCTTAATCAATAATTCATAATAAAGACTTATTTCTCCAGCATACACATAATTTTTACTATCATACTTAAAGCGAAACTTATTCAACTCTCTTTTAAAGATTACGTTTGAAGGCGGTGGAGCAAAATCAAATGAGATTAATTTTTTAAGCACATCAGAAGAATTCAAATAGCCATAAAATTCTTCTGGAATTATATTTATACCCTGGAAATTGTGTAAATCAGCGCGTAAAGATATATACATTCCAACTTCATGATTTGTAGTTAATACTTTATGAGCAAGGCTCAAATGGTTTGATTCAAACCAATCATCTCCCTCACAAACTACGATGTAACTTCCATTTGCAAACTCTAAAGGCTTATTCCAACTTGCAATATCTTGAAGCTTTTTATCTAGTTTAATATATTTTGTTTTTGAGTTTAAGTTATCATTTTTTCTTAGATAATTTGATATAACCTCACGACTTTGGTCTTCCGAACAATTGTCAACGATAATATATTCATAGTCAATAAAATCTTGTGCGGCAATTGAACCCATTGTTCTTTCAATTGTTTTTTCTCTGTTATTAACCTCTGTACAGATTGTGAAAAAAGGTTTATTATTTTTTTGACTCATTATTATAAATTTTGAAGAATCATATCTAAAATAAAAAAATATTTATAGACAATGATAAGAATTATTAAATTTTATTTTAGTTACTTTTTAGCCATTTTCTTAAAATCTTGGTTGCTGTCAATTAATTGCTGATATGTTCCACTATCAACTATTTTCCCATTATGCATCATATGAATAATATCGCACTCTTTTAAAGTCGAAAGTCGATGCGCAACCATAACTATTGTTTTTTTATGAGATAAGTTTTGAATAGCTTCCATAATTATATTTTCAGTAATGCCATCTAATGAACTAGTTGCCTCATCCAAAAAAATCACAGAAGGATTATGATAAAGTGCTCTTGCAATACCAATTCGCTGCCTCTGGCCTCCACTCAGTCTAATTCCCCTTTCACCTACAATAGTATTATATTTTTCAGGTAATGTTGAAACAAAATTATCTAAATTCGCCATTTTGGAGGCTTCTTTAATTAATTCCTTATCAATCTCATGCATTGGAACTGCAAAAGCAATATTTCTTTCGATTGTTTCATCATTTAAGTAGATTGTTTGAGGGACATAGCCAACAACTTGCTGCCAATTCCTTACATTATGATAGTTTATTTCTACCCCATCAACACTTATAGAGCCTGAATTAGGTGATATCAATCCAAGCATCAAATCAATCAAGGTTGTTTTTCCAGAACCAGTAGATCCAACTATACCAATAGTAGTATTTGCATCAATTTTTAAATTTAATTTATTTAGAACCAAGTCCTTGCTATTTGAATAAGAATAACTAAGTTCATTAAGTTTAAGGTTTTTTGATAGTAAAATTTGATCCTGGTTATGAAACTCATAAGGCCTATTAGGAGCTTTAGATAAATCAGAATAAAGTCTTTCAAGAGCAGGTAAATTAAACTTTATTAGTGTAATCCCACTATATATTTGCTGAACTGCAGGCAATAATCGAAAACCAGCCATTGCATAAAGCGAAACTATTGGAAGTATTTCTGCCGTAGAATAACCAGTAGAAACAAAAAATATCATAATACTAATGATTCCTGAAAAAGCAACCACCTCTAATAAATATCGCGGCAGAATGGCCATTATAGTTTTTTGAGCCATATAAGTACTAAATTTAAAAGATGGATTATTAAATCGGCCAATAAATTCTTCCTCAATCCCTCTTAGTTTAATATCCTTAATTCCTGACATAGCCTCGTTAGTAGTTTTATACATTTGATAATTTTCTTCTCTAGTTTCTACTCCAATGTAATGGAGCTTATTTCGAACATATTTGTAAATTAACCAATATGAAGCTCCCAATACAATTGTTGTAAACATTGCAATTATGGGGTCTATATAAATTAGAAGAGTAGATATAAATAGTGCTACAATCAACTTTGATAATACAGATAGTATAGGTAGAACAGTTCCTCCTATACTTCGATTTATCTCATGTAATATATTTTTACTTAATTCAGATGTATTTTGATTCAAATAGAAGCTATAAGGACGATGCAAATAGCCTCTCAGTAGACGAACTGAAACCCTATGAGTTTGATGATTTGAAAAATAATTAATTTTCCAAACCATAAAAGCATTTACACTATTTGCCACTAGTAAAATAGAAATAGAAAATATACCTAAATATACAATGAAAACATTATCACTAGAAGCACCTGACAACCTATAAGCAAGCTCTAAGTATTTATTTTCATGAATTACATCTGGTGATGCAATAACTGCCATAAACGGGGCTATGGAGGATACACCTGCAACCTCAAGTAGGCCAACTAATATTAGCCCAAAAAAAAGAAAAATAACTTGTTTTAACTCAGACTTTAAAAAAACAATATTTATTTTTTGCCAAATTGTCATAATTCGTCTTCAGTCAAGAAAAAATCTATGGATTTATAATCTACCATCAACTTGGTTGGCATTAAATAAATATTTAATATCATAAAGTACATGTTCTTCTTTTCCAAATGACTTAATCTCTTTAATAGTTAATTCAGAAAACTCATCATGAGCAACTGCTAAAACTACTGCATCATATTTATTTTGCAATGGTGACATTATAGGAATTATTCCATATTCATTATTAGCTTCAACTTTGTTGACCCATGGATCATAAACATCAACTAAACATTCATTTTCTAGAAATCCATTAATAACATCTACTACTCGAGTATTTCTGAGATCTGGACAGTTCTCCTTAAATGTTAAGCCCATAATAAGAATATTTGCATCCTTCACATCAATACTCTTATTCTTCATTAAAGAGATAACTTGTTTAACAACATAACTACCCATATCATCATTAAGTCTTCTTCCAGCAAGGATTATATCTGGACTATATCCAACTTCAATAGCCTTATGAGTCAAGTAATAAGGATCAACTCCAATACAATGGCCTCCAACTAAGCCTGGACTAAAAGGTAAAAAATTCCATTTAGTTCCTGCAGCCTCTAGAACAGATTCAGTGTCTATGTCAAGTTTATTAAAAATAAGAGCTAATTCATTAATAAGAGCAATATTAATATCTCTTTGAGTATTTTCAATCACCTTGGAAGCTTCTGCCACTTTAATACTTGGAGCTTTATGAGTTCCAGCTTTAATAATCTTTTGATAGATTGAATCAACAATGTCAGCGATTCTTGGTAAAGAGCCTGAAGTAACTTTTTTAATAGAAGTGAGGCGATGCTCTTTATCTCCAGGGTTAATACGTTCAGGAGAGTAACCACAATAAAAATCTACATTAAACTTCAGCTTAGATGATTTTTCAAGAATTGGCACACAAACTTCTTCAGTAGCACCAGGATAAACCGTTGATTCATAAATAACTATATCGTCTTTTTTTATAAAGCCTCCAGCAATTCTACTTGCACTAATGAGCGGCCTAAGATCAGGTTTTTTATATTCATCTATAGGAGTTGGGACTGTAATAATAAATATATTACACCCTCTAATTGCATTAGCATCATTCGTAAAACTCAAGTTTTTAGAATCTTTAAACTCATTAGAATTTACTTCAAGCGTAGAATCAGTTCCATCAAGGAGCTCCTCAACTCTATGTTGATTAATATCAAAACCAATTGTATGAAAAAATTTTCCAAACTCAACAGCCAATGGAAGCCCAACATATCCAAGGCCTATAACAGCTATTTTTTTGTTTTCAATAATTTCCATATTTTTTAAACAACCCATATTTTAAATTAGACACTAAAAAGCCCATATATTAAAGCAAAAAAACCATAGATAATAGAAATGCTTAAGCAATTAAGCTTTTGCAATATAATTTATAAAAGATAGAAAAAATCTAAGTATAAAAACATTTTAAACCATCACGGCCAAATGTTAAGGAAATTAATTAATATTTAAAAAAAATTAAATCTAAAAAAATATTTGATACGAATTAATATGCAATCATTAATCATGAATTTTAAAAGTCTTGATTAACTATATAATAATCCCTTTGAATATTAATATTTGAAAATTGTTATCATTAAATGATCTTGATAAGTTAATATGAAATACAGCAATACAGACTTTAATAAAAAAAATATCCTAATTACTGGTGGTGCAGGATTTATTGGAAGCAATCTAGCCTTCTATTTTCAAACAAATTTTCCTGATTCTAATGTGGTTATTTTTGACTGTTTTCGAAATGAAAATATATTTCAAAATGGAAATCTCACAAGTTTTGGACATTACAAAAATCTAATAGGTTTTAATGGTGATGTAATTTGTGGAAATATTAATAAAAAAAATGATTTAGAAATTCTACATAATTATAAATTTGATTATATTTTTCACCAAGCTGCTATTTCTGATACGAGAATCTATGACCAAGAAATTGTAATGCAAACAAACGTTAACTCGTTTTATGAAATCTTAAAAATTGCTAAAAAAGATAATGCAGTTACAATTTATGCAAGTTCTGCAGCAGTTTATGGAAGCCTTCCATCCCCTCAACAGATAGGACAAGAAAAACCTGAAAATCCTTACGGATTCAGTAAATATTTAATGGATCAGATGGCTAAGAAATTTGCCATTCAAAATTCTAATTTAAAAATAGTTGGCTTAAGATTTTTTAATGTTTATGGACAAAAAGAATATTTTAAGGCTAAAACTTCTTCAATGGTCATTCAACTTGGTCACCAAATTCTTAGTGGACAAAAACCTCGACTAATAAAAAATTCAAATCAAATTTTAAGGGATTTTATATTTATCGAAGATGTAGTTCAGGCTAATATCAAAGCTTGTGATGTAAATAGTTCATTTTCCAATAACTATGGAACCTTTAATGTAGGAACTGGAAAGTCTAGAAGTTTTCAAGATATTTCTGATATCTTACAAGAACAACTTGGGACTAATCTTGGTACAGAATATTTTCCTAATCCCTTTAAAGGCTATCAATTAAATACTCAAGCAGATATTTACCTTACCAAAGAGTATTTAGGTTTCGAGCCTCAGTTTTCATTAGAAAAAGGTATTAAGGCTTACTTACCTGAAATCAAAAGGCTTCATGGTGAAGAATTATGATTGGTTTTGAAGGTAGATCTCCAAAAATATTAGTTATTGGTGATTTAATCATTGATAACTACTTATGGGGATCTTCTAATCGCATTTCCCCAGAAGCACCTGTCCCAATTGTTAATATTAATAGTGAAAGTTCGTCACTTGGAGGTGCGGGAAATGTGATTAATAATTTAAATTCTTTAGGGGCTAACATTGATGTTATTAGCGTAATTGGTGATTGTGAAGACTCTCAAAAACTTAAAGAACTTTTAAAAGACATTAATATTAATATAAAGCACTTAATAATTCAACCCAATAGAATTGCATCAAAAAAAAGCAGAGTTATTGTTTCTAAACAACAAATTGCTCGTTATGATCTAGAAAATACTGAAGAAATAAGCTCTGATTCAGAAAATACTATTATTGAAAATTTTAAAAATATTATACAAAACTATGAAATTTTATTACTATCCGATTATGGTAAAGGTGTACTGACTGAAAAATTAACACAGTCCTTGATTAAAATAGCCAAAAATAATGATAAAAAAGTCTTAGTTGATCCTAAAGGACTTAATTATTCCAAATATAAAGGTGCCTACCTTCTCACTCCAAATAAGAAAGAAGCAAGTGAGGCAACCTCAATAGATATAAAAGATAATCAAACCCTTGAGAAAGCGATTATTAAACTTAAAAATGAATTTAATTTAACTATTTCTCTTATTACACTTAGTGAGGATGGAGTTGCGATTTATGATGATAAGCTTCGTATACACCCTACGATTTCCAGGGAGGTTTTTGATGTAACTGGGGCGGGTGATACTGTTTTAGCTTCACTTGGATTTGCATTAGCTTGTGGAGTTGATATTGATAGAGCAGTAGAATTTTCAAACCTTTCAGCCGGAGTTGTAGTTGGAAAAATTGGAAGCGCCACTGCATCTTTAGAAGAAATTATAGAATTTGAATCTAGTATAAATAAATCTCTGACTAATCATTGCGTTAAAACAATTTCAGAAATTACTTTGTTAAGTAATCAAATTAATGAGAGTGGGGCAAAAATTGTGTTCACTAATGGATGCTTTGATATTCTTCACTTAGGTCATGTTAAATACTTAGAGGCAGCAAAAAATAATGGTGATATTTTGATTGTGGGTATTAATTCAGATAGATCAACTTCTGCTTTAAAAGGTAAAAATCGCCCGATTAATTCTCAAATAGACAGATCCCAAATTATTGCTGCTCTTAAGGTAGTAGACTATGTTGTTATTTTCGATGAAAACACACCTTACGAATTAATCAAAATTATTAAGCCTTACACTTTAGTTAAAGGAGGCGACTACGAAGGCAAGAAAGTTGTCGGTGAAGATATTGTTAATAAATTAGTAATCGTAAAATTTGAAGATGGGAAAAGCACAACAAAAATTATTAATAAAATTCAAAAAGGTCATAAATAATGGACTCAATTATTAAGCATGAATTTAATGAACATATAAAAACCAGTAAACTTACCATGGAGTCTATGAGTGGAAAGATTGAAGAGGCTGCTAAAATTTGCATTGATTGCCTCAAAGGTGGAAATAAAATTTTAATTTTTGGTAATGGGGGTAGTGCAGCTGATGCACAACATATTGCTGCTGAAATAGTTGGTAGATATAAAACTAATAGAAGAGGCCTTCCTGCAATTGCTTTAACAACAGATTCCTCAGCAATGACAGCAATTGCAAATGATTTTGGCTATCTTCATGTATTTGAGCGACAGATTGAAGCTTTGGGAAGTATAGGTGATGTATTAATTGGAATTAGCACTGGTGGTAGTAGTGAGAATGTCCTTAATGGAATAAAACTAGGTAGAACCCTTAACTGTAAAACTATTGGATTTAGTGGAAAAGACGGTGGAGATTTAAACTCCTTATGTCATGTTAATATTGTGGTGCCTTCAGATGATACTCCAAGAATTCAAGAAATGCATATCGTTATTGGTCACACTATATGCCAATTAATAGATGAAGCATACTAAGTCATTCTTATAACTTCAAGAGTGGGTAACCTCCAAAATATAATACTCTTTGTTGCTTTTGCAATTTTTTTGAATATCATTTTTATTCAACCTATTAAAACCTATGCTTTAAAGCCTTTTAAGTTTATTCTGACTGAGATTTCTTTAAACCCATTCAGATTATTCTTTATGATAATAAAATAGCCTGGTATGGGAATGATGGTAAACAAAACTTTGTTTCACATACTATAACGATACAAGCTAAAAAGCCTCCAGTGTCTCTGTAGCTGATTTGGATAATGATAGTGATATTGATGTTGTATCATCTTCACAAAGCGATCATGCAATAAGATGGTATGAAAATACTACTACCTCAACTTATTAATCAAATCTGCTGATGATTAATAAAATGATTCAACAGCCCTTAATACGTCATCTACTTTAATAAGATTCATGCAATTATGATGTTTGAGTGGACAAGTACGCTTCATACATGGCTGACAGTCTAAATTTTTTTTAACAATAATACTTTTTTCCAATCCCCATTGTGACGTTTCATTATCATCAGTAGGGCCAAATATTGCAACTGTTGGAATTTGAAAGCTTGCAGCAATATGCATTGGCCCACTATCTCCAGTAATAAATAAATCAAGACATGAAATTCTATCTATTAAGTCTTGAACTGAAGTAACTCCAGTAAGATTTTTAAAATTAGTAACTCCTTTTTTAACTAAGAGCTTTTCTATGTCTTTTGAAATTTTTTTTTCGCTAGGGCCACCAAAAATAATAATTTCATAACTGCTAGATAGAACTGAGGCTACTTCAGCAAACCTTTCAGGATGCCACTGCTTTGCAGTACCATATGAAGCACCAGGATTGATTCCTAAAGTTAATTTTGAGTAATTACTGCTATACGAAGGATATAACTTTAATTTTCCAGCAGGGAGTTTTAAATTCAAGCACTCATTAACAAAATTATTATATTTTTCAACTTGATGAAGATTCTTATAACTATTTTTGTTAAATTGGTATTTTTTCTTACTCACCACAAAGAATCTTAATAATTTTGAACGAAATGAGCCTCTAAAAGATAAAAATAAGTCAAATTTACCTAAACTCTTTGCAAAACTATTTATATATAGATTATTTTTCTCTAAAACGATTATTTTTGTAATTTGATTATTATTTTCAAATAATTCAATTGAGGATGGTGAGCCTATTATGGTAACTTCGGGATTATTAAACTTTGTTAGTACATTTTGAATCGCTGGAGTAGACATTACCGCATCGCCAACCCATGTGGGAATTTCAATTAATAATTTCATTTATAACTTTAAGTGTCTCACTGACATTTTTTTCTATGCTGAAATTTTTGGACAAAACTTTATTAGCACTTTTAATTTTTTCGCACTCGATCTTATCATCTAACAGTTTATTGATTGTTGAAACTATAGATAAATCATCAGGTGTTGACATTATAAACTGTTTATCTAGTATTTCACTAGCTCCATTTTGTTTAGTTGTAATGACTATATTATTCGATTGTAACGCTTCAATAACTACATTTGAAAAAGGCTCATAATGGGTTGGTAGGATAAAAATATCACTAACATTATAAAAATCATTAACATCTAACCTTGGTCCAGTAAAAATTACCTTATCTTCTAATCCTAAATCTTCAGCTAAATTAACATAGTAATTTAAATTTTTTTCTTTACCAATTATGAAGGCCTTAATATTTTCTTTATCTAACTTAGATATAATTTGAAGAAATTGTTTAACTCCTTTTCTTTTAAACCCACTTCCAACATAAAGAAAAATAATTTGATCTTTGTTAATGAAATATTCTCCTGAGAGTTTATCAAAAGAACTCTGGTAATCAATTTCTCTTGGTTTGATACCACTATATATAACTCTTATTTTATTTGGATTAATATCATAACAATCAATTATTTGATTTTTAACCATTATTGAATTTGCAATAATACATTTTGCATTTTGAAAACATTTTTTTTCTAAAAATAAATACACAGGATGAAGTGGATTAAATTGTGATTTTTTTTCACTTCTTAAATATATTCTATGTACCCCATCACCAGCTCGATAAACATCTGGGCAGGTAATTCTTTCAAGCGAAAAATAAAATTTATTTTTTTTAAATAAAGAAACTTGTAAATTAAAGAGTACTACACGTAACCAAGAAGGTAAAAATTTAGGGAGCTTTGAGTTGATAATCTGATGAGGAGTAATTATTTCAGTCAAAGCCTCTGATAACCGAGATAAATACTTTTCGGCACCACCATATTTGTCATTACTGGCTCGTATGAAATGTATCTCTTTATTCAAGAGATTTATTTTTTTCAATTAACATAAAATAAATACATATACCTAACATCATCATAAACTGAAGAAACATATGATCCCTCATATTTGCATCAACAAAGCCCCTACCTACAAACCCCATTGTTATAAATAACGTAAGCATTGCATAATAATTTAATGATCTTCTAAATTCAATTATTGAAATTTTAGTTACTACAAACACAAAAGATAGCCAAATTAAAGTTGCAATTATACCGGCACCTACTGTTAACTCTAGGATTGCACTATGCGCATGCATGCCTCTTTTTGCATACTCAGGATGCCGCAACTCTAGCGCATGGCCAAAAGCATTTCTACCAAAACCAACTCCCATAGGATCTTCAACAATATATTTGAATGACTTTATTGCATAGACAATCCTTGTATAGTTTGAGCCAGTTACTTCAAACCCGCTTTCAGTTTTTAAAACTGGAGCAGCTGGATTAATAAAGCTTGCATCCGACGAAGAAGTTACGGCAACTGGGACAGTTTCAACTAACTTAGCCCATCTGGGATCTGTATTAATATTATAAATAAGCGGTATAGTCAAAACTATAATCAAACCAATAGAAATAAAGCTTTTTGCTTTAGTAGAATACTCTTTATTATTATATAAAAAAGCCATACTAGAGCCAATACCTAAAAAAACTAACGCAATATCTCCAAGCCTTAGAGCTTCAACAAATGTTGAAAAAATACAAAAAATTAGGAGTAACAACAGAATACTATCTGATACTTTTAGTACTTTTTTCTTGGCACGTAAGCGGTAAACTACTTCAGCAATAATCATTGCTAGTAAGATATTAGTCAAGTAATTTGGCAAAACTGGGGAGTCCATCATGCCTCCATATCGTCTAAGCATACTGCCCTCATGCCAAAGAAAATCAATAGCTGCAAGATCTAAATATAAGATATGCAAAAATAAACTATAAAAAAGAATAGTAATCAATGATTCTTTAGAGATATTTTTTGAATTGTTGGCATAATTTGCTAGCAATAGACCAACAATAAAGTAAATAGTTGGATAAACGATATGACTTTTAAACTCACTTATTGACCAATTTGGCTCGAGAGATAAGAAAATTGAGTGAAAAAAAACATAACCTACAAATAAGCTTAATAGCCCAATAATTAATTTAAAGTCCTTACTCTGCTTAAGAACCTTAAAATTATTAATATGCTTATGCTTAAGAGTGACAAAAACTAGTGAAATAATAAGCCCTACTATTAATAAGTATCTTAAAGAAATTGTTCCATCTATGCTCAATATGAACATAAGAAGTGAAAATATTGATAGAATTAATCGGCTCATATTTTTAACTTATTATTAAAACAACTAAACGATTTAACCACACCATCGAAAGTTAAGTTGTAAGAATATTTTAGTTAGCCAAAAAAATCAAATTTTTTAAAATTTTCTTTAATCTTATTTGATGGAGGTATAAAACTAACATTTGATTTTACTAATGACTGCATCTTGTAATAAAACTTATAAAGAAAGAACCTAAAGTTTGATATTTTTTTAGAATTAATTGGGTATCTATTATCATTGGTTCCAGTCATCAATATTTGACTTTGGATTGAACTATAATCAAAAAGATACTCAACTGGATAATCTGGAAATTTATCCTTATCAAATAGACTATCTTTAATGAAAATAGAATTGGATATAGTGCAACATATTAACTTATACCCTTTTTGATATCCTAACTTCTCTAATGACTTTGCAGAGCATCGTAGATAAGGATGTCCTTCTAAATCATAATATTCCATATATCCTGGTATAAATAGATTATGCTCAATTACTACTATTTGTGGATCAACATATTTCAAATTTTTCCAAACATGGTAATCAAACGAATCAATATCTACTGAAAGTAAACCAATATGCTCAGGTAAATTTCTATTTTTGAAAATGTCATCAAGGCAATCTTTATTTTTAGACTGAACAAATGAACAGATACTAACAACATGATCTAGATTTTTAGTATTGGAAATTAAATCTTCATATTTATCTTTGTCTCCCTCAATCAAAATTGCATGCCAATTTTTATTTTTCCATAGATTGTATGTATTAGAAGCAAAAATTCCATCCCAAGCCCCAAACTCACAACATATATTATTTATCTTACCGTCTAAACTAGTAATAATATATTCTAATATTCCATCTTCTCCATGTTGAGAAGTAATATTTTTACTATATATATTTAACTTATCTTTCATGAAAATAAAGCTCCCTGAATATTTAATGCATCACCCGAATTAATAACAATCTCTGGTTTAGTGGTATTAAAAAAAGCAATTAATGGCTTATTAAGGGCATTAGCAATATGTAAGGGTCCAGAATCTGCACAAACCATGAGATCAGATTGCTTTACCAAATCAATGAAATTTTGCGAAGATTCTGCAGTCTTATTAAAATAAAATTGGTTATGAGTTAATCTAAAATCTGCTCTATCCATAGATGCAATTGTTATTTCAGAATTAGGATATTTTTGAAGAAGATTAGATACGACATTATCAATTTTAATATTAGGGATACTTCTTGAGCTATCTGTTGAATGTGGACAAATAAGTATTTTTTTATAGTTGCTACCAGTTACCAAATCACTAATCAACCATTTTTTAGGTTCTAAATATAAATATTGCCTTACAACCTCGTAATGATTTACCTGTTTTGACTTTTTATAATCCTTATAAAAGAAGAAATTTTGACAATAAGTAAGAAAATAACTGCTTTCATATCCAAATGACCATGGATTAAAACCTATATCAATCTTTCTTTTCTTTAAGGTACTATTTAGTTTAATGACATCTAAAAGATTTCGCTTATCTAAACTAACACATTCTAACCTGGGAAGTAGTTCCTTTACATAAGGCTCCATTTGCCTTGAACATAAAATTAAATATTTTTTATTTGGAAACTTCTTAATAAATTCCTTTATTACAACTATTGAGATTATTGTATCTCCATAGCGTGTAAAAATAGAAAATAAGATTTTCTTAGATCTTTCAATATCCAGATAGCTTGGTAAGGATGGTTTAGCAGACTTTACCTTAAACTTAAAAAATGAATTAACCACTACCAAATACCCTCTTTTTCCATTAAATCAATATTTTTTTGACAAACTAATTCCCAGTCTACTAATGGCGACATTACACCTTCTGTCAAATGAGTAGATAGGCCCTGAATTGGTGATACACAAAGTGCTCTATTTTTAAACAAGACTCGCCCATAAACTTTTTCACTCAACTTTGAATCACTAGGTCCTTCAGCAGATTTTTTAATAAATTTTGAGAATTTTCTTAAAGTGCTAGATTGAAGTAAAAAAGTATGCGTTGTATTAGTGATTTGCCTCCAATGACAGTATTTTGATAGAAAAATAAACGATAGTCGCTTCCATTCTGGAAAATAGCGATCAGGATAATCTGGCGGGTGAATAATCAAAGGTATTTTTGATAAGTCACCAATAATTCTATTCATATAATTTTTCTTCTTACCATTACTATGAAGATATTTTTCTTTATTTTCAATAAACTCCGTCAAGAATTTAAAAGAGTTAGGTAGATGCAAATAATCATCTTCACACATATACACCCAATCTTCACTAGGTAAATTTAAGCCAAAATCAATTTGAGCTTGAAGAGATTTACTGGCGCTTCCTAGCATCTGATTATCAACACTAACATCTTTAAAAAATTTAAAGAAATTTAATAAATCTTGAGATAAGTCATCACCAATGATATGAAATTCATATAATTCACCTTGAAGTGCATTATAGAGACTAAAAAAAGAAGCCTTAATAATTTGAGTTTTGGTTAAAGAAAATGGCCTTTTAACTTTATGGACGGATTCAACCTTGTCACATGCTCGAAATAATATATTATATTTAATAGTCATTTTTTATAGTTTAACTTCAACTGCACTTCCAGACTCATCTGGAATAATGATAGATGTTTCAGGTTTATCCAGAAAATACTCATAGTATTAAATAACCCTTATATTAAATGTTAGAGTACTTGCCCTAAATATAAAACAATATTTTTGTTCATATTTCTTTGGACTTATTTTAAAAATTAGTCTTGCAGTTAAACCCATCAACCCTCCTCCAAAAGAAAGCTTAATATTTTCAATTTTAATTCCTTTTCCCATATAGTGTGAAACACTATCTTTTTCAAAATGATCAAATGAAAAATACGATAAATGGTGAAAATGAGTTGGGTCAATCCATGAAGACAACGAACTAAAGTGTGGAGTAATAATATTTATCATAGCGCCTTTTTTAGAAACACGAACTAATTCATTAATAACTTTAGGTATGTCATAGAAATGTTCAATAACATTATCTAACATAATGGCTTTAACAGTATTATCTTCAAAAGGTAATTTTTCGTTTTCTACATCACAAATATAATCTGCTGCGTCACACTTATATTTATCAACCCCTTGATAATCTTCAATTACTTTATTACCGCATCCAATATTTAATTTCAAATTATCTCCTCTACCTTGGAAATTACTTCATCAACACTAATTAACTTCATGCCATCTTGATTTCGCTGTTTTTTTGGCAAATTGTTCACAAAAAAACCATCTTTCTGAATACTTTTATGCAATTCATTATCTTGATAGGCTCCAAACTCCAATCTAGATGTTGGACCAAACAATGATAGAGACTTAACCTTCATTGCAATTGATAAATGTAGAATACCCGTATCATTTGTTATAAGTAAATTTAATTGTTTTAGAATTCCTGGGAGGTCAATAATTTTAGTTTTTTGAACTAAGTTACACTGACTATCAGTGTTAACTTCTTTCTCAATCTTTATCATCATTTTGTGCTCGAATTTCGAATCTCCAAAAAAAACTAAAAAATAGTTTTTACTCAATAAATATAAACTGAGTTTAATTATATTTTCAACTGGCCAAATTTTATAGATATCTTGTGCTCCAACCTGAATACCAATTATTTTTTTTGTAGTTTGGAAAAAACCTACTAATTCTTTAGAATAGAAGTGATCTGAAATAGACATTGAAGTATCAATTGATTTTGGATTAAAGCACCTTACTAAATTAATTTTTTTTTCAATATTATGCTGCTCTTCTAAAGATACGTGATTTAAAAAAAGCTTCTGATACTTGTGATTAGTATTATCTGTCCATTTGAGGATGTTATTTGCTCCACTCAACAGAGAAATAAATATATCCTCTGGACCATTAGAGTGAAGAAACAAAATAGTATGAATCTTATTAATTCTGCATCTAATTATTATAGAAAGTAGATTTATATAGCCTCCAGAATATTCCCAGATTATATCCACGTATTTATAATTCAAGAATAATCCTGAATATTTTTTATTTACAAGGAATATAATTGTTGATTTAAGAAAGCTCTTTCTAAGGCTTTTAATGGCTGGTGTTGATAATAAAGTATCTCCAAATCCTGTTGATGAAACAACTAGAACTTTGCCTAAAACATTATCACTTTTTCTTTTTCTTAAAGAAAATAGTAATGCATTAACCGAGTCTAAAAGTTTCATAATTAGTTTCCAATAACTTCTTTATAAACACTTTCAGTAGTATTTATCATTTGATCAAAAGTAAAAAAAGTTAAAGCATGCTCTTTTCCATTTTTAATAAGCTTTTTACGTAAATCTGAATTTTCATACACAACTTTAATTGCTTTATAAATCTCATGACTATTTTTAATCGGTACGATAAGTCCAGTTTGATTATGAATTACAACTTCTGATAAACCACCTGCATCGGTTGAAATTACAGGTTTTCCCATTAACATTGCTTGTGGCAAAACCTGAGATGTTGCCTCTCCTGAATACGATGGAAGAACCATCACATCCATTGCTTTATAAAAAATTACTGGATCAGACTGATAGCCAGTGAGAAAAACTCTATCTTCTAGTTTAAGTTGATAAATTAATTTCTCAATATTGTCTTTCTGAGGACCGTTTCCAACAATAATTAAACGAATACTAGGTATTTTATCAGCTGCCATTTTAATGGCTTCAATCAAATATTTATGCCCCTTCCATGATCGTAAAACCGAAACTATACCCACTACAAAATCAGATTCATTTAAGTTATATTTTGGTCTAATATTTTGCAACTCTCTTTCTTCTGAAAAAATTTTTGTATTAGCACCGGCTGGAGCAGATGTAATTTTTTGAGGTAACATTTTATTATCAGCAATCATACTATTGCGAATATCTCTTCCAGAAGTAATAACTTTATCGGCTAATTTCATATATTGCCACCAAGTTAATCGACTTTTACTAATTGGCAGACTAATATGCCTACTTCTTACAACTTTAATACCAGCAATTTTTGCGGCCAAACCTCCTGTTCGAGAATCAACAGAACTATGAGTATGAATTATATCAATTTTATTTTTCTTAATATATCGCACCAAATGAAATATAGCTAAAAGATTTATTCCTTTATTCATTTTTACTGAAAAAGTTGGAACTCCAGCTTGATTAGATTTTTTATATAAATCACTATTTGGTTGAGCAGCAATTATCATTTTGTAGCCTTTATCAATAAAAGCCTTACTTTCTGCCAAAATACGAATCTCTTGTCCGCCCCAACCCAAAGACCACTCGATATGAAGAATTTTTATTCCCTTATTCATTTAACATCTCCGTAATATTTCTTTTAATCATATCTAAGTCCATATTCATTAAGCAATCACTAATCTTACTTCCAGCACAACCATCTTTCCCACAGGGCTGGCATAAGCGACTTTCTGAAAAAACTCGATGTTTTCCCATCATTTGAAGTCCATTAATATGTGAATAGCCTGATTCTATTAAATCATTATCCCAAGGACCCCAATGACATGCGCCACTTGGCCCAAAAAACGCTAATACTGGAATATCATTTGATGCACTAATATGCATAATTGCTGTGTCTACGCCTATAAAAGATACAGCTTTACTATTAATCAATGCAGTTTGCTTTAAAGTCAACTTACCTGACAAATTAATTGGGTGCGTTTTGCACAAAGATAGTATCTTATTAATTTTATCAATTTCTGTTTTTTCATCTGATGAAGTTATAACAGTTTTTATTCCAATTATTTTTTCACAGTAATCAATAATATTCGCCATAGTTGAGTCGGCAATGCATTTAAATTTCCATCGAGATAAAGGATGTATATGAATATATCTTTTAGGTAGGGGTAAGATATTTTCTGCAAGTACTGAATCTTTCTCATCCCAAAATATTTTAACTCTTTTACTGATTATAGGAATATTCAGAATCCTTAGGGGGTCGAGGTTAGTTTCAATTGTATGTCTAAGAGCTTGTCCTGGCAATTGATGTGTAATCGCATTCCTAGAAATCCAATTACTATTAGTGTAGCCAATTCGTTTAGAGGCCTTTGAAAATAAGGCAATTAGATTTCCACGGTCACTCTTAGTTAAATTAATAACAATGTCATATTTTTCACTCCTGAAAGAAAAAAAGAATTTAAATTCTTTCCAAGTTTTTTTAAAGAATGATAAGGATTTTATAAAATTTCGGTCATAAATAATTAATTTATTAAGATTTGGATTTAAGGTAAGCATTGATTCAGTCCCTTTATTTACAGACACATCAATACTTGCATTTGGATAAAAGACCCTAAGATTTTCTATTAAAGGAGTTATCAACAGAACATCACCAATATTTCGGTACTTAAGCAAAAGGATTTTCATAATATTAAAAAAATAAATATTTTTCTCAAAACACAAATCATAAGCGCAAGATAGATACTGAAGAATTAGTCAACCTACTTAGTATACTTCCAAAAAGTATACTGAGCATAACCCTTGGCAATTAAAAAACCACGCCAACCCTCTAAAAATCCTAACTTAATAAAAAATATTTTAATAAAAACCCAGCATGGACTTAATAAAGCTTTGAAAATATTATTATTTTTATTACTTAATTTTGCATATTTTTTTTGCTTAAATATAAATTCATCTACAGTGTCATAGGCAAGGTGAATCATATGACTTTCAAGCCTTCCAACACTTCCATTTAAAATAACGCTTTCATGAACATTAACATTGTTAAATCGACCTTTTTTCTTATTAAAAAGTCTAATTGTATAATCTGGATATAACCCACAAGTTTTTATATTTTTGCCAAAAAAATTATTAAGTCTTGCAATAAAGTAGCCATCAAAAACTGGACTTAGCATTACATTACAGATCTCTAACTTAAGTTTAGAAGTAATTCGCTCATCAGAATCAAGCACAAAAACCCAGTTATTTTTTGCTAAGTCTATTGCTTTATTTTTTTGCGGACCAAAGCCAAGCCAATTTTGAGTATATACTTTAGCACCAAGTTCTTCAGCAATTAAGCAGGTTTTATCTTTAGATCCACTATCAACAAGAAGCACCTCATCAGCAAAACTGGCAGATAAAATTGCATCTTTGATGAATTTTTCTTCATTTTTAGAAATGATAACTACAGAAAGTGGAATACTCATCTAAAATAAAAAATATATATTACAGTAGATTATACTCACCTTGGTTTATGGCTATAAAGACTATTTTTCTCGATCGTGATGGTGTTATTAATAAAGAAATAAACTATTTACATAAAATAAATGAATTTGAGTTTATTGATGGAATTTTTAGCGCATGTCATTATTTCGAAACACTTGGATATAAAATAATAGTGATCACTAATCAATCTGGGATTTCAAGAGGTTTTTACAGTGAATTTGATTATGAGCTTTTAACGAAATGGATGCTTTCTCAATTTAAGGATAATGGAATCAAAATATTAGATGTATTTCATTGTCCGCATTCCCCAAAAGAAGAGTGTGACTGCAGAAAACCTAAACCTGGAATGTTTTTAAATGCGAAGATTAAATATAGTATTGATATGGTAAATTCATGGATGATTGGCGATAAAGAAGTGGATATTACTGCAGCGAATAAAGCTGGTATAAGTAACACTATACTTGTCAGAAGTGGTCATATGATCAATGAAAATGAATCAAACTCTATGTATATTATTGATTCAATCAAAAAATCAAACGATATTATTGGTAATTAGTTTTCATGATATTTTTTATACCAATCAACAAAGTTTGCTACACCAGTCTTTACTGGCATTGATGGTTTATAATTAAACTCTTTTACAAGTGCATCAACATTAGCATAAGTATCAGGAACATCTCCAGGCTGAAGAGGAAGAAGTTCTTTTTCCGCCTTAAGATTTAGTGCCTCTTCAAGAGCTGAAATATAATCTAATAATTCTACTGGAGAATTATTCCCAATATTGTAAACCCTCCAAGGGGCACTTGAAGAGCCAGAATCTGGATCACTACCCTCCCAATCCTTATTTGGTGAAGCAGGTTTATCCAAAACACGAATAACACCTTCAACAATATCATCAATATATGTAAAGTCTCTTCGATGTCTACCATAGTTAAACACTTGAATTTTTTCACCTGATAAGATTGCTTTAGTGAATTTGAATAAAGCCATATCTGGCCTTCCCCAAGGCCCATAAACAGTAAAAAATCTTAACCCTGTTGTAGGAAGATCATACAAATTACTGTAAGTATGTGCCATCAATTCATTTGCTTTCTTACTGGCTGCATAAAGACTCAAAGGGTGGTTAGCATTATCATGTATTGAAAAAGGCATACTAGTATTTGAACCATAAACAGAGCTACTTGATGCATAGACGAGATGAGCAACTTGGTTATGCCGACACCCTTCAAGAATATGCGAAAAACCAACAATATTAGTATTAATATATGCAAGAGGATTTTCAATTGAATAACGAACTCCCGCTTGAGCAGCTAAATTTACCACACCATCAAATTGATAATCTTTAAATAAACATTCTACTAATTTTTGGTTTTCAATGTCCATTCGAATATGCGTATAACTTTTGTGATCAATATGACGTTTAAGTCGAGCCTCTTTAAGCTTTGGATCGTAATAATCATTGTGATTATCAATTCCTATAACCGTATCTCCTCTTTCTAATAATCTTATAGATAGGGCTGAGCCAATAAAGCCAGCTGATCCAGTAACTAATATTTTCATATATTTCCCTTAATCTGAATTAAATAAATCACGTGTATAAACTTTATCTTCTACATCTTTTATCTCGTCAGTCATTCGGTTCGCTAGGATTAGATCAGAAAGTTTTTTAAAATCCTGAAGATTGTTGACCACTTTTGACTCATCAAAGCTATCTTCAATAACTGAAGGCTCATAAATAATAATCTTAATGCCTTTTGCTTTTATTCTCCTCATAACACCTTGAACCGATGATGCTCTATAGTTATCAGAACCAGTTTTCATTATTAAACGATAAACCCCAACTACTTCAGGGTTTTTACTAATAATTGAATTTGCAATAAAATCTTTACGAATAGAGTTAGCCTCAACAATTGCACTAATTAAACTATTTGGAATATCTTTATAGTTAGCTTTTAATTGCTTAGTGTCTTTTGGCAAGCAGTAACCACCATATCCAAAAGATGGATTATTGTAGTGTAACCCTATTCTAGGATCCAATCCTACACCCTTGATAATCTCTCTAGTACTTAAGCCATGAGATTCAGCATAAGAATCTAATTCATTAAAATACGCAACTCGCATAGCAAGATAAGTATTGGAGAATAATTTCACTGACTCAGCTTCTGTCGACGATGGAAGAAGAACTTCAATATTTTCTTTTAATGCGCCCTCAACTAATAAATTTGCAAATTTTACTGCTGATTTTGTACCATCTCCCACAATTACTCTTGATGGATTTAAATTATCGAAAAGCGACTTACCTTCTCTTAAAAATTCGGGTGAAAATAATATTTTTTCATAATTAAATTTTTTCTTAATTGAGGCAGTGTAGCCAACAGGAACAGTTGATTTAATTACTATAACAGCATCTAAATTTACCTCTAAAACATCATTAATTACCTTCTCAACTGATTGGGTATTAAAATAATCAGTTTTAGAATCATAGTCCGTTGGTGTAGCGATAATTACGAAGTCTGCGTTCTGATAAGCTTCTTTTTTATCCAAAGTTGCTTTAAAACTTAAATTTTTATTTAATAAAAAATCTTCAATTTCAGCGTCCTTTATTGGAGAGATGCCACGATTTAACATTAAAACTTTTTCAACATCGATATCAAGAGCTATTACATCATTATTTTGCGACAAAAGGAGTGCATTCGAAAGCCCCACATAGCCTATGCCCGTAACAGTTATATTCATTAGACAACTTTTAATAAGTAACGGGTCATTTTAACTATATCTTCAAGCTCTATATCCTTTATTGAATGATCATTCTTATTAATATTTAAAGGGTTAACAATCGAGTTTGACTCAATATACTTATTAAAATCAGTTTCAAAAGTATTCCTATAGCCAGGAGTTGGTCCAAAAAGAGTAATAGAAGGTATATTTAAAGACCATGCCATATGTGTTGGGCCTGTATCAGAGCCTATAATAAGACTCATTTGCGATATAAAAGATATTAATTCGTCTAATGATAATTTATCGATAATATTAATTTTTGTAGATAAGGACTTTAGCTCCTTAGCCATTATTTTTTCGTTTTCACTATTCCATATGACAAAAAAATTAGCATCAATTCTCTTTGATAGCTCTGCAAATTTAGTAATTGGATAGCACTTTGATTGAAATGAAGCGCTAGGTATAAGTACAATATTTTTTTTTCCATAAAATTTTGAACTTAATAAATATTTTTGAGATGAATATAAAAATGGTTTTTTATTTATTAAATCTATTTGACTAATTGATAACTCTAAAGCTTTTGATACGAGAGCAACATTTCGGTTTATAATATTTTCTGCATAATCAACTGTAATTGTATTGCTATAAAATATCGACGCTATCCCTTCGCGTATAGAAGTTTTATCAAACCCAAATGTCATTTTTGAAGGAATAATCCTAGACAAGATAGCAGACTTAATAAGTCCTTGCATATCAATGACTATGTCATATACACCAAATTTTCTTACTTTCATAAGTTGTACAATGAGCAAAGAAAGTGATTTTTTTTCCTTTGCTTCTTTTAGGTTTATTGTATGTATAGTATTAATATCTGGATGCGACTCTAATAACCCCTTATAACGCTCTTCTACTATCCAGTCAATATCAACATCCTTTATCAAATGCTTAATAAATTGCAATACTACCATTGCATGAATGATATCTCCCAATGCAGACGTTTTAACTATTGCTATCTTCATAAAAAATATTTTACAGATTCATGTACTTGATAAGCACCGTATATTAAATTAAGCTTTTAATGATATAATTTCAAAAGCTTAAACTATCCTTAGAATTGATTTAAATGAATTCTCAAAATAACGAAAAAAAAACCACGAACTTCATTCGAAATGTTATAAATGAAGATATTTCATCTGGTAAATATACGATTATTAAAACACGGTTTCCTCCAGAGCCCAATGGTTATCTTCATATTGGGCATGCGAAGTCTATTTGCCTTAACTTTGCTACAGCAATAGACTATGATGGATATTGCAACTTAAGATTTGATGATACCAACCCAAGTAAAGAAGATATTGAATATGTTAATTCTATTAAAAAAGATATAGAGTGGTTAGGGTTTAATTGGGATGGTGAAGTAAAATTTAGTTCAAGTTATTTTGATTTATTTTATCAGTATGCTGAAGAACTTATTTCCAAGGGATTAGCATATGTTTGCTTTTTAAGTAGTGAAGAAACTAGAGAATATCGTGGAACCCTCAAAAAACCTGGGAAAAATAGTCCAAATCGCGACACAGATATAGAGAAAAATTTAGTACTCTTTAAAAAAATGAAGTTAGGTAAATTTAAAGAGGGTGAGTGTGTGCTTAGAGCTAAAATTGACATGTCTTCAAGTTTTATGTGTATGCGTGACCCAACTCTTTATCGTATTCGGTTTGAAACTCACCATCAAACCAATGATGACTGGTGTATTTATCCCATGTATGATTTTGCGCACTGTATAGGCGATGCTATTGAAGGAGTTACCCACTCTTTATGCACCCTAGAATTTCAAGATAATCGCAGAATTTATGATTGGACTTTAGAAAATTTAGATAATTTTAATACTTTTAATCGACCTCATCAATATGAGTTTTCGCGCTTAAATTTAGAGTATACAACCACCTCCAAAAGAAAGTTAAAGATCTTGTTAGATAACAACCATGTCAATAGCTGGAATGACCCTAGAATGCCAACTATTTCTGGGCTCCGAAGAAGAGGATATACTGCGGCCTCAATAAGAGATTTTTGTGAACGAATTGGGGTATCAAAAGTAAATAGCTTAACTGATATTTCAATTTTAGAATCATCAATTAGAGATGATCTAAACAATTCTGCTCCACGCTCAATGGCTGTTATTAATCCTATTAAATTAGTAATTGAAAATTATCCTGAAGGCAAAATTGAATCCCTTAAAGCGCCGATACATCCTCAAAAAGAAGAAATGGGGACTAGAGAAATTTTTTTCAGTCGTGAAATATATATTGATAAAGAAGACTTTATGGAAGTAGCTCCAAATAATAAATATAAGCGCCTAGCAATAAATAAAGAAGTCCGCTTAAGAAACTCTTATGTTATCAAAGCTACTCATTTTGATATTGATAAAGATGGTGATATAAAAACCGTCTACTGTACTTATGATTCTGATACCTTAGGTAAAAACCCATCAGATGGAAGAAAAATTAAGGGTGTTATTCATTTTGTAGAATCTAGTAAAGCTGTTGGTGCTGAATTTAGAATATATGATCGCCTATTTTTAGATCCGAATCCAACGAAATTTGACGATCTATCATCTTCACTTAACCCCAATTCTCTCGATTTAAAAAATGGATTTATAGAGCCAAGTTTATCAAATGCAAAAGTAGAAGTAGCTTATCAGTTTGAACGAGAGGGGTATTTTTGTAGAGATAGTGAATCTGATGGACTGGTTTTTAATAAAACAGTTGGACTCAGAGATACCTGGAATCGCTAATCTATTTTTTTAAGCCAGTCACGCACTATCTTTACTTCAGAGTGATTAGTTGTATCAATCTGAAGAGGAGTAACTGAAACAAAATTATTAGAAATTGCATCAAAATCTGTACCATCTGAATTGTCAGCCTCTCTTCCATTTTCACCGATCCAATAAAGGGATGTATCTTCTTTATCCTTAATGCTTGGTTTAGATTTATGCCTACTTCCCAGACGAGTACTCTTAATGCCTTTAATTTCGCTAAGAGGAATGTCTGGAACATTAACATTAATAATAGTGTTGTAAGATAGTTGAGATTTATCAATTTGGGTAACTAATTTCTTAGCAATTTCACCCGCTGTCTCAAAGTAGTTACACTCCCAACTAGCTAAAGACATTGCAATTGATGGAAGCCCTAAAAATCGACCTTCTATTGCCCCAGCAACAGTTCCAGAGTAGATAGTGTCATCACCTAGATTTGGTCCAAAATTAATACCTGTAACCACTAAGTCAATTGACTCTTTTATAAAGCCACACAATGCCAAATGAACACAGTCAGTAGGTGTTGCATCTATTGCATAGATATTTTTCTCAATTTGAATTGGCTTCAATGGCCTTGCAAGAGTTAATGAACTACTCGCTGCAGATTTATTTTCACTTGGAGCAACAACAATTACTTCTGCAATTTCACTAAGTGATTTTGCAAGCTGTTTGATGCCCTTGGCTTGGTAGCCATCATCATTACTTATAAGAATTCTCATTAACTAATTGTTAAGGCAATCTTATCTTTACTGACACCTACTTTAACGATTCCACCAGAGCTTAGCTTACCAAAAAGAAGCTCATCAGCAAGGGGTTTACGCACCTCTCTTTCAATTAATCTCATCATTGGACGGGCGCCCATCATAGAGTCATAACCATTTTCTGCAAACCATTTTCTAGCCGCATCAGAAACAATCAATGAAACATTCTTTTTCTCAAGAACATCTTCAAGCTCAAAAAGAAATTTATTAACAACATAGACTACAACCTCTTCATTCAGTTTATTAAAGTAAATAATTTCTGATAGGCGATTTCTGAATTCAGGTGTGAATATCTTTTTAAGCTCACCTTCATAATCAAGGGAATGATCTTGCTCATTAAATCCTATGGAAGCTCTTTGGACGTTTTGAGCTCCAACATTAGAAGTCATAACAAGTATCACATTACTAAAGTCAACTTCACGGCCATTAGCATCAGTAAGCTTTCCATGATCCATGACTTGTAATAGGATATTGAAAATATCAGGATGCGCTTTCTCAATCTCATCCAATAAAAGAACTGCATAAGGATTGCTATTTACTGCCTCAGTCAATAGGCCTCCTTCGTCGTACCCAACGTAGCCAGGAGGAGAGCCTATAAGCTTGGATATAGCATGCCTCTCCATATATTCAGACATATCAAATCTCAATAATTTGACACCCATAATTCTTGAGAGCTGCTTACAAATTTCAGTTTTACCAACTCCTGTAGGGCCAGCAAATAAAAAAGAACCCATTGGCTGCTCAACTGGAGAAAGTCCAGAGCGAGAAAGTTTTATAGCAGTTGATAAAGACTCAACAGCATTATCTTGGCCAAATACACCGAGCTTAAGGTCACTCTCTAGACTTTTAAGTAAAGATTTATCATCACTAGTAACCTGTCGAGAAGGAATGCGGGCTAACTTAGCAACAATATTTTCTATATCAGGCACCCCAATGTTAACTTTACGTTTTGATTTAGGAAGTATTTGCTGAAGGGCCCCCACTTCATCAATGACGTCTATTGCTTTATCTGGAAGGCGCCTATCTCCAATATGTCGATGTGTTAACTCTGCTGCAGAAACTAAAGATGCCGCTGAATATTTAACTTTATGATGCGCTTGATAATATTTTTTTAGTCCATGTAAGATCTTGATTGTATCTTCAACTGAAGGCTCCTCAATATCCACTTTTTGAAAGCGCCTAGTAAGGGCATGATCTTTTTCAAAAATCTTACGATATTCATCATAAGTTGTAGAGCCTATACACTTAAGTGAACCATCTGCAAGTGCTGGCTTAAGAAGGTTGGATGCATCTAAAGAGCCACCAGAAACGCTTCCTGCACCAATTAAGGTATGAATTTCATCAATAAAAAGCACTGAGTTTTTATCTTTTTCTAAATCTGTAAGTACGGACTTTAATCGCTTTTCAAAGTCACCCCTATACTTTGTGCCCGCAATTAGTACACCAACATCTAGAGAATAAATAGTTGTCTTTTTTAGAATTTCAGGGACTTGTCCATCCACAATTCTCTTAGCTAAACCTTGTGCAATTGCCGTCTTACCAACTCCAGCCTGACCAACAAGTAATGGATTATTTTTACGCCGTCTTGATAAAATTTGAACAGTTCGAAGCACCTCTTCTTCTCTGCCAAGAAGAGGGTCAATTTCACCAAGTCTAGCTTTTTCACATAAATTAGTTGTAAAAGATTCAAGAGAAGACGGTTTAGCTTGCTTATCAACTTCAACTTTTTTTGTTTCTTCAACTGGATTATCAGCTAAATGGGAAGAAATTCCCTCCATAACATCCAATCTGGAAATATTATTAAGTTTAAGCATATAAACGGCATGCGATTCTTTTTCTGAAAAAATACTAACAAAAACATTCATGGCGTTAACTGAATTTTTTTGAGCAGACTGTGCCTGATAAACACTCCTTTGAAGAACTCTTTGAAACCCAACCGTTGGAACGATATCTATTTCAGCATCTTCAGAGATAATAGGAGTATGTGAGTCAATATATTGCTCAAGTTCAGCGCGAAGTTCGTCAATATTAACTCGCTTACCTCGAAGAAATCCAATAACATCGTCCATATTGAGAAGGGCTAGTAATAAATGCTCCACCGTTACAAACTCGAGGCGACGATTTCTAGCCTCAGTCATCACCATATTAATCTCTTGCTGTAGTCCTTGTTCAATCATAAAATACTGTTTTAGTTATTAACTCAATCAATCCTTAATTTTAACATCACTAAACACTATTTGAATCAAAATAAAATTCAAATTACTCTTAAATAAATAATTAGATAGATCTCAATTTACTTTCAAAATCTTCCCTGTTATGATAACCACCACAAAGCTGACGATAGCCTGTCAAAGATGAACGTGCATGAAGAAGGCGCCAATTATCAAACGTTAACACTTTTCCAGGATCTAACATAAGCTCAAATTGGCGATTTGAGTCATTTGCTAGATTATGAAATATTTTATAAGCATCGTAAAACTTAACCATCAGATCGCTTTCCAACCTAAAAGGTGCACGATCATGATTATTAAAACTTATTTGAATAACATCGCCATTCTCATTGATTCGAAATAAAGGCCGATGTGCCTCTAAATAAGTATCTGGCTTGATATAGCGTCCAGGAATATTAACATTACACAGAATATTAAATGCATCAGGATTCTCATGTCTCATCTTTTCTGCAATTGCAAGGCCATCAATTAATTGATTCTCACCGCCAATAGAATCTCTTTTTATGCAGTGCAAGGTTTGAAGTCCTGGCGCGTCATGTACATATGTTCCATCTGTATGTGGCTCAATAGCTAGAGATGTAAAAGCAGTATCATCTGGATCTTCAAGTTTATTATCCCAAACAGAAAAGCCTCCAAAAATAGAGTTTCTAATATAAGCCATTCTCTCCATAAGTTCTTTTGTTGCCTCTGGAGTTTCTGGAGTTTCTGTTACTAAAGCAAAGCCAATTCTTTGAATATGATTTAACCAAGTTTTTATTCCTCCATCACTCATAAGCTCCTGATAAGTTATTTCAGGGAAGTCTTTAATTTCATTCGAGGAGTTCCATACATTGGTCAAATTCAATGCATATGATTGAGGAAGGCTTGGCACTGACATAGTTTGAAGTAATTCAAAAGAAAGACTACTTTCAGTATCGTCTGTCCATTTAATTAAAATATGTTTGGAATTTTTATCAAGTGATACTTTATTAACAGAATTATTAGGTGGATTACTGAAAACATCAATTTGACGTTGCTTTGAGTCCGGATGAAGATCCACTTGAGTCTCACTATGGTCTCTTAACCATAGCCAAGGAAAGCAACTTGAAGAGCTGTCACTCCATACAATATTTAAACCATCATTTAACGATTCAATAGATTTAATAAACATATTTAGTCCTTAAAAAATTAATCATAAGCCTACCTCTCTTAATACAGACATCAAAGGCTGATCATTTTTACGTGAGTACTCAATTACCTGAGAAACTTTAGTTTGCGCAACATCAAACGAATAGGATCCACAAACTGCTTGACCATCAATATGTATTTTTAGCATAATTGACTCTGCAGCTGAAAATTCTTTATGAAAGAATTTCCTCAGGACTTCGACAACAAACTCCATTGAAGTATAATCATCATTAAGCAAAATAACCTCAAATATCTTTGGCTGTTTTATTTTTGATTTTGACTTATTTTCTCTAACTTTATTCAATAGCTTAGTTGGTAGATTTTTTAAATATTAAAATAATTCCAACTAACATAACAACAATAGTTGGAAGAACCACACTTAATAAAGGATTAAAGTTAAAACTTAGCGACGTTGCAGCCCCAACTCTGGATAGCATTTCAAAAGACAAGCTAATTACAACACCAAAGAATATTTTTCTACCTAATGAGGCATCTCTAGTTGATCCAAAGATAAACAACATTGCAAGCAAGATCATTGCAATTAGGTTAAATGGCCTCATAATACGTTTATATAGCTCAACTTGGAAAATTCCCGATCTAAGTTTGTTATCAGACAGAAATTGAATTTGTTTAATAATAGTAAAAGTTGTCAGATCTTCTGGATCTTTCTTTAAACTGTCGATGAGATCTTGATCAAATGAAACATTTTTATCATAAGAATTTCTATCTTTAATAGAAATCGTATTGATAGAATTTAAATTGTCTATAGAAAAGATCTTTGAATTCTTCATTTTCATAACCTGATTATCAAAGTTAGCTTCTTGAGCTGCAACAACAGAGTTAATTTTATTTGATGAATTTACTTCAATAATTGTTATATCGTTAAAAAGCTTACCATCAAAGTTCTTTTTGACATTAATAAAATTATCACCATCTCTTATCCAGAAACCTTTTTGAGTATTAGATGTATATGATTGACCTAAGGCTTGAGCACGATTTTTCTTTGCATCAGAACTCACTATTGGGGCAATTGATTCTCCCAAAATTATAAATATAATAATAAAAAATAAGGCAGTTCTAACCGTCAAAGTTGTTAATTTAAGAATAGAGCTCCCAGAAGCTTGCATTACTATTAACTGATTTGTAGAAGCCAAATGGCCCATACCTAAAATACAGCCAAGGAGAATTATTGGAGAAGAGTGCTTATATGCAACTTCTGGTATTTGGAAAGCAATATACTTTAAAGCCTCAAGGCTTGAATAATCCACCTCACCAATCCTCTCCATTTCCTGAAGATAATTAAAAAAACTATAAACACCAAGCCAAATTACAAGAACAACAAATGTAAAATGTAAAAGTGTTTTTCTAATATATCGATCTCTTATTGTCATTAAAATATATATTCTAAAAAATTATTTGTTATTATTACTTTTTATGTCAAAACTTCATCTAAATAAAATCTTAATTCTTGACTTTGGATCGCAATATACTCAACTTATTGCAAGAAGAGTAAGAGAAATTGGCGTTTACTGCGAATTAGTTCCATTTGATGTTAATCCACATTTTATTGAAAATTTCAACCCTAGTGGCATTATTCTCTCTGGCGGCCCTGATACAGTTATTCAAAATGATTCATCTAGAGCACCAAAGATAGTTTTTGAATTAAATATTCCAATACTTGGAATTTGTTATGGAATGCAGACTATGGCAGTTCAGTTAGGTGGTGAAGCTAGTAGTGCTAAAAAAGCTGAATTTGGTTTTGCACAGATTCGTGCTAGAAATCATTCTAAACTCTTATCAAACATTAATGATGAAATTAATCTGAAAGGTCATGGACTTTTAGATGTTTGGATGAGTCATGGGATCGAAGTTACAAAATTACCTCCAAATTTTGAATTAATAGCGTCTAGTGAAAACTGTCCAATTGCAGGTTTTGCTGATAACAATAAAAACTATTTTGGCCTTCAATTTCATCCTGAAGTAACCCATACAAAACAAGGAATTCAAATTTTAGAAAGATTTATTATAGATATTTGTAAATGCAATAAGAATTGGACTACAGATAATATTATTGAAGATTTACTAACCGATATAAAAAGTCAAGTTGGTGATAAAAAAGTTCTTTTAGGCTTATCAGGTGGAGTTGATTCTTCAGTTGTTGCTGTACTTCTTCAAAAAGCTATTGGTGATCAGTTAACCTGTGTATTTGTTGATAATGGATTATTAAGACAAAATGAGGGGGATGAGGTCATGATTACTTTCAGTGAGAATATGGGAGTAAAAGTGATCCGAGCTAATGCTCAGCAATACTTTTTTGATAAACTATTGAATGAGAGTGATCCTGAGTTAAAAAGAAAAATTATTGGTAAAGCTTTTATTGAAATATTTGATCAAGAGGCCACAAAAATTAAAGATATCAAATTTTTAGCTCAAGGTACTATTTATCCAGATGTTATTGAGTCAGCAGGAACAACATCAGGTAAAGCAAAAGTTATTAAATCCCATCATAATGTTGGTGGATTGCCAGATGATATGCAATTTGAACTAGTTGAGCCATTAAAAGAGCTATTTAAAGATGAAGTTAGGGCTATTGGTATAAATCTTGGACTTCCAAAAAAAATGCTCTATCGCCACCCTTTTCCTGGACCTGGTTTGGGAGTAAGAATTTTAGGCCCAGTTAAAAAAGAGTTTGCAGAAATACTTAGGCAAGCAGATAAGATTTTTATGGAAGAACTAAATAGTAAGGGTTTGTATAGTAAAGTTGATCAAGCTTTTGCAGTATTTTTGCCTATTAAATCTGTAGGAGTTACCGGTGATGAAAGAAGATATGACTATGTTATAGCTCTTCGTGCTGTTGAAACAACTGATTTTATGACTGCAAGATGGGCTAGACTTCCATATGATTTTTTAGACCATGTTTCTAATCGAATAATGAACGAAATTTCACGAGTTTCAAGGGTCGTCTATGACATTTCGGGGAAGCCTCCTGCAACTATTGAGTGGGAGTAACTACAAACTCTACAACCCCCAATAATAAAGGGCTTGTATTTTAAAATGTGAATAATGGTAAAGTTTTTTAAATATGGATATTAATGAAATTTTAAGAAATTACCCTAAAACTCGTCCTCTTTTAGATGCGAGAGTGGAGAAAATTTATGCAGCCGAATATAAGAAAAATAGAGATGGAGAAAGCGCTGCATCTTCTATAGCACAAAGGCTAGAGAGTTGGATGCATAATAGGGTGTCACGAACCTACGTATTACATGACTCTTCTCCATTTGATACTTTAGAAATTGGTGCTGGAACGCTTAATCAAATTCCTTTCGAATCAACTTATGGAAATTATGATATTGTTGAACCAATGTCTTTTCTCTTCAGGGGTAGCCAGCTCCTATCTCGTGTAAGAAATCACTTTTCTGATATCTCAGAAATTCCACTAACAACAAAATATAATCGTATTATTTCAGTTGCTGTATTGGAGCACGTAGAAGACTTGCCTCAATTAGTAGAGAAGAGTATGAAGCACTTAACGAAAGAAGGGGTTTTTGCTTGCGGCATTCCATCAGAAGGGGGTTTTTTATGGGGTTTAGCCTGGAGACTTTCAACTGGACTAGAGTTTCGAATCAGAACTGGTTTAGATTATGGTAATCTTATGCGTCATGAACACCTTAATGAGGCGTGGGAAATTGAGAGGGTTCTCCAATATTTTTTCAAAGATGTCACAATTAAAAGATTTGGATTTGGTAAGCATTTTTCCCTGTATACACATATTGAATGTAGAAATCCAATAGCAACATAACTTTACACTTAAGTATTGTTGTGAAAGCAACCAGTGGAACTAATTTCATAGAAACGAGTCACATACGCACATGAAATGGCTAGAGAGTTTCACATTGCCAACCTATTTAAAGATGCTAATCTTATCAGCTCCGCACCTGAAGCTTTTTATAATGATTGAGCAAGGTGCAGAAAAGATTGATTGTAAAAAATAAGTGATAAAGATTTCAAGCCTAAGCTAGAAACATCAGTGCATAAAGTAGGTAAAAGAAAATTTGTACTAGTAAAAATTTAGTTCTGAATAAACTTCTTCGCTTTTAAACTATTTACAAGCGACTGCATGGATATTGCTCCAACAAAGATCATTAAAATTATTACTGGAAAACGATATCTCCAATCAAAATCTATTAATGTTGCACTATGAAAAATTGCTATAGAAAAAATAAATAAATTTATTTTTAAAAAGAATTGTTTTTGCTCAAAAGTTACCACTCCCCAATTCCAAATTGTACCTATTAAGCCAAATAAATATACCAATGTTAAAAAGGAATTAAAAATTATATGAATACTAGAAAAGGATTGTGCATAAGGGTTAAAAAAAAATAGAAATCTATAACAAAATAATTTAAAAAAACCATAAATATCATTAGAGATATTTATATAAGTGTCAGGTCGATCATGAATAACAACTCCTAATTTTGCGAAATTCATCAGATGGTCGATACCCTCTGATAAATTTGTATTATTTGCAAGATTTGAAGCAAGTACAGCATAGAACAAAGCAGAAGAAAAAAATGATGTCAAAAATATTAACATCATGACTTTAGGCTTCAATTTAATCTTGTAAATAAACATTAGAAATATTGAAACTGCAAGTATTGGCATTGCTGTTGGTCTTGTGAAAGCAAGCAAAAAGCTACATAATAACCATATAGAAATTTTCTTAAGATCAAAACTCTTAACAGTCATTGTTATATATATTAATAGAAAAGATAGGCTAGCATATATCGTATCTGTAAGTATGTATCTAGGCCATGTCAAAAAATCTGCCGAGAGAATTAAAAGAAAGCAACAAAAACCAATGACTATATTATGAATTTTTACAGACTGCATTGCTCTTTGAAAAAAATAGAAGGCAATAAAAACGAATAAAGTATTTACATAAATAAAATATTCCATCCACTCTGAAGGAGAAATTATTTTAAGTATAGCTATTAAAGTAACTGGAAGAGTAATTTGAACAAGGCGTCCCAATGAATCACTTTCAAAGTATAAAAAATAGTTAAATTCCAGATTTATAAGTCTGTCGGCATATGAAGAATAAGTATGACTATCTGGTGACATTACTGCACCAATTTTTAAATTAATAACTGCGATAATGAACGCAACTAAAAATGGCGCTAAAGAACTTATAAAATTAATATTTATATATTTGGCAAACATGGGCATAGTTATACCTGTACTTACATTTTTTTTCTTGTTTAATAACCTTTTTGTAAGAATATGTCTTATTATCTAAAAAATGAGTAACAAATGGTAAAAATAGCTAATTTTGATGAAAATTAATGTATTAATAAGATAAAGCATCTATCATCAGAACCGAATTAACGTATACTTTATTTTGGTTACTAAAGGCTAGTAGAAGCATCTCTTTCTATGGAAGATAAAATACCTAAAATTGCTGTCGTAATTCCATGCTTTAAGGTAAGCCAATCACTTAAATCTGTGCTTAATGATATTGGTTCAGAGGTTACATCAATATATTGTGTTGACGATAATTGTCCTGAAGAGAGCTGGAAAGTTGCTGAATTGATGGCAAATAAAGATAACAGAATTCACATAATTAAAAGAGATCGTAATGGAGGTGTTGGTGCAGCTGTGATCTCAGGCTACAAGGTTGCGCTTGAGGAAGGTGCGGAGATAATTGTTAAAATTGATGGTGATGGACAGATGGATCCTCGATTAATTCCAAACTTTATTAGACCGATCTACGAAAATCGTGCGGATTTCATTAAAGGCAATCGTTTTTATGACTTAAGATCAATTTCTAGTATGCCATTAGTAAGAATAATTGGAAATAGCATATTGAGTTTTATCAATAAACTCTCAAGTGGTTATTGGAATATTTTTGACCCTAATAATGGATTTACTGCTGTCCATGCAAAAGTGTTAAAGTTACTTCCAATGGAAAAATTAAATAGAAGATTTTTCTTTGAAGCAGATATGTTATTCAGACTGAGTACGATAAGAGCAGTAGTAAAAGATATTCCAATGGATCCAATTTATGGAAATGAGAAAAGCAATTTAAGTATTCTAAGTACCTTGCTTACTTTTCCCTATCTTCATTGTAATCGGATTGCTAAAAGGATTTTTTATAATTATTTTTTGAGAAACTTTAATATTGCTTCTTTGTATCTCGTTCTTGGGTTATTTTTAGCTTTATTTGGCATTTGGTTTGGAATTGATAGTTGGATTGAACTCTCTGGCAAAGATGAAACTGCCTCAGCAGGAACTGTTATGCTTGCAGCAATGCCAATAATCATTGGAAATACATATCTTGTTGGTTTTCTAGCATATGATATCCAAGATATCCCCAAAGATCCTATCCATCCAGTCTTATAGTTATGATTTTTCCTATTTGCATTGAAATACCTTTAAAGAGGAAATAAGTGAGTGGCTTTAACCGTTATTTTATTATTTCAGTTTTATCGTTAATTATTGACCTTTCAATTTTTGTTATCTCATACTCATCAGGTCTAAGCATATTTCACGCAGCAATTATTGCTCGCCTTATTTCATCAGTCTATAACTTTTTATTCAATAAATATTATGTATTTAAATCTTTAAGCAGCTCACCTTTGCCCTATGAAATCATTGCGTTCTTTTTTTTAGCTTTTGCTAATGCACTTATTTCAGCAGCAATAATCAACGCCCTAGGATTATTATCAGTATTTTTTGCCAGTTCTGGAAAGCTTCTTATCGATTCTTTTCTATTTGCATTGAATTATTTAGTTCAGAAAAAAATTATTTTTAAGAGTTAAAAAGGAAATTTTGCTCGAGTTACAATTCTAAACTCTTGAGTAACTCGATAAGTGTGAATCCTTTTTTCATGTTAGAGTCTTTTTGATCTATGAGTTGATTCTTCACATTACAAATACAATGTAAAATAAAATTCAATGAAAATTGGTACAGAGTCTGTTCTAGGATAGATGGATTATGAATATATAGCTGATTATTTGATTAAGTTTGATACCTCTATTATCGGTACTAAGTATTTTTAAATAAATAAGTTACGAGAGTATCACCATTGAGTGGGAATAAATAAAAATGTTCACAAAGTAGGTAATATGTTTTGATACAGTCTTTTCTGACAGGATTTTTTCTTGGATTATCTTTGATAGTGGCTATTGGGGCTCAAAATACTTTTGTTTTAAGACAAGGTATTCTTGGTCAGCATATTTTTTATGTAGCTCTATTTTGTGCTCTTTCTGATGCCCTCCTTATTATCATTGGAGTTGTAGGTATATCATTTTTTTTAAATAATTTCATTAGTCAACATTCAGATATTATTTTTGGTTTGTCTGCTGCTTGGCTTGCCGGCTATGGAATTACAAGATTAAAATCTATATTTAAATCTAATAAAACTATTGAAATTGAATCATCTTCATTAAGAGGGCTTTTTCCAACTATATCGATTGTGGCAGTTTTAACTTTTTTAAACCCACATGTATATCTTGATACGATGATTTTAATTGGATCAATATCTCAACAATTTTCTGGGCTTCACAAAATTACATTTGCATTAGGGGCCTGCCTAGCTAGCCTATTTTTTTTCTTCAGCCTTGCTTATGGGGCTAGACTATTAACGCCATTAATGCAACAACCTTTTTCGTGGAAAGTGCTCGATAGTTTTGTAGCAATAATTATGTTTACTATTTCATTTAAATTAGCGTCAACAGGAAATTGGCTTTAATATAATAAACTCTTTGATAGAATCAACCTATGAATGAAGATGAAAAATGGATGAAAATTGCTATTTCTGAGGCAAATTTAGCCATAAATGAAGGCGAAATACCTGTTGGTGCTGTAATTGTTCAAAATGGTAAGCTAATTGCGAAGGCACACAATCAGCCAATTTTAAATCACGACCCTACTGCTCATGCTGAAGTAGAGGTTCTTCGAAAAGCTGGCAAAAAGCTTAAAAATTATCGCCTATCAAGATCTACCCTATATGTTTCGCTAGAACCCTGCGCAATGTGTCTTGGAGCGATAATGCACGCTCGCGTTGAAAGAGTAGTTTTTGGTGCTTCTGACCCTAAGTCTGGAGTTTGTGGCTCTTGCATAAACCTTTCTAAAGAAAAAATTTTTAATCATGAAATTTTATTGCTAGGAGGAGTATTAGAAGATGAGTGTAGAAAAATATTACAAAAATTTTTTAAAGAACGAAGAAATACGCCCCTATTAAAACTAAATAAATAATTTGATCAAGGCATTCCCTAGTAATGTATAAAATATTGTTAATAAATTATTAAAGAAGTTAAAGAATATGCCAACTATCAAGCCACAAGTCAAAAGTGATTTATATGATTTTAGAAATCTTTTCTTAGTCTTATTTAAATCAAAATATTGGATTATTGGTTTATCTATTGCTTCAACTATTTTATTAATTGTTTTTGCTTCCACTAAAGAAGTTGTATATCAAGCTAGTGTTGATTTAGGTGTTGGATCTTATGAAGTTAGTAATTTAGATTGTTCTGCAGGTGATATTCGTGAGTCTTCAGCTTGTAGAAAAACATTTAAACCTAATGCACTTTTTATGCATTCTGAGGATCTTAGAAATAGAATTATTGAATTTGCAGTAACAAATATTAAAAATAAAAATTCAATAAAAAACAATGGCAACAACACACTAACTATAAAATCCATAGCATCTTCATCGGAAGAGGCCAAAAAAAGTCTTCAAAAAATAGCTACATTTGTAAACCAACTCAATCTTAAAAATATTGAAACTATTAATAAGCAAAGAAATTCTATTATTCTTGATTTTGAAAAAAAGATTTTGAATTTAAAAAAATGGCAATTAACTCCAATTGAAAAAAGAATAGATCATGGATTATTGGTATTTGATAAAAAAATTGAGTTACAAAATCAAAATTTAAATTTCGTTATAAAACAACAAAACATACTTAACAAAAATTTAGTCAGCACAGTATCAAATAGTCTTAGTAGTAAAATTATTGAATTAGCTCAGGAAATTGACACTATTAAAAACTTTGGATTACCTAAATTATTATCACAAATCAAAGTAACTAAAGAAGCATATGAAGATACTATGGTTAGGATAAATTTATTTAAAGTCCAAGATAAAGCCAGTGTGAGATCTCAGATTGATTACATTGAAAATTTTGAATTACCTTTTTATGCATCAAAGATCAATAATCTTAAAGATCGACTTATAAAAAATGACTCTCTTTTAAAAATCATAAATCTTAATGAAATATATCAAACAAACTCTCAAGACCCTAATCAAATCAATATGATTTCTTTAAGATATGATGAAAGTCGGTATCTTAGAGGTGAAAGCTCTTCTCTTCCTGACTTACTATTAGATCAAGAGTTAGGATATGAAATACTTTTAATAAAATATCAAAAGCTGCTAGAAGTAAAAGAATCACAAGACAGTGGAAAATTTTATCTCTTCTCTGAATCTGGATTTTCTTCAGATGCTTTTAAGAGAAATCTACTTTTTCTCCAAAATCTCAGCCTCTTTCTTGCTGAATCTAAAGCTAAATTGCAGGATTTAGAATCTGATCAAGTAAGCCTATTAAAAAAGCAAGACTCATTAAAGAGCTCTCTGTCATTGCTTCAAACATACAAAGATAAATGGTTTGCGACAGATACTAATAATTTTGATACCTCAAACCTTTTAGACGTTTTTTCAACTGCTGATGCTCTTGGATTTCTATCTCTAGGTACTACTGGTCAGATAAAGTTTACTGTTGAAACTGAAATAAGAAATTTGGAAAGGAGAAAAAACGAAATTAGTGCAGAATTATCCTTATTACATAATAATAGATACTCTTATGTTAACTTTAACGTCCCTTCAGCCGAAATGGAAATGTTCGAAATTAACACAGAGATTATCAATAGACAATATCAAATTAATGAATATAAACGCCTTGTTTCTTCCCAGGCTTCAAGAAGTACAGATTTTTTTGGAAAAATAGATGCTCCTAAAAAACCATTGAGTCCAAACATAGCACTTTATGCAGGTTTTGGATTCCTAGGAAGTTTGTCTCTATTTTTATTTATTTTCTCACTTCTAGGCTTAGATAGCTTTAGTAAGAAGAAAACAAATATATAAGTAATTTTTCTATTTAAACACTATACATGCCACCGTTTACATGCAATGTTTGAGCTGTAATATAAGAGCTGCTCTCACTAGCAAGAAACAGTACAGAATGAGCTACTTCGTCAACTGTTCCTAATCTGGCCATTGGGATCTGAGAAGCTAGTGCTACTTTTTGATCTTCAGGAAGTTTATCAGTCATATCTGTTTCAATAAAGCCAGGAGCTATTGCATTAACTGTAATACCTCTAATCCCAACTTCTCTTGCCAACGATTTAGTGAAACCCATAATTCCAGCCTTTGCAGCAGCATAGTTTGACTGACCTGCGTTACCCATAGCACCAACAACTGAAGTAATGGAAATAATTCGCCCAGACCTTTTTTTAATCATGCCCCTTAATACAGCTTTTGACATCTTGTACACTGAGGTAAGGTTAGTATTGATAATATCATCCCATTCATCTTCTTTCATTCTGACAAGAATATTGTCACGAGTTATTCCTGCATTATTGATCAAAATATCAACAGAACCATAATTTTCTGTAATATTCTTTAAAAGATTGGAAATTTGTTCATTATCAGTTACATCAAGCCTCATCCCTTTCCCAAGAATATTATTTTCAGTAAATATTTTAGATATATTTATAGCCCCTTCATCCGTAGTTGCGGTTCCAATTACAGTAGCTCCTGCCGCACCTAAAGTTAATGCAATAGCTCTGCCAATTCCCCTGCTTGCACCCGTTACAAGGACTAATTTTTCGTCAAGCATTTGATATTTCCTCAATAGTAGTTTTTAATGTAGTCACATCTATTATAGCTGAACCAGTAAGTGACTTATCAATACGCCTGGTTAGTCCAGCTAAAACTTTTCCAGGGCCAGCTTCAATAAGTTTTTCCACCCCTGAGCTTTTCATTTTTTGAACTATTGAAGTCCAAAGAACTGGCTTATAAAGTTGTTCAACTAATTTAAACTTTATCTCTTCTATATTATTTGAATAATCAGCATCGACATTATGGAGAACTCTCTCACTCCCCATTTGAAAATTAATATTATCAACTGAGTGCTTAAAATCCATTGCAGCCTCTTTCATAAGAGAGCAATGAGATGGAACGCTTACTGAAAGGACTAAAGCAAGTTTTGCTCCAGCTTCTTTCATTAACTCACATGCATGGACTACTGCTTTTTTTTCTCCAGCAATAACTACCTGGCCAGGTGAATTGAAGTTCACAGCTTCCACCACACCAACTTCGTTAGCAATAGAGCATATTTCAATAACTTTGACGTCATCAAGTCCCAATATTGCGGCCATAGAGCCTGAACCACTTGGCACTGCTGCCTGCATTAGTTCAGCCCTTTTTCTGACTAATTGTACTGCTTCAATAAAGCTTAAAGATCCAGAAGTTACAAGAGCAGTGTATTCACCTAGGCTATGCCCTGCAATAGAGACAGGCGACAAACTAACTTCACTTGCTAAAATTTTATATGTTGCATATCCTGCAGAAAGCATTATTGGCTGGGTATTTTCGGTAAGGTTTAATAACTCTTGATCTTCGTTAATGATCTTCCACAAATCTACATTAATTGCATCACTTGCTTCTTGAAAAATCTCATTTACAACTGAGAAATTACTTCGCAATTCAGATAGCATGCCTAGAGATTGAGAGCCTTGGCCCGGAAAAACGATTGAATATTTCATAATAAGACTAATTATAAATGAGATTAATAACAAAAAAGCGCCAGAAGGCGCTTTTTTAAATATAGACAGATAAATTACTAGGCTGTTTGAATTGAAACGTATTGACGATTAAATTTACCCTTCTTTTCAAACTGAACTTTTCCATCAGCAACTGCAAACAAAGTATCGTCTTTACCTTTTTTAACATTAGTGCCCGGGTGAAATTTAGTTCCTCTTTGACGAACTAGAATATTTCCAGCTAACACTACTTGGCCACCAAAACGCTTAACACCAAGTCTTTTGGATTCCGAATCTCTACCATTATTAGTACTACCGCCTGCTTTTTTATGTGCCATAGATTGCTCCTTATGCCTTAATTTTATCGATTTGAATTTCAGTAAAGAGCTGTCGATGTCCTTGCTGCTTCATAGAATGCTTACGACGTCTGAATTTTAAAATGTGAACTTTTTTTCCTTTGCCTTGAGAGATTACTTTAGCTTCAACGCTTGCTTTAGCAACATGTGGTGAGCCAACTTGTACTTTATCTCCATCAGCGACCATTAGGACCTCATCAAAGGTTACTTTCTTTCCAGGCTCTATTTCAAGCTTCTCAATTTTTAGAGTTTCACCTTCTGTAACTCTGTATTGTTTTCCACCTGTTTTAATAACTGCGTACATAACAAATCCTAA
>Ga0209482_1000176_pt1 | contig 55610 bp, 53 predicted proteins | sample CoawatmetaG10DNA_FD_187512 | JGI IMG/M metagenome (GOLD analysis project Ga0209482, IMG submission 187512) | Marine microbial communities from the West Antarctic Peninsula - Coastal water metaG104-DNA (SPAdes) (version 2) | ecosystem: Environmental > Aquatic > Marine > Coastal ...
GCTTGATTCAACAAAATGAATTACGCCCTTGACCTTCCTTCCATCGGATGGATTCTTGCCTAAAGTGTCAGGATCATAAGTGCAGTAGACGGTTTTAATATTGCCATCATTGTCACTATCAAAATGAGATGCTTTAACAACATAAGAGTTTCTTAGGCGTACCTCTTTATTTATTGCTAGACGTTTATACTTGTTATTTGGCGCCACTTCTAAAAAGTCCTCTTTATCGATATATATTTCTCGACTAAAGAAAATCTCCCTAGTTCCCATCGCTTCATTTTGCGGATGGATTGGTGCTTGAAGAGACTCTATTTTCCCTTCAGGATAATTTTCAATTATTAATTTAATAGGATTAATCACAGCCATTGATCTTGGTGCAATATTATTTAAATCATCCCTAATTGATGATTCTAAAATTGAAATATCCGTTAAACTATTGACTTTTGAAACTCCAATCTTCTGACAGAAGTCTCTAATTGAAGACGCTGTATATCCTCTTCTTCTAAGGCCTGAAATAGTAGGCATTCTAGGATCATTCCAGCTGCTGACATAGTTATTATCTACTAAAAGCTTTAATTTTCTTTTAGATGTTGTCGCATACTCAAGATTCAAACGAGAGAACTCATATTGATGTGGTCGACTAGAGGTATTAAAATCGTTTAAATTTTCTAGAGTCCAATCATAAATTCTTCTATTATCTTCGAACTCTAGAGTACATAAGGAATGAGTGATACCCTCAATAGCATCACCAATGCAATGTGCAAAGTCATACATGGGGTAAATACACCAATCATCATTTGTTTGGTGATGTGTTTCAAAACGAATGCGATAGAGAGTGGGATCACGCATACACATGAAACTCGAAGACATATCAATTTTAGCTCTCAAAACGCATAAACCTTCTTTAAATTCACCTGCCTTCATTTTCCTAAAAAGAGTTAAATTTTCTTCAATATTCGTTTCACGGTAAGGGCTATTTTTTCCAGGCTCTTTAAGTGTGCCACGGAATAAACGAGTTTCATCAGTACTTAAAAAGCATACATAAGCCAGTCCTTTAGAAATTAACTCCTCAGCATATTTATAAAATTTATCAAAGTAACTTGAGCTAAATTTAACCTGACCTTCCCAATTAAAACCAAGCCATTCAACATCTTTTTTAATGGAATTAACATATTCAATATCTTCTTTAGATGGATTGGTGTCATCAAATCGTAAGTTACAATAACCGTCATAATTTGACGCTGTCCCAAAATTTAAGCAAATAGACTTTGCATGACCAATATGAAGATAGCCATTAGGCTCAGGAGGAAACCTAGTTTTAATAAAAGCATGTTTACCAGATGAAAGGTCGTCATCAATTATATTGCATATGAAGTTAGTAGTCTTTACTTCTTTATTTTGAGAACTCATTTGTATCAATTTTAAAGGTAATTGGAGCTTTGCAAATTATATCATTAAAAGCTTAATTTAATAACTAACGCTTAGACCTGAATGCCGTTGTAAAATACTTTTTATGAAAATAGCTATAGTCAAACTCTCAGCATTAGGCGATATTGTGCACGCTATGATTGTTTTGCAGTTTATAAAAAAATATAATCAAGAAATTGAGATTGATTGGATAGTAGAGGAAAGATACAAAGAGTTATTAGAATTTCATCCAGAAATTAATAAGATTCATGTATTAAATATTAAAAAAGCTAAACAGAAAAAATCAATTTATTTGTTTCTTAGTGAGCCCTATAAGTTGCGAAAGCTTGGCTCATATGATTTAGTAATCGACATGTAGGGCCTTATTAAATCAGTACTAATTGCTCGATTAATTCCTTCAAAAACTACTTTAGGTTTTAACAAGTATTCAATAAGGGAAAGTTTTGCTTCAATATTCTATAGTAAAACTTTTGATTATGGATATGATAAAAATGTAATTGAACGCAACATTTCGATAGTTGAATTTGCATTAGGTTTAAAAGTTAATAAAAATACAATTGAAAATAAACTTCCTTTTTTGTACTCAAATCAAAAAAATTTATATAGTGGGTTGTCAAATAGAAAAAAAATATTATTTTAGTCCCTGGGGCATCACATAATTCAAAATGTTATCCCGTTGATAATTTAGCACAATTAACAACATTGCTTGATGCAAACTATCTCGTCATTTGGGGAAATGAAAAAGAAAAAATAATGGCAGATAAATTGAAAAAACAATCTCCAGGAGTGAATGTATGTGGCAAGTTATCTATAGATCAGTTAATATCTTTAATATCTCATATTGATCTAGTGATTGGCCCAGATACAGGGCCTACGCACATGGCTTGGGCATTAAATATAGCTTCTATTACTTTATTTGGACCTACACCTGGCTATAGAAATTGCTACACTACAGAGATTAATAGGTTTATAGAATCAAAATCTAAGGTAGACCCTTTCAAAATAAATAAAAATGATTTGTCAATAAAAGATATTGATATCCAAGATATATTTGAAGTCTGTAAAGATTTATTAAATTACTAATTTTTTTTACTTAGTCAAGAATTACTTGCTTTGATTGGAAGATTGATTCAAGAATAAATTTTGCATTTGACTTGGAATCATCAATTTTATGACCACTTCTAACAAGTATTGTATTTGTTATACCAGCTGAATTAGCTGCTTTAATATCACGTTCACTATCACCAATCATCCAAGATCTTTCAATTTCAATATTATATTTTTTGATTGCTGAAAAAAACATTCCTGCTTTCGGTTTCCGACAATTGCAATTATCTTTTGGGCTATGAGGACAATGAAACACATCTAGAATATTTATATCATTTTTTTTAAATTCGTCTCTCATCCAAAGAGTAATGGTTTGATAGTCACTTTCAGTATAAAGTTTGCGGGATATTCCAGATTGATTTGTAACAATAATAATTTTGTACTTCAAGTTTTGAAAGTATTGACAAGCATCAAAAACACCATCAATAAACTCAAAGTCCTCAATTCTATGTAAATAATCTTTTTCTATATTAATTACACCATCACGATCAAGAAAAATAGTTTTTATAGTCATAATCTTACACAGGTAAAATAAAATAAGTTTTTTTTAATTTAAGGTAAAGTATTCTATGTTTCCGTATTTTAATCTAGAGAAGACCTATCAATTTCTATTAATTACTTTAGCGTTTTTAATTCCATTAACTGTTTGTGGTGAAGCTGAACTTCCATATGTTGCAGCAGAGCTTGCATAAACAAGAGTTGAGTTATTTTTCTGTGAAATTTTAAGGATATCATAGAAAGAGTTAACATTTGTTCTCATAATGATTTCTTGATTATAAACTCTGGTATCTGAAATAGCGGCATGATGAAAAATAAAATCAAATTCAAAGTCATTTAGCAAATCCAAATCATTTTTATTAGTTATATTGCCACAAATTACATCACCAGTAAAGCCAATCAAGTTTTTATAATGCCCATAACTTTGGAGATTGCCACTTTCTAATTTTTCTTCATTTTGAAAACAATCAAAAATAACAATCTTTGATTTTGGAAAGTTTTCTTGAAAATAGAAAGCAAGGTTGCTACCAATAAATCCTGCACCACCAGTAATTAAAATCAGTTCTACTATAAAGCATAATGCGATTAAGAATTATATTGATGTTACTATTAAATTTTAATATAGATTCAGGTTTGTAACTTAACGTTCGCTAAGACTAAAATAAAGAAAAGTATTTATGCTTTAATTTATAGAATTATTTATGATTTTTAATGGCTTTTTGAGTGAGGGTTATTTTGTTTGTTGATTGGTTTTTAAACCTGTATATTTGAATCTCAACACTGTATAATTTTTTACCATTAGAATCTAAGTTGAGCTATAAATGAGAGTAGTCATAACTGGGGGTGCTGGCTTTATTGGAAGCCATCTAGCCGATTTTTTGTTAGAGGAAGGTAACGAGGTTTTAGTCATAGATAACCTAAGCATTGGAAGAGTCGAAAATATTGCCCATCATATAGAAAACCCAAGTTTTAAATTTCTTAAAGCTGACATTGTTGACTATGAGCTAATAGAGTCTTCTTTTAGTAAGGTTGATTGGGTATTTCATCTTGCTGCAATGGCTGACATTGTTCCTTCTATTGAGAACCCAACGGAATATTATAAGTCAAATGTTACTGGCACTTTTAATGTTCTCCAGGCATGTAGAAAATATAATATTAAGAAAATAATTTATACTGCATCTTCTTCTTGCTATGGTATCCCTGATGAATATCCTACGAAAGAATCGGCAGAAATTCGACCTCAATATCCCTACGCCTTGACAAAAAATATGGGTGAGCAATTAGTTATGCACTGGTGCCAGCTGTATAATCTCCCTGCAGTCTCGTTGCGTTTTTTCAATGTTTATGGCCCAAGAGCACGGACATCTGGAACTTATGGTGCAGTTTTTGGTGTCTTTTTGGCTCAAAAAATTGCTAGTAAGGCATTTACAGTGGTTGGAGATGGCAATCAAACAAGAGACTTTACTTTTGTGTCAGACATAGTTAATGCACTTATTGCGGCTGTTTCTAGTGATGTTAGTGGGGAAATTATAAATATTGGATCAAATGATACTTATAGCATAAATAGACTTGTAGAACTTTTAGAAGGCGATATAGCTTATATTCCGAAGCGTCCTGGAGAGCCTGATTGTACATGGGCTAATATTTCAAAAGCAACAAAATTGTTAGACTGGACTCCTTTGGTAAGTTTAGAAGATGGTGTTAAAATTTTATTGAATAATTTAGATTATTGGAAGGATGCACCAATATGGGACAAGCAATCTATAGCAAAAGCAACTGAAAAGTGGTTTGAATATTTAGATAAATGAATAAAAAAATAAAAAGTATAAGTGAACTTTCTTCAATAATTAATGAGTTGAAAGCTCAAGGTAAAAAAGTTGTTCATTGTCATGGAGTTTTTGATCTACTCCATATTGGACATATTAAACATTTTGAAGAAGCCAAAAATTTTGGTAATGTTCTCATTGTGTCTATTACTCCTGATGAGTTTGTAAATAAAGGTCCAGGTCGACCAGCTTTTTCAACTATGTTGCGCTTAGAGGCGCTTGCAGCATTGGAGGCAGTTGACTATGTAATTGCAAATAAATGGCCGACTGCTGTTGAAATTATAAAAGAGCTTAAGCCAAATATATATTGCAAAGGACCTGATTATAAAGACCCTTCAGACGATATTACAGGGAAAATAAGCGAAGAGGAGGAGGCTATTAACTCTGTTGGAGGTTCAATTATTTATACAGATGATGTGACTTTTAGCTCAAGTAGTTTATTGAATAAATTTGGTAATTTAAATTCATATGAGCAAGATTCTTTTATTAAAAAAATTGTTGAAAATTATAGCTTTGAAGAAATTAAGTCAAAGATTGATGATTTAAAAAAACTTAAAGTCTTAATAATTGGTGAAACAATTATCGATCAATATGTTTTTTGCGAGGCTCTTGGTAAGTCCGGTAAAGAGCCTGTTTTAGTTTTAAGAGATTTGGAGTCTGAAGAGTATTTAGGAGGTTCAATTGCAACCGCAAGACATTTAAGTGAATTTTGTGATACTGTTTCAGTATTAAGTTTTTTGGGAGATCAGGATGAACATCGATCATTTATTGAAACCAATGTTGAAGCAAATATCAAGTTAAATTTTTTAATAAAAAGTAATTCTCCAACAATTATTAAAAGAAGGTTTGTTGATAATGTTGATAGAAAAAAAATACTAGGTGTTTATTCAATTAATGATGATTCGCTTTCAAAATCTGAAGAAAATGAATTTTTGGATGCAATTGATGAAATTGCTAAAGAAAATGATCTAATTATTGTTTCTGATTATGGGCATGGGGTAATTACATCAAAAATTGCAAATCATATTTCAAACATGGATAAATTTGTTAGTTTAAATGCACAAGTTAATGCAGCCAATGTTGGAACGCATAATATTAGAAAATATAATGATATTGATTGTTTGATTATTAATGCGAATGAACTTCGTCATGAGATGCGACAACGAGATGGTAATATTGAAGAATTGGCTGCTAAGCTTAAAGATTCAATAAGTGCAAAATATATGTCAGTGACTAAAGGCAAGGATGGGGCTTTTCTATTAAGCAATAAAAAAGACTCGATTAATTGTCCAGCATTCGCCAATCAAGTAGTTGATAAGATAGGTTCTGGAGATGCATTATTATCTTTATTGTCAGTTTGTTTATATAATGACATTAAAGAAGACTTGTCTCTCATGATTGGTTCTATAGCTGCTGCTCAATCTGTAGAATCGATTGGTAATAGTTCTCCAATAAATAAAATAAACTTATTAAAAACAATTTCTCATTTTTTAAAATAATATTATGACAGATCATGATTTTATAAAAACTTATCTTGAAGATCTATCTTTACAACTAAAGCCGAGTGAAAAAGTAATTAAAAACCTAATCAGAGTTAGAGATTTATTAGTAGAGGTAACAAAAAAAAATAAAAAAATCCTAATATTTGGAAATGGTGGCAGTGCAGCTATTGCAAGCCACTTTAGCGTTGATCTTACTAAAAATGCTAGACTTCGATGTCTTAATATTAATGATGCTGGATTAATAACTTGCTTTGCAAATGATTTTGGTTTTGAGCGCTGGGTTGAAAAAGTTGTAGATTTTTATGGAGACGATGGTGACTTGCTAATAGTTATTTCTTCTAGCGGTAGTTCTGAAAATATGCTCAATGGTGTCAAGGCGGCTCGTAAAGCGAACTTTAGTTCAGTTGTTACCCTTTCTGGTTTTGCTAATGATAATCCCCTGAATCAATTAGGTGATGTTAACCTTTGGGTTGATAGCAAGGCATATAACTTTGTGGAGAACATACATCAGATTTGGCTTTTAGCGATTGTAGATTTGGTTATTGGTAAAAGGGAATACTCTGCTTAATAAATTAAATTAATATAGGAAATAGATTATGAATAAAGTTTTTATAACTGGCGGTGCTGGGTATGTAGGTGCTGTTATGGTTCCCCATTTGCTCGATCAAGGTTTTGAAGTTACGGTTTTAGATCTTATGATTTACGGTGAGCATGTATTACCTAAGCATGATAATTTAAATGCCGTTAAAGGTGATATTAGAGACCAAGATCTACTTCGAGAATTAATACCAGGTCATGATGCAGTCATTCACTTAGCGTGCATTTCAAATGATCCTAGCTTTGAAATGAACCCTGATTTAGGAAAGAGTATAAATCTTGATGCCTTTAGGCCATTAGTAGATATTTCAAAAAAAGCAAATGTTAAAAGATTTTTTTATGCTTCTTCTTCTAGTGTTTATGGCATTAAAGACGAGCCAAATGTTCATGAAGAGATGGAGTTAGAGCCTCTGACAGATTACTCTATATTTAAAGCAGACTGTGAAAAAATATTAGCCGAATTTCAATCAGATGAATTTACAACTACAACTATACGTCCAGCAACTGTTTGCGGTTATTCTCCAAGACAGCGTCTTGATGTTGTTGTAAATATATTAACTAATTTGGCATACCATAAGAGAGAAATTTCAATTTTTGGTGGAGATCAGCTTCGCCCAAATATTCATATTAAAGATATGGTTGAGGTTTATATGGTTCTACTTAGAGCTCCAAAAGAAAAAATTGCTGGTAGGATTTATAACGCAGGTTATGAGAATCATTCAGTTAAAGATATTGCGGAAACTGTCAAAAATGCTGTTGGAGAAGATGTAAAGCTTATTACCTCACATTCAGATGATAACCGCTCTTATCATGTTTCTTCTAAAAAAATTCAAAACGAACTTGGCTTTGTTGCAAAATATACAATACATGATGCTGTAATCGATTTATGTGAGGCTTTTGATCAAAATCTATTACCTAACTCTCTAGAGAATGAAATGTACTTTAATATCAAAAGAATGAATACTTTGGAGTTAAGCTAATATGAAAGTAAGATATTCTTACCTACCACAACAATTTGAAGATTGTGAGGACCTATGGAAAGATCTAAAAGATTTTGTTGCTACTGGTGATTTTACTTTGGGTGAGCCTTTAACAAGGTTTGAAGAAAGTTTTGCTAAGTTAATTGGTACTAAATATGCAGTTGGTGTGAACTCAGGAACTGATGCAATTAAACTTTCTCTTAAGGCACTTAATATTGGCCCAGGAGATGAAGTTATTACTGCTGCAAACACTTTTGTTGCCACTGTTGGCCCTATTTGTGAGCTCGGCGCTACTCCTATTTTTGTAGACTGTAATGACACTTTTTGTATGAATACTGATTTGGTAGAGGAAAAGATTACAGATAAAACAAAAGCTTTCTTACCTGTTCATTACACTGGATATATGACTGACATGAGAGCGATAAACCGCCTTTCTGAAAAATATAATATTCCAGTAGTGGAGGATGCATGTCAATCAATTCTAGGCGCGATTGATGGGAAAAATGCTGGTACATGGGGAAAAACTGGTGCTTTTTCTCTTCATCCCCTTAAAAATATAAATGTATGGTCTGATGGAGGCGTTATTGTTACTGATGATGATGAGCTCTACAAGAAACTTCGTTTGCTTAGAAACCATGGTTTTGAAAACCGTGATACTGTTGTAATGATGGGTTGCAACTCAAGATTAGATACGATCCAGGCTGTTGTAGGAAACTGGATCTTACCAAAAGCTAAGTCTATATCTGATAAAAGAATTGGGAATGCAAAGTATCTAGATAATGGCCTTCAAAAAATAAATGAAATTTCAATTCCTCCTAGACCAAAAGATTTTCGTTTAGTTTTTCATCTTTATATTGTTTTTGCAATTGATAGAGATGGTCTTTTAAAGTACTGTCTTGATAAAGGCATAGATGCAAAAATTCATTATCCTATACCTATCTATAAGCAATCTGCTTTAGATTATTTAGGCTACAAGGATGGAGATTTTCCAGTTACCGATGAGCATGTAGAAAAAATAATTACCTTTCCTTGTGATCAGCATTTAGAACAAGGCCAGTTAGATTATATTATTTCTACGGTAGCTGAATATTATGAAAAGTAGTGTGAAAAGAATTCCTTATGTTAATCTTAAAAAACAATGGTTAGAAGAGCGTGATGAACTTTTACCTATTATTGATAAAGTTTTAGAAAGTGCGCAATTAGTTGGTGGCGATGAGTTAGATGAATTTGAAAAAAATATTGCTAAGCTCTGTGGAACAAAATATGCATGTGGACTAAATAGTGGTACAGATGCTTTAATGCTAGCATTAGCTTTATCTGGTATTGGAAAGGGTGATGAAGTCATTACGCCACCAAATTCTTTTATTGCCTCAACTGCGGCAATTGTTCACATTGGTGCAATTCCTGTATTTGTTGATGTTCTTCCTGATCAAAATATTGATCCATACAAAATTGAAGCCTCTATTACAGAAAAGACTAAGGCAATAATGCCTGTCCACTTAACTGGCAGGATGTGTGATATGGACCCAATAATGGCTATTGCAAAGAAACATGGTTTAGTAGTTATAGAGGATGCTGCTCAGTCTGTTGGCTCTAAATATAAAGGAAAACTTAGTGGATCAATTGGAGATGTTGGATGTTTTTCTACACATCCATTAAAAAATTTAAATGCTTGTGGGGATGGTGGTTTTTTAACAACAAATGATCAAGTCATTTATAACAAGTCAAAGTCGTATAGAAACCATGGGATGGCTAATAGAAATATTGTTGATCATTTTGGAAGCGTAACCAGGATGGATAATCTTCAAGCATCAATTTTGAACTATCGATTATCTAAACTCGAGAGTGTAACCCAAAAAAGAAGAAATAATGCAAAATTATATATTGAAGGTATTACTAATCAAGATGTATTTATTCCTGAAGAAAAAAACAGTGAATACAATGTCTACCATACTTTTGTTTTACAAACTAAATATCGCGATGAATTAAAGGAATATTTATTTAAAAATGAAATTGATACTGCTATACATTATCCAGTTCCTATTCATCTTCAGCCTGCTGCAAAAAAATTAGGCTATAAAATTGGAGATTTTCCAGTAACCGAAGAACAGTCTAAAGAAATACTGACTTTACCTATTAATCAATATCTTGAAAAAACTGATTTAAACAGAATCATTAGTGTTGTGAATCAATTTCAGAGTAGGGATTGAGAAAATGAATAATAGTACGCCTAAAGAATTGTATTCTTCAATGCTAAGAATTAGAATGGTTGAAGAAAAAATTTCAAAATTATATTCTGAGCAAGAAATGCGCTGTCCAGTTCACTTATCAATAGGTCAGGAGGCCGTTGCAGTTGGTGTCTGTGAGCATCTTAATAATAAAGATATAGTAATGAGTGCGCATAGGGCCCATGCCCATTATCTAGCTAAAGGAGGTAAATTAAAATCTTTATTAGCTGAACTATATGGTAAATCGTCAGGCTGTGCTATGGGTAAGGGTGGATCTATGCACTTAGTAGATTTAGATAGTGGATTTTTTGCAGCAGTTCCAATAGTTGGAAGTACAATACCTATTGCAGTTGGAGTCGCATGGGCATTTAAAATGAAAAAAAGTAGTAATATTGTTGCGGTTTTTTTGGGAGATGGCGCTACTGAGCAAGGAGTTTTTTTTGAAAGTCTAGATTTTGCCAGTTTAAAAAATGTACCAATTCTTTTTGTTTGTGAAAATAATTTTTATTCTGTTTATTCTCAGTTAGATGTTCGACAAGCATCAGATAGAAATATATCACTTTTAGCAAAAAGTCATGGTGTCAAGACGTTTACAGGCGACGGTAATAATATAAACCAAGTCTCAGAGATTGCAAAAGAGGCTGTTAATTATATTAAAACCAATAATGCCCCTGCCTTCATTGAGTTGGAGACTTTTCGCTGGCTTGAACATTGTGGACCTAATGGAGACGATGAGCTTGGTTATAGAAAAAAAGGGGAGCTAGACGAGTGGCTTAAAAGAGATCCTATAAGTAACTATGAGGACCTAATAATTAAAAATAAACAACTGATTCGAGCAGATATATTGGAAATAAAAGAAAGTATAAATAATGAAATTGATAAGGCATTTAAATTTGCTAAGGGAAGTTCTTTTCCTGAGCTAGATATCCTTAATCAGCATATATATAAGGATTAGAGGGCACATATGAGAGAATTAAAATATGCAGATGCAATATTAGAAGCTACTGATTTCTGTTTATCTGATGACCCTTCAGTTCTTATTGTAGGTCTTGGCGTCCCAGATCCAAAAGGAATTTTTGGGACTACAATTGGCCTTCAAGATAAATATGGAAATCAACGTGTTATGGATATGCCATTAGCTGAAAATGGCATGACAGGGATTATTATTGGAGCTTCACTTAATGGCTTTCGACCTGTTTTAACTCATCAAAGAGTTGAGTTTGCACTACTTTCAATCGAACAAATAGTTAATCAAGCGGCTAAATGGCACTATATGAATGCTGGGCAACAAAACGTGCCTATTGTTATTCGCATGATAATAGGAAGGGGGTGGGGCCAAGGCGCACAACATTCTCAAAGCCTAGAGTCTTGGTTTGCCCATATACCTGGTTTAAAAGTAGTTATGCCTTCAAATGCTTATGATGCTAAGGGTCTTTTAATTTCTAGTGTAGAAGACAATAATCCCGTTATTTTTTTAGAACATCGCTGGCTCCACAATACTATTGATAATGTTCCATCTGAAGACTATAGAGTTCAGATTGGAAAAGCTAAAATTGTTCGTAAGGGAGAAGATCTTTCAATAGTTGCTCATTCATACATGGTTCTTGAGGCAATAAGATGTGCTGATATTTTAAAAACAAAAGGAATTTCACTTGAGGTTATAGATCTGCGAACAATAAGGCCATTAGATAATGAGTTAATTTTAGACTCAGTTAGAAAAACTGGGAGAATATTAGTTGTTGATAATGGGTGGATCCACTTTGGTGTGAGTGCGGAGATTATTTCATTAGTTTCTGAGAGTATTTTTGATAAACTTTTATGCCCTCCTCAAAGAGTTGGTATGCATGATTCACCAAGCCCAAGCACAAGAGCATTGGCTCAATACTTCTATCCTAAAGCAAAAAATATTGCTAAAATGGTCTGCAATATGTTAGATAAAAACCTTGACTTAAATATACTTTTTCCAAAAGAAAATTTGCCAACTGATGTACCTGACCCTTCTTTTAAAGGGCCTTTTTAAAGACAATTTTACAAAGAAGTTTGCTTAATTGAGTTGTTATTTTTACTACTGAAATAGTAGTTTAAAAAATTTATGGTTCCGTTTTGTGTCAATCAAATTTAAGAATAATTTAGTTTTTAAAAGTTTTAACTATATTTTGATAATAGTCTAAAGATTAAAAGAATTTATAATTTAAATGAATAATAGGATGAAGATGAAAAATGGTATAAATACAGAATTTGCAAGTCATGTTAGTTTGTTGCCAAGTTTGGCATGGAAAAATTTATCTGAACAAGACCGCATTTTAAAAGTTGAGTCAGTAATGAAGGGTTTTACAAATAGCGAAGTAATACAAGTTAAAAAAGCTTACAGTGATGGTCAAGTTACCATCTCATTAAATAATGCTATGAATGCGAGTGAAAGAGGGTCTTTTCTTTTAGATTTTGAAGAGTTATTAAAAGATAATCTAGATAACGGAATAACTATTTGGCATGAAGCTATTGGAGATAAAAATTCTCTTAGGAATTTACGAGGTATTGAAGTAGTTTCAATTGAGGAGGCCTTATGAGTGAGTCTGTAATGACCAATGATGGTGAGTTAATTTTAGATTCACATAAAATATCTTATCACATGGATCGGGTTAATGCATGGGAGGCCGGTGAAAGAATAGCACCAGTAACTGTTGATATGGCTTTAACTAGAGCATGTGGTTCTATGTGTAAATTTTGTTATGCAATGATGCAAGAGCCTCAAAAGAGACATGGGATTAAAACTGACCATATACTAAATTTATTAGATGATTTTTCGGAAGTTGGCGTTAAAGGAGTCTCTTTAGTCTCTGATGGAGAAAGCACTCTATCTAAAGCGTATGTTCCTTTTATAGAGCATGCTGCGAAAAATGGAATTAATATTGGTAATGCAACTAATGGATGGGAGTTTGGGCCAGAAAAAAGTGAGAGGGTTCTTCCACATATGTCATGGCTAAGATTTACAGTAGCAGCAGGAACTCCAGGGCGTTATGCTGAGATTATGTATAAGGGATCTGAGCATACGGAAGTTTTTGATAAAGCAATGAAAAATATTAGATATGCTGTTCATTATAAGAAAAAGCATAATCTTAGTGTAACTTTGGGGATTCAAATGGTCCTTATGCCTGAGTTTAAAGATGAGATTATTCCTTTTGCAAAATTAGGACTAGATCTTGGTGTTGATTATGCTGTGATAAAGCATTGTTCTGATGATGAGAATCAATCACTGGGTATTGACTATGATCAGTATGAGTCAATGTACTCTTTACTAGAGGCTGCTGAGGCTATGAGTACTGAAAAAACTAAGATAGTAGTAAAGTGGGATAAAATAAAAGATAAGGGCAAGCCATCTTATGAAAGATTTTATGGCCCTGCATTTTTATTACAAATTAGTGGAAGTGGATTGGTAGCTCCCTCTGGGATGTTTTTTAATGCTCGTTATTCAAAATTGCATATTGGTGACTTCACTTCAAATCGCTTTATTGATATTTTTAAGTCTGAGCGTTACTGGAGAGCTATGAATTATATTGCATCTCCAGCTTTTAACGCACAAACAATGATGGGTACTTTACCAATTCAGCATTATGTGAGCACTGCATTGGATGATCATATTAAAGGCACTAAAAAGATAGTTCAGGCGCAAGATAAAGAGCCTCTTCATGTTAATTTTTTATAATAAAGATAGTTTTTTTGTAAATTTATTAGGAGTTATATTTAATGGATAATCAATTTACGAATTCTTTTTTATCAAAGGAAGAGTCAAGCATCTCTCAAAGCTACATCAATAAAGGCTATTATATTGGTCGAGTTGCAGATCAAAATTCTTTAGATTTTATACAAAAAACATTTATTGATATTATTACTAATGAGTTAAATATAAAAGGCAAAGTTAGCACTGAAGAACTATTTAATCAAATCCACAATATAATTGAAATTAATGATTTAAATGATTTTAGGCTTAATATAATAAGAAAAATTAATGAAGTGCACGATTTTAGGAAACATTATTATCAAATCGCGAAACCCTATTTAGACTTACTTGTCGGAAATGAGCTGGTAATGCAAACAAAAGTAAATCTTTCAATTCAATTTCCTGATGATGATAGCTCCCTTCTCCCAACCCATGCAGATACCTGGTCTGGAGATTCACCATTTGAGGTAGTTGTGTGGATTCCACTGGTAGATTGCTATAAAACAAAATCAATGTATATCTTACCTCCAAATGAAAATGATAAGCTTAATTTGAATTTTCAGGCATTAGCTGGCTCTAGAAGTGAGGATCTATTTCAAGCTATTAAAAATAATGTAGAGTGGATTAGTATAGATTATGGTAATGTTCTTATCTTTAACAATGGACTACCTCACGGTAATAGGGTGAATTTAGAAAAAGAAACAAGGTGGACTATGAACTGTAGATTTAAGGGGGTATACACGCCATACTGGGATAAAAAAATTGGGTCATTTTTTGAGCCAATCACACTACGAGCAGCATCAATTTCTGGCATGAATTATAAGTTACCCGAGTTAAAGTGAAAACACTTAGAGGGTATATTACAAGCCGAAAATTTATGGGTGAGTCTTGCCATCAAAGTACTCAAAATCTTGTGCTAAGAGATTATTGTCAAAGAATGAATTACAAGTATCTGCTTAGTGGAACAGAGTATTCAATTAATAATTCTTACCTGATGTTTCAACAATTAATTGATGAAATGCCTGTCATTAATGGTATTGTTGCTTATAGCATATTCCAGTTGCCCGAAAACCAAGAAAAAAGATTTCAGATTATTAATAGAATTTTGGAGAAAAATGGTGAGATACATTTTGCATTGGAAAATCTTAAGATTTCTAATGAAATGGAATTAGCTAGAGTAGAAAATATATGGCTTGTTCGACAAACTTTAAAAAATTGTATTGTTTCTCTAGTTAGTTAGACATTGAAATTTTTTATTTAGTTAGAAAAGGAGTATTTGAATGGGTAAAGAAGTTAATTTAATGGAAAACTATCCTGTAACTAAAAGAGATATTAAGGGCCGTCTAGAATCTAAAAAAGATGAGAATAAAATTATAGCTAGGCAATTTGGTAAAGATTTTTTTGATGGGTCTAGAGGCCATGGTTATGGAGGCTTTTCATATAACTCGCGATTTTGGGAACCTGTCATACCCTCATTTCAAAGGCATTGGTCGTTAGATAAACATAATTCAGTTCTAGATATTGGTTGTGCAAAAGGTTTTATGATTTACGATTTACAGCGCTTAATTCCTGGGATTCAAGTTTTTGGAATTGATATTTCTAAATATGCAATTGAAAATGCAAAACATGAAGTTAAAGAGTTTTGTAAAGTAGCAAGTGCAACATCTTTACCTTTTGAGGATAAAAGTATTGATGTGTCAATTTCAATTACTACCCTTCATAATTTAGAAGAAAAAGATTTGATAATAGCATTATTGGAAATTGAAAGAGTCTCAAAAAAAGGAAGCTTTATAACTCTTGATGCTTATAAAAATAGTGAAGAAAAAGAAAGAATGGATGCGTGGAATTTAACAGCAAAAACCGTAAAACATGTAGATGATTGGAAAGTATTATTTAAAGACGTAGGTTATAGTGGAGATTATTACTGGTTTTTTCCATAACATAAGATAGTAACTATACATATCAATTAACTTTTAAATAACTTGATACTTTTTAATGATACTAAAACATATTAATCAAATTAGAGCACTAGGTTTTGTTGAGTTGAGAAGGAAATTATTTTTATTTTTCAAACTTATCTTAAATTTTGTATTTTTTTTGTTAAGTATTCCATTGTCTTTTTTAATACTAATAATTATTAGGGCTATAAAACCTATACTGCTTATTAGGTTAGGTACCCTAGTAAGTTGGAGGATTGGCCATTTTGCTGGCAATACAGATTTGTATATTTGTGAAAAAAAAGCAGGCATTAACTCAGATAATCTAAAAACTATAGATATTTGGTGTAACAGAACAAAAGCTTGTAATAAGCAGCTGAATAAGATGTGGAAAAGAGAGATTAATATTCTCCCTAAGTGGCTGGTATATCCAGTATTTTTACTAAATAATTTCTTTCCTGGAGGCACATCTCACCAGATACCAAATACTCGAAGTTCTGATAGAGACGTTCTTAATTTAACTAATAGACATCCAAATCTTTCTTTTACAGCTAATGAAGAAATTGAAGGTAGGGAATTTATGAAAAAATTAGGCATCAATCCAAGTAGTAAGTTTGTATGTTTGACTGTTAGAGACTCGGCATACTTAGAGCAACAAAAAAAAGAGACTAGATCTGGTGTTGATTGGAGTTATCATAACTATCGTGATTCAGATATTGAGGACTATTCTTTGGCAATACAAGAGTTGGTTAATCTTGGGTATTATGTTATAAGAATGGGTGTACTGGTAAATAGACCAATAAACATAAAATCAAAAAAGGTTATAGACTATGCTTTTAATCACTTAAGGACAGATTTTATGGATGTTTATTTGGCATCTAAATGTTCTTTTTGTATTTCTACTTCAACTGGTTTTGATGCTCTGCCATCCCTATTTCGAAGGCCCTTAGTAATTGTAAATAATCCACATATTGAATTTTTTTATAGCTTTTATCCTGAAACTATTACAATTTTTAAAAAAATATTTGACAACGATATTAATAAATTTTTATCTATCAAGTCAATCATAAATAGGGGGATTGGTAAATTTGATAAATCAAAGCAATTTAAGGCATTAAACTTAGATTTAATAGATAACTCACCTGAAGAAATTAAAGATGCAGTGCTAGAGATTATTTTAAGGACAAGCGGCAAATGGGAAGACACTTGGTATGATAAAGAAGTAAGTGGTGTTATTAAAGGTATTTACCGAAATAGCACATTAAATGGTAGAATATTATCTAGGTTTGGTACTCAGTTTTTAAGAGAAAATATTTACCTCATCAACGACTAACTGATTTAGCTATCTTCATGTCATTAAATGCACTTAGTAGATTAACCTATAAAATGAAAGTTTTTATTAAAGATAGAAACTTTAAAGCTATTATTTTGTCAATAAGGAAGCTACTTTCTATATTTGTTAGGTTATTGTTTGCTCCAATTGGATTAATTTTTGCAATAATTATTAGAATTATTAGGCCATGGGTTATTGTTCGACTAGATGTTCTTCAAAGTTCTAGAATTGGGCATTTCGCTACGAATACTGAGTTATATCTTTGTGAGCTTGATAATGGCTTAAATATTCCTGATAAAAAATATTATGATATTTGGTACCATAATTGGCCAATTTCGAATAATCAATTATCTAAAATGTGGTCGCGGGTGCTTAATATTTGGCCAAGTATAGTAATGCAATCAGCAGACAGAATAAGCAGAAAACTCCCTGGATCTTACCATCATATAATTCCTCCAAGTGCAAGTCTAGATCGTGACCTACACAATCTCTTAGATGACAGTTCTCCCCATCTATCTTTTACTTATGATGAGGAACAATTTGGTGCACAAGAGCTTGAAAGAATAGGAGTTAATAAAGGCGCTAAATTTATTTGTTTGAATGTTCGAGACTCAGCATATCTTGATGTTGTAATGCCATGGCAAAGATGGGATTATCAGGATTATCGAGATTCTGATGTTAATAATTATCTACTGGCATGTGAGGCTTTAACTAAAAGAGGCTATTATGTTCTTCGAATGGGGGCAAAGGTAAATAAAGCTTTTGATACAAATAATCCAATGATAATTGATTATGCATACATTGGTTTAAGAACTGATTTTATGGATGTTTATATTGCCTCAAAATGCCACTTTTGCATTTCAACTAGTACAGGATTTGATGCTCTTGCGACTATCTTTAGGAGGCCTGTGTTGTATACAGATTTTGCGCATGTTTCATATTTTAATAGTTTTTCAAGGAAGTCCATGACACTTTTTAAACATCACTTCCTTGAAAGTAAAGGGCGTAACATGAAACTTTCAGAGATTATAGACTCAGGTGCGGGTGAAATCTTTTGGACAACTGACTATGGATATAAAGGAATAAAGCTTATCAACAATTCACCAGAAGAACTAACTGATGCCAGTTTAGAGATGGATGATATGCTTTCAGGAATAATTGATTATTCTATGGAGGATCTTCAAGATAAAGCAAAGCTTTTATTTAATCAATTACCAATGCATGGGGATATTAGGGCAAGAGTTTCTAAAAGCTTTCTTCATAAAGACTCCTTGCTATGATTTACTTAAAATATTGTATTTATGTTTAATAATTTCCTTCAAAAACTATCTTATTTTCTTTTAAAAAGAAATATGAGGTTTAAAAATCTTCATAAAGGTGAGTCTTGTTATATTTTTGGCGATGGTGTTTCGTTAAAGGATATGAATTTAAAGTATTTTGGCGACAAAATTGCTTTTGGAAGTAACATGCTTTTGTGCCATAATGATTTTGATAAGCTAAATATTAAATATTATGTAATGCCTGCACCATATTGGTTTTTTTATTTTTGGAAAAATCCTTATACCAAAAAAATAATCTTTAATAATATATGTCGCTTTCAAAGGGTGTTTATGAGAAAAAATAAACATATTGATTTTTTTGTTAATCTTTCAAATGCCCCAGTTTTATTTAAAAAAAATATTTTTTACTTGCATCACTTTGGTGCAAAAACACTTGATAAAAAAACAATAGATTTGAACTCTAAATTTAATGCTAATGGTGCTTTAAATTCGATGATTGGCATGGCAATTTATATGGGTTTTAGCGAAGCATATCTAGTTGGATGTGACTACACTCACTCTCCCCAGCGTATTCTTCATTTTTATGAAAAAGGAAGGGGAAAAGTTTGCAGTGATAATGAATATAACAAGGCATTTTTTGATTTTGCTGGAATACAAATTAAACTTTACACAATAACGAATGAAACATCCTCTTCAAAGGTGCTGGATTATTATAAATATAATGATTTTACTGGTAACAGAGAAAGCTATAGAGAAAATACTGAAATTGTTGAGCCTTCTTACCTTAAAGCATTAAATACTTTTGATGGCTATGAAATTCTTTAAAATATACTGAGGTTTTAAATTGGATAAATATTTATGAAAATATTAGTCACAGGTGCTGATGGATTTATAGGCTCTCATTTGGTTGAGATGCTGTTTGAAAAAGGACATGAAGTTAAAGCTTTATCTCAATATAATTCTTTTAATAATTGGGGTTGGTTGGAAGACATAAAATGTAAAGATCAAATTGAAATCATTGCGGGTGATATAAGAGATCCTCATTATTGTAAATTGATTACCAAAGATATAGATTTAATTTTTCATCTTGCTGCATTAATTGCTATTCCATATTCATATATTGCTCCTGATAGTTATGTTGATACCAATATAAAAGGCACACTCAACATTTGCCAAGCAGCTAAAGAGAATGGAGTAAAGCATGTAATACAAACTTCAACGAGTGAAGTGTATGGAACTGCAAATTATGTTCCTATTGATGAAAAGCATCCATTACAACCCCAGTCTCCATATAGTGCATCTAAAATAGCGGCTGATGCTATGGCGATGAGTTTTTATAATTCATTTAATGTTCCAGTTTCAATCGCTCGACCATTTAATACCTATGGCCCTAGACAGTCCGCACGCGCAATAATTCCCACAATCATTACGCAGATTGCTATGGGTTATGAAAAAGTTAAGCTTGGTGATTTATCTCCCACTCGAGACTTTAGTTTTGTGGAGGACACCTGTAGAGGATTAATTGCAATATCAGAGGCAAAAGATACAATTGGAGAAACTATAAATATTGGTTCAAATTTTGAGATTAGCATGAAAGATACACTTAATATTATTAAAGAATTGATGCATAGCGATATTAGCTTTATAGAAGATGCAGAGCGCCTTAGGCCAAAAAATTCAGAAGTAATACGACTTTGGTGTGATAATTCTAAAATAAAAAAGTTAACTAATTTTAAGCCAGAAGTTGATATTAAAGATGGTCTTCAAAAGACTATCGATTGGATAACCAAGCCAGAGAATTTAATTAAATATAAGGCAGGAATTTATAATGTTTGATGGCTTTATTGATTTTGTACAAAATCTTTACTCAACAAAAGATTTTATCCCCCTTCACGCTCCACAATTTAATGGAAATGAGAAAAAATTTATTATTGATACCATTGATTCAACTTACGTTTCTAGTGTAGGTGAATATGTAAACTGTTTTGAAAAAAGTATTGAAAATTATACTGGAGCTAAACATGCAATTGCAACAATGAATGGGACGTCTGCACTTCATGTTGCACTTAAATTAAGTGGTGTCAAAAAAGATACAGAAGTTATTACTCAGTCTTTGACTTTTGTTGCAACCTGTAATGCAATTCGTTATTGCGGTGCTAAACCGGTATTAATTGATGTTGATCGAAATACACTTGGACTTTCTCCAGAAAAATTGAATTTTTTTCTTGAGGAAAATTGTGAGGTAAGAGACGATGGTTTTTGTTGGAACATATCTACTAATTCCAGAATACTTGTTTGTTTGCCCATGCACACATTTGGATTTCCAGTACAGCTTGATGAAATTGAAAGAATTTGCACTAAATATAACATCCAATTAATAGAAGATGCAGCAGAATCTCTTGGTAGTTTTTATAAAAATATTCATACGGGTAACAAAGGTAAGCTATCTGTAATGAGTTTTAATGGTAATAAAATTATTACTAGTGGTGGAGGTGGAATGATCCTTACTAATGATGAGGAAATGGCTCAAAAGGCTAAACATATTTCTACTACTTCAAAGTTGCCACACCAATGGGCTTTTGATCATGATGAAATTGGTTTCAATTATAGAATGCCAAATATTAACGCTGCATTAGGATTGGCTCAAATGGAGTTACTTCAAATAAATCTAGATAGCAAGAGAATTATTGCAAAATCTTACCAAAATTGGGGCAAAGAAAATGACTTTGAATTTGTTGAGGAACCAAAAGATACTAAATCTAATTATTGGTTGAATCAAGTATTAATGTTTGATAAAGAGCAAAGGGATGCTATGCTTGAAATTACAAATAATAGAGGTGTAATGACAAGGCCAGCCTGGACACCAATGCATTATTTGGAGATAAACAATGATTGTCAAACTGGCATTATGGAGAGTACTGAGTGGTTATTTGACAGACTAATAAGCGTACCAAGTAGCGCTATATTTAATGAGTAAAGTTAGAAAAATTTGTGTAATAACTAGCTCAAGAGCTGATTATGGACTTCTTTATCTTCTGATTAAAAAAATAAAGTTAGATGAAAATTTAGAGCTACAAATTATTGTAACCGGGACCCACCTATCTTTAAAGTTTGGCTTGACTTATAAAGAAATTGAAGAAGATGGTTTTACTATTAATAGTAAAGTTGAGGTACTTCAAGCTTCTGATGATGAGCTAGATGTTATTAAATCAATGAGTAAATGTATGGAAGGATTTTCTAGAGAAATATCTAATCTTCAACCTGATCTAATTATTGTTCTTGGTGATCGTTTTGAAATTTTCTCTGCTGTAATAGCAGCAACTATTTTAAGAATACCTATTGGACATCTTCATGGTGGTGAAACTACTGAAGGGGCATTTGATGAATCCTTCCGGCACTCTATAACAAAAATGTCTCATCTTCATTTCACGTCAACTGCAGATAGTTATAATCGCGTCATTCAGTTAGGGGAAAATCCTGATAGGGTTTTCAATTTAGGTGCTATAGGAGTTGAAAAAATTAAGTCTACAACTTTACTATCAAGAGAGTTATTTGAAAATTCAATCAAATTTAGTTTGGGCTTAAAAAATCTCTTAATTACATTTCACCCAGTTACTCTTGAAGATTCAACATTTGAATTTCAATTTAAAAACCTTTTAAATGTTCTGAGTAAATTAAAAGATACTCATCTTTTAATTACCAAGTCGAATGCTGATACTGGAGGCTTAAAAATAAACAAGATGATTGATGATTTTGTGGCTGTATCACCTAAAAAAAGAGTTTCATTTGAATCTATGGGTAGTCTTAGATATCTATCAGCTCTTCAATTTATTGATGGAGTGGTTGGAAATTCCTCAAGTGGCTTGATTGAAGCCCCAAGCTTTAAAATTGGCACAATAAATATTGGTGATAGACAATTAGGAAGAACTAAGCCTAAAAGCATTATTGATTGTAATCCTACTATAATAGAAATTGAAAATGCTATTCAAAAGCTTTATAGTGGAAGCTTCAAAGAGAAACTTAAAAAATTAAAAAATCCTTATTTTAAGGCGAATACGTCAGAAAATATTTTACAAATTATTAAGGTTCATCCACTCGATGGAATTCTTAAAAAGAAGTTTCATAATTTACTATGAGTAAAGTTTATATTATTGCAGAAGCAGGTGTTAATCATAATGGTAGTTCTGAGCTAGCTTTTCAACTTATTGATGCTGCAGTTAGTGCTGGGGCCGATGCAGTTAAATTTCAAACTTTCAAAGCAGAAACTTTGGTGACTAAAGATGCTAAAAAAGCAGTTTATCAAGCTCAATTAACTGATCCAAATGAATCTCAGTATGAAATGTTAAAGAGATTAGAGCTTGACTATCAAACTCACTTTAAGCTCCTTGAGTATTGCAAAATTAAAGGGATTGATTTCTTGTCTACTGCTTTTGATTTAGAAAGCCTTAACTTTATTGTCAATGAGTTAAATGTTAAAACACTTAAAATTCCTTCTGGAGAGATAACTAATGGTCCTCTGCTTTTGGCAAATGCACGAACTGGATGTAATTTAATAATATCCACTGGGATGGCTACTCATGAAGAAGTGGCCAATGCTTTATCAGTGGTTTCTTTTGGGTTAATTGATAAACTAAAAAAATTAAAGCCCTCTAAAAAAGCCTTTAAAGAGGCATTTATGTCGTTAAGTGGTCAATTAATTCTTAAAGAAAAGGTTACATTATTGCATGCTACATCTCAATATCCTACGCTTCCTGAAGATGTAAATTTAAAGGGGATGACAACAATGAATAAAATTTTTAATTTAAATGTAGGTTATTCTGATCATACTGAAGGCATTATGGTTCCAATTATGGCTAGTACTTTAGGGGCAAGCATTATCGAAAAACACTTTACTCTTGATAAAAGTTTTCCTGGTCCTGATCACAAGGCATCTCTTGATCCAAGTGAGTTAAAGGATATGGTTGTGGCAATAAGATCAGTTTCAACTATCATGGGAGACGGAATAAAAAAACCGAGAGACACGGAGTTACAAAATAAAGATATGGTTAGAAAAAGTATAGTAGCAGCCAGCTCTATAAAAAAAGGCGATTTCTTTTCTGATAAAAATATTATAATTAAGAGGCCTGGAATTGGAGTAAGCCCTTTTGAGTATTGGGAGCTATTAGGGCAAATGAGTCAAAATAACTATGAAGTTGATGAGTTAATAATTAAATGATTTTATGAAGCCTATTATAATTATTGGTACAGGCGGACATTCAAAAGTTGTTCTTGATGTTCTACTTAAAAAAGGATTAAAGGTCTTAGGTTTTGTGTCTCTAGACAAAAAAGCTGGAAGTTTTTTTTGTGATTATAAAATTTTAGGAGGAGATAAAGTTATTGACTCTTACAAGCCAAGCGAGATTTCGCTAGTAAATGCTGTTGGAGTAATAGCTAGAGATAAAAGGAGATGGGATATCTCTAAAAAATTTCGAGCTAAGGGCTTTAGTGTTCTTTCTATAATAGACCCTTCAGCGATAATTGCATTAGATGCTACTCTTGATGAAGGGGTTCATGTTATGGCTGGAGCTATTATTCAGCCTGGGGCAGCAATTGGCTTAGATACTATCATTAATAGTGGCGCTATAATAGAGCATGACTGCATTATTGAGGAAAGTTGTCATATTGCTCCTGGAGTTACTCTAAGTGGAAATGTTAGAATAGGAAAGGAGTCATTTATTGGAGTAGGCTCATCAATAATCCATAATATTTCTATTGGTAATAATTGCACTATTGCAGCTGGCTCAGTTGTTTTTAAAGATATCAATAATGGTGATACTTTTATTCAGGCTAAATAGACTTTAATAAGAGAAGTAAAGAATGAAAAGTTGGAAAAAAATAGTATTAAATAAAACTCAAAACATGGGCGCAGCAATTAAGGCCTTAAATAATGAATCTTCAGGCATCGTTTTGGTTGCGTCAAAGAATAATGAGTTAATAGGAACAGTAACTGATGGCGATATAAGACGAGCACTAATTTCTGATTTTAATATGAATACTCCACTTGAGGAATTTATGTGCAAGAATCCAGTTTTTGGCGATGTAGAAAATAGCCGTTCATCCATCATCAAAATCATGACAAATAAAAATATACTGCAAATGCCAATTTTAGATAAAAATAAAAAAATTATTGGCCTTGAAACACTTCAAGATTTAATAAAAAAAAGAAAATATGATAATCCAGTTTTTCTTATGGCAGGTGGAGTTGGCTCAAGATTAAAGCCACTTACAAATAATATACCTAAACCTCTTCTTCACGTTGGAGATAAGCCTATTTTAGAAACTATTCTGGATCAATTGATAAGCTATGGTTTCCATAATTTTTTTATTTCAACTCATTATAAGGCTGACATGATCCGAGATTATTTTGGAGATGGTAAAAAATGGGGCGTTACAATAAAATATCTTCATGAGGAAAAACCGCTAGGTACTGCTGGAGCATTGGGATTATTGCCTAAAAATTTACCTAATATTCCAATAATAATGATGAATGGTGATATATTAACTAAAGTAGACTTTATTGCAATGTTAAATTATCATGTAAAAAATTCTGGGATTGCAACAATAGGTACTCGTCAATATGATTTTCAAGTGCCTTTTGGTGTAATTAAAAGTAATAAAAATAATACTATCAGTAGCATTACTGAAAAACCAATACATAAATTCTTTATTAATGCTGGAATTTATGTTTTGAATCCAAATGTTATAAATCTGATTAATGGTTCTGATTATGTAGATATGCCTCAATTTTTGGATTCTCAAATTAAATTAAATAATAAAGTTAACTCTTTTCCTATTCATGAGTATTGGATAGATATTGGTAGAGTTAGTGAATTTGATAAAGCCAATCAAGAAGTATCATCCTTATTTAATAATTAAATATTCAGATGATTAATTCAATTGATAGGGTTTTAATTGTTGGTTTTGGGAGTATGGGAAAAAGATACTCAAAATTAATTCACAAGCACTTTCCCCAGATTGAGCTAAAAATATTAAGACATTTTAAACCGGCAGATGGCTTAGCTGCAGAAAATGATTTCTTATTTACTATTGAAGATGCATTACTATTCGAACCTAATATCGCTATTGTTGCCAATCCAGCCTCTTTACACCTAGATATTTCAAAGGTGTTAGCTGAGCATAAAGTTCATTTATTAATTGAGAAGCCAATAACTTCAAACTCAAAAGGTGTAGCTGATTTTTTAATTTTTTGTGAAAATCTAGGTATTACTGTTATGACAGGATATAACCTTAGATTCTTATCATCTCTGATTGAGTTTAAGAGATTACTAAAGAAGAAAGAAGTTGGAAAAATTTTAAAGGTCCATTCTGAAGTTGGTCAATACCTTCCAAGTTGGCGAGAGTCTGATTATAAGAATTCTGTTTCAGCACAAATGAAATTAGGTGGAGGCGCTCTTCTAGAGTTAAGTCATGAGATTGATTATTTATCTTGGATTTTTGGTCGAATAACTTGGGTCAAGAGTCACCTTTCAAGGCAAAGCAATTTGGAAATAGATGTTGAAGATACTGTAAATGTTATCTTTGGATTTAAAAAAGTCTCTGGCTTTCAACTGATTGGCTCTTTGAAGATGGATTTTATTCGTCATGATAAAACTAGGTTTTGTGAAGTGATTGGAGAAAAAGGGACTCTAATTTGGAATGGGATTACTGGTGAAATCAAATGTTTTTTGAAAAATGAGAGTGAGTGGAAAGTATTACTTAATGAGCCCCCTGCAAAAGAAGATACTTATTTGAAGGAAATTAAGCATTTTTTTTCTGCTGTTACTAAAAATAATGCACCTTTAATTTCAGGTAAAGATGGTTTGAACGCAATTCTTATAGTAGAAGCAATTCATAAGTCTAACAATATTAATGGTATAGTTTATTTATAGTTTGAAGGGTAATTATTTTGAAATATGTAGTACTGATTTGTGCAAGAGGGGGGTCAAAAGGTCTTCCTGATAAAAATATTAAGATTTTAGGTGGTTTACCGCTTATTGCTTGGGCTATAAAATCTGCACAGGGAGTAGAAAGAGTCTCAAAAATTATCATTTCTACAGATTCTAAAAAAATTGCTCAAATATCTAAAGATTATGGTGCCGAAGTACCTTTTATTAGACCTAAAGAACTTTCACAGGATAATAGTTCAGAATGGGATGTATGGAGGCATGCTTTAAAGTATCTTGCTGAGCAAGATTACGAGGTTAATGGGTTAGTAATAATCCCACCTACTGCACCTCTCCGGGCTGTTCAAGATATAAATAATTGTATTAATGAATTTGAGAAAGGAGAGTCCGATATAGTTATATCAGTTACTGATTCGCATAGAAACCCATATTTTAATATGGTGAAAATAGATAAGAATAAACTTACTTCATTAGTGATTGCCAAAAATAAAAAGTTCATACGTCGACAAGATACTCCTGAAGTATTTGATATGGCCACTGTTGCCTATGTTGTCAAGCCAGAGTTTGTAATTGAGAAAAATGGTATTTTTGAAGGTCTTGTAAAGAGTGTCCATATTCCTATTGAAAGGGCTATAGATATTGATACAATATTTGACTTTGAGTTTGCAGAGTATCTTTTAACCAAAAAAAATAGTGAGGATGTATGAGGTCTATTAATCAAATGAGTGATTTAAAGGGGAGAAGAGCGCTTATTACTGGTTCAAATGGTTATTTGGGGCAACATTTAGCCATAACAATTGCCGAGCTTGGAGGTGATTTGGTTCTTGTTGACAGGCCTGGGTCGATAAATGAGCAGTTGTATGCAGATTTAAAAAATAATTTTGATGTAAAGTTTGAATTCATAGAGTGTGATTTAGAGGATGTTAATAAAAGGCAAGAATTAATATTAAAAGTTTCAAATGATAAGCAGCCTTTAAATGTACTTATTAATAATGCAGCATTTGTAGGAACATCAGAATTAAATGGATGGGCCTCTTCTTTTGAAGAGCAATCAATTGAAACTTGGAGGAGAGCTATAGAGGTTAATCTCACTGCTGTTTTTGATCTTTCAAAAGGATTTTCAGCCAAAATTCGAGATAGTAAGTTTGGATCAATTATTAATATGGGATCTACTTATGGAGTTTTAGGGCCAGATTATTCTCTATATGCAGAAACTGAAATGGGAAATCCAGCTGCCTATGCTGCCTCAAAAGGAGGATTAATTCAACTAACAAGGTGGTTAGCTACAACTTTAGGGCCTGATATAAGAGTAAATGCAATTTCTCCAGGTGGAATTTTTCGTGATCAACCAAAAGAATTTGTGAGGCGATATAAAGAACGTACTCCACTTAAAAGAATGGCAACTGAAGAGGATTTGAAAGGGGCTACAGCTTTTTTAGCAAGCGATCTTTCTTCATATGTGACAGGTCAAAATCTCCTAGTAGACGGGGGCTGGACATCCTGGTAATGATTGAAAATAGATTTTCTAAATCTTGATAAATTTTTATCTCCGCTTGTAATCACATACAATATTAGCTTAATTAATATGAAAATTAATAATAAATCAGAAGTAAAAACACCAGTCATGCATATAGTTCATTGTATTGATACAGAAGGTCCAATGACTGAAGATATATTTGACACTTTTAAAAGACTTAATACTATTTTTGGACTAAATATTAAACCATCTAAAGAAAATTTAGAGAAGTTACAAAAACAAGAAATTTTTCTAGATGGTAAAGAGGGTGATGTTGCGAAAGTTGTTTCACCACATTTATTAAATTATAAAGAATCTTGGAAAGATATTAAAGAAATGCTAGTTGATTGTATGTCTGAAAAATATAGAAATAAATTTTTGGATAGTGAGGGTAAAGGATGGGTTTATAGTTGGCATTGTATGGATCATGCTGGCTATATTGGAAACCCTCGGAATAAAGATATTGGTTTTGGAAATGTTTTCAAATTCTATAAGAATATTATTAAAGAAACTAATAGCAATCAAGATGAAATAAATTGGCATTATCACCCTCTATCTTTCGATAGAAACCCACTAAAGTGTGCAACAAACTACTTTAATTCATATGATATTCTTAATGAAATAATTAGTAGGCGAATTATAGATCACAATTGGTTTCCTTCAGTCAACAGGCCAGGGTTTCATAGCGAGAGAATTGATATACATTTATTTCTTGAGCAGTGGATTCCATTTGATTATGCAAATAATGTATATGATATAGAAGATGGTCAAGATGATTTAGCTGGCGAAAGATTTGGAGACTGGAGAAGGGCAAGTAAAAAATGGTTTGGTTACAAACCTTCTCATGATGATTATCAGTCATTAGGTAAATGTAGAAGGACTATTCTAAGGTGTTTGAATGTAGGTACTCGATTTAAAAACCTTAATCAAAATCATGTAATAGAAGCACTAAATGACGCTGAAGAAAATGGTGTTTCAATCTTAGCTTTTGCTAACCATGACTGGAGAGATATTAGGCCAGATGTTGAGTACGTAAGGGATCTTATATCAAATGTAAAATCTCAATTTCCAAATGTAAAAATTAAGTTTTCTGGAGCATTAGATGCTGCAAGGGATTTAATTATTAAAACTGAAGATACTTGTGATGAACCTTTAAAATTAATTGGTTATATAGAGGGCTTGAAGTTTATTGTTGAGGTTGAGCAAGGTGAATTATTTGGTCCCCAGCCATACCTTGCTATTAAAACGGTTGATAATCAGTATTTACATGATAACTTTGATGTGCTCATTCCATTTAAAAAGTTTGCATATACTTTAGATTTTCATACTTTAGATATTAGTGAGGTATCTATAATTGCAGCTGCTAGCTCAGATAGACTAGGAAATATTAGCACAATTATTAAGGAGATAGTTAATGGATGATGATAAAAGAAAAAATTATTGGAATAATGACTATGTTGATTATTGGAAAGAGAGAGTCAGAACTACAAATAAGATGATTGATGCAGAAATGCAAATTTCTTCAAATGATCCAACAACTACAGATTCAAGATATATTCAACTAATAGATTTATTGGAAGTTCGATCATCAGATATCGTTTTAGACGTTGGATGTGGGTTTGGGAGAAGTTTGCCATATCTTGCTTCTAATGCTCTAAAAGTTATTGGAGTTGATATTTCTAGTCAAATGATTCTTGAATCAAAAAAATTAACGGCAGGCCTTAAAAATATAGAATTAATGGTTTCAGAGAGTGAATCTATGAAAATTGATAGCGATTCTATAAGCAAAGTGGTTTGTTTTGCTGCTTTTGATGCAATGTATCAAAAAGACGCCTTAATAGAATTTAATAGAGTGTGTAAAGTAAATGGAAAAATTTTGGTTACTGGCAAAAATAACTGTTTTAAAAATGATGATATTCGCGCGTTAGATGCAGAAATAGGCGCTAAAGAAAAAAATCATCCAAATTTTTTTACTGATGTTAAATCATTTTTGAAGCATATATCTCTATTTGGATTTAAAGTAATTCATCAAGAATTTTATTTAAAGAGAGGCGATTTTGCTGTTGATAAGAAACAAAATTTTTTTATTGATAATTTTTATGAATACACTTTTGTTTTAAAAAAAATAAATAGTATTTCTATTAATAAGGATTTAATCCCCACAATTTCTAATGAGCATTCAAAGAATTATATTAATAGATATAATTGTAAAAAATAAAAATGCCAGGAAAATCAAAAATTACAAAAAATAAATTTAGCAAGGTTCTTTCTCTTTTCACAAAAGATGATCGTCAAAAAATGATTTATATTGTTTTGGGTATGCTGATAATGTCAATAATTGAAATTATTGGTGTTTCCTCTGTAGCTCCCTTTATGGCAATAGTGGTTGACCCTGAGATTATTCATACTAATATATATATATCTAAGATCTTTAATTATTTTAATTTTTCAGAAAAGGAGTTTATTACTTTTTTTGGCATTACTATTTTGATAGTAATGATTTTATCTAATTCATTCAGTGCTTATATGACCTGGAAGATTCATTATTTTAGCAATATGCAGACTTATTTATTGTCGACTAGACTAATGAAGTCTTATATATTTCAAAATTATGAGTTCTTTTTAAATACCAATTCATCTGAACTTTCTAAAAATATGTTTGCAGAAATTGATCGTATTATAGGTGGGATAGTTTTCCCTAGCATGGCTATTATTGCTAAGACTTCTGCTTCGATGTTAATCTTTGCTATGCTTATGATAGTTGATCCAATAGTTGCAGTTTCTTCTGTCATAGTTTTAGGTTTATCATATTTCGTAATTTATAACTTTGTTAGTAAAGAACTCACTTCCATTGGAAAAGAAACTTCAAAGTATTCTAAACTAAGATATAAATATGCAAATGAAGCTTTATTAGGTGTCAAGGAAGTTATTATCCAAAATGTTGAACATTATTTTATTGATAGGTTTGCTTTAGCCTCTAAACAATTTGCAAAAAAACTTGCGTTAAGTAACATTATTTCTACCTTGCCTAGATTCCTAATAGAAACCATTGCTTTTGGAGGTTTGATAGGCTTGGTTATTTTTCTGGTCCATAATGGGCGTAATAGCTCTGATATTATTATTTTATTATCTCTTTATGCTATTGCAGGTTATAAATTATTGCCTGCACTTCAAGGAATATACATGAGCATAACTCAAATTAGATACCACATGCCAGCTGTAGAATTAATTGCCAAGGATTTTTCTCAATTAACTAAAGAAACAGTTAATGATTCTAATTCAGAGATTTCTATTTTATTTAATAAAGAAATTTCATTAATTGATTTGAATTTTCGTTACTCCCGTTCAGATAAAAACATACTTTCCAATATAAATTTAACTATTCCAGTGCATACAACTATTGGTTTTGTAGGGAAAACAGGCTCTGGAAAATCTACTTTGATAGATTTGATTATAGGCATCCTTCCTTCTAAAAAAGGATCTTTAATGGTAGATAATGTAGCTATTACAGATAAAAATGTTGGACAATGGTATAAAAAAATAGGCTATGTATCGCAACATATTTACTTAATGGATGCCAGCTTAGCTGAAAATATTGCTTTTGGTATTTCAAAAGAGAAAATAGATTTTAATCTTGTGGAGCAGGCTTTAAAAGATGCTGACTTATTGAGTTTCTGTAATAGCCTCCCTAATGGTTACAACACTAATATTGGTGAGCAAGGAGTTAAATTAAGTGGAGGGCAGCAACAAAGAATTGGTATTGCAAGGGCCTTGTATCATAGTCCTGAATTATTAGTACTAGATGAGGCCACTAGCTCATTGGATAATATAACTGAAGACAAAATAATGAGAAGTATTAAAAATATTTCACAAAATAAAACTGTAATTATAATTGCCCATCGACTAACTACAATTCAAAATTGTGACCTGATTTATTTTATGGAAGATGGGCTAATTATAGATAGTGGTAGTTATCATGAATTGAATTCAAAGAATAAAAAATTTAAAAATATGTCGAAAAAATTGTAGGTCGATATTTAAACAATTATTATTACTAAAGGTTATTATGTCAAAAATTAATTATGATTATTTAATAATTGGAGCTGGACTTAGTGGTATTACTTTGGCTGAAAGATTAAGTCAAAATTCTAAATTAAATATTCTTATCATCGATAAAAGAGATCATATTGGTGGAAATATTTATGATTATTATAATTCAGATAATGTTTTAATTCATAAATATGGGCCTCATATTTTTCATACTTCTAATGAAAAAGTTTTTGAATACCTATCGAGTTTTACTGACTGGACCCTTTATAAACATAAGGTTTTGGCATCAGTAAATAATAAACTGCTTCCAATTCCAATTAATCGAGATACAATTAATGGTTTTTTTAATATCAATTTAAATAGTGAATCTGAGGTAGAGGAATTTCTAGAAACTAAAAAAGATAAGTCAATATTGGAGATTAAAAATTCGCGTGATGTTATAGTTTCTAAATATGGTGAGGAATTATATGATAATTTTATAAAGAACTATACAAAAAAACAGTGGGACCTTTACCCAGAGGAGCTTGATAAGTCAGTTTTACAAAGAATACCTATCCGCTATGACTCAAATCCATACTATTTTAATGATAAATATCAAGGCCTTCCAAAAGAAGGATATACTTGTATGGTAAGAAAGATGATAAATAGAAAAAATATAAAAATTGTTCTTGATACAAACCACAAAGAATTTATCAAAACAGTTAATTTTGATAAATTGATAGTAACCTCCCCTATAGATGAATTTTTTGATTATTCCTTTGGAAAATTGCGTTATAGAGCAGTAAAGTTTATTTTTGAAACCTACAGTCAAAACTCTTATCAAAAAAATAGTGTAATAAACTTTCCAAATGATAAAAAATATACTCGCATAACGGAATTTAAAAAACTGACTCTTCAGAAAACCCCTAAAACTACTATTTGTAAAGAAATACCAACTTGGGATGGAGAAAAGACATACCCAGTTCCTTCAGAAATAGATAACCAAATCTTATCTCAATACCAAGAGCATGCCAAAAAACTAGATAATGTTTATTTTCTTGGGAGGTTGGGACAGTATAAGTATATAAATATGGATCAAGCTGTAAATAACGCTCTAGAGTTGTATGAGACATTAAAGAATATTCATTGAAATTATGAATAAAATTGCTGCAATTGTAGTAACTTACAATAGGAAAAATCTTTTAAAATTATGCTTAAATTCTCTTCTTAAAGAGGGAAGGGCGCTCTCTACTATTATTATAGTCAATAATGACTCCTCTGATGGAACTGAGAAAATGCTTCAGGCTGAATATTTAAATAATCCAATATTTGATTATATTAATCTTGGTGAAAATTTAGGAGGAGCGGGAGGTTTTAATTATGGCATGCAAAGGGCATATGCAAAGGGCTATGATTGGATGTGGCTAATGGACGATGATGTTGCTCCTGTTGATGGTGCATTAAAAAAATATGTTAAATTAAGCAATGAGTTTTTATTTATCCAAGGCCGAAGGGCTTATGAGAGCGGTGAGATAGTTAATTGGCTTTTAGATTATAATTATAATTCAGGCGTTTATACTAAATTATCTGAATCTGATTTATTTAATAATAAACAGTATGTTGAGGTAAACACGGCTTGTTTTGAAGGGGCGTTTATTTCTAGGGAAGTCGTATCTGTAATTGGCTATCCAAATGTTGAATTTTTTATACAGGGGGATGATACTTTGTATGGTGTTTTAGCATCAAATATGACTAAAGTTGTATACACTAAGGAAGTTTTAATGACAAAAACTTTGCAAAAGCCCTTAGCTAAATTTTTTGGGCGTAATTTTGAAATATATAGTCCATTTGCAGTTTATTACTATGTTCGAAATCTGTTTGTTATTGAAAAATTCTTAAAAAATTTATTTCCAAGAGAAGAAATCAATCATAATTTATCTGTCCTAATTGGATTGAGTAAAATGCTATTTAAAATAATTTTTATTTTTCCTGATAAGTTAAGCTCCTTACGCTCTTTCTTTAAGGCCATTTATGCTGGTCAGGGGTTAAAGACCAAATAGTCTCTTGGTTGAGTTAACTTTATAAATATGATTAATCGCTTAACTTTTATTATATTTCATCCATTAACAGAAAGAGACTATGTCCGCTATGGCATTAAAAAAGCAATAGAAAAAAATTATCAAGTTGAAATACTTGATTGTTTTTCATTATACCATCCGAAAAAAAATAGACACCTTCTGCAACCTGAAATTAAAAAAAATCTAAAAATATCTTATATTAGTAATATTTTTGATCTTAAAAATAAGTTGAATAAATATAATAATAATGATGCAGTAATAGTGCTGTATCCTCAAGGTGCTATTTTTAATTTGATTATAAAGATGCTCAATATTTTAAAAGTTACAGCTATATCTGTAAATGCTGGAGTTATACCAGTTCCAAAAGCTATTAGAGATGAGAGTATTTTAAAATCTATTTTAAGAGTTATTGGAGCCTACTCATTTAGAAAAATATTTACTATTGTAATGAGTAGGTTTATACAATTTTTATCATATGTTATATTACAACCTAAAGTTACATATTTCTTTTATGGCGGAAAATACGGGCTTGAAAATGCATCAAAAGTATTAAAGAAAGCTAAAAATTTAGTTAGTTTGCATTGCTTTGATTATGACTTATATATTGATCAGGAAAATATAGATAAGCATTATACAAAGAAACTAAAGACAAATAAGTATGCTGTTTTTATTGATCAAAATATATTTGCAGACCCTGATATTTATCTATGGGGAGATAGTAAAAAAATAAAAAATAAGGACAAAAAGGATTACTATCTTCAATTAAACAAATTATTTAATGAGATAGAAAAAAAGTTTAATTATCAAATATATATTGCTGCACATCCAAGAGCAGATTATAGTTACGATAGCTCTTGTTTTAATAGTAGAAGAATTATTTATAAAGATACAATAAATTTAATCAAATACTCTGAACTTTGTATACTTAATTACTCAACAGCTGTTAATTTTGCAATCCTTTATAAAAAACCTATTATTATTGCTGAGCCTCATGCACTCAAAAACATATCAAGTAAGCAGATCAATGAGTTTTCAGGAGCTTTTTCAAAAGCTTTAAAAATTGATAAGCTTGTAATTAAATCAGATACTATAGTTGAAGTTAATCTCCCTATTGTTAATGAAAAGATATATTCTAAATATATTGCTAGCTATATAAAAGAAGCTAATAGTCAGGAAGATTATTTTTGGAATTGTGTTTATAAAGAGGTTGATATTCAAGCAAAAAATGATTAATCAATTTAACTTAAATTATAACTTTACATTTTTTAAAACTTAGATGGATCTAAGAAAAAATTCAAAATTAAATACAGTAGACTCTAAGTTCTTAGATGATAATATGGATTCGTTAATCAAAAGTTATAATGAATTTATTGGTAAATTTATTGAGATTAATAATCTAAAGCACTTAAGTCTTTTAATTACATCAACATGTAGAAACCCCTTTGACTCATATTTATTTGATTATTTTTCTAAACTATTTCTACTAGAAAATGTAATAAAATTTCAAGAAATGCCAGATTTTTTGATAATTGATGATATTCAATTCGAGGCTATTAATTTTATTTTAATAAAATACTCTCTTCAAAACAAAATCAATGTTCAAATTAAAAAAACTGATTTTTTGGTTAAAAGGATTTTTTTAAATATTCTTAAGTCATTTTATTATATGTTGAGTGATTGGTTTTGGACAAGAGTAATAAATACAAAAAATATACCAAAAGATGACATTATTTATTTAGATAGTTTCTTACAGTTAAATACAATTGACTCAGAAGGTATTGTTACTGATAGACATTATCCTGATTATCAAAATTTTTTACCCTCTGAATTGATTAATAAAGTATGGGTTGCACCTACTTTAATTTCAATCAAGAGCCAATCTGATTATGTAAAAATTCTTACTAGAATAAATAAATCTAATACTAAATTTTTAATTCAAGAGTCATGGCTTACAACTAGCGACTATTTTTATTCATTTATTATGGCAATTCTTATTCCGCTGAAAAAATTAGAGTTTACTAGTATAAATAAGATTCCGTCAAAATCCCTAATGAGTAGTCTATTTTACCGTGATATCGGTTCTCCAGTTTTGATGAAAGCTATATATAGGTATAGATTTATTAAAAGACTTGCAAGTAAAAATATAAAAATTCGTACTGCAATTAACTGGCATGAAAATCAAATTATTGATAGAGCCCTAAACTTATCATTTAGAAAGTTCTATCCAAAAGTTATTGTTAAGGGCTATCAAGGCTTTCCTTCTATGAAATCTTATTTATCAATTCAACCAACTTGTTATGAAAATGAATTAGAGACATTGCCACATCAAATTTGTGTTATCTCAGATATCTATAAACAAACTAAATTAGATGTTTGTAATTCTCTTGATGTAATTATTTCTCCTGCCTTCAGATATTCATACTTATTTAAATTTGAAAGAAAAAAAATCTCTAAAAATGAACATTTCATCCTTATTCTTCTCCCAGGAATTATTAGTGAAATTAATGAAACTCTAAAGGTGGCTAATTACTTAAGGTCAGTATTACCTGACAAAGTTAAGGTTGTAATAAAGTTACATCCTCGATATTCAGTCAGGGACATTGAAAAATTTATTCCTAGATTTGCTAATAATCAGTTGCCTGTTACTGGTGAAATTCTAGAAAATTTACTACCTTACACTGATATTTTAGTAACTTCAGGTTCAAGTTCAGCAGTTGAAGCAGTTGCTGTGGGTATACCAACTGTGATTTGTGCAAATAACTATGGCCTCACAAATAATTTTATACCAGAATCTGTTTCTGAAGATTTATCTGCAGTATGTTATGACCATAATCAAATTAAAAATTTTGTTGATCTTTCTCTGGCTAGAGGAGTTTATAATAATTCTGTTGATGAGTTTTTTTGTAAGCCAAATGAAAAACTAACATACAAGCTATTTAGTTCTTAGTTTATTTAAGCTAAAAGCTAGTAATTCATTTTTCTTTATTAAATAAAATATTATGCAGAAATACCCTAGTAATGAAGAAAGAACACAGAAGTATCTTGAAAATTTTAATAGAGAAAAAACTCTTAAATATTTAATAGATAAACAGGATGTTGTCATTTTTGATATTGGGGCAAATATAGGTAGTACAGCCCTTGAATTTAAACAGTGGTGGCCAAAATCTCAGATCCATTGTTTTGAGCCCCAAACCGAGTGTCTAACTGATCTTAATAAAGTTAAAGATCAATATCCTTTGGGTGAAATTATTATAAATAATAAAGCATTAGGTAAAGAAGCTAATGGTAATGCAATTTTCTATACACATGATATTAGTTCTGGTTTATCTGGCTTTAATAAAATCAATCCTAGTAGTCTTGATTCTATTGAATTAGCAAAGCTTTCACATTTAAGTAATGCTCAACAGGAGAGTTATCTTAAAAGTATAAATAATGTTCGAAATGTCCAGTTAATGCGACTAGATGATTACATACATAAACACAATATTGTGCATATAGATCTATTAAAGATTGATACCCAGGGTCATGAGCCTGAGGTTATTGAGGGTCTTGGAGAGGCGCTTTCTAATGTCGATGTGATAGTTTCAGAACTCATGCTGTATGATTATTATGAAAGAACTTTGTCCTTTTTTGATCTTGAAAAGTTATTAATACCTGCTGGGTTTAAATTATATGATATTAGTCATATTGCAAAAAATCCAATGAATGGTAGGACAGATTGGGTGGATGTAATTTATGTTAATGAGAGACTAAGAGTGAAAAAAAATAATGCTCAAAAATAAATTAATAAATAATGAATTTACTATCGGATCTTGGATTACTATCGGTAATTTAGATGTAGCTGAAATTATGGCTAAAGCTAATTATGATTGGCTTGTTATAGATTTGGAACATAGTTCAATTAGCATAGATAAGGCTGGTGACTTGATTAGAACTATTGATTTATGTGGTGTGCCTCCTTTGGTTAGATTGACCTCTAATGATGCGAATCAAATTAAACGTGTAATGGATGCTGGAGCTCATGGAATTGTTGTTCCAATGATTAAAAATCAAGTAGAGGCAGAATATGCAGTATCAGCCACTCGATATGCTCCTCAAGGTTCAAGAGGTGTTGGCTTGGGAAGGGCTCAAGGCTTTGGAGCTGAGTTTAAAAAATATCTCAAATGGCAAACTAACGGTCCAGTAGTAATTGCTCAAATCGAACACATAGATGCCATCGAAAACCTAGAGGCTATTATTTCAGTTCCTGGCATAGATGGGATAATAATTGGACCCTATGACTTATCTTGCTCGATGGGGATTCCAGGCCAATTTGAGAATGATTACTTTATTTCTATAATGAGAGATATCCAAAAAACAGGTGCAAAAATGAATATTCCAACAGGTATTCATATAGTTGAGCCTGATATGAAGCTTTTAAAAAAATCAATAAAAGATGGCTATAACTTTATAGCTTATAGTGTTGATATAAGAATGCTTGATGTCAGTTCTCGTGAAGCAGTTAAGTCAGTGAAATGAATGTTATAGCAGTTATTCCTGCTAGGATGGGCGCATCTCGTTTTCCAGGAAAGCCCATGGCTAAAATGCATGGTATGCCAATGATTGGCCATTGCTACTACAGAACTATACTTGCTATTGGAAGGGGCTCAACCTATGTAGCTACTTGTGATGAAGAAATTGCGAGTTATATTAAGGGGATTGGAGGAAAAGTTATAATGACTTCATCATCTCACACTAGAGCAACAACTAGATCAGCAGAGGCAATGAAACTAATAGAAAGTATTGAGAAAACAAAAATAGATATAATTATAATGGTTCAAGGGGATGAGCCTCTCATTCAGCCAAAAAGCATAAAAGAAATACTTCCTTTTTTTGAAAGTCCAAATATAGATATAGTAAATATTATGTCTAAAATTGAATCTTATGAGCAATTTATTGATAAAAACAATGTAAAGGTTGTTGTGGATAAAGATTTAAATGCTCTTTATTTTTCGAGGGAGTCTATTCCATCTCCATGGAAAGGAATAAAAAAAATCCCAATGTTCATGCAAACAGGCATTATTGCGTTTCGAAGAGATATTCTATTGCAGTTTAATGATTTACAAGAGAGCCCACTTGAGAAAATCGAATCTATTGATATGAATAGAGTTCTAGAAAATTCTGGTTCAATTAAAATGCTCGCTTCAAACTTAATAAGTTTTGGAGTGGATACTCGATTAGAGTTAAATGAAGCTGAAGATATAATGAGAGCTGATAAAACATTAAATAAATACCTGACTCTTAATAGAGCTAAATTAATATGAAAAAACTTAAGGTTGGTATTGCAGGTTATGGTGTAGTTGGTAAAAGAAGAAAAGATTGTATTGATCGACACCCTAATCTCGAATTAACTGCAGTATGTGATAAGGTCTTTAATAATGAGGGCTCTCTTGATAAAAATGTACGCTATTACCAGTCATACAAGCGACTATTGGAAGAAAAGTTAGATGTCTTGTTTGTATGTCTTTCAAATGATATTGCTTCTGAAGTTACAATTGCTGGGCTTAAATCAAATCTCCATGTTTTTTGTGAAAAACCTCCTGGAAAAGATGTAAATGATATTAAACAAGTAATTAAAGTAGAGAAAAAAAATCCTTTACTAAAACTAATGTATGGCTTTAATCATCGTTATCATGATTCTGTTCAAGATGCAATTAAAATTATTGAATCAGGAGAGCTTGGAAAGGTAATCAATATTCGTGGTCTTTATGGTAAGGCTAAGCTCATTACTTTTAATCAGCCCGATTGGCGGACGAAAAGAAAAATTGCTGGGGGTGGCGTGCTTCTTGATCAAGGGATTCATATGTTAGACTTGATGCGCATGTTTGCAGGAGACTTCACAGAAATTTATAGTTTTGTTTCAAATAGACATTGGGGTTATGATGTTGAAGATAATGCTTATGCAATAATGAAAACTCAGGATGGCGTAGTTGGAATGTTGAATTCTTCAGCGACACAGTGGAGGCATCGTTTTAATTTAGATATTAACCTTCAATATGGAAGTATTATATTGGGTGGAATTATATCTGGAACAAAAAGCTATGGAGCAGAAACAATGACTGTAGTTAGAGCCGATTCTGATAATGACAGGGGTGATCCTAGAGAGCAATTATCTCGCTACAATAGAGATCCAAGTTGGGATAAAGAAGTAAACTCTTTTACTAATACCATATTGAATAATTTACCTGTAGAGAATTGTAATTCTAATGATGCATTAAAAACGATGGAATTGGTTTATAAAATCTACTATGCAGATAAGGCTTGGCGAGATAAGTATAATATAGAAAATCCTAGTGATTATTAACTAATAAATAAATGCTTTAGTTGGTTTGCTCAAAAGCTACTCATTGTAGTGTTTCGTTCTATTTATTAAAAGGGCGATAGATTGAGGTGTATCTTAAATTTTATCTATTAATTGATTTTAAAAATGCAGAATGTAAAATATTTACTTGAAAAAGTTAAATCTATTGCAGAAAAAGTAGGCTCAAAGTTTCTTAATAGTAATGATATTAACCATAAAAATTATTTATATAGTGACACTATTGTTAATGAAATTAAGGCTGAAGCTGATAGTTTTCTAGAGGCTGAAATTTTTAAGTATCTTATTCCATTAGGGATACCAATTTTAAGTGAAGAGTCAGGTTATCTTGCAAAAGAGAATGATGAGGGTTACCTTTTTATAGTTGATCCTTTAGATGGGACTATGAATTTTGTGAGAGGGATTGATCAATGTGCTATATCTATTGCACTTTGGAAGAATAATGAGCCAATATTTGGGGTCATATACGACCTTTCTTCAAAAAAACTATCTTGGGGAGGTAAACTTTTTGGTGCATATCATAATGACAATTTAATTTCTGTTTCTAATATATCCGATAAGAGAAAGGCGATTATATGTTCTGGATTTCCTGTGAGATTTGATATAAATTCACCTGATTTAATGAAATGTTTTTGGAATAAGATAAGTGCTTTTTCTAAAATCAGGATGATTGGATGTGCATCTGTCTCTTTGGTGTATGTTGCAACAGGCAAAGCTGATGTTTATTTTGAAAAAAATATAATGCTTTGGGATGTTGCTGCCGGACTAGCAATACTTATTGGAGCTGGTGGAGACTATACTCTTAATGCCACCTCAGTTAAATGGTCTTTCGATATTGAAGCATCAAATGGAAATTTATAATATTTTTTAAAAGTTATTAGTCTTAGGTAGATTTATTTATGAAAAGTAAAATTGATAAGCTCACTAAAGTTGCTGTTTGCTCAAGATCTTTTTCAAGTAACCCAATTCTAAGAAAAGAGTTGCTAAAGCGATATGATAATGTTAAATTTAATGATAAAGGAGAAACGCTTTCTGGTGAAACTCTTATAAATTTTTTAAAGGGTTATGATAGAGCAATTACTGCATTAGAGGTAATAGATGAAAAGATCCTGTCTAAACTTCCCGATTTAAAAGTAATCGGTAAATATGGTGTGGGATTAGATATGATCGACTTTAAAGCTTTAAAGCTTTATGGTGTTGAGTTGGGGTGGACTGGGGGTGTGAATAAAAGATCAGTCTCCGAATTAGTTATTTCATCTTCTATAGCACTCCTGCATCGTACTATTTTTGCAAACTCCGAAGTTAAAGCTGGGGGCTGGTATCAAGTTAAAGGTAAGCAACTGTCAAACTGTACTATTGGAATAGTTGGCTGTGGACATATTGGGAAAGACTTGGTAAAACTTTTAAAGCCTTTTAATTGTAAAATTCTTGTAAATGACATAATTGACTATGAAGATTTTTATAAGGTGAATAATGTTTTACCAGTTTGCCTTGAAGTGCTTTTAAAGGAATCTGACATTGTTACATTGCACCTTCCTCTTGATCATTCAACAAAAAACATTTTGGATAAGCAAAAATTATCTCTTATGAAGAAAGGCGCAATTGTAATAAATTATGCCCGCGGTGGCCTGATAGACGAGAAAGAGTTGAAAGTAAAATTGAAAAATAATGACCTTGCTGGAGCTGGTCTTGATGTATTCTTAGTTGAACCACTTGTTGATATAGATTTTGCAAATATGGATAATGTTTTTGTTACTCCTCATATTGGCGGTAGTAGCGAAGAAGCTATTTTGGCAATGGGGATGTCTGCAATTAAAGGGCTAGATGTTTAGCCTGCTGAGAATTATATGGACGCAACAATAAGATGGTTCTTGTGGTATGAATACTGATGAAAGTATCTATTTGATTAAGAAGAATAACCTTATAGCTGTTTTTCTTTATATTACTTTTTGTATTGCTTATTATCTTTATTTTACAACTCAAGGATTTAATTATGGTGTCTACCATGACTATTTTACTTTTGTTATTAATGGAGATTTTCGAAAGCTGAACGTCCCAATGATTAAAAGATTAGATCAAGGAGCTCATGTACCTCTTTTATTTGAAGGAAAGGGGCTTGCGTATCTTTATTATTATCTACCCAGAAGTAATAATTTGGGATTTGGTATGGTTTCTTTAGTTGTCAATATGTTTTGTTTTCTATTGACATTCAGAATTATTCAAAAATTAAATACTACTTTAGGGCTTAAAAATAAGTGGTTATTTTTATTTTTACTAAATCCTCAACTTATTTTTTATTCGCAAACGATTAATAAAGAGCCATTTACACTATTATTTATTTTTTTATCTATGTATCTAATTTTGAATAAAAAATACTTATATTTAGTAGTTATTGCAATACTGTTTACAACTGTTCGACAACATCATGCAGTAGTGTTGGCGTTGTTTATTTTTTTGTACTCCTCTAAAACACTAGTATCCTTTATTTTTAGATTATTACTATCACATATATTTTTGAGCCTAATTTCAATGTTTTATTTAACCCCACTGCTTCTAGCAGACTCACATTATCTGAATCATATAGGTTCAGTAGCAACGAAAGTTATTGGATTAGATAAATATGGATTAGGTTATTTTTTATTGTTTCCTTTGAAATTACTTCAAAACTTCTATGATCAATTTTATTTATCGTTTTGGTTTATACAGGATGGGATTTTAAATCTCTATAAATTTAAAGAGTTATTACCAAATCTGGTGTTAATTTCAGTTTTTTTAATAAAGGTGGGCGCTCTTAAAATAAAATTTGATTGGTTCTATGGTTCTCAAAAAATTTATTATGTTTTTATCATAGTGTATTTACAGGTTGTCTCTTTAAATCCAGTTGTTCACCAAAGGTATCTTTTCCCTGTAGTTATAGTTTTTTTATTGATAGCTTCAAATACTTCTATATCTAATAATTTAACTAAATTAAATAAGTAAAATATTTTTAATAATAAAAATAATAAAAATAATAAAAATGAGAATACTGGTTACTGGTGGAGCAGGCTATATTGGGTCACATACTTGCATTGAGCTTCTCATGGCAGGTTATGAGCTGGTTGTTGTTGATAACTTAAGTAATTCATGTCAAGAGCCTCTTAAGCGTATAGAAAAATTAACTAAAAAAATCATCCCATTTTATAATTTGGATTTAAGAGATGAGGTTAGGTTAATAAATGTATTTGAAAGGTATAAATTTGATGGAGTGATTCATTTTGCAGGTTTAAAATCTGTTGGGGAGTCAACTATAAGCCCTTTAAAATATCATCATAATAACGTTTCTGGTTCATTGGTTCTTGCTAGTGTAATGAAAAAGTATGGTTGTAAAATGATTGTTTTTAGTTCTTCAGCAACAGTTTATGGAGATCCTGACGTAACGCCTATCAAAGAAAATTTTCCATTAACAGCAGTAAATCCATATGGGAGATCAAAATTGATTGTTGAAGAGATATTGGAAGATATCTTTAATGCTGATAAATCTTGGTCTATTGGTCTATTAAGATACTTTAATCCAATGGGCGCTCATAAATCTGGATTAATTGGAGAGGACCCTAATGGAGTCCCTAATAATTTATGCCCATTTATTTCAAAAGTTGCAGTGGGTCGACTTAAAAAGCTTAGTGTATTTGGTGGAGATTATGATACTCCTGATGGAACAGGGATTAGAGACTATATTCATGTAGTTGATCTAGCTAAAGGCCATGTTAAGGCATTAATTTCACTTATGGCTAAGCCTCAACTATTAAAAGTGAACCTAGGAACCGGACAGGGGTATTCTGTACTAGAAGTAATAAAGGCATTTGAATCTGCTTCAGGAAAAATAATTCCATATGAAATAGTCCAAAGAAGAGAGGGAGATATTGCAGAGTGTTATTCTGATCCATCCTATGCATTGAAAACACTTGATTGGGTTGCCAAAAAAGATTTAAGTGAAATGTGCGAAGATGCATGGAGGTGGCAAATCAATAACCCAGTTGGTTATTCTGAAGACTAGTTTAATTTTTTTTAATTATGTTAGACCATACTTTTGAGCAAAATAATTAATAGCCTCAATATAGCCATTGATACTTCCACAATCAAAACGTTTACCTTTAAATTTGTATGCTATTACTCTGCCTTCATTTGCTTGAGTCATAAGGGCATCTGTTATTTGTACTTCACCACCTACACCTGGCTTAGTTTTTCTAATAATATCAAAAATATCAGGAGTTAGTATGTATCTTCCAACAATTGCCATATTGCTTGGAGCATCTTTAGGCGAAGGTTTTTCGACCATATTCTTAACTATAAAACAATCGTCACTTCCATCAATTGGCTCTCCTTCAATAATCCCATATCTATAAGTATCATCTTTCGAAACTTCCTCTATAGCAATAACAGAACATTTATATTTTTCATAAATACTACACATCTGGGAAAGAACTGACTCATTTTCATTGAAACATAAGTCATCAGCAAGATGAACTGCAAATGATTGGTTGCCGATAAGAGGTTCGCCGGTTAATATAGCATTTCCAAGTCCCAGCATTTTTCTTTGTCGAATATAAGTAAATGTTGAATTTTCAATAATTGTCTTAATTTCATGAAGATAGTGTTCTTTATTGGTTTTTTTTAATACTGATTCTAGCTCAAAGAAATTGTCAAAGTGGTCTTCTATTGACCTTTTGCCTCTTCCAGTTACTATCGCCATGTTTTTTATGCCTGCAGAAATAGCCTCCTCAACACCATATTGCAATAATGGTTTTGTAATAATTGGCAGCATTTCTTTTGGAACAGATTTTGTTGCAGGTAAAAAACGAGTTCCATAACCTGCAGCAGGGAAAAGACATTTATGTATCAATTTATTATTAGGTAATAAGTTAAGACGTATTCTATACTATATTATTTTTTATTATTATAGAGTTTATATTAATATTTTTTAAAGATAGGGGATAGATTTTGACTCTATAATTAGACACTAAGAGTCAGTTAGATGTATACAAAAATGCCAACATTATTGTTACTGGACATACAGGCTTCAAAGGTTCTTGGTTAATTTCTTGGTTAATTAAAGGTGGAAATTTGAAGGAGGGTTTTATTCTTAATAAATTATGGAAGAGTGATTGATTTGCCTGTGATTTTGTTTAGAAAACTATTTAGAATTATTTTATGAATATACAAATTATCATTTAATTAAAAGTATTTTATGAGAAGACTAGCTGTAGATCTAACTTACCAGCCAACTGGTGGAACTTTAAATCAAATAATTCAAATAATTGAAAATATTGAGAGTTATAACTTTGATGATGTAATATTCTACTTATCTTATGACAATTTACATTTAATTCCAAATAATGTCAGTAATAAAGTATCTCTAAAGCAGCTAAATTTTTCAAAAAAATCTATTATATTGAGGACTATTTGGGCTCAATTAATACTCCCATTATTATTAATCTTTGACAAGGTAGACGTGCTATTTTGTCCAGGAAATATATCACCAATTATAAATACCAAAAAGAAAGTGCAATGGATTCATACTATTGGTCCATTTGAGAAAAAGTTCATTTCATCCTTCCCATTTAAAGAGAAATTTATACTCATTGTTACCAAATACCTTATGATTTTTTCATCTTATACATCAGACATGGTTATCTTTGAATCAAATTATACGAGGGATTTATTTATAAATAGATTTAAACAAAAAATTGATAAATCAAGCGTAATTCATTCGGGAAATGATGATTTTTTTAAACCTGTTAAAGCTTCAAAGTCTAACTTTGCTAATGATAATGTTGTTGATAGTAGGAATTTTATTTTTACTGTTTCTCATTTATATCCTTATAAAAATTTAGAGTTATTAATCGATTCATATTACAATTTAGAACTTTATAAAAAAGAATTATATATTTTAGTTGCAGGTTCATTTTCAGATCAAAGATACTATAATAAATTACAATTGAAATTGTCTAATTATAGTATTTCTAACTATGTAATATTTTTGGGTCGCCTTGAAAAAGAAGATTTAAGGTATTTGTACTCGCAATGTAAAATTTTCATTTTTACCTCTCCTTTTGAGAACTTTGCATACACATTGCTAGAGGCTATGAACTGTGCTGCTCCTATCATTACTACAAATACAACTTCTATGCCAGAAGCTTGTGGAAATGCAGCACTTTATTTTCCTCCTAATTCTGAAATAGAGCTTTCACAGTGCATCATGTCTTTTTTAGATAATGAGAAAATTAGATTAAAATATAAAAAAATGTCTTTACTGAAGTCAAAGGAATATCCTATTCATTCAATCGTTAATAATAAAACAAAATTCTTACTCCATCAATTAGTTGAAAGATAGGTAGATTTTTTTTTGTGAAATAATCAAGTCCTTTCTTATATTATGTGACAATAGAAACTTAGTGAATTAAATGAGAAATAATATTAATAATATCATTCCTGTTATACTTGCAGGCGGTTCTGGGACAAGGCTTTGGCCGCTATCTCGAAAGCATTACCCTAAACAGTATTTGTCTCTCATGGGCGATAATACAATGTTACAAGAGACAATACTCCGATTAAAAGGACTTTTTGATCTAAGAGACCTAATAATTATTTGTAATGTAGAACATCGTTTTTTAGTAGCTGACCAATGTAAAAAAATAAATATAAATAACCCTATAATTATTCTAGAGCCTATAGGAAGAAATACTGCACCTGCAATAGCTGCAGCTGCATTTTTTTCTATGAATATAAAGAATAATTCTCAATTATTAGTTTTATCAGCAGACCATCTCATACAAGATATAGATTCTTTTCATGATTCTATTTGTGTGGCTTCTAAGCATGCCCAAGATAATAAATTAGTAACTTTTGGAGTTGTTCCGTCGCATCCAAATACAGACTATGGGTATATTAAATCTTCAAAAATAAATATTAATGGTGCATACAAAGTTGAGAAATTTGTCGAAAAGCCAGACTTAGAAACTGCACAATTTTATTACAAGCAAGGTGATTATCTATGGAATTCTGGAATGTTCATCTTTAAAGCAAATATATATATTGATGAATTGGAAAGATATGCGCCTGAAATTAATAAGGCAGTTGAAGTTTCTGTAAAAAAAGCTACTTACGATTTAGATTTTATTCGGTTAGAAAAAAAATCTTTTGAGTTGTCTCCATCTAATTCAATTGATTTTGCGCTTATAGAGAAAAGTGTTAATACCATGGTAGTTCCGTTGGATGCTGATTGGAGTGATGTTGGATCATGGGATGCGCTATATGAAGTTGGATTAAAAGATAGTAAAGGTAATGTTATTCATGGAGATGTAATAGTTGAAGATACTATTAATTCTTACATAAATGCAAAGCATCATATAGTTGCAATAATAGGCTTGCAAGATGTAGTTGTTGTAGATACTCCGAATGCAACATTAATATCTTCAAGGGCGAAAGTTCATGATGTTAAAAAAATAGTTGAGCGCCTCCAAGTAGAAGATAGAGATGAGGAAATAATAAATCGTAAAGTTTTTAGACCATGGGGCTGGTATGACTTAATAGAGGTTGGATTAAACTTTCAAGTTAAGAGACTCCATGTTAACCCAGGTGAAAAATTATCGTTACAAATGCACCAAAAACGTGCAGAACACTGGGTTGTTGTTAATGGAACTGCAACCGTAACAAATGGAGACGAAATTCATATCCTTATTCAGGGTCAATCAACCTTTATTCCAAAAGGAGTTAAGCACTCTTTAGAAAATAATACATCTGAAGATCTTGAAATTATCGAGGTTCAAAGTGGTGAATATTTAGGTGAGGATGATATTGTAAGATTTGAAGACAACTATGGAAGACTGAAAGATTAGATTACACTATTTAAATTTGATAAATTTGCATAGGGTAAAATCAAACTCATATATTCTTATTTGTATAAAGGTTAATTATGTTAAATAATAAAGTAGCATTAATTACAGGAATAACTGGGCAAGATGGAGCTTATTTGACTGAGTTTCTTCTAAAAAAAGGTTATGAGGTCCATGGCATTAAAAGAAGATCTTCATCATTCAATACAGAGCGTCTTGACCACATATACCAAGGGCCACATGATTCTGATAGAAAATTGATCTTACATTATGGTGACCTTTGTGACTCAATAAACTTAGTAAGTATTATTAAGAAAATACAGCCTAATGAAATATATAATTTAGGCGCGCAATCTCATGTAGCTGTTTCATTTGAAACTCCTGAATATACAGCAGATACAGTAGGTCTAGGAGCGCTTCGAATTCTTGAAGCAATTCGTATTTTAGGCTTAGAAAATAAAACACGCTATTATCAGGCCTCTACCTCTGAATTGTATGGAAAAGTGCAAGAATCGCCTCAAAAAGAAGATACACCTTTTTATCCTCGCTCACCTTATGCTGCTGCCAAGCTTTATGCCTATTGGGCAACAATAAATTATCGAGAAGCTTATGGAATTTTTGCATGTAATGGAATTTTATTTAATCACGAGTCCCCGTTACGAGGTGAAACATTTGTAACGCGAAAAATTACTAGAGCCTTGGCACGTATTTTTCTTGGACTTCAAGATACGCTTTATCTCGGTAATTTAAATGCTCTTCGTGACTGGGGACATGCAAAAGACTATGTTGAAGTTCAATGGCTAATGCTTCAACAAGAAAAACCAGAAGATTTTTGTATTGCTACAGGAATACAATACTCAGTTCGTGACTTTGTCAATTTTGCTTGGGGATTTCTTGGGAAGACCATACGCTGGGAAGGTCAGGGAATAAATGAAAAAGGCTATGATGTAGAAAGTGGAAAATTAATGATAGAAGTAGATAGTCGATATTTCAGACCAACTGAGGTTGAATCACTTTTAGGAGATGCTTCAAAAGCAAAGAAAAAATTAGGGTGGGCTCCTAAAATAAAACTAAAAGAGCTTGTTTATGAAATGATGGAGTCAGATATGAATATTGCTAAGCGAGATACATTATTAAAAAAACATGGCTTTAAAGTACCTAATTCTTCTAATTAGTGACCTATTTAAATGAATTTAAATGAAAAGATATATATAGCCGGACATAAGGGGTTAGTTGGTTCTGCAATTATTCGCCAACTTAAATCACGAGGCTTTACTAATTTAGTAGTACGAAGTCATAATGAATTAGACTTGATTAATCAATATGCAGTAACTCAATTTTTTGAACACGAAAAACCAGCTTACGTGATACTTGCAGCCGCTAAAGTTGGCGGTATAAAAGCAAATAACGACTACCCTGCAGATTTTATTTATAATAATATAATGATTCAAACAAATGTGATTCATTCAGCATATAAAAATAATGTTAAAAGATTACTATTTTTGGGAAGTACGTGTATTTACCCAAAACTCTCTAAGCAGCCAATGAGGGAAGATAGTATTTTATCTGGTTTATTGGAACCTACAAATGAGCCCTATGCAATAGCTAAAATTTCAGGCATTAAGCTTTGTGAATCTTATAATAGGCAGTATGGCACTGATTTTCGGTCTGTGATGCCAACAAATTTGTACGGGATTCATGACAATTTCCATCCAGAAGATTCGCATGTTGTTCCTGCATTAATATCAAAATTTCATAGTGCTAAAATAAATAATGAGCCAGAAGTTTTTATCTGGGGTTCAGGAAATGTAAGAAGAGAGTTTTTATACGTCGATGATATGGCAGATGCGGCAATTTTTGTTTTGGATATGAATCAAAATTTATATAATTCTAATACAAAACCAATGCTATCTCATATTAATATTGGTACTGGAATAGATATTACTATTCGAGAGTTGTCTAAAACAATTCAAAAAATTGTTGGATTTACTGGGGAAATAATATTTGATTCAACAAAGCCTGAAGGCACTCAGAAAAAATTAGTAGATACTACAATACTTTCAAATATGGGATGGTCGTTTAATATGAATCTAGAGAGTGGCCTCAAAAAAACCTACGATTGGTTTAAAATTTCAAAAGAACATAAGTCAGAAAAAACTGTTGAAAAAAATCAGTGATTATATTGATAGCTCAAAGAGTTAGCTCTTTTATCCCAATTATCTTGCAAATATATGTCTAACAAACAACATATTATTTTTGTACATAGTTTGTTTTATCCCGACCACTCTGCTGCCAGCCAAATATTGACAGATTTAGCTTTTTATCTCGCAGATAATGACTTTAAAGTATCTGTGATAACTAGTCGTAAAATGTATCATGGAAATGGCAGTCAATTAAAAAATTTTGAAAAAATTAATGAAGTAAATATATATCGTCAGTGGTCCTTAAGTCTTGGAAAGACTGGTTTTATTAAGCGTTTAATTGATTATGTATCATTAGAAATTTCAATGGTCTTAAAAATAATCCGCTTTACAAAGAGATACGATACTGTAATTTTTTTAACAGACCCACCCTTGTTGAGTTTAATTGCTACTCCAATAATTTTAATCAAAGGTGCTTATATTGTAAATTGGTTACAAGACCTATATCCAGAAGTTGCAGTTAGTGTCGGAATACTTGCACAAAAATCTCTTGTAAATAAAATTTTAAAAAAAATAAGAAATTCTATCCTTAATAAAGCAAATATGAATGTTGTCATTGGGCAGCATATGTTTAATTATTTAATTGAAAATAACGTAGAATTAAAAAAAATACAGTTAATACCTAATTGGGCAAATAGTGATGATTTAGTGCCAGTTTTGCATCAAGATAATCCATTGAGAGAAGAATGGGGTCTGCAAGATAAATTTGTTGTAGGATATTCTGGAAACCTAGGAAAGGCACATGATTTTTTAACTATTTCTAATGCTATTAAATTATTACAAGATAGTTCTAACATCTGTTTTTTATTTATTGGAGGTGGGAGTGGGATGGATGCCCTCCAAAATCATTGTGAGGAGAAAGGGTATAAAAATGTTATATTTAAACCATATCAACCAAGAAAGTTTCTTCGTTTTAGCTTAAGTTTATCTGATGTTCATTGGGTAACTTTAGAGCCAAAAATGGAGTCTTTTATAGTGCCTAGTAAAATTTATGGGCTACTTGCAACTGCTAAGCCAATCATATTTATTGGACATAAAAATGGAGAAATTGCACATTTAATAAATAAGGCTAGCTGTGGGAAAATAATCAATCAGGGAGATAGTAATAAATTAGCTATAACTATAGTAGAATTGTCTAAAGATTTAGATTTGGTTTCAAAAATGGGAAATTGTGGTAGAGAAGAGTTTAAAAAAAATTATGATTTTCATATTTCTGCAAATAAATTTTCTAAGTTAATATTTGACTTTAAAAATCCATAAATTAATCGTAAGAAGAAACTTTAGTGCAAATCATTAGTGTAAAAATTTAATATATATTAGAAAGTAATTATTAAGTATGGTTTTAGTAACTGGTGCAACTGGGTTTATTGGGAAAGTTCTAATTCAAGGCTTAATTGCTTCAAATGTCAATTTTCGCATATTGGCTAGAAATAAAATAGCTGGCTTGGATACTGAAGTTTGTGACTTCCTACTAGATGAGATTCCCATTAAAAGTTTTAAAAATGTGGACACTATAATCCATCTTGCTGGTTTTGCGCATGATTTTAGAAATCAAACCAAAACTTCAAATATTTATTATGAGCTTAATGTGGGCCTTACTGTTAAATTGGCAACAATTGCAGTTGAAAATAATGTGAAGAAATTTATTTTTATTAGCAGTGTCAAGGCTGGCGGTCGTTCCTCCACTGGAAAATGTATGACGGAGAGTCAAAATTTTGATCCAGAGGACGTATATGGAAGAACTAAAAAAGAAGCAGAATTGAAAATCTTAAAAATTGGTAGAAGGACTGGAATGCATGTCACAATATTGAGGCCATCTTTAGTTTATGGGCCAAATGTTAAGGGAAATTTACGTCAGATGTACTTAGCTATTAAGAAAGGCTGGTTCCCACCCTTACCTGAAACTGGAAATATTCGTTCTTTAATTCATGTTGATGATTTAGTAAGAGCAATTTTTTTGGTAGTTAAAGATGAGAGAACTAATGGACAAATATATAATGTAACAGATGGAGTTTATTACTCTTCTAGAGATATATATACAATCTTATCAGAGACAATAGGAAGAGAGGTTCCTAAATGGTTCATTCCTGAATTAATTTTCTATATTGCAGCTAGGATGAATTCTAAAATTAAACATAAGGTTGAAAAATTAATGGGAAATGAGTGTTACTCCTCAGAAAAATTAAATAATCTGGGCTTTAAGCCGAAGTTCTCACTAAAGGAAATAAATGAAGCGAGTTTTTGATTGCATTATTGCGGCTTTCTTATTGCCAATATTGTTTGTACCTATGGTGCTTACTTCCTTACTAGTTTTTTCAACCTCAAAAGGCCCTGTTATTTATTGGTCTAAAAGAGTTGGGATAAATAATAAGGTCTTTAATATGCCAAAATTCAGATCAATGAAAGTAAATACTCCTTCTATTTCTTCAGATTTACTTACTAATCCTAAGCAATTTCTTTCTCCAATTGGAGGGATAATTCGTAAAACTAGCATAGATGAACTTCCACAGATTCTATCGGTAATTCAGGGTAATATGAGTTTTGTTGGTCCTCGCCCAGCGCTCTTTAACCAAACTGATCTCATTGCCCTAAGAAAATCCTATGGTATAGATAGTTTAGTGCCTGGCATAACAGGTTGGGCTCAGATTAATGGCAGAGATAATCTAAATAACTATGATAAAGTAATGCTTGAATTAGAGTACAAGAAAAATCAATCTTTTTGGTTTGACATAAAAATAATAGGCAAAACAATATTGAAAGTTTTTAATACAAATGAAGTTAGTCATTAGATATAAGGTTTAATTGAATTTATGTATGAAATTATCTACAAAGTAATAAAAATTCCGAGATCATTAAAACAGTTGATTATGATTTTAATTGACTATATGTTAGTTATTGTTGCGATTTATGGCTCTTTTGCATTAAGGTTAGGAGACTTATATTGGCCACAAGATGGTTTATTTTGGGTTACTATACTCTCACCTACTCTTATCATTTTAATTTTTTATAGTGCTGGTCTCTATCACTCAATAACCCGATACACTGGATTAAAAACAGTATTAGAGATACTGAAAGCAGTTACTTTATTTTCAATAGTGGGCGTTATAGCTTCTTATTTCGGAATATTACAGGGTGTTCCCATTTCAGTAATAATCATAAATTTGATGTTCTTATTCATGTTGATAATTGGCTCTAGATTTTTTGCCAGATGGTTGATTGATTTTGTTACTCAGTCTAAAAATAATATCATTATTTATGGGGCAGGTCAAAGTGGCAGTAATCTCTCTAATATATTTCAGCAGTCTGAAGAATATAACCTTGTTGCTTATATTGATGAAAATATTGATGAGATTGGAAGTTATGTCAACACTATTAAAGTACATCCCCCAGAGAGTTTGAGTTTATTAATCAATAAATATAACATTAAAGAAGTATTTTTAAACCTGCCTATGTTTTCTCGAAAAGAAATAAATAAATTAATTTTAGAATTGAGTATCTTTCCAGTAATTGTGAAAAGTTTGCCAAATATTTCACATTTAGTTGACGGTAAATTAAAAATTGATGAACTTTTAGAAATAGACATTTCAGATTTATTAGGAAGAGATTCTATACTTCCAGATAAAAAATTAATGAAAGTAAATATAAGTGGAAAAAATGTTTTAATAACTGGAGCTGGGGGTTCCATAGGTTCTGAACTTTCTGTTCAAATACTTGCCTTTAAGCCGAAAAGATTAGTTATTTTTGATATTAGTGAGCATGCGCTTTATTTGATTGAAAAAAAACTTTTAAAATTAAATATATTAGATATTGAAATATTTCCAATAATTGGCTCTGTTACTTCTGATGAGAGGGTTAAAGACGTTATTTCCCATTTTGATATTCAAACAATTTATCATACAGCTGCTTATAAGCATGTCCCACTTGTGGAATTTAACCAATCAGAAGGTGTTTTAAATAATGCAATTGGTACTCTGATAACTGCAAAAGCTGCTATTTCTCTTGAAGTGGAAACATTTGTTTTAATATCTACGGATAAGGCAGTTAGGCCAACAAATACGATGGGAGCATCAAAAAGACTTGCGGAATTAATTTTACAAGGCCTTGCAAAAGAACAGCACTCTACATGTTTTACAATGGTACGCTTTGGTAATGTTTTAAATTCGAGTGGGTCTGTAATCCCTCTATTTAAAAAACAAATCCGAGATGGAGGCCCAGTAACTGTTACAGATTCGAATATAGTTAGGTATTTTATGACAGTCCCTGAAGCTGTTGAATTGGTTATTCAATCTGGTGCTCTTGCATCTGGGGGAGATGTTTTTGTTCTTGATATGGGAGATCCAATTAATATTACTGATTTAGCTATAAAGATGATTCAACTTAGTGGTCTTCAAGTAATGGATAGCGATAATCTTAACGGAGATATTAAAATTGAGTACACTGGACTTAGGCCCGGTGAAAAGCTCTATGAGGAGCTGTTAGTGGGTGAAAATGTTAATAAAACTAGGCACCCTAAAATTATGAGAGCAGAAGAGGAGATGATAGATTGGTCTGAGCTGGAGCCAATTTTAAAAGATTTGAAAGATGCAGCCATCAATGCTAATCATAAAAAAATTAGAGAATTACTAATAATCTTGATTCCAGAATTTAAACCTCAATCTCCAATTGTCGATTTTCTTTTTAAGAAAGAGTAAAAAATTATTAAGTTAAATTGATTTAGCTTTATATTTATAAGCATTAATATTTTTTTTAATACTTGAGTAGTGAAATTTACTCGACAGTGACCGAATGAATTTGTATTGTACCTTTAGTGAAGACATAATCCCATGTCTAGAATTCACAATGGAATTTCAATCCAACAAACTCATTTATCAAAAAGAATACACTAAACGACAACAGATCATTTATCTTCTTATCCATCATCTTCATGATAGAGAGGGGTGGGGTTACAGAAAGATATCACAATGGTTGAATCAGACTGGAATAAAGACCCTTAGAGGGAAGAACTGGTTTTCTTCGTCGGTTATCTCAGCCTTAAAGAGAAAACATGAAAGAGACCTCATGAATGAACAGATCAGAAATCAATATTTCCCAAGTAAGGTCTCAAAGTTTGAGGTGAATTACTATGTTTTTGATTGAACTTTGAGGATTTAAAGAGGGTTAAAGTTTGTCATAAGCTATTT
>Ga0209482_1000182_pt1 | contig 55021 bp, 55 predicted proteins | sample CoawatmetaG10DNA_FD_187512 | JGI IMG/M metagenome (GOLD analysis project Ga0209482, IMG submission 187512) | Marine microbial communities from the West Antarctic Peninsula - Coastal water metaG104-DNA (SPAdes) (version 2) | ecosystem: Environmental > Aquatic > Marine > Coastal ...
ATTATAAACCTTGGAAAAAACTAATTGGAACTTCATCGGAAAATTTAAAAACAATTGAATTAGAAAATGTTGGTCATGGATTACCTTGGGATACGATTATTAAGCATCAATCTAATTGGATAAAAAGGCACTCAATTAAATAGCTTACCATAAGCATATCTTCTTTTTTTAATTCAGCAACTTCTAACCCTCCTAAGTAGATTAAGCTAACTACTATGAGACTAAAATAATTAACTAACTTTAGAGTTATGAAATTAAAAGATTTTATTTATAATAAAAAGACAAAAGAATCTCATTTGGCTGGAGTCATTTTATGTATCATTGTTACTTTAATTTGTGGAGCATTTATTTATTTAGTGTGGTAAAAAAAACAAATCATAGCTTATGAAAAAACTTATTTTTTTATTTTTATTTTTAATTTTATTTCAAAGTTGTTTTAGTTACAAAACTGTGGATTACAATAACATTGCAATTGAAAAAAATCAAAAGTTTGAGGTTGCAAAGATTGATAGAACAAAAGTGAAAGGAAGAATAGTTTCTATCGACGAAAATATAATAATTTTAGAAAATAACGGTAAAAGTCAAACAATTTCAAAAGATGAAATTTCGGATGTGAAAGTTAGAAAATTTTCAATTATAAAAACTGCCAGTGGAGTTCTTGGTACTTATGGAATAGTAGTGATAATCTTGCCTGTTGTTTTGGTAAGTGTATTGTTAATATCCGCGATTTGAACACCCCTTCTACTATTTGGGCTTAATGACTGGGCCCATTCCTTCTTTACTTTAAAAATACAATTAAACCATAGGCATATCTTCTACAGTCAATTCAGCTAATTCTAGTCGTTAGTTTAAATGAAATTTAGTTTAGTAATTTAAATAATGTAGTTTACAAAATAAAAAAAGGAACTGCCTATTAAGACAATTCCTTTCTTGTGACCTCGGTAGGATTCAAACCTACAACCTCTTGAGCCGTAATCAAGTGCACTATTCAGTTATGCTACGAGGCCTAATTAATTGAAATGCGAATTTATAATTTTTTTAATACTATTACGTTTCTTTTTAAATAAGAATAAATTAAATTTGCTTTTTTATTTTATGTCAAAGAAAAAACCTGATAGTATAGTTTACGATTCTTTAAACGAAAAGTATGACGCTCACCTTCTTCCATATGGAAGTAATGTTGGAGCTCCATCAATTAAAATTGAAGACAATAAGAGTTGGAAAGAAAGAGGTGTAGGGAAAGTAAATAAAAATATAAGTTTAAAGTTTACTGAACTAAAAAAAGAGTATAAAAGTTTATTAGATGATTATAAGTGGAATGAAATTATTTATAATTCTAAGTTTTCTTTTGAACCGTTAATAGGAGAAAAATACTTTCTTTATTTAAATGATAATGAAACTTATTTTTTGTCTTTAATTAACCCAGATTCTTGGAATAAAACTTTTGTTGGAGAATTTGAGTTGAACTCTGAGAATAAATGGATTAAACTCAACTAAAAACTCTATCTAAAGTCTCTTTAATTCCGAAATTACACGACCATTCCCAATCTTTTATTGAACTTGAGTCATCAATTTTTTTGGGCCATGAATTAGCAATTTTTTGACGAAAGTCAGGTTTGTAATTTATTTTTATATCAAAACCTCTAGACTTTATTTGATTCTTAAGTTCAGATGGAGTAATGCTAAATCCGGTCACATTATATGATGTTGATATTGTAAGTTTTTTTCTTTCTACGGACATTAGTTTTATTGCAGCGTCAATGGCGTCATCTATATACATCATAGGAAGTTTGGTTTCTTCACTTAAGAAACAGGTGTAGTCTGATTTATTTTTAGCTGCATTAAGCATTTCAATTATGTAATCTGTAGTTCCTCCACCTGGTAATGTGTCAGTTGATATTATTCCAGGATATCTCAAAGACCTAATGTCTAATCCAAATTTATTAAAATAGTAGCTTGATAATTTTTCACCTGCAAGTTTTGAAACTCCATATATGGTTTCAGGACTCATACTGGGATTTTGAGAAACAAAATCTAAATTAGAATCGGTTCCAAAAACTGCAATTGAACTTGGCCAAAATATTTTTTTTATATTATTATCTAAAGAAATTTCAACAATATTTTGAAAACTATTCATATTCAAATTCCATGAACTAAATGGGTTTTTTTCTCCGTTAGCCGAAAGAATAGCAACAAGATGATATATTGTGTTTATTTTATATTTTTTCACTAACTGATCTAATCTGTCTTTGTCTAATGCATCAGCTTTTTCAAACTCACAAGAAAGTTTTTCGCTTGGGGTTCTTATGTCTGTTGCTAGAACATAAACATCAGATTTTTCAAAGTATTTTATAAACTCAAGACCTAATTGACCAAGAGCGCCAGTAATTAATATTCTCTGCATTTATTTAAAATAATAGTTTATTTTTATTCAAATTAATTTTAACAAATGTACGAATCTATTAAGAACAGACTAAAGCTTGAATTAGAGGATATTAAAAATTCTGGTCGTTATAAAAGTGAAAGAATTATTGAGTCTAAACAGAATTCTAATATAGAAGTTAGTGAAGGTAAGAGTGTTTTGAATTTTTGTGCAAATAATTATTTAGGTTTAGCATCAAACCCTATAGTTATACAAAAAGCTAAAGACACATTGGATTCTCATGGTTTTGGAATGGCTTCTGTAAGATTTATATGTGGAACTCAAGATATTCATAAAGCTCTAGAGAGTAAAATTTCTAATTTTTTAGGTACTGAAGACACTATTTTATATGCTGCTGCTTTTGATGCTAATGGAGGCTTGTTTGAACCCCTGTTCGATGCTAATGACGCAATTATTAGTGACTCATTAAATCATGCTTCGATTATTGATGGTGTTAGGTTATGTAAAGCACAAAGGTTTAGATATAAGCATAATGATATGGATGATTTAGAGTCTCAACTAAAAAAAACTAGTAAATGTAGAAATAGAATAATTGTTACAGATGGAGTTTTTTCTATGGACGGAACGTTAGCTCAATTAGATGAAATTTGTAAACTAGCTGAAAAGTATGATTCAATTGTTATGTCAGATGAATGTCATTCAACTGGGTTTATCGGAAAAACAGGAAGAGGAGTTCACGAAGAACTGGGTGTAATGGGAAGTGTAGATATTATAACAGGAACTCTTGGTAAAGCTCTTGGGGGTGCTTCAGGAGGTTTTACAAGTGGCCCAAAAGAAATAATAGAAATACTTAGACAGAAATCTAGACCCTATTTATTTTCTAATACTTTAGCTCCTTCTATTGTAGGAGCGTCTTTAGCAGTTTTAGATATTCTTGAATCTGATAATTCTTTTTTGAACCAATTAAAAAGTAACACAAAAATTTTCAGAGAAGGTATGATAGAATTAGGTTTTGACATTAAGCCTGGTAATCACCCTATAGTTCCTGTGATGCTTTACGATGATCACTTAGCCCAAAAAATGTCAGCTGAACTTCTAGATATGGGTATTTATGTAATTGGTTTCTTTTTTCCCGTAGTTCCAAAAGGAGAAGCACGAATTAGGGTTCAGTTATCAGCTTCTCATTCTACTGAACAAATTAATCAAGCGTTAAATGCATTTGAGAAAATTGGAAAAAAACTAGGAGTAATTAATTAAGTTTTAGAAAAATGAAGTAGTAACTCCAAAGCTTAAGCCGTTACTTTCTGGCACATATCTGCAAATACCGCCATAACATATCAACCCACCTCTTTGCCTTCCATAATTGATGGTATATCTATTAATTCCTTTATTATAGCTTGCGCCTAAATTATAATAATGAATCTTATTTTCTTTAATTGTATTTCCATAATTATACATATCAGAAACATATAGAGATAAAGCAGAATTTAAATTATATTCAAGTCCAAATGCAAGCCAATCTTTATTGTCATCTTTGGTAGACATGTTTTGAAGATCTAATTTTAATGATTTGTTTTTGTTTAATTTATAAGTGGTTTCAATAACTAATATTTTAGAATTTATTTCACCAGATTTTTCTTCAATATATTTTTTATTGTAGAATTGATTCACAAATAATATAATATTATCGAGTTTTGGAGACCATTTTTTTCTTATTTCTAAACTTATTTCTGAAAAATATTTTTCTCCATTTCCAAAAAACTTTGTACTGTAGTTTTTATTATTGAAATCAAAGCTCCCGTCAATATTATTCCAGAAAGAGGCATTCAGTGCTAGGTTTGTACCATATCTCCCACCTAAAGATGTTTCCTTTTTCATGAAGTAATATAAATCTAATTGTAAACCAGTCTCACCTACCTTTATCAGACCTGGATCTATAAATGCAACATTAGGTTGGGATTGATAAGTATAGATGTTAGTTAAAGAATAATCATGTTGTTTGGTTAAAGCGGGGAGATAATTAACAATACTCTCGTTAAAAGTGTTTCCAAAGGCAATTCTTTCTGAATAAATAGACATGTTTTCTAGCCTTCTAAAAGTAATGTCAGCTCCAAATCCATTTTTTATAAACCCTGTGTTAAACAAAAAAGCAGAACCTTTTTTAACAAAATTATCAGATAATTTTTGAAACAGCATGATCGGATCTTTCGATTTACTTATTATTTCAATATTTGTATAATAACTTGAAGATGAAAAATCAATCCTAGCCGAATACAAGTTTGTTGTATTTTGATAAGTTGTTCCTGTAGTTTCGTTATCATTTCTTCCCACATAACTTAGTCCTAGAATAAATGTTGAATTATTTTTAAAAATTTGTGAAATATCGATTTCTGTATCGAAACCTAATATGTACCCTTTAGAATATTTAAATCCTTTTTTTTGAGATCCATAAATAGCAGTTAAATTAATTTGATCATTTATTCTATAATTTGCATTTATTCCTCTTACAGAATTATTAATACCTAAATTTCTATCTTCCCATGATCTTAGTATCATTCCACTTCCAAATTGTTGATAAAAATTACCTATAGTGAAATCTATTTTTTCATTGACATACTGAAATTTAAATGTTGAAACGCCAGTATCCTTAAGATTTGGAGAATAATTAAGAAGAGCATCAGGAGAGTATGATTCAATTTGTAATTCTAAATTCCAGTTTTCTGATATAATAGATTTAATATTTAAATAATTATTAGAACGAAATCGATTATCGTAATTAAAATTTCCAGTTTTAGAATCATCCAAATAATATGCTGAAAAAGATTCATAGGATGATGTTAAATTTTTTAATAGTTGAGAATTAATAAAAGAACTATTTAAAACTGCAAATAGTATTAATAAAGGACTAATTTTTTTTTTCATAATTAATCAATCACTTTTTTTGAGTTTTTCAATAAGAAATCATACAAATTGCTTTCATCTCCAGGTTTATATCCAATTCTTCTATAAATTATTTCTGAACCTCTCACTACAATTGTGTGTGGAATGCCACTTATATTTAAAGCTCTTTTGAATTTTTGATTTTCATCTAATACAACATCAAATTTCCAGTTTTTTCCGTTAATTAATGGCCTTACCCTTCTTTTGGTTCTAGAATCGTCAGTAGAAACAGCTACTAACTTAACATTAGTCTTTTCCCATTTATCAAATTCATTATGTATTGCATCCAACTCGTTAATGCATGGCACACACCATGTTGCCCAAAAACTATAGACTGTCAATCCGTTTTGATTTAAAGTAGATTTAGAATTAATTGACTTTCCGTTAAGAGTTTTAATGTATATTGAGGGGATATTAGTTTGTGAATAAATAGAATGAGTAAAAAACAGGATTATTATTGTTAATTTGAAATAATTTAGATCCATAGTTAATGTAAAACTAATGTTTATTTTAAAATAATTAAATTAGTGTAATATTTATGAAAAATTTAATCAATATTTCGTTTTATGTTTTTTTTCTTTTCTCTTTAGCTTCTTGTAGCGGAGGAGGAGATGATGATAATAATGCTGTAATAAACTCAGAAGAAGTAGTAAAAAGCATTAAGTTGTCTATATCTAGTGAATATGTAGAGCTTAATAATAAAGCGGTTTTTGAAGTTTTGAGTGATAAAAATAAAGTTTTAACTAATAGCTGTAAATTCTTTGTAAACAATCAAGAGATTTCAGGCAATACTTTTGATGGAGATTTAGGTGATTATTCTGTTTATGCAACATACAAACAATTAATAAGTGTCCAGAAAAAATTTAATATAATACCAAAGATCACTAATTATAAAACTAATGTTTTGGTTGAAGATTACACTGGAACTTGGTGCGGATGGTGTCCTAGGGTTTCGCAAGCAATTAAACTTTTAAAAGAAGAAACAAGTCAAATATCTGTTGTAGCTGTTCATGTCGGAGATAATATGCAAATTTCCAAATCAAGTGCTTTAACCAACGCATTTTCGGTTAATAGTTATCCGCATGTACGATTAAATAGAAACGCTAAATGGGATGGAGACCAGCCAAATAATTTAGGTGCAGTAACTGGTTTATTAGGCTCTCCAAGGAAAATAGGATTAGCTATGGAATCTTCACTTAATGACAGAACTCTAAGTCTAAAGGTAAAAACTCAATTTGGTTTTCCGTACGCTGATTTGAAATTAGTAGTATTTGTTCTAGAGAACGAAATTGTCGAAGATCAAATTAATTTTACATCTTATTTCTCTGAGCTTGAACGATATACAAATTCAAATAATCAATCTGTTTCTAAAAGTTTCATTCACGATAATGTGTTAAGAGAATCTCTGACAGCAGTTTTGGGTGACGAAATAGAATCTTCATCTACACAAAGTGGAAGTATCTATGAAAAATCCTTCAGTTATGATATTCCTAGTGATTTTAATATTTTAAAAATGGAAGTAGTCGCTATTATTGTCGATAAGGACAAACAAGCTATTAATTCTAGGATGTCAAAACTTGAAGAAAATCAAACATTTGAGAAGTTGAAATAAATGTTTTAAAGACTGCTTTTGGTTATGTAATATCTCCAACCTAATAAAAGAAGTTGAAATTTTGAAGCTTTAATTGGATCTACTCCATTTTTGGTAAGACTAGGTAGTATTAATCTATTAAAATATGCTATAATTTTAAATATTTTTTTCATAAGCGTCCAATATACAATTCATGTGTTATCTTTACAAATTTTAAAATATGGATTTAAATTCTATTTACTTATTATCAGCTGGATTAATCGTTCTTGTTTTAGGAGCTAATCTATTATTAAAATCTGCTGTTTCAATTTCTTTAAAATTTAATGTTCCAAGACTTTTGATTGGATTAACTGTGGTCTCTCTAGCAACTTCTGCTCCCGAATTAATAATAAGTATTAAATCAGCATTAATTGGCTCTTCAGATCTAGCTATTTCAAACGTTGTGGGTTCAAACATTGCTAATTTAGGTTTGGTATTAGGTTTGACTATATTATTTTCTCCAATTAATATTAGTAAGGATATTTATAAGTATGATTGGCCAATTATGATGTTTTCGGCAGTCTATTTTTTTATTATAATATCAGATAAAATAATAAATAATTTAGAAGGAGTTATTTTAATTGTTCTTTTAATTATTACAATTTCTTTTTTAATTAAAAAACAACATAGTAGTGAAGAAGATGTTGATTTAGAAGTTAATCCTGTTGAATCAATGTCACAATCTATTCTATTTTTAATAGTAGGAGGGATTTTTCTTTATTTAGGTTCAGATTGGTTCATTTTAGGGGCAATAGATTTAGCTAATTCATTTGGTGTAAGTGAAAGAATCATTGGAATTACAGTTGTATCAATAGGGACAAGTATTCCTGAGCTTGCTACTTCAATGGTTGCAATTGTTAAGAAAGAAAAAGGTATCTCAATAGGAAATTTGTTGGGATCTAATATATTTAATGTCTTTGCAGTTTTAGGAATTACATCAATTATTTCTCCTTTAATAGTTAATGATTTGAATATTATAAACTTTGATATTTATGTGATGTTGTTTTTTTCTGCAATAATTTTTCCATTAATATTTTTTCCAAAAAAGTTTGTTCTTGGTAGGGTTGAAGGTTTTGTGATCTTATCTGCTTATGTGGGATATATATATTACATTATAATGTAAAAAAAAGTACCTAATTTCTTAAGTACTTTTTTTTTACAGAGTTTTATAACTTAAACCTTTGCTGCTTTTACTGTTTTTATTATTCTTCCAGCAATTTTATATGGATCACCATTTGAAGCTGGTCTTCTATCCTCTAACCAACCTTTCCAGCCTTTTTCTACTGTAATTATAGGAATTCTAATTGAAGCTCCTCTATCTGATATTCCAAAACTAAAGTCATGTATTGATGCGGTCTCATGAAGTCCAGTTAACCTTTGTTCATTAAACTGACCATATACTTCAATGTGTTCTTTAACAACTGGTCTAAATGATTCGCAAACTGCTTCATATGTTTCTTGAGAACCACAAGTTCTTAGTAATGTATTTGAGAAATTAGCATGCATTCCACTACCATTCCAATCTCCTTTAATTGGTTTAGGGTGGTATTCTATGTAATATCCATATTTTTCAGTCAATCTATCTAAAAGATATCTTGCTATCCACATCTCATCTCCAGCTTTTTTTGCCCCTTTAGCAAATAACTGAAATTCCCATTGACCGCTAGCTACTTCTTGATTTATTCCTTCAAAATTTAATCCAGCTTCAATACATTGATCTGCATGTTCTTCAACTAAGTCACGACCATGTGTGTTTCTTCCTCCAACAGAACAATAATACATTCCTTGAGGACCAGGATATCCACCCACAGGAAAACCTAAGGGAAGTTGAGTGTCGGAATCCATAATAAAGTACTCTTGTTCAAAACCAAACCAGAAATCGTTATCATCATCATCAATAGTTGCTCTAGCATTTGACTCATGAGCTTCACCCTTAGAATTCAAAACTTCTGTCATAACTAAGTAGCCATTAATTCGATCAGGATCTGGATAAACTGCCACAGGTTTAAGTAAACAATCTGAAGAGACACCTTTTGCTTGTTTTGTAGAAGAACCATCGAAAGACCATATTGGACAGTCTTCAATTTTTCCACTAAAATCTTCAATAACTTTAGTTTTACTCCTCATATTTTGTGTTGGCTTATAGCCATCTAACCAAATGTATTCTAATTTAGATTTACTCATTATGATAAATTAATTTATAGTTAATGTTCTCTAAAATTATAATATAATATTGATTTTTAAACACTTATGTTTTTAAAAGATGTAAACAACTGGTATTTTTATGAATTATATATATTTTGATATACAAAATTTATAATTTCATAATTCTAAGTATTAATAAATAATAATTTTCAATTAGTGTAAATTCATTTTTTTAATTATTAATTATCATGATGAAATTAATTTTAAAAGATAATCTTAACTTGTATCTTTGTTATTATAATGAGTCTAGAATCTTCAAACAGATATATGCAAAGAGGTGTATCAGCTGATAAAACAGATGTGCACAATGCTATAAAAAATATTGATAAAGGATTATTTCCGAAAGCTTTTTGCAAAATTGTTCCAGATTATTTATCAAATGATCCGGATTACTGTTTGGTAATGCACGCTGATGGTGCGGGTACCAAATCTTCGTTAGCTTATGTTTACTGGAAAGAAACAGGCGATATATCAGTTTGGAAAGGGATTGCGCAAGATGCTTTGGTAATGAATCTTGATGATTTATTATGCGTTGGAGTAACAGATAATATTTTATTGTCTTCAACTATTGGAAGAAATAAAAATTTAATTTCAGGTGAGGTTATTAAAGCTATTATTGAGGGAACTGAGGAGTTAATTAAAGAAATGGCATCATATGGAGTTAATATTAAGTCAACAGGGGGAGAAACTGCCGATGTTGGAGATTTAGTTAGAACAATTATAGTTGATTCCACTGTTGTTGCTAGAATAAAAAGATCCAGTGTCATTGATAATGCAAACATTTCTGAAGGAGATGTCATTGTAGGATTATCATCTTTCGGACAAGCTAATTATGAAAATTTTTATAATGGTGGAATGGGAAGTAATGGATTAACATCTGCTCGCCATGATGTGTTTAATAAGAATTTAATTGATAAATATCCTGAAAGTTTTGATCCAAATGTTTCAAAGGAACTAGTTTATTCTGGATCATTAAATATTAATGAAAAAATTAATGGCCTAGATACTGATGCAGGAAAACTAGTTCTGTCTCCAACTAGAACTTATGCTCCTATTATAAAAAGAATTTTAGATCAGTTTGATTCTAAAACAATTCATGGAATGGTTCATTGTAGTGGAGGAGCACAAACTAAAATTTTACATTTTATTGAAAATTTACATATTATAAAAGACAATTTATTTGAAACCCCTCCTTTATTTAAAATTATTCAAAGGGAATCTAATACCTCCTGGGAAGAAATGTATAAAGTTTTTAATATGGGTCACAGAATGGAATTATATGTCAAACCTGAGTTTGCAAGCAAAATAGTGGAAATTTCAAAATCTTTTGGAGTTGATGCTAAGGTTATTGGTAGGGTGGAACCTAGTAAAGAAAAAAAATTAACAATTAGCTCCGAAAATGGAGTCTATAATTATTAACAGTTTACTCAAAAAATAAATAAAGTATTTTTATAAAATAATGTTAGATAAACTAAACATAGTACAACAAAAATTCAATGAGGTTTCAGATCTTATTATTCAACCCAACATTATTTCGGATCAAAAGAGGTATGTCAGCTTAAATAAAGATTACAAAGAATTAGGTTTAATAATTGAAAAGAAGAAGTTATATGAAGAATTACTTTTAAATATTAAAGAAGCAGAGGATATATGTAAGAATGAAAAGGATAAGGAAATGATAGAAATGGCTTCTGATGAGCTTAGTGAAGCTAAAAAGAAAATCTCTAATCTAGAGGAGGAAATAAAGTTTTTATTAATTCCTAAGGATCCTGACGATTCAAAAAATGTAGTTATTGAATTAAGAGCTGGAACTGGAGGTGATGAAGCTAGTATTTTTGCAGGAGATTTATTTAGAATGTATACAAAGTTTTGTGAAGGTAGAGGTTGGAAAGTAAGTTTAGTTGATGCTAATTCAGGAACATCAGGTGGGTATAAAGAGATAATTTTTGAAGTTTCAGGTAAAGATGATATATACGGTATGTTAAAATTTGAATCCGGAGTTCATAGGGTGCAAAGAGTTCCTCAAACAGAAACTCAAGGGAGAGTACATACCTCAGCTGCTACTGTTATGGTATTACCAGAAGCAGAAGAATTTGATGTTGAAATTAATATGAATGATGTTAGGATAGATTATTTTTGCTCTTCAGGACCTGGCGGTCAATCAGTTAACACAACCTATTCAGCTGTTAGGTTAACTCATACTCCAACTGGAATTGTAGCACAGTGTCAAGATCAAAAATCTCAACATAAAAATAAGGATAAAGCTTTAAAAGTTTTGAGATCTCGCTTGTATGAATTAGAATTAAATAAAAAACTTGAAGCAGACTCTTTAAAAAGAAACTCAATGGTTTCTTCTGGAGACAGGTCAGCTAAGATTAGAACCTACAATTATCCACAAGGAAGAGTTACGGATCATAGAATAGGATTAACTTTATATGATCTTCAAAATATTGTTAACGGGGATATTCAAAAAATTGTTGATGAATTAAAGCTCGTACAAAACTCAGAGATGTTAAAAAATTCAGAAGAAGTGTTTTAATAAAATAATTATGAATTTAGAGAATTTAGAAAATCAAATTAAGTTTAAAAAATCTTTTTTATGCTTGGGTCTAGATTCTGATATTTCTAAAATTCCAAATCACTTATTGAAAGAAAAAGATCCAATTTTTTCGTTTAATAAACAATTATTGGACTCTTTAAATGAGCTAATTGTAGCTGTAAAAATTAATACAGCTTTTTATGAAGCTAACGGCTCCAAAGGATGGATTACATTAGAAAAGACAATTAATTATATCAACCAAAATTATCCATCTCTTTATACAATAGCCGATGCTAAAAGAGGAGATATTGGTAACACGTCTGATAAATATGCCCAAGCTTTTTTTAAGACTTTAGAGTTTGATTCTATAACAGTTTCTCCTTACATGGGAAGTGATTCTATAGAGCCATTTTTAAAATATAAAAACAAACAAACTATTTTATTAGGACTTACTTCAAATAAAGGTGCTGAAGATTTTCAGTTATTCCCAAATTTAGAAAACTCTCTATTTGAAAGAGTTTTACATAAATCAAAGCAATGGAAAAACTCTCATAATCTAATGTATGTAGTAGGTGCTACAAAATCAGATTATTTAAAAGATATTCGTAAAATTGTTCCTAATAATTTTTTGCTTATTCCTGGAGTTGGTGCTCAAGGTGGGAGTCTTAAAGAAACTTTTGAAAATGGAGCAAATAATAAAGTTGGATTATTAGTTAACTCGTCAAGATCAATTATTTATGCAAGTAATGATGAGAATTATTTAATTGAAGCTTTTAAAGTAGCAAGTATACTTCAAAAAGAGATGAAAAATTTATTAGCTAGTTATGATTAATTATAGCATTTATAAAAATAATATTTCCAAAGAATGGGTGACTTTTGTTCATGGAGCAGGAGGGAGTTCATCAATATGGTATAAACAAATACGTGATTACAAAAAACACTTTAATGTATTGTTGTTAGATTTAAGAGGACATGGAAAGTCTAAATATAATATTAAAAACGTTTTTGAATCCAGATATACATTTTCCTCAATTGCTAACGATATAGTTGAGGTTTTAAAAAAAGAAAAAATTAAAAGTTCGCATTTTGTAGGTATTTCTCTTGGAACAATTTTAATTAGACATATTGCTGAAATTTACCCGAAAATGGTCAAGAGTATGATTCTCGGTGGTGCTATTATGAAACTTAATTTTAGATCTCAATTTTTAATGAAAATTGGTTCAATTTTTAAATCTGTAGTCCCTTATATTTGGATATATAAACTTCTTGCTTTTATCTTAATGCCTTATAAAAACCACAAAGAATCTAGGATTTTATTTATTAATGAAGCTAAGAAACTTTATCAGAAAGAATTTATTAGGTGGTTTAGATTAACTTCAGATTTAAATCCATTGCTGAAGCTTTTTAGACAGGTTGAACTTTCAATACCTATTCTATATGTGATGGGATCAGAGGATTACATGTTTTTAGAATCTATTAAAATTTTATCTAAAGAACATAAAAATTCAAAGCTATTAGTTGTTCCAGGATGTGGACATGTTGTTAATGTAGAGAAACCAGTTTTTTTTAATATTAAAACTATTGACTTTTTGAATAATTTAATAAAAATTAAAAGTATAAAACATTAATTTATTCCTGGCTGCTTTAATTCAAAGCCTTCTTCTCTCTTAGCTTTTTTTACCATTTCTTTTACTTGATTTAAAAGTTTTTTAGAGTCGTAGATTATTCCATCTTTAACTGTATATTTTACTCCTCCAACTCTGGTTACTTTATTGTCTTTATTTAGTTTAATTGCACCAGTTCCATATAAAACTTTTAAATTTTCTAAAGGATTCTCTTCAATTATTAAAAAATCAGCCATTTTCCCAACTTCAACTGAGCCTATTAACTTATCAGCTCCTAATGCTTCAGCACCATTTAAAGTAGCAGCTCTAATAACTTCTAGAGGATGAAAGCCGGCTTCTCTTAACAACTCTAATTCTCTGATATAAGCAAAACCATATAACTGATAAATAAATCCAGAATCCGATCCAGCCGTAACTCTTCCTCCTCTATTTTTATATTCATTGATAAAAGTCATCCATAACTGGTAATTTTTTTTCCATGCTACTTCTTGTTCAGTTCCCCAATAATGCCAGTATGAACCATGTGAAATTTTACTTGGTTCATAAAACTTCCAAAGTGAAGGTAAAGTGTAGTCCTCGTGCCACTCTGCTCTTCTGGCTCTGTGTAAATCTCTGCTTGCTTCGTATATATTAAAAGTAGGGTCAATAGTAAAATCTAAATCAATCAATTCATTCATTACATTATTCCAGTGATCTGAATAGGGTTTTGCAGCTTGTTCCCAGAGTTTTCCTGCTTCTTCAAATCTATGTTGTTCATTTTGATAGTTGTAATTTACAGGATAATTTTGAATTGTCTTGTCAGAAAATAAAGCTTCAGGCAAACCGTACCAGTGTTCCATTGTAGTTAATCCAGCTCTAGCAGAGTTAAGAACATTCCACCTAGCTACACTCATTTGAGAATGGTGACATGCTGATTTTAATCCCAACTTTTTGTTTTCGTCTAAGGCCGCTTTCATTATTTCTGGAGAAGAACCAAAAAACTTAATTCCATCAGCTCCTTTTTTGGCATTTTTTCTGACCCATTCTCTTGCTCCTTCCGGGTCATTAATTTCCGCAGATGTCTCATCGCCAGACCCAAAACCAGTATATGAAAAAATTCTAGGAGCTATAATTTTATTTTTCTCACTTTTTTTCTTTAAATCTAAGGTGAAATCAATCCCACGTCCACTGGGTTCTCTCACTGTTGTAATTCCATGTGCCAGCCATAATTTGAAAACATATTCTGGGCTTGCTCCTTGAGATTTTCCTCCAATATGGCCATGCATATCAATAAGTCCAGGGAGTAAATACATTCCTGAACAATCAATTTCCATTCCATTTTTATTAAGCTTAGGTCCTTTTCTATTTGTTTTTATGCCAGGATATCCAACTGTTTGAATTTTTGTAATTATATTTTTTTCTACAACAATATCTACAGGTCCAGTAGGGGGGGCTCCATTTCCATTTATTAGAGTAACATTCCTAATGATTAATTGTTCAAATGGCCCTTGACTAATATTATCTTGTGAATAGTTGAAAAAAAACTGCAATGTGAAAAAAAGAACACATTGCAGTTTTATTAAGTTTATTTTTTTCATGAAATTTAATTTATCATGAAAATAGTTATAATTTTTTAGTTTATAGAAAAGTCTCCGTATGCGCGTGTTCCATGTTCTGCTAAATCAAGACCTTTTTCCTCCTCTTTTTTATCAACTCTTAATCCAATAGTAGCTCTAACAAATAATGTAATAATAGTAGATGAAATTATACAAAATAAACCAGTAATTCCAATACAAGCAAGTTGAATCATGAATTGATCAAAACTAGCCATATTTCCAAAGATTCCAACAGCTAAAGTTCCCCACATTCCACAGAAAAGGTGTACGGGGATTGCTCCTACTGGGTCATCAAGTTTACATTTGTCTAAAAGAGCAACAGAGAGAACTACAATAATCCCAGCGATTAAGCCTATTAGTATTGCTGAAGTTGGTAACATTTGATCAGCCCCTGCTGTTATACCAACAAGACCTCCTAAAACTCCATTCATAAACATTGTTAGATCTAGATTTTTATATAAAATTCTAGAAAAAACAGCAGCTCCAATACCTCCAGAAGCAGCAGATAAACATGTAGTTACTAAGGCAAGAGATGTTAATGATGGATCAGCAGAAAGTACAGAACCTCCATTAAAACCAAACCATCCAAGCCATAAAATTAATACTCCAGCTGCAGAAAGTGGAAGATTTGATCCAGGGATTGCCAAAGGATTACCATTTGTGTCAAATTTACCTTTTCTAGCTCCTAAAAAGTAAATAACAACTAGCGCTCCCCAACCTCCAACAGAATGAACTAGAGTTGATCCAGCAAAGTCATAGAAGCCCAACTCTTCTGAAATAAATGTGCTAAAAAATCCACCTCCCCATTGCCAAGATCCTACAATTGGATAGACAATAGCTACATATAATATTGCAATTAAGATAAAAGAATTAATTTTAATCCTTTCTGCTACAGCTCCAGAAATTATGGTTGCTGCAGTTGCAGCAAACATACCTTGAAACAGAAAGTCAGTCCAGTATGTATACCCTTCGTTGTATGAAAGATCTGTTGCGGCTATTGAATCAAGTCCAGTAACAATATTTCCAAGAACCCCATCAATTATCCATTCACTAGGATACATTAGATTGAATCCTACTAAACAGTAAATGATTAATCCAGATGTGATAACAAAAAAATTTTTAAATAATATATTGATAGTATTTTTTTGTCTTGTAAGTCCAATCTCAAGAAACGAGAATCCTAAATGCATAACAAATACAAGGGCTGTACAGATCATCATCCATACGTTGTTAATAGTTAATAATTCCATGATTAAATTAGTTTAGTGATGTTGTACCTGTTTCCTTTGTTCTTATCCTATAAGCTTCTTCCACTGGAAGAATAAATATTTTACCATCACCTACATCTCCAGTATATGCAGATTCTATGATAGCATTTATTGTTCTTTCAACAAATGGCTCAGAAACTACAATTGATAAATATCTTCTTTGAATATCTGTCGTGCTATAGGTGACCCCTCTGTAAACATGACCTTCTTTTTCGTTACCTACACCGGTTACATCCCAGTAGGAAAAGAAATTAACTTCTACGTCGTGTAGAGCTTTTTTAACATTTGTAAATTTTGATTTTCGAATAATTGCTTCAATTTTTTTCATAATTTTTTATTTTAAATTAAGGTTGTGTTAAAAATTTACTCCAAATATTAAAAACGCAGCTTCAGAGTTTGGATTATATACTAATGATCCAAATATTGGTAAAGAGTAATCTTCAGAAATTTTAATATCTTTTGAACCTCCAAACGATACGTTACATAAATCATCTCCTTTTTTAACATACCAAGGGTCTTTAGAATCATCTCCGTAGCCTAGCGCTATTTCAACTGGACCAATTATAAATGAAGTCTCAATATATAGTGCTTCAATTTCAGTAAAATATCCAACCATAAGATTAATTGGTCCTAATTTAGTAGAACCAGAAATTTCTAAGTAGTCTCCCTTGAATAGCCCTTCATTTGAACTATATAAACCTCCTTCACCAGGAAAAGTATAGTTAGTTAAAGTGATTTTGAATGACTCAAATGAATAACTAGCATATAAATCAAGTTCATTACCCCCTCCGTTAGCAGTTATTGGAAAACTTCCCCATGCTCCTAATTCTAAGTCACCTTTACTTAACGAAACCCAAGGTTGAATATGTGGCCCAGAACCAAATTGAGTTCCTCTCCAAACATAAGAACTTACTAAATCAGCTCCCAGATCTTGTGCGTAAAACGTGTTTGTATTGAACATTGTAATAATAAAGTTTAGTAAAGTGGTAGTGATTATTAAGTTTTTAACTTTAATCTTTCTCATTTTTAAATTATTAGTAATTAAGAATACTTTTTTATAAAATATTCTTAACAAACTTAAAGAAATGATAAATTATTACTAAAATAAATAATCAAATTTTAGGTATTTTTATTAATAATGTAATTTATAGGTATTACTTTTTGTATAATAATAAAATGAGGGGGGTAAAATTGTTAATTTGCACAAATCCTAATCAATAATGAAAGTTATTTTACAAGTTGCAGACCAACAAAAACAGCTGAAAAACTAAGTACAATAGAAATTAATGAATAAAAAAATAATTGACTAAGCTCCCCGCTTTTTATGAATTCTATATTTTCATAAGCAAATGTTGAGAAAGTAGTTAGACCTCCGCAAAAACCTGTTGCAAGTAAGATTGTTTGTGGAGAGTTTAAATGATTGTTTTTAATTGCATATCCAAGAACTAGACCTAAAATAAAACATCCGATGACGTTTGAAATTAGTGTTGAAGAAGGAAATTTATAATAGCTAAAAATAGATACTCTTGAAATTAAATATCGAAATACACTACCAAGTCCTCCACCCAAAAAAACTAATAAAAATTGTTTCATGAAACACTTAATTTTTTTAAAACAACTAGTAAGAATACAAAGGATAGAAAACCAATTATAACCCACCTTATACCTTTGTAAGAACCTTTTAGTTTTTTTAAATCTTTTTTATAACTAATAGTTATTACTATCATAAAAACTACAAAGAATATAATAGCGAAAAGTAATTGACCATTACTAAACATATTTATTTATTTTAGATCAAAAATAACATTAAATAAATTATGAAACACCAAATTGATTCTGTAAAAAAATTCCATGAAGTATATAAGTTAAGCTACAAGCATTCTCCGTCAGTTGACTTAGATCATGATAAGCTGCAATTAAGGCACAGTTTAATGAGTGAAGAAAATGATGAGTATTTAGAAGCAGCAAAAAATAATGATTTGATTGAAGTAGCAGATGCACTTGGAGATATGTTATATATATTGTGTGGAACCATAATAGAACATGGTATGCAAAATAAAATTGAAGAGGTTTTTGATGAAATTCAAAAAAGTAATATGAGTAAATTAGGCTCAGACGGAAAACCTATTTACAGAGAAGACGGTAAAGTATTGAAGGGTCCAAATTACTTCAAGCCTAATATTTTAAAAATATTGAGTTAAGCTTCAATTCTCCAATTAAAAGGATCGTCAGAAATATTATACTGTATGTCATTTAATTTTTTCTTGAGAAAAGTTGAAAAAGGATTTTCTATTTTTGGCAAATCATATTTTTCATTTTCATAACCAAATCCAATAATGGGTAATACTATTACAGCAGTTCCGCTTCCGAATATTTCTTTAAGTTGCCCATTTTTTTGAGCCTCAACTATTTCAGTCACTTTAATAGGTCTCACTTCTACCTCTATTCCTTCTTTCTTAGCAACTTCAATTAGACTTTTTCTTGTTATTCCATCTAAAATACTATCGCTAGTTGGAGCAGTTAATAAAGTGTCTCCAATTCTAAAAAACAAGTTCATGGTTCCTGCTTCTTCTATATATTCGTGATTATTGGAGTCTGTCCAAATGATTTGTTGAAAACCTTCTTTTCTTGCTAAAATTGTTGGGTAAAATTGAGCTGCATAATTTCCTGCTGCTTTAGCATATCCAACCCCGCCTTTAGAGGCTCTACTAAAAGATTTTTCAATTTTAACTTTAACATCTCCGTTGTAATATGTGTTTGCTGGAGCACAAATTATCATAAACTTGTATTCGTCGGATTCAGTAGCAATAATACTCGCTTGATCAGCAAAAATAAACGGTCTTATGTAAAGTGAATTTCCAACTCCAGGCTTAACCCAATCTTTATCCAACCCTATAAGCTTAGTTAAACCCTCCATAAATATTTCTTCAGGAATAACTGGCATAGCTAATCTTTTAGATGATTTAACTATTCTATCGTGATTATCTTTTGGTCTAAATAACCAGATTTTATCATTTTGATCTTTATAAGCTTTCATTCCTTCAAAACAAGCTTGCCCATAATGAAAAACTCGAGCAGATGGACTAATTGAAATTGGTTGATATGGTTTTATTTCGGGATTAGTCCATTCCCCTTTTTTAAATGAACATACAAACATATGGTCGGTAAAAACTCCGCCAAAAGTTAAATTATCAAAATCAATATTTGATATATTAGATTTTTCTATTTTTTGAATTTTCATAGTAAACAATTGTTATTAGTGAAATTACAAATTAACTTTGTTATAATTAATTTTAATATTAATAATGAGATTTTTAATTGCAGGTGCAACAGGATTAATTGGAAAAAGATTGTTGAATGTTATTTCTGACAGAAAACATGAGGTGAATATTTTGACTACTAATAAGAATTTAAATCAATCTAACGATTATTTTAACATTTTTTACTGGAATCCAGAATCAGATATTATAGATGAAAATTGTGTTAGTGGAGTTGATGTTGTTATTAATCTGGCAGGTTCTCCTATAGCACAACTTTGGACTAGAAAAGCAAAAAAATCTATTTTACAGAGTAGAGTAAGGTCAATTGAGTTATTAAATAAAGCTATTTTAAACAACAAGGATTGTAGAGTTAAACAATTTATTTGTGCTTCGGCAATTGGATTATATAAATCAGATTCAAACATCAATCATGATGAAAAATCAAAAGACTTTTCTAATTCATTTTTAGCGGATACTGTGATTAAATGGGAGAATGCGTGTGATGTCTTTAATAGTTCAAATATTAATGTTGTTAAAATTAGAATTGGTTTAGTGTTGTCTTTAAAAGCAGGGTTTTTGAAACCAATAGTAATGTCATCTAAGTTTTTTGCAGGAACTTGGTTTGGTAAAGGTTTAAATATTTACTCTTGGATTCATATTTACGATGTAGTTAGTGCCATATTATTTTTAGTTGACAAAAACAGTAACGGTATTTATAATTTAGTAGCCCCAAATCCAGTCAATAGTAAGAATTTTATGTTAGAATTATCCGATAAACTTAATAGACGTATTATTTTGCCATCCATCCCTTTAAAGCTTGTTAAAATGCTTACTGGAAAGATGTCTGAGCTATTAATTTTTAGTCAAAAAGTTAGTTGTGAAAAAATTATCAAAGAAGGGTTTAAATATGAATTTAAGGACCTTAACTCAGCTCTGGAAGATTTATTGAAATAATTTAATGACATTTTGACATTTTTACAAAATTGGCAGTACTTTTGCAAATATTCTAAAAAAATGAAAAGATGAGTGATTCAAAATCAATAAAAAAACCTACTTTAAAAGTTCAGATTCAAAATTTAGAAATTTCTATAAACGAAGAAAAAGATAAGTTTTTAAGACTTTTTGCAGAATTTGAAAACTATAAGAAAAGAACTACAAAAGAAAGACTTGATTTATATAAAACTGCTTCGCAAGAATTAATGACAGCTCTTTTACCAGTATTAGATGATTTAAATAGAGCTTCAGATGAATTTGATAAATCAAAAGAAAAGGGGCTAGTTGAAGGGTTTACATTAATTCAAAATAAATTTTCTAGCACCTTAAAATCTCAAGGTTTAATTTTAATTAAAGTTGATAAAGGTGAAGATTTTGATGCAGAGCTTCACGAAGCTATTACTCAACTTCCTGTAGATGATAAAAAAATGAAAGGTAAAATTATAGATGTAGTAGAAAGTGGATATAAGTTAGGAGATAAAATAATTAGATACCCTAAAGTAGTAGTAGGGAATTAAAAAAACTTTATGAAAGAAGATTATTATGATGTTTTAGGAGTTAGTAAATCTGCTTCTGAAAGTGAAATTAAAAAGGCTTACAGAAAAAAAGCCATTCAATATCATCCTGACAAAAACCCAGGAAATTCAGCTGCTGAAGAAAGTTTTAAAAAAGCTGCAGAAGCTTATGAAGTTTTAGGTAATAAAGAAAAACGCGCTAAGTACGATCAGTTTGGTCATTCTGCTTTTGATGGTAGCGGCGGTGGTGGTGGTTTTGGTGGAGGAATGAATATGGACGATATATTTAGTCAGTTTGGAGATATTTTTGGAAGTGGTTTTAGTGGTGGAGGTTTCGGAGGTTTTGGTGGTGGAGGACAAAGAAGATCCAAGGGGAGTAATTTAAGAATTAAGGTAAGTCTTGAGCTTAAGGAGATTGTACTTGGAGTTGAGAAAAAAATTAAAGTAAAAAGAAAAATTAAAGCTGAAGGAGTTACTTATAAAAATTGTTCTTCATGTGATGGTTCTGGTCAAGTAACTAGGATTACCAATACTATTTTAGGAAGAATGCAATCGGCTAGTACATGTCCAAACTGTAGTGGTTCAGGTCAATCAGTGTCTTCTAAACCTTTAAATTCAGATTCAAATGGTTTAATTATTTCTGAACAAACTGTTTTAGTTAAGATTCCTGCAGGAGTTGAAGACGGTATGCAATTGAAAGTTACTGGTAAAGGAAATGATTCTGCAGGAAATGGAATTCCTGGAGATCTAATAGTTCTTATTAAAGAAAATGAACATCCAACCCTAAAAAGGGAAGGAGATAATTTACACTATGATTTGTATATAAGTATTTCAGATGCTGTTTTAGGGATATCCAAAGAAGTAGAAACTGTAACAGGAAGTGTTAGGATTAAGCTTGAATCAGGAATTCAGTCTGGAAAAATTTTAAGATTAAGAGGGAAGGGTTTAACTAGTATAAACTCTTACAGTGCAGGAGACTTACTTGTACATATAAATGTCTGGACTCCAAAAATTTTAAATAAAGAACAAAAATCATTTTTTGAAAAAATGATTGAGAATGAAAACTTCACTCCCTCGCCAGAAAAAGGAGAAAAATCATTTTTTGAAAAGGTTAAAGACATGTTTTCATAGGACTCCATTAGATTAACATATTTTTATATTTTCACTCTTAATTGTTACCTTCAATTTGATTATATTTAAGGAAATATTTACAGATGAAGAAGTTTTTAGAATTCATTAATAAAGAATTTTTTATAACGGATAATATTAAATTCTCTATAGTAACAATTTTACTTGTTACAACTATTTTTATTACTACTTATCTTTTTTTAAAGGTTGTTAAAAAGATAGCTACAAAGAAACTTGACGAAGAAAGGAAACTGAAATTTAAATCTGTTTTTACATTTTTAAATTACTTTGTTTATATAATAGTTGCTTCAATTACATTTCAAAATTTTGGAATTAATCTAACAGGTATTTTTGCTGCCTCAGCAGCTTTATTAGTTGGTGTTGGATTAGCTCTTCAAACATTTTTTCAAGACATTATTTCAGGAATTTTAATTTTAGCTGATCAAACAGTTCATGTTGGAGATATTATTGAAATAGATGGTAAAGTTGGAAGGGTAGAAAATATTAAAATCAGAACCACTAGAGCTGTAACTTTTGACAATAAAGTACTGATAATACCTAACCATAAATATTTAACTTCAACCTTATTTAATTGGACAGAAAATGGGACTGTAGTAAGAGGAAGTATTTCTGTTGGGGTTTCTTATGACTCTGATGTTGAATTAGTTAAAAAAACACTTTTAGATATTGCTGACTCTCACATTCACCTAATGAAAAACCCTACTCCACATGTTATTTTTAAAGATTTTGGAGATAGTTCTCTAGATTTTCAATTAATATTTACATATAATAATGGATTTAGAGTTAATTTAATTGAAAGTGATATTAGGTTTTTAGTTTATAAAAAATTCAAAGAATTAAATATCCAAATTCCTTTTCCTCAAAGAGTTGTTCACATAGAGAAATAATAAATTATGTCAAAAATTTTAATAATTGAAGATGAAGCCTCTATTAGAAGAGTACTTAATAAAGTTTTATTAGAAGAAAATGATAAATTTCAAATTACTGAAGCTTCAGACGGAGTTCAAGCTGTAGACGAAATCAAAAAAAAGAAATTTAATTTAATTTTATGCGATATAAAAATGCCTAAAAAAGATGGTATAGAGGTATTGCAGTTTATAACAAAAGAGTTTCCCGAAATACCAACGATAATGATTTCTGGACACGGAGATCTAGAAACAGCAGTTGAATCCATGAGGTTAGGAGCTTTTGATTACATTTCCAAACCACCTGATTTGAACAGGTTACTTAACTCAGTTAGATCTGCACTTAAAAACAATGATTTTACTAAAAAAAGTAGATCTACTTTAAAAAAATCGAAGGAATTTGAAATTATTGGTAAGTCAGTAGAAATTATCAATTTAAAGCACTTAATTAATAAAGTGTCTTTAACTAATGCCAAAGTGTTAATTCAAGGTCCAAATGGTTCTGGAAAAGAACTAGTAGCACATCAAATACATTTAAATAGCTCAAGAAATGATTCCCCTTTCATTGAAGTAAATTGCGCAGCTATACCATCTGAATTAATTGAAAGTGAACTTTTTGGTCATATAAAAGGAGCTTTTACATCGGCTGTGAAAGATAAAGTCGGGAAGTTTGAAGCAGCTAACGGAGGAACTATTTTCTTGGACGAAATAGGGGATATGAGTTTATCTGCGCAATCGAAAGTTTTAAGAGCTTTACAAGAACACAAGATTCAAAGAGTTGGAAGTGAAAGAGATTTAGTGGTAGATGTAAGAGTTATTGCTGCTACAAATAAAAATTTAAGAAATGAAATATCATTGAATAATTTTAGAGAGGATTTATTTCACAGACTAGCAGTAATAGAAATAAATGTTCCTTCTTTAGATAAAAGAAAATCAGATATTCCTTATTTAATTGATCATTTTTTAAAAGATATTTCGAAAGAAAATCAATCTAAACTTAAAAGTATTGATAAAAAAGCTGTTTTAGAATTACAAAAATTTGATTGGTCTGGAAATGTCAGGGAGCTAAGGAATGTTATAGAAAGATTAACTGTGTTATCTGATACTGAAATCATATCATTTGATGATGTTATTAAATTTTCTAATAAAAAATAAACTTATGAAAATCATTACTATTTTATTACCTCTTTTTTTTACAATTACTTTATTTTCTCAAAGTGATAAAGAAATGTTTAAAAAAATATTTAACACAACAATGAGTTCCAGTAGTAGCTATGAATTATTAGACTATTTATCTAATGAAATTGGAGGAAGATTATCGGGTTCTTTAAATGCCGAAAGAGCTGTAAAATGGGGTCAAGAAGAGTTAAGTAAATCAGGATTTGATAAGGTTTGGCTTCAAAAATTAATGGTTCCAAAATGGGTTAGAGGTCCAAAAGAGTTTGCATTAATTGAAACTCAGCCTGGAGTTACATTTAATGTAGATGCTTGTGCACTTGGAGGTTCAGTTGCTACTCCATCAGTTGGTATTAAAGCAAATGTAATTGAAGTTAAAAGTTTTAAAGAATTAGAAGAGCTAGGTAAAGAAAAGGTTGATGGTAAAATTGTATTTTTTAATCGTCCGATGCGATCCGATTTAATAAGCACCTTTCAAGCTTATGGAGAAGCTGTAAATCAAAGAACTAATGGTGCAGCTGAAGCTGTTAAATATGGAGCTATTGGAGTAATAGTCAGGTCTATGAGTCTAAGACTTGATGACAACCCTCACACAGGTACTATGAGTTATGGTAACTTGCCTAATAGTAGGAAAATACCTGCAGCAGCAATAAGTACAAATGCTGCTGAAAAACTAAGTGACTTGTTAGTCATTAATCCAAAACTTAAGTTTCTGCTAAGACAACAATGTAAACAATATAAGGATGTAGTTTCTCATAATGTTATTGCCGAAATAAAAGGATCTGAATATCCTGATGAAATAATACTCATTGGAGGTCATTTAGATTCTTGGGATTTAGGAGACGGTTCACACGATGATGGAGCAGGTATTGTTCAATCCATGGATATATTAAATATTTTCAATAAAATGGATTATGTTCCAAAAAGAACTATTAGGATTGTATTGTTTATGAATGAAGAAAATGGAACTAGAGGAGCTAAAAAGTACTCAGAGGTTGCAAAAAAAAATAATTTAAATCATATTTTTGCACTTGAGTCTGATGCAGGAGGATTTACACCCAGAGGTTTTTCGTTTACTTCAAATACTGAAAATTTTAATATGATTCAATCCTGGAAAAAATTATTTGAACCATATTTAATTCATTCGTTTCTATTAGGTGGAAGTGGAGCTGATATCGCTCCGCTCGAGAATGGTAATAATGTTTTAGCAGGGTTAAGACCTGATTCACAAAGATATTTTGACTATCATCATGCTTCAATTGATACTTTTGATGCAATAAATAAACGAGAACTTGAATTAGGAGCTTTTGCTATGACATCACTAGTATACTTGTTTGATAAATATGGAATTGTTAAATAATCTTTATTTTGGAAACGTTAATTGATATAGATAAATCTTTATTTATTTTTTTAAATTCTCTTGGAGCTGAGAGTTTTGATTTTTTCTGGTTGTTAGTTACTGATAAGAAATCTTCTATTCCTTTGTATTTATTTTTGATCTATTATTTATATAAGAAATTTAATAATAAAGAATTTTTAAAGTATTTGATTCTTATTGTAATATTAATAGTCTTAACAGATCAAACAAGTGGGTTTTTTAAAGAATTCTTTCAAAGATTGAGGCCATGTCATGATCAGGAAATTAATGATTTTATAAGGATTTTGAAAGAAGGGTGTGGTGGATTATTTGGATTTTTCTCCGCTCATGCTGCTAATACTTTTGGTGTAGCAACTTTTTTTTATTTTATATTAAAAAGATTTTCAAAAAACTTTAAATATCTTTTTATATGGGCAATAATAGTTTCATACAGTAGAATTTATGTAGGTGTTCACTTTCCTATTGATATTATCTTTGGTGCTTTTTTTGGAATTGCAACAGGTTATTTATTTTCTTTTATTTCAAATAAAATTCATTTATAATGTTTTATAGAATTCAAGAATACAAAACACTGTTTTTAAGAATCTCATTAGCATATTTATTTTATTTTATAGCAAGAGTACTATTCTATTTTTATAACAGCAATATGATTGTTATAGAAAGTTTTCGTGAATTTATTAATTTATGTCTTATAGGATTGACTTTTGATACTACGGCAATTTTATATACCAATGTATTTTTTATACTAATTTCATTATTACCGTTAAAAAATAATTCAAACCCTTTGTTTCAAAAAGTAATGATGGTGCTATATTTTTCAACCAATGCCGTAGCGTATTCAACAAATTTTTTTGATTTTATTTATTATAGATTTTCTCAATCTAGAATAACCACAAGAGTTTTTGATGTTATTGAAAACGAGAACAATAAAGCAACTTTAGCAGCTTCTTTCATTTATAATTATTGGCATGTTCTGGCTTTGTTTTTTATATGTATTCTTTTTTGGATTTATCTATACAAGAAAATTGATTTCAATAAATCTAAATCAAAAAATACATTTAATTATTACATTTTCTCGTTACTATGGTCGTTAGTAATAATTTTTATTTGTGTAATAGGAGTGAGAGGAGGAATTGGTAATGCCACAAGACCAATTAATATGGTTGATGCCCACAGGTTTGTTAAAAAAGGAATTCATGCAGATTTTGTGTTAAATTCTCCATTTTGTTTAATAAGAACTTATAAGAAAAATTACTTTAAAAAGAAAAACTTTATTAATAGTTCTAGAATAGAAAGCATAATAAATCCAATAAAAAAATTGAATGATTCTGTTTATTCAAGACCCAATGTTGTTTTAATAGTTTTGGAAAGTTTTGGTAGAGAATATATTGGTTCGTTTAATAAGGGTAATATTATTAATGATTATAAAAGTTATACTCCCTTTTTAGATTCTTTGTCTAACAATAGTCTGATTTTTACTAACGCATTTGCTAACGGTAGGCAATCTATTGAAGCATTGCCTTCAATTTTAGCTAGTGTCCCCTCATTTAAAGTTCCCTTTACATCTTCACCCTATTCCAATCAGAAAATACAATCATTAGTATCTGTTTTTAATGAAATTGATTATTCTACTTCTTTTTTTCATGGCGCTCCAAATGGATCAATGGGTTTTTTAGGATTGTCCAATATCTTAGGTTTTGACAATTACTATGGGAAAAATGAATTTAATGACAACTCTTTGTATGATGGATATTGGGGTATTTGGGATGAACCTTTTTTAAAATTCATGAAGAGTGAAATTGATAATTTTAAAGAACCTTTTTTTACTACTTTTTTTAGTTTATCCTCACATGAGCCCTTTTATGTTCCGGAGGAATATAAAGATGTTTTTCCAAAAGGAAATGTTCAAATGCATCAGGTTATAGGTTATTCTGATAATGCCTTAAAAGAATTTTTTGAGACCTCTAAAACTCAACCATGGTTTGATAATACATTATTTATTATAACTGCAGACCATTGTAACCAGTTTTGGTATCCGCTTTACAGAGCTCCAATAAATCGATTTGCGATTCCTATTATGTTTTATCACCCAAATAATAGCTTTAAAGGAGTGAATGATGAGCTTTCTCAGCAGCTAGATATATTTCCTTCAATAGTTGATTTAATCGGCTATGACAAACCTATAAACACTTGGGGGAGAAGTTTGTTTTCTAATTCTCAGGACGTTCCTTTTTCGATTCATTATTCAGGAACTGTTTATCACTTCTCGATGGGAGCATATAATTTAGTTTTTGATGGAGATAATGTAATAGGAGTTTATGGAATAAAAGATTTGCATTTAGAAAATAATTTAATAAATAATCCTAATGTTGATTATTCAAAAGAAGAATTGTATTTAAAAGCTTTTTTTCAAGACTACATGGAAAGAATTATTGATAATAAATTAGAATAATTTATTTTATCAGCTCAGAAAAATCCATTTTAAACTTATTAATTCTAGGTGCAGAGACTTTCATTATATACATATCATAAGGGTTATTTTTTTTATAGTCCTGATGATACTCTTCTGCCAAGTAAAAAATTTTGAAAGTTTTTACTTGAGTGGTGATTTTATTATAAGTATTGGTGTCTAATAATCTTTTTATTTCTTTTTTAATTTCATTTTTCTCTTCTTCCGAGTTGTAAAATGCTATGGATCTATATTGAGTTCCTCTGTCAGGCCCTTGTCTGTTTAATGTAGTTGGGTCGTGTGATCCAAAAAAAACTTCCACTAAAGTTTTGAAATCTACAACAATCGGATCGTAAATTATTTCAACAGCTTCTGCATGTCCAGTCTTTCCACTCATGACCTGTTGGTAAGTAGGATTTTTTTTAAAACCTCCTGAATAACCAGAGTTAACTTCAATTACTCCTTTTATATTTTCATAGATTCCTTCAACACACCAAAAACATCCGGAAGCAAAGTATGCTTTTTCATAATTTTGATTTAATTCTTTTGTACTGTAATCTGTTTTAATAAATAAAACTGAAAATATTAAAATTATTCTAATCATTTGTTTTAATTAATTTATTAGTAAAATTCACCCACGAGTATTTGTTTTTCTTTTTTCTTAATTGATGTTTGATTAAATCTAAATCAAATTTTAATGCAAATATAATTTTGTTTGCCAAATATTTTGGATCAGAATTCGACAAAAATCCATCATGACAATCGGTTACAAATTCTGATAATCCTTTAATATTTGAACATACAGTAGGAATTTCAAACTGAACTGCTAAGGGAGTTATTCCACTTTGAGATGCACTCTTGTAGGGTTGAATCACTAAAATTGCTGAACAAAACCAAAATTTAATTTCATTATCATTTATAAATTCATTTTTGAATTGAATACTATCAAAAACACCTTCTTTAATAGCTAAATTTTTATATTTTTCTGTTGATTCATAATTTTCTCCAACGACAAGTAATTTAATTTTATTATCATGTTTGACAATCTGTTTCATTGCTTTTATTAAAATATCTAATCCTTTATACTTTCGTATTAATCCGAAAAATAATAAATACTTGAAATCATTCTTTAATCCTATTTTTTCTTTTGCAATCTTAATGTCTATAGGTTTTCCAAATTTTGTGGGTACTGGGTGAAATAAATCCATTCCTTTTTTTACAGAATTGATTATTTTGATTTGTTCAAATACATTTTTAGATAGTGTAATGTAATTGTCTATATTATTTAAATAAATTTTTAAAAATTTATTTTGTAATAAGATTTTTTCATGAGGATATGCGTTATGGATTATTCCAATCTTAGATATTTTTTTATTTAATCCTTTATTAATGAATGACAGACAAGGAGACATGAAACTTGTCCAGTAAGAAGATATAACTATTGTTGGTTTTATTTCATTTATTATTTTTATACAATTAAACCAGCTTATAGGATTTATAGAATTTATGATTCTTTTTGAATCATTTACTTTTCCAGATTTATCATTTGAAAGTTGTGATTTTCCAGGGAAAAATATTTTAGGATATTGTAATTTAAAATTTATTATTTTAACCGTATGTCCGGATTTTGTTAATGCATTACATAGTTCTTGATTTGTGTCTGCTATTCCTCCTCGGAATGGAAAATACGGTCCAATTACTACAATTTTCATATTTAATCATTTATTAATATCCATTCTCCATTTCTTAAATGATTTTCAGCTACTTTATATTTTAAAGTTTTTATCTCTCCATTTGTGATGTGTTTAATAGATACTTTTTCATTTCTACCAATTTTTTTGACATCCCTAACTACAGTTTCAACATAATTATTACTCTGTGAAGCCATTTGTCCTGCTTTTTTATTAACAGAAGCTATTTCGTCACTATTTAAAACCTCCTCCTTTGAAACATTTAACTTTTGTTGTCTTCTTACTTTTCTGTCTTCTCTAATTTCAGATGGATCTTTTGAGGGAAGTTGTCCATTAAATAAGAAAGATATTATCTCTTTATCCACCTTTTCTAACATTGATTCAAATAATTTATATGCTTCGAATTTATAAATAACTAAAGGATCCTTTTGTTCGTGTACAGCTAATTGAACGGATTGTTTAAGTTCATCCATTTTTCTTAAATGATCCTTCCATGCTTCATCTATTATGGCTAAAGAAATATTTTTTTCAAAATCATTGATTAACGTTTTTCCTTTAGATTCGTATGCTTCTTTAAGTTTAGATACAACATTCAATGTCTTTTTACCATCAGTAAATGGCACAACAATTCTTTCAAAATTATTAGCTGGATTTTCAAATACATTTTTTATAACTGGAAATACCTTTTCGGCATTTAAAATTATTTTAGAATTATAATGTTTGTATGCACTTTTATATGTTCTTGAAATAATTTCTTCAGTATTTGCTGTTTCAAAATCATTTGACGAGTATTCTGAACTTAAGGAGAAATGTCTAATAATATCAAATTCATAATCTTTGTAATTATTAGATGTCTTGTTGTTTTCAACAATTAACTTAGTTGTATCATATATCATGTTAGCTATATCAACCTTAAGCCTTTCTCCCTGAAGTGAATGTCTTCTTCTTTTATAAATGACTTCTCTTTGAGCATTCATTACATCATCATATTCCAATAATCTTTTTCTTATTCCAAAATTATTTTCCTCGACCTTTTTTTGTGCTCTTTCTATTGTTTTTGTCATCATAGAGTGCTGTATAACTTCTCCTTCTTCTAGACCCATTCTATCCATCATCTTAGCAACTCTGTCAGATCCAAATAGCCTCATTAAATTATCCTCTAATGAAACATAGAATTGAGAACTCCCAGGATCTCCTTGCCTACCTGAACGTCCCCTCAACTGTCTGTCAACCCTTCTGGAATCGTGTCTTTCAGTGCCGATTATTGCTAAACCACCATTTGACTTTACTTCTTTGTTTATTTTTATATCAGTTCCTCTACCAGCCATATTTGTAGCTATAGTAACTATACCTGCATTTCCTGCCTCAGTTACAATATCTGCTTCTTTTTTGTGAAGTTTAGCATTTAAAACATTATGCTTTATTTGTTTTATAGAAAGCATTTTTGCTAATAATTCAGAAATTTCTACTGAAGTTGTTCCAATTAATACAGGACGTCCTTCATTTGCTACTTTAGTGACATCTTCAATAACTGCATTATACTTTTCTCTTTTAGTCTTATAAATTAAATCGTTATTATCTTTTCTGGCGATAGGTCTGTTTGTAGGTATCTCTACAACATCCAGTTTGTAAATATCCCAAAACTCTCCAGCTTCAGTAATAGCTGTACCTGTCATTCCGGAAAGTTTTTTATACATTCTGAAATAGTTTTGTAGTGTAACTGATGCAAATGTCTGCGTAGCATCTTCAATTTTTACATTTTCTTTTGCTTCAATAGCTTGATGAAGACCGTCAGAATATCTTCTCCCATCCATTATTCTTCCAGTTTGCTCATCTACTATTTTTACTTTATTATCCATTAAAACATATTCAGTGTCTTTTTCAAATAGAGTGTATGCTTTTAATAATTGATTAAGTGTGTGTATTCTTTCACTTTTAATTGCAAATTCGTTGTATATTTTTTCTTTTTCTTCAACTTCTTTATTGACTTCTAGTTTTTTATTTTCGATTTCAGCTAGTTCAACAGAAAGGTTTGGTAAAACAAAAAAATGTGAATTATCTTTATTGTCAGAAATATCATCAATTCCCTTATCTGTTAACTCTATTTGATTGTTTTTCTCATCAATTACGAAATACAAATCATAATCTACCTTTGGCATCTCACGATTATTATCTTGCATATAAAAATTTTCAGTTTTTTGAAGTAATTGTTTAACTCCTTCTTCACTTAAATATTTTATTAATGCTGAATTCTTAGGTAATCCTCTGTAAACCTGTAAAAGGTTAAATCCTCCGTCTTCTTTGTTGCCCTCTTTTATTAATTTTTTTGCTTTAGCAAGAACTTGAACTAATAACTGTTTTTGCTTTTGAACTATTGAATAAACTTTTGGTTTTAACTTGTCAAATTCATGAATATCTCCTTTTGGAACAGGTCCAGAAATAATTAGTGGAGTTCTAGCATCATCTATTAACACTGAATCAACTTCATCTACAATAGCGTAAGAATGCTTAGTTTGTACTAAATCAGAAGAGGAATGAGCCATATTATCTCTTAAATAATCAAAACCAAACTCATTGTTTGTTCCGTAAGTTATATCAGAATTATATGCCTTTTTTCTTCCCTCAGAATTTGGATTGTAATGATCAATACAGTCAATACTAAGTCCATGAAATTCAAATATTGGGGCCATCCAAGCGCTATCTCTTTTTGCTAGATAATCATTAACAGTAACAAGATGAACTCCATTGCCGGTCAAAGCATTTAGGTAGACTGGAAGTGTTGCTACTAGAGTTTTACCTTCTCCAGTGTGCATTTCTGCAATTTTCCCCCTGTGTAATGCTATACCTCCGATAAGTTGTACGTTGTAATGAACCATGTCCCAAATCACCTCCTTGCCTGCAGCATTCCATTTATTCAACCAAATTGCATCTTCCCCATCAATAGTTACATAGGTTTTTTCTGATGAAAGGTTCATGTCAAAGGAGGATGCTTTAACTTTTATTTCAGAGTTATCTTTAAATCTTTTTGCAGTTTCTTTGACAACTGCAAAAGCTTCAGGAAGAATTTCGTTTAATTTCTCATCAACTTTTAAATTTGACTGTTCTGTAATTAAATCTATTTCCTGAAATAATTCATCTTTCTCATCAATACTTGAAGAAGAATCTATTTTTTCTTTTATTTTTGAAATTTGTTCATTAAAAGGTTCTTTAACAGATTGAATACCTTCTTTAAATTCATTTGTTTTATTTCTAAGTTGATTGTGATCTAAGTTGGAAAGATCATTTTCGAAACTTAAAATCTCTTGAACAACCCCTTCAACTTCTTTTAAATCTTTTTTTGATTTATTTCCAACAAAAACATTAAGTATAGAGTTTATTAAGCTCATTAGATTATTATATTTAGATCAAATTTAAGCAAAAAAAAAGCCTCAAAAGAGACTTTATTGAAGTTTTTAAAAGAGCTAATATTCGTCCTCATTCCAAAGATAGTCATCATCGGTAGGGTAATCAGGCCAAATTTCTAAAATAGATTCATAAGTTTCTTCTTCTTCTTCTTCAATTTCTTGTAAATTTTCTATTACTTCTAAAGGAGCGCCTGTTCTTATAGCGAAATCAATTAACTCATCTTTATTTGCAGGCCAAGGTGCGTCAGTTAAATACGTGGCTAGTTCTAATGTCCAATACATAATTAAAAATATTTAATATTTGCAAAAATAAATTTTTAAATGACTCACACAATGTTTTAAGGAAAAATTTATTATTATTTTTTTTTTGTAAAATAAAATAACACTACAATTAGAAAGAAAAAAAGTCCAATTCTATAAATATAATCTCCATACTTTACATAAAAAGTAATTTCATTAGATAAATGAATAGAGCTATTTATTACTCCACTTTTATTATAATCAATAGTTTTTAAAATATCTCCTCTTTTGTTTATCACTGCAGATATTCCTGTGTTTGCAGTTCTTGCTATGTCTCTTCTAGATTCGATGGCCCTTAGTTTAGAATAACTTAATAATTGTTTATGACCGGGTGAATTACTCCACCAGCCATCGTTAGTAATAATTGCTAGAAATTGGGCTCCGTTTCTGACATATTCATTTAAGTATTCTCCATACATAGCTTCATAACAAATTATTGGTGCAATTTTATTATTATTATTTGTTGTAAAAACAGTCCTATTTTTTTGAGTTGCTCTTGACATAATTGTTCCACCAAAATCTAAAAGTAAATTACCTAAAATAGGTTTTAAAATTTTTTTATAAGGAAGGTTTTCTACCCCTACAACCAATTTAGATTTATGGTAGACTTGTTTTAGATTGGAGTTTATAAAGCTACTGTTATATACATCAAGCCATATACTATCTCTAATATAATTTGAGCTATTGGTTTTGGTTAGTTTTGAATTGTATATTTTATAAAATTGAATACCACTAATTACTTGTGAGTTTTTACTTTTTAAATATGAATTCAAATCTTGATAAAAAGGAGTTTCAAAAAAATTAGAGATCAAATATCCAGGACTTTCAGAAAAGTATGTTTCTGGTGTAAAAATTATTGTATTATTAAAAATTTCATTGTTTGTGGTTTGTTTAAATTCCTTTAGAATATCAAAATTAGTTCTTCCGTACTTTTCGTTGTAAGGATCTATATTGGGCTGAATAATTGATATGTTTATTGAATCCTTATTCACAGTTTGGTTATTGTATATAAAAAGAGAAATAATTATTGGGATTGAAATAGTTAGTAACGAAATCGAAAATATTTTCTTATCGTTTTTTTTCTTTATTATATAATTACTGTAAGCTTTATAAAAACATAAATTAACGATAAGCACCCATAGTGTCCCCCCAAAAGAGCCTGTATATTCATACCATTGGATTAAATGATGAGATTCTGAAAAAACATTACCCAATATTAAAGATGGCCATGAAAAATCCCATATTAAGTTAAATTTTTCAAAAACAATCCAAGATGAAATAAAATAAATAACACCTAGTTTATTTCCAATTTTTTTTGAAATTAAACTATATGAAGAAAAAACTAAAGCCATTAACAATGAATAAAGTAAAATGGCAAATATCATCCCAAAAACTGTTGAATAAATTATCCACCAACAGGTGATTGTGTTCCAAATGAAAAAGGATAAAAAACTATAAGAAAATATTTTTTTTATTGATCTGTATCTTAAATTATTTTCAACTATTAACAAAGGAACGTAAGCTATGAAAATTAAAAAAACTACTCCATTAATAGGCCAAGAAAGTCCTAAAAGAAGACCAGATATAATGCTGTATGAAAGATGTGTTTTATTCAAAAATTTATGGATATTTTCATTAGCAAGTTACTAAATTCCAAAATTAATCAGTAATTATTAAACTGTAATAAACTAAGTTCATTTAAATTACTATTTTTAAAAAATGAAATTATTTTCTTTTATTCCTAACGCACTTACTTTATTAAATCTTTTTTTTGGTTGTATCGCTGTTGTTTATGGAATAAATGGAGATCTTAAAATTTTAGCATTTTTTGTAGTCTTAGGTTTAATTTGTGATTTTTTTGACGGATTTTTTGCTAGGTTACTTAATGTTGACTCGAAACTTGGAGTTCAGTTGGACTCCTTATCAGATTTAGTAACATTTGGAATGACCTCCTCTATTGTTATGTTGAATTTAATAGAAAACTCTAGTTTTTATATTAACTCATCTAATTACTTAATAAGTTTAAGCCCTTATTTTGCTTTTGCGATAACTTTAGCCTCTTCTTACAGACTTGCAAAATTTAATGTTAGTTCAATTAACACGGAGTTTATTGGATTGCCAACACCTGCAAATGCCATCTTAATTGTTTTTCTTCCTGTTTTTTTTGAACAGATTAATAAAACACACTATTTGGATAATACTATTTTTCTAATTTCTATAATAGTTGTTTCCTCTTATTTGTTAGTTTGTAACTTAAAGATGTTCTCTTTGAAATTAAAGAATTTGAAATTTAAAGAAAATCGTTTGGTCTTTATTTTTATCTCTTTGTCAGTATTGCTTTTTTTGATTTTTAAGTTGGGAGCTTTTACTTTAATAGTAATACTGTATATTTTTATTAATTTATTTAGATCTAAAATCTAAATTTTTCTTTCTAAATTCAAAATTTTGACCTAAGTATAGTTTTCTTACCATTTCGTCTTTAGCTAAATCTTCTGGTATTCCAGCTTTCAAAATATTTCCTTCAAACATTAAATAAGTTCTATCTGTAATAGCTAATGTTTCCTGGACATTGTGATCAGTTATTAATATTCCTATGTTTTTACTTTTTAAATGAGAAATAATTTTCTGAATATCTTCAACTGCAATAGGATCAACGCCAGCAAATGGTTCATCTAATAAAACAAACTTAGGGTCTGTCGCTAAAGCTCTTGCTATTTCTGTTCTTCTGCGTTCACCTCCTGATAATAAATCACCTCTGTTTTTTCTGATTTTTTGTAAATTGAATTCATTAATTAGTGATTCCATTTTTTTTATTTGATCCTGTTTAGATAAATTTGTTAATTCTAAAACTGCCATAATATTATCTTCAACAGAAAGCTTTCTGAAAACAGAAGCTTCTTGAGCCAAATATCCAATACCCTTTTGAGCTCTTCTATACATAGGAAATGTAGAGATGTCTTCATTATTTAATGATACGACTCCGCCGTCTGGCTTAATTAAGCCTACAATCATGTAAAATGATGTTGTTTTGCCTGCACCATTTGGACCTAGAAGTCCAACTATTTCTCCTTGATTAACTTCAATAGAAATTTCATTTACTACCCTTTTACCCTTATATGATTTAAATATTTTACTAGCTTTTAATTTCATAATTATACAATCATTTATATTTTGTTTTTCTCTTCTTTTCTTAAAACAAATTTAGAAATATATATACTAATCTGATATAGAATGATAATTGGAATGGCTACTATAATTTGACTAGCTACATCTGGAGGAGTGATTATAGCAGATAATACTAAGACAAATACAAGAGCAAATTTCCTATATTTTTTCATTATTTCTGGAGTTACTAAGCCTATTTTAGTAAGGAAATATATTATAATTGGTAATTCAAATATTAGTCCTGAAGCTAAAACTGAAGCTCTGATTAAACCAACATAACTGTCTAGGTCAAAGTCATTGAATATTTCATTACTAACGCTGTATGAGCCTAAAAAATTAATAGATAGTGGCGTAACTATGTAATAACCGAAAAGAACTCCTATAAAAAATAAAACAGACGAAATGAAGATAAAACCTTTAGCATTATTTTTTTCTTTATCATATAAACCAGGGCTAATGAAACTCCAAAATTGGTATATTACATATGGAAATGAAATTATAAATCCTGCAGTAATAGACATCCAAATATGTGCTGAAAACTGCCCAGACATTGTTCTGCTTTGAATTCTAAATGGCATTTCACTAATACAAAAACTATCGTCTAGTCCAAGCATGTTAGATAGACTACACAACATATCATAAGTGAAGAAATTTGTATTTTTTGGTCCAAATAGTATTTTATCAAAAATAAAATCTTTAGCTAGAAATGCTACAGAGCCTGCAATAAGAATTGCAAAAACAGATCTTATTAAGTGCCATCTTAAGTCTTCAAGATGATCTAGAAATGACATTTCATCTACTTTAGTTGTTTTCATTAAGATAATCCTTCGTTAAGTATATTGTGTAAATGAATAATCCCTATGTAATTGTCATTATCCTGAACAATTAATTGAGTTATTTTATTCTTATTCATTATTGTTAATGCTTCAGAAGCTAACGATTCAGAATTAATAGTTTTGGGAGTTTTTGACATAAAATCTTTTGCAGAAACTGAATTTATATCTTTACCTGATGAAAAAAAACGTCTCAAATCTCCATCGGTAATTATTCCTGTAGCTTTTTGATTATTCGTAATTGCAGTAGCCCCAAGCATTTTATTTGAAATTTCATTGATGATTGTAGCGAGATTATCTTTTTCATTTACTTCAGGTTTTTTATTTTTTATAATAATTTCTTTAACCTTTAAATGAAGTTCTCTGCCTAAAGAACCACCTGGGTGGTACTTTGCAAAATCACTTTTTTTAAAACCATTTAATTTTGATAAACATATTGCTAAAGCATCTCCAATCACTAATTGAGCAGTAGTACTAGTAGTTGGCGCTAGATTATTATGGCAAGCTTCTTTTTCAATAAAACTTTTTAAAAAGAAATCAGAATTTAATCCTAAATATGAGTTTTTGTCAGATGAAATACCAATCAAACTGACATTGGTTTCTTTTAAAAATGGAATTAATGTTTTAATCTCAGCAGTGTTTCCGCTTTTAGATATTAAAATAATAATATCATTATTTTGAACAATACCTAAATCTCCATGAATAGCTTCTGAAGCATGCATAAATACAGATGGCGTTCCTGTAGAATTAAAGGTTGCAACAATTTTTTTGGCAATAATTGCACTTTTTCCAATTCCAGTCACTATAACTCTTCCTTTTATAGCGTGAATTACTTTCACTGAATTTTCAAAATCGGAATCAATAAAATTTGACAAATTTAAAATTGCTTCACCTTGATTTTTGATACTTTCTTGAGCAGTTTGTAATATGTTGAAATTTGAATTCAAAATAGTTTTTTAAATAATGTTTTAACGTTATATTGTATGAGACAAATGTACAAAATACCTTGTTAAACAAAACATGGCTTTAGAATTGGATTTAAAAAAAGAATTAAAAACTTTATTTGGGTTTTCAAGCTTCAAAGGTGAACAAGAACAAATAATAAATTCTGTTTTACAGAACAAGAGTGTTATGGTGATAATGCCCACTGGGGCTGGTAAGTCATTATGTTTTCAGCTTCCTGCACTACTATCAAAAGGAACAGCGCTCGTAGTTTCCCCCCTAATTGCATTAATGAAGAATCAAGTAGATGTAATAAGAGGAATTTCCTCCAACGATGGTATAGCTCATGTATTAAACTCATCTTTAAATAACACAGAAATTCAAAATGTTAAAAATGATATTTCAAACGGAATTACAAAACTTTTATATGTTGCACCTGAATCTTTAGCGAAACAAGAATATATTGATTTTTTAAGTCAGTCAAATATTTCTTTTTTAGCGGTAGACGAAGCTCATTGTATCTCTGAATGGGGGCATGATTTCAGGCCTGAGTATAGAAATTTAAATTCAATTTTAAATAAAATAAAAAATAATATTCCTATAATAGCTTTAACAGCCACAGCCACTCCAAAGGTTCAGGATGACATAATTAAAAACCTTCATATTAACGGAGCCGAGCTTTTCAAGTCTTCATTTAATAGACCTAATCTTTTTTACGAAGTCAAACAAAAAACATCAAACTTAAACAAAGATATAATTTCATTTATAAAAAACAGACAAGGTAAATCTGGTATAATCTATTGTTTATCTAGAAAAGGTGTTAATGAACTTTCTCAATTTTTACAAGTTAACGGGATAAATGCCCTTCCTTATCATGCGGGTCTTGAATCTAAAACTAGAATCAAAAATCAAGATATGTTTTTAATGGAAGAGTGTGATGTGATTGTAGCTACAATTGCTTTTGGAATGGGGATAGATAAACCAGATGTTAGATTTGTAATACATAATGATATCCCTAAAAGTCTTGAAAGCTATTACCAAGAAACTGGTAGGGCAGGAAGAGATGGTGGTGAGGGACATTGCTTAGCTTTTTATTCTTTTAAAGATATTGAGAAATTAGAAAAATTCATGTCTGGAAAAGCTTTAGCAGAAAAAGAGCAAAGTTGTTCTTTGTTAGATGAAATTGCTGCTTATGCAGAAACCTCTATGTCTAGAAGAAAATTTTTACTAAACTATTTTGGTGAAGATTATGATGAAATTAATGGGGAAGGAGCAATGATGGATGATAACATGAAAAATCCCAAGCCTAAAATCAAGGTTAACGATCAAGTTAAAATGGTTTTAGATATGATTGAGAAAACAAAACAGCAATATAGAATCAAAGAATTAGTTGGTTACCTTTTAGGAGAAGCAACTAACTTATTAAGATCTCACAATGTGATTACAAATGATTTTTTTGGAGTAGGCAAACAATTCAACGAAGTCTTTTGGCATTCATTAATTAGACATATGCTAGTTGAAGGACTAATTGAAAAATTAGTTGAGTCTTATGGTGTTGTGAAAATGAATAAGAATTCGAAAAAATTTCTACTGGAACCTTTTGATTTTTATATAACAGAGAATCATAATTATTCTGACGATGGAAGGTTGAATAATCAGAAAAAAATATCTCAAAAAAATGTTTTCAATAAAGTATTGTTTTCAATTTTAATTTCTGAAAGAAAAAAAATAGCAAAATCTAAAGGTATTCCTCCTTATGCTATTTTTCAAGAATCATCCATTGAGGAAATGGCTTTTAAATACCCAATATCCATAGATGAATTAAAAAATATTAATGGAGTTGGAGAAGGAAAAGCTTCTAAATTCGGTCAATCTTTTGTTATTTTAATTAATGATTATGTAAATGAGAATAACATAACTAGGCCTGAAGATTTGATAATAAAAACAACAGGATCTAACTCTGCTTTAAAACTATTTATTATTCAAAGTATTGATCGAAAAATTCAACCTATTGATATTGCTGACTCAAAAGGTATTGAATTATCAAAACTAATTAAAGAATTAGAAACTATAGTTTTTTCTGGAACTAAGTTAAATATTAATTATATGATTGATGAAATTTTTGAGGAAGATCAACAAGAAGAATTATATGATTATTTTATTGATTCCGAGTCTGATGATATAAGTTTAGCGATTGATGAGTTTGATGGAGATTATGAGGAGATCGATTTAAAGTTATATAGAATAAAGTTTATAAATGACGTCTCTAATTAACATTCTAAACTTATCATTTTATTTTTTTAATTTCACAGCTTTAGTTTAACTTGCGCCTTTTAAATTAATTAATAATCATAATTAAATGGAAGAAGGTATTTACGCGAAAATAAAAACTAGTCAAGGTGATATTTTGTTAACTCTTCACTACAAAAAAACGCCAGGCACTGTTGCAAGTTTTGTTGGTTTATCAGAGGGTAAAATTGATAACTCTTTTAAGCCAAAAGATGAACCCTTTTATGATGGAGTTAAATTTCATAGAGTGATTCCGGACTTTATGATTCAGACAGGTTGCCCGCAAGGAACGGGAACAGGTGATCCTGGTTATAAGTTTGATGATGAATTCCATCCTGAACTAAAACATGATAAACCAGGAATTCTTTCCATGGCTAACTCTGGTAAATCTACCAATGGGAGTCAATTTTTTATTACCCATATTCCAACTGAATGGTTAGATAATAAACATACTGTTTTTGGAGAAGTTATTAAAGGTCAAAAAATAGTTAATGAAATTAAACAAGACGACTTGATTAATTCAATTGAAATAATTAGAGTTGGGGATGAAGCAAATGGTTGGGATGCTTCAAAAAACTTTATTGAATTTAATTCTAAAAAAGATAATGAGCTGACTGATCTAATTAAAAAAAACAAAGAAGTCATTGAAGAAGTTTCAAAAGGTTACTTAGAAACTGACTCAGGTTTAAGATATACCATTTTGTCAAAAGGAAATGGAGAATCTCCTAATAAAGGAGATATGGTTAAAGTTCATTACAAAGGTCAACTTTTAGATGGAACTGTATTTGACTCATCTTATAAAAGAGATGAACCAATAGAGTTTAAAGTAGGTATAGGTCAAGTCATCCCAGGTTGGGATGAAGGTGTTATGCTTTTAAGTAAAGGAGATAAAGCCAGATTCGTTATTCCCTCTGGTTTAGCATATGGCGAGAGCGGAGCTGGCGGAGTGATTCCTCCAAATGCTACTCTTATTTTTGAAGTCGAGTTACTTTAACTAAGCCATTTAATATTGCAACCTATACTAGGTTTTTGATTAATTGTGATTTCTTTAGATTCCAAAACACATTTAAAAACTGTTCTAATGTCAGATCCTGATAATGGTATGTTATTACCTGGTCGTGAGTTGTCTAGTTGTCCTCTGTAAATTAGTTTTTTATTTGCATCAAAAACATAAAAATCTGGTGTACAAGCTGCGTCATAACTTTTAGCAACTTGTTGTGTTTTATCATATAGATATGGAAAAGTATATTTTTCTTGAATTACCGTCTCACTCATTTTGTTAGGGCTATCTGCAGGATAATTTTTTGCATCATTACTTGAAATGGCAATGAACGAAATCCCTTTGTTTTGAAATTCATTTGCCATTTTTACAATTTCATTATTTACGTGAATTACAAATGGACAATGATTACATATAAACATTAGAAGAGTACATTTTTTTCCAAAAAGATCATCTGATTTCAATATTTTTTTAGAGCCAGTGTCATAAAGTTCAAAAGAGGGAGCACTAAATCCAATTGGAACCATATTTGAAGGAGTTTTAGCCATTTTATAATATTTTATTTAAATTTAAATTGATTTTTTTATAAATTACCAATAATTAGTTAATTATGATAGATTTCATTGATTTTTTCGAAAATATAACTTCCTTACAAAGAGCTGTTATTCTTGTTGGTGGGATTACTTTTTTTTGGTCTATTGAATCTATAATTCCATTATTTAATTTTAATTATAAGAAACTAAAGCATGCTTTCACTAATTTCTTTTTTACTTTCACTACAATTCTTATAAATTTTTCTCTTGCTTTTTTGTTGCTAAACTCAGCCGATTGGGTTACTGCTAATAATTTTGGTATTTTAAATGTTTTTGAAATCCCTCCTTTTCTAAATATAATATTGGGTGTTTTTTTATTAGATTTAATTGGAGCTTATTTACCGCATTATGTTCAACATAGGGTTAAATTTTTGTGGAAAATTCATTTGGTTCATCACTCTGACCATAACGTAGACACTACTACTGGGAATAGACATCACCCTTTTGAAAGTGTAGTTAGATTTGTTTTTACTCTTACTGGAGTTATAGTTTTAGGAGTTAATATGTGGCTCGTATTTTTATATCAATCTCTTTCGGTAATATCTACTCAATTCACTCATGCAAATATTAATATAAATCCTAAAATAGATAAATTTTTAAGTTACATAATTGTGACTCCTAACATGCACAAGGTTCATCATCATTATCAGATGCCATATACAGATTCTAATTATGGAAATATTTTTTCATTTTGGGATCATTTATTAGGTACTTTTAAAAAATTAGACCCTTCTAAAATAATTTATGGTGTAGATACTTTTTTTAATAAAACGGAAAATGAAAGTATTAAAAATTTACTTTATAGACCATTTGAGAAATCTAAATCTCATATTAATAAATAATTCACATTAAGTTAATAAAGAAAATAGCATTCATCATTAATTTATTAGTGCCATACCAGAATGCTCTAAAATTTGTGTTATCGCTAAACACAGCTACCTTTCCTTTCTTATGATTAAATACTGCAAACGGTCTTGCTTTTTTTAAAGATTTTAAATTTTCTTTAGAAATATATCCGCTTATTAGTGGATTTTTAGAATAAGTTATAGGGTTGTTGAAACTAATAGAATCATTTTTCATATATATATTCGTGTTTCTAAAAATCGATAAATTGTTTTTATTATAACCATAATTTATTGGGTGAGACTTGTCTAATACAGTATTAAAGATAGCTCCGCTTGTTAGTTGAGAACCGTAAAAATTACTTTTATCTTTGAATTTAATGCCTTTTAAAGATGGTTTGTTGTTGTTAAATTCAACAGAAATTAACCCCTTTTCATTTAACCAATTAATAGTGTTTCGAAATCCAATAATATTTCCTCCGTCCTCAACCCAGTTTTTAATTTTATTAACTATTTTATCACTAAGGTTGTAATTTCCATTAGCTAATATTAAAGTATTATATTTTGATAAATCTTGAGAAGATAAATTTGATTTTTTAATTTTTGTTATTGGAATTTGATATCTAGTATCAAGTAAATGCCAAATTTCACCAGCATCATAACTAGTGACTCCTTCTCCCACTATTAATGCAATATTAGGCTTAGAGATATTAACAAAATCATTACTTCCTAAATCAATCCCAGATGTATAACTTGAATTATAACCATGAAATACTATTCCAGTTTCATTTATTAATGATTGAATGATTTCATGAATTTGATCAGTATTTAAATCCTGATTTTTTATAGTAATAAGAAGAGTTCCATAATCAAATTTTTTTGATCCAATTTTAAAATTATTTGTGGCTACTTTAACTCTAACTCCCTTATCTAAAAATCTGTATAGCGCTTTTGGAGTGTAATAGTCATCCCACGAAAATAAGTATGCATAATCACTTTTATTAATAATATTTCCTTTAGGCTTCTCTAATTCTAAATCTTTAGTTTTAATTTTAGTTGAATAATCAGTGAAATTTAGGTTAAAAGAGTGTAAAAAGGACCATGCCGATATGTCATAAAACAAGCTGTCTTTAAATTCAGTTCTTTCTTCAAACATAGCCTTTACTAACCTACTTTTATTTTGATTTTTTGGAATTAATAATGCAGATTTTTTATTAAATTCTACATCATTTATAACTTCATTCTTTGGAAGAGTTTTAATTTTAATTTCATGCGTTTTTAATAATTCATAAAAATGAAATAATTTTGACTTATCATTATCACCAACTAAGTAGTAATCATTGTTGTTTTTTAACGTTTCTTTTCTTGAATTTTTAAAGAAATTTCTTTGATAATTTAACAACTTTTCCTTTAAACTAATTGCCGCTTCTAATGAAGATAGTGATGTAGTCAATTGATTTTTAATAGTAAATGGAAAAGAAATTTCACCATTTATACTATTTTGAAGATGTCCTCTTGAACTAGCTTGTTCAAATAAAATACCAATACTTCCATTAACATCTGGAAAAGTAGATCCCTTACCGTAATAAAAGTCGTCATAATCTTCTTCACTATAAAAAACAGAACCTATTTCGCTGAGTCTCTTTTCATGAAATTTACCAATTTCAGCTGTAATTGACTGATTTTTTATAGGCGTTAACGGATTTACTCTTGTTGGGATTCCTGGTTGATAAAAAAATGTTGAATTTGTTCCCATTTCGTGGTGATCTGTTAAGATATTTGGGGACCACTTGTGAAATGTTTTAATTCTTGCTTTAGATTCTGGGAGTTGAACAGGAAGCCAATCTCTGTTCATATCAAACCAGTAATGATTTGTTCTTCCCCCTGGCCAATTTTCATCAAATTCCCTATCTGAACTATCGGGGTTTAAACGCATACTCTTATTAGTATTAGCCCAATGTGCAAATCTTTGTAGTCCGTCAGGGTTAAACGAAGGATCTAGAAGAATTATGGCATTATTTAATGAATTAATTGTTTCAGGGCTTTTCGAAGCAGCTAAATGATAAGCGTAAATCATTGCAGCGTTACTTCCACTTGGTTCATTTCCATGAATGGAGTATCCCTGATAAATGACAACAGGCATTTTACTTAAATCTTTTATTAATCTACTATGGGAGTTTAAGCTAATATGTTCTTGTCTAATTGTTTCTAAATTCTCTAAATTTTTTTTTGATGAAATAGTAAGAATTAGAATAGGTCTTCCTTCATATGTTTCACCTCTATTTTCTATGATTATTCTTTCAGATGACTTAGCTAAAGCATACATGTATTGCACTAGTCTGTCATGACTTACATGAGAATTTCCAATTTCATTTTTGTGTAATAAATATTCGCTAGGTTGAGGGATATTAATGTCGTAGGACTCTAAATCTTCTAAATAATAAGATAAGTTGACCTCACTTTGTGAATGAGAGTATAAACTAATTAATAAAATTAAACAGCTTAAGTATCTCATAATATGTTTTTTTTAAATATCGTCAAAGTCTACGTCGGTGAAATTTTCTTTTGAATCTTCAGCTTTTAACTCATCTATTTTAGATTCTTCAGAACTCGATTTTTCTTCAATAGAATCTTCTCTTTTAAAATCTTTTTGATGAATTTCACTAATTACTTCTATTCCTTTTTCGTCTACTATATATTTAGTCATTTCTTCTAGTAAAGAAGAAAAGCCTTCAAAATCTTCTTTATATAAGTAAATTTTATGTTTTTTAAAATAAAAAGTACCATCTTCATTTGTGAATTTTTTACTTTCAGAAATTGTCAAATAATAGTCGCCAGCTTTTGTAGACCTTACATCAAAAAAATAAGTTCTTCTACCTGCTCTAAGTATTTTTGAAAAAATATCTTCAGCATCGTTGTATTTTCTTTCTTCCATAATAATTTATTTTATATTTCAAAAATGGATAAAAAAAACAAACTCACCAAATATTAAATAATTTCTTTTTCTGACGATTGTTTTCGATATGATGTAGAATAATATCCGTTTTTATTTATTAAATCTTTGTGAGATCCAAATTCTAATACAGATCCGTTTTTCAATACTAGTATTTTATCACACGTTTTTGCAGACGATATCCGATGGGTAGCAATAATTACCGTCATTTTTTTTGTTATGTCATTTAAGCTTGATAGTATTTTTTCTTCTGTTTCAGTATCTACTGCAGATAAACTATCGTCTAAAATTAAAATTTCAGGCTTTTTAATTATAGCCCTAGCTATAGCAAGTCTTTGTTTCTGACCACCGGAAAGGTTAACTCCTCTTTCTCCAAGTAAAGTGTTGTATTTTTCTTTAAATAATTCAATATCTTTTGTTAAACATGCAATTTTTACTGATTTTTTTACTTCATCTAAACTAGCATCTAATTTTCCAAACTTAATGTTATTAATTATTGAATCTGAAAACAAAAAAGTAGATTGGGGGACATATCCAATGTTAGTTCTTAACTCATTTAAATTTATTTTCTTAATATCATTTCCGTCTAAAAATATTTTACCAATAGTTGGATCGTATATTCTACATATTAGCTCAAGTAATGTTGATTTTCCAGATCCAACATCTCCCATTAATGCTATAGATTCTCCCTTGTTTATTTTAAATGAAACTTCATTTAAAGCTTGAATATTAGTTTCTTTAAAATTCAGAGAGACTTTATCAAACTTAATTTCTCCTTTAATATCTATTTTCTTAGTAGAAGGATTAATGATCGAAGGTTTTGTTTCAAGAAATTCATTTATTCTTTTTTGAGAAGCTTCTGCTTGTTGAACGATTGAGGTTACCCAGCCAACAGTAGCAACAGGCCATGTTAACATGTTGACGTAAATAATGAATTCAGCTAAAACACCCAATTCTATCTCATTGTTCATGTATTGTAATCCGCCAATGTAAACTACAAGAATATTACTTATTCCAATTAATAGCATCATTAAAGGGAAAAACCAAGCTTGTACCTTAACCAAAGACATGTTTTTTTCTTTGCTTATTGCTGCCAAACTCCTTAATTCCTTGTTAATGTATTTTTGAACTACGTATGTCTTGATAATTTTAACTCCACTAAAAGATTCTTGAGTATAAGTTGTTAGTTTTGATAAAAATTCTTGAACAACTTTACTTTTTCTATTAATTATTTTACTTATTTTATATATTATAACTGATAGAACTGGAAGAGGAAGTAATGTATACAATGTTAGTTTTGGAGCAACATTAAGCATGTATGTTACTACTATTATAAATAAAGATGCAGTTGTAATTGTATACATAATTGCTGGCCCAACGTACATTCTTACTTTACTTACGTCCTCACTTATCCTGTTCATTAAATCTCCAGTCCTATTGTTTTTATAAAAATCAAAACTTAAAGACTGATATTTTTTATAAATCTCATTTTTTAAATCAAACTCAATAAACCTGGAAACATTTATAAGCATTTGTCTCATTATGAAAGTGAAAATTCCTGCAATGACAGCTGAACCTATTATGAACAAAATATTAATAAGAAGTTTACTTTTAATAGTCTCAATATTTAATGATGATGTGGAAAGATAATTTTCTATTAAAGTTATCGAGTTGCCTATAAGGTTAGGGGCAATTAATGCAAATATTCTTGCTATAATAGTAATTAAAATTCCTATTATAATTTTGACTTTATATTTGAAAAAATATTTGTTTAAGTGCTTTAATTCTAACATTAAATTATATTACTTCAAAGATACATTAATGATGATTTAATTCTTTGTTAATTTATTGTCTTTTTATTAAAAAATAAATTTAATTTTACACCTTTATTAATTAACAGTTCTTTAAAATGCTAAATAGAAGACAATTGAGAATCAAGGCTATGGAAGTTATATATGCTTTTGATAAGTCAATCGAAAAAGATGTCCCACATCAATTAAACTATTTTTTAAAATCCAATAAGAATTTTTATAAACTTTACATATCATCTTTGTCACTTATTAAGAAATTATATTTTTTATCAATTGATTTACATTCTAAGAATGAAAAGAAATTTTTAAAAAGTGATTCAGATATATCTTTAAAAAAATTCTCAAATAATTTAATATTAAAAAAAATATCATCTGATGAGGTTTTATCAGATCAGATTAAGTTATTTAAAATAAATTACTGGGAAACTTACCCTGAGCACATTGATTCAATTTGGAAAGAAATTATTGAAAGTAGTCTGTTAGAAAATTATTCAAATGATTCTAAGAACACTTTTGAAGAAGACAAAGTGTTTGTTGTTAATTTATTTAAAAAAATAATTGCTCCAAACTCTAAATTATTTGAATTTTACGAGGACATGGAGATATCATGGGCTAACGATTATCCTCTTATAAACACATTGGTTTTAAATTCATTAAAAAAAATTAAAAGTAGATCCAGAATTTCTTTTGTAATGAAAAGACTCTATAAAAATGAAGAAGATGCTGATTTTGGTGTAAAAATAATAAAAGCTGTTATTGAAAACAAGGACATGCTACAAGAAGAAATAGGTAAAATAACACCTAATTGGGATAACGAAAGAATAGCTCAAATTGATTTAATTCTCCTTCAAATGTGCTTATCTGAATTTTTGTTTTTTGATTCAATACCAATTAAAGTATCAATAAATGAATATTTAGAAATAGCTAAAGAATATTCAAGTAACAAAAGCAACATATTTATTAATGGAATTATGGATAGTTTATCTAAGCAATTGGATAAGGACAAAAGGATAAATAAAAATAAGAGAGGTTTGCAATTATTTACTATTTTTGAGTAGATATTAAATTAAATTATGAAAAATACACAAAACACCATTAGAATTTCGCTTACTAGTTTTTTAGTAGCTTTTACAATTGCATTTTTTTTGACGTCATGTAATTCTGATCCATCCAAAAAAATAAAAGCTGAAAATATAAAATCAACAACAGAAAGAATTAATAATAGCGGAGAACTTGCTGAAATAGAGTTTAATAAGTCTAATCATGATTTTGGTGAAATTTCTGACGGTGATATAGTTGAAACATCATTTTTATTTACCAATATCGGCTCATCAAATTTAATAATTTCAAATGCATCAGGTAGTTGTGGTTGTACCGTTCCTGAATATCCGAAAGATCAACCTATAAAGCCAGGTGAATCTGGGGTTATAAAAGTAAAATTTGATTCTTCTAATAAACCTGGTTTGCAAAGAAAAACAGTTACTTTAGTTACAAATACTGCTAAAGGCAAGCAACTGTTAAATATTAAAGCTATAGTAACCCCTAAATCAAACTAGTATGGATGTAATTCCTTTATTACTTTTTACAGGTGCCATTTTTTTTCTTATGATTTTAGGTCCAATGAGAAAACAAAAAAAAGAAAAGAATTTTTTAACAGCGTTAAAAATAGGCGATAGAGTAGTTACCAAAAGCGGTCTTCACGGTAAAATTGTTGAAATAAAAGATGGTAGTGATACTTGCATTTTAGAGACAATGGCAGGTAAAATCAGATACGAAATTTCAGCTATTTCTCATGAAATGAGTTTAAAAATCAATAAAAAGAAGTAATCATAAAAGCATTTTTTAAATATTTAGATGTATAAAAAACTGTTAAGACCAATACTTTTTTGTTTTGATCCCGAAAAAATCCATGACTTAACATTTTTAATTTTAAATTTTTTCAATAAAATTCCTTTCATATTTTTTTTCGTTAATGTATTTTACAGACTAAATCATCCAAAATTAGAAACTAAATTATTTGGTATTAATTTCCCTAACCCTGTAGGATTAGCTGCGGGATTAGATAAGAATGCGAAGTTTATTAATCAATTTTCATCATTTGGTTTTGGTTTTGTTGAAATTGGCACAGTAACTCCGCTAGCTCAAAAAGGTAATTCTAAAAAAAGATTATTTCGGTTGGTAAGTGATCAAGGAATCATTAATCGAATGGGCTTTAATAATGATGGGGTAGATGCAGTTTTAGAAAGGTTAAAGCGTAACAACAAGGCTATAATCGGAGGGAATATTGGAAAAAACAAATTAACCGATAACAAAGATGCCGTTTCAGATTATCTAATTTGTTTTGAAAAACTATTTCCATATGTTGATTATTTCGCTGTAAATGTTAGTTCTCCAAATACAGAAAACTTGAGAGATCTTCAGCACAAAGACAATTTATATTCACTTTTAAAAGCAATTCAAGAAAAGAATAGTACTTATTCTAAGCGAAAGCCTATACTTCTTAAAATTGCACCAGATTTATCAAATGATCAACTATTAGATGTTATAGATGTAGTTAAACTTACCTCGATAGATGGTGTGATTGCTACAAACACTACATTGTCTAGAGAGGATTTAAATTCTCCTTTAGATTTGACAAGTCAAAAAGGTGGCCTAAGTGGAAGACCACTTTGTAAAAAATCAACTGAAGTTATCAGATTTTTACATGAAAAAAGTAACGGATCTTTTCCGATTGTTGGAGTAGGTGGTATTATGAGTTCTGAAGATGCTATAGATAAAATAAAAGCTGGTGCCAGTCTAGTTCAACTATATACTGGCTTTGTTTATGGTGGACCAAGACTAGTTAAGCAAATAAATAAGTCAATACTTCGCTATAGATTGAATCAGTAGTTGATTTTTTCTATATTTAGATTTAAAATTAAAGCTTGGAAAATATTAATAAATTCATACCTAGATCATTAGAAGATTATAATAAATTTTATAATGAAAGTGTGTCAAGTCCTGAAACTTTTTGGAGTAAAATTGCTTCCACTTTTAAATGGAAAAGTAAATGGAATAAAGTTTTAGATTTTGATTTTAATAAGCCAGAATTTAAATGGTTTATTAATGGAAAGCTTAATATCACAGAGAATTGTCTAGATCGACATTTAATTGATAAGCCAGATCAAACAGCTATTTTATTTGAGCCCAATGATCCCAATGAATTAACTCAAAAAATTTCATACAAAGAATTACATCATAGAGTATCACGATTCTCTAATGTTTTAAAAAATAACAATATTAATAAAGGAGATAGAGTTTGTATCTACATGCCTATGGTCCCTGAATTAACAATAGCTGTTTTAGCATGTGCTAGAATAGGTGCAGTACATTCTGTTGTTTTTGCTGGATTTTCTGCTACTGCTTTAGCTGCAAGAATTAATGATTCTGAATGTAAAATGTTATTAACTGCTGACGGAAGTTTTAGAGGAAATAAAACAATTGCTTTGAAAGAAATTGTAGATGAAGCTTTAGTGAACTGCCCTTGTATAGAAACTACAATAGTTTTAAAAAGAACTGGGCAGCAGGTTTTGATGAAAAGTAACGAAAAATGGTGGCATGATGAGATTTTAAAAGTTGATAGCTATTGCGAAGCTACCTTGATGGATTCAGAAGATATGTTGTTTATTTTATACACTTCAGGTTCCACAGGAAAACCAAAAGGAATGGTTCATTCATGCGGAGGATATATGGTTTATTCTGCTTATACTTTTCTTAATGTATTCCAATATAATCCAGGTGATGTATATTGGTGTACAGCTGACATTGGATGGATCACAGGCCATAGTTATATAGTATATGGTCCTTTACTTTCTGGAGCAACTTCAGTTATGTTTGAAGGTGTTCCTTCTTATCCCGAATATGATAGATTTTGGAAAATATGTGAAAAACATAAAATAACACACTTTTATACAGCCCCTACAGCAATAAGAGCATTAGCGAAACACCCAATCTCATTCGTTAAGAATTCTGATTTATCTTCTTTAAAAGTTTTAGGTTCTGTTGGGGAGCCTATTAATAAGGAAGCTTGGAATTGGTATAATGATAATATAGGAAACAACAAATGTCCAATAGTTGACACCTGGTGGCAAACTGAAACAGGAGGAATTATGTTATCATCTTTAGCTGGAGTAACAAATCAGAAGCCAACTTTTGCTACAAAGCCTATGATAGGGATTCAGCCTACTATTTTAGATTCTGAGGGCAATGAGCTACTTGGATTTGACAAAGAAGGTGTGTTAGCTATAAAATTTCCATGGCCCTCTATTGCTAGGACAATTTACGGAGATCACGATCGTTATAAAAACGTATATTTTTCTGCCTATCCTGGATATTATTTTCCTGGAGACGGTGCTTTAATAGACAGTGAAGGGAACTTCAGAATTACTGGAAGGGTTGATGATGTGGTAATAGTTTCAGGACATAATTTAGGTACCGCACCAATTGAAGATGCTATTAATTCGCATCCGGTTGTAGCTGAAAGTGCTGTGATTGGTTACCCTCACGATATTAAAGGGAATGCTTTAAGAGCTTTTGTAATAATAAATACTGAAACACAAACTGATCATCTAGTTAATGAAATCAAAAATTTAGTTTCAAAGACAATAGGACCAATAGCTAAGCCAGATATAATTCAGATTGTTCCAGGTTTACCTAAAACTAGAAGTGGAAAAATTATGAGAAGAATATTGAGAAAGATAGCTTCAAATGAAATCGATAATATTGGTGATGTTTCTACGTTATTAAATCCAGAAGTAGTAGATCAAATTATTAAAGGATCAAAAAAACTTTAATCAAAATAATTAAAATCTTCACCAGGCTTAATTGTAAGTAGAGTCTCATAGATCAGTTTTATTACGTTCTCTACGTCATCTCTTTGCACCATTTCTACAGTTGTATGCATATATCTTAAAGGCAAAGAAATTAAGGCAGAAGCAACTCCACCATTACTATAGGCGAATGCATCTGTGTCAGTCCCTGTACTTCTCGAAGAAGCATGTCTTTGAAAAGGGATTTTATTTGATTCAGCAGTTTCTATTATTCTTTCTCTGAATTTATTTTGAATTGCAGGAGCATATGAAATTACTGGACCTGATCCCATTGTATTATCACCTTCAGATTTTTTATTAATCATAGGAGTAGATGTGTCATGACAAACGTCAGTAACAATAGCTAAATTAGGCTTAATCCTTTGAGAAATCATTTCTGCTCCTCTTAATCCAATTTCTTCTTGAACCGAATTAGTTATATATAAACCAAAAGGTAGTTTTTTCTTATTTTCTTGCAATAACCTTGCTACTTCAGCAATCATAAATCCACCAGCTCTATTGTCAATTGCTCTACAAACAAATTTATCTTTATTTAATATTTGAAATTTATCTGGATATGTTATTACACAACCAACGTGAACTCCCATTTTAAGAACTTCTTTTTTGTTTTTAGCTCCAATATCAATAAAAATTGTATCCATGCTTGGTTGTTCTTCCTTTCCTGGCTTTCTTGTGTGAATAGCTGGCCAACCAAAAACACCTTTTACAACTCCTCCGTCCTTAACATGTATATTTACCCATTTTGATGGAGCTATCTGATGATCGCTTCCTCCATTTCGTATTACATAAATTAATCCGTTATCGGTAATGTAGTTTACATACCAGGATATTTCATCCGAATGACCTTCAATTACAACCTTGAACTTTGCATTAGGATTAATTACTCCTACTGCAGTACCATAAGTATCCGTTATAAACTCATCAACATAGGGCTTTAAATAATTCATCCATATTTTTTGACCTTCCCATTCGTATCCAGTTGGTGATGGATTGTTTAGGTATTTCTCTAAAAAGTCTATTGATTTTTTATTAAGTATTTTTTTTGTTGCCATTAGAAATAATTTGATTTCAAAAATACATAAATACTTAAATATATTGCTGTAATTTTGTAAAATGCAGCATAAGTTTTTTTTAATCTCTTTAATTCTGTGCCTATTCTCATATTCACAAGAAGTAAAGTATAAAGACTTAGACGTATATATAATGGTTGAAGGAGATTCTATTGCGTCTCAATCAATAAATTTAAAAGAAATAACAGTTTATCCGCCGCTTGAATTTAAAAGTTATAAAGACAAATTAAGATACTATACTGTTAAAAGAAAAACTCTTAAAGTTTATCCTTATGCTGTTTTGGCGTCAAATAGGTTGACGAAACTAAAAAAAAGACTCCCTTTAATTAAAACTAGGGCTAAGAAAAAGAAATATACTAAGATTGTAGAAAGATTTGTTGAGAAAGAATTTTCCGATGAATTAAAAAAATTAACAAGAACAGAAGGTCAGATACTAATTAAATTAATTCATAGAGAAACAGGTGAAACTGTATACAGACAGATTAAAAAATTAAGAAATGGACTTAGAGCCTTCTCTTATAGTTCTTTAGCTAGAATTTTCAATATTTCGTTAAAAAAAGAGTACGATCCTGTTAATATTGACGAAGATGCAATTATTGAAGACATTCTTAAAAGAGCTAATGCAGATAAGTCTATCAAACTATCTCTAAAAGTAGAATAAATCAACTTTTTTTATAATTTTTTATATGAGGAAATCCAATGTTTTTGATAAATTATTTAATTTTTTATAATTAAAGTTTGTGGGATTCAAAAAGCAGTGTATATTTGCACTCGCATTACAAAAGAAGTATTGCTAAAGTTCATTGAAAATATTGAGATAGACAGCGTAAAATTATGTTTACATAATTTAGAATTAAGTAAGACCCATTTTGAGTACAATTCCATTTCGAATTCAAGTTGTTAAAATTATTTAACGTTTTACAATGAAGAGTTTGATCCTGGCTCAGGATGAACGCTAGCGGCAGGCCTAATACATGCAAGTCGAACGGTAACATTGGTGCTTGCACCAGATGACGAGTGGCGCACGGGTGAGTAACGCGTATGCAATCTACCTTTTACTAGAGTATAGCCCAGAGAAATTTGGATTAATCCTCTATAATATCTTTAAGTTTCATGACTTATTGATTAAAGTTTTAACGGTAAAAGATGAGCATGCGTCCTATTAGTTTGTAGGTGAGGTAACGGCTCACCTAGACTACGATAGGTAGGGGCCCTGAGAGGGGGATCCCCCACACTGGTACTGAGACACG
>Ga0209482_1000184_pt1 | contig 54998 bp, 66 predicted proteins | sample CoawatmetaG10DNA_FD_187512 | JGI IMG/M metagenome (GOLD analysis project Ga0209482, IMG submission 187512) | Marine microbial communities from the West Antarctic Peninsula - Coastal water metaG104-DNA (SPAdes) (version 2) | ecosystem: Environmental > Aquatic > Marine > Coastal ...
AGACTTTGGCTCAATGGAAAGATAACAGACGAACAATATTTTTTCAGAATTCAAGCCGATGAATTAAAAATTAAAACTTATTCAAATGAATTATGATAATTATAAACTAGCAACACCAGATTATTTTGAGGATATATCTAATTGTTGTGGGTCTGAATACACAGAAACAAACGAGGACTATATATGCAACAGATGTTCAGACTCATGTGATGTAGTCACAGAGTACGATTATAACGAATATAAATTAGATGATCTAGCAGACTTATTAATTAACGAAAAATAAAAAATAGAAATTATGGGAAGATATTATGACGGAGATGTTGAAGGGAAATTTATGTTTGCAGTTCAGGGTAGCGATGCACACGAAAGATTTGGTGCAGTCGAACAAGATTCAGGATATATAAATTATGCAGTCTATAGAGATAGTTATGCAGAAATATGTGCAGAGTTAGACAGTATAAAACACAAAGGACACATGCATAAAGTAAAAAAAATGTTCAACGAAAAAAATGGTTTCAATGATGAAATAAAAAAACAATATGATGTAACCAATGATGATTTGTCAGAGTATGCAGATTATGAGATAGGTCTGGAATTAAAAGAATTCTTTGACAATAACCCTGATGTAGATGAATGTAGATTTGATGCAGAAATATAAATTAAAACAATAGAGAATGAAAACAATACAACAACAGAGAATAGAAAGACTAAAAAAAGACATAGAGTGGTATAAGTTATATGCAGATTATGTAGAGTCACACTTCACCATATTAGGAGATAACGCATGTGATTATGCAGATACTAACATAAAATAAATAAACCAATGATAAAAGAAATTTCAAAATTAGACATAAAACAAAAGTTAGATTATTACTATGAGTTAGATCTAAACAACTGTATAATGACACACAAAGAATGGATAGACCAGTTGTCTGAAGCATTAACAAATAAGGACTACTTAAAAAATTTCTTAAAAGAGTTTGAACAATATAAAAACAGAAACCAATGATAAATTATTTTACACAAAGGGCAAGATGTATGAGGCATAGAAGTTATGTAACTCAGCGAATGGCACAGTTGCAAATGGAAATCTGCAATGAAGCTATAGAAACGGGAGTAGTTAATATGAAAAAAAGAAATCAATTATTAAAATATAGGGATCACTTAAAATGGATGTAATGGAAGAATCAAATTGTTGTGGTGCTGAAAGGTGGTACGAAACAGACCTTTGTAGTGAATGTAAAGAACATTCAGGGTTTAACGAAATAAAAGAATAATATTATAAAAATGAAAATAGAAATGATATCAAAAGACTCTGTATATATACAGATTAACGAACATATATATTATATAGATGATAGTACTAACGAACAAATAATGGACAAATGGAGTACGCAAGAAAAATAGTTTTACTTAAAAACTTACTAGAGGAATTACAATTAGAAACCTCAAAAATTACAGTAGAGGAAACATTTGCTATACTAAATGACCTTAAAGAAACAGTAAAAAGTTTTAATGATTCACGAGAATAAATTATTACATTGCAATAACAATATACTGTTCACACTCATAGTTGAGGGAAGGCAACTATGAGGACTAAGTATTAAATAAATATGTTATGCAAAAAAAAAGAACACTTAACGAACTAAGGCAAAATAAAACATTTGGGTATGATAACTCAATTGAAAAAAATAATCAAACCTCTAAAGTTAAAGAAAAGATAACAGAGATCATTGAAAATAGCCATGAAAAATTGAATTATGGAACGCAGTCAGAAAAACAAATGGCCGTTGGAAGCATTCAATTAATAAACGAATTACACAGATTAACTAAGCAATTGCCAAATAATAATACTTTGGGAGAAAATATTAGAAAAATATTTGGATTAAAGTAAAATTGTATTAGTTTTGAATAATTATTAAACACCATGATGAGAACGAAAGACATGTGGGCACAGGTAAACTATCCACCAACAGAAAATCAAATAAAATATAATAAAATGATGTTAAATTACGAAGTATTCGATGAAATAGTATCCGATGTATGTAAGACAACTAGAACTAATGAAGAAGAGTTGTTCAATAAAACAAAGGACAATCACATTACACAAGCAAGGTATTTAATATATTATTTAGCAAAGCAAAATGGGTACAGATTATCCTCTATTGTTAGATGTATGAAAGCAATGGGTTTTGAAACTACCAACTCAACAATAATATATGGTATTAAAGAAACCGAAAAGAAAATAAAACAGGAACCAGACCTGTCTGACTATATAAAAAATTGGAATTCTAAATAAAGTATAATTAAATTAAATTAAATTAAATAATGGGAACACAAACGAAAAAATCAGCGTTTGATAAGCTGTTGGCTGTCAACGTGTCTGATAAAGTAGAAAGAAAAGGACAACTAACTTATTTAAGTTGGGCTCATGCTTGGTCATTTGCAAAGCAATCATTTCCTGAATTAACAAGAACTGTATACGAAACAGAAACGGGAATGAATTACTTTAATGATGGCAATACTGCTTGGGTAAAGGTAGGAGTAACAATAGATGGAATAGAGTACATTGATTACTTACCAATAATGAATACATCTGGTAGACCAAAGTCAATTCAGTTAGAGAACATAACTAGTTTTGAAGTCAATACATCCATACAAAGATCAACAGTTAAAGCACTTGCCTTACATGGTTTAGGTCTTTCTGTATATGCAGGAGAAGATTTAATTGACACAACTCCAACACCAGTAAAACCTAAGATAATTAATCTAGAAATTGAAGATGATAATTGGCAAAAAGTTATTGCCTGGATGATAGATAATAAAGATTTAGGTATGCCAGGTATAATAAAGATACTATCTCAGAAGTATAAAATAAACTCTGTGGTTAAGTCTGAACTATCTAAATTTATTAAGTAATGATACTAGATGAAATTAATCAGAAGTTTACTAAAGAAATAGATAAGCTACGAGAGGATAGATACTACTATGGAGATTTTGGTAGAAACTTTTTATCTAACTCAGATATTGGATCTCTTTTAAATAACCCAAAAGATTTTAGAAGTGGAATTAATAAACCAACTATTGCTATGTTGTTAGGGAGATATTTTCATACAGATTTATTAGAACCACAAAAGTTAAGTGAGTTTGATATCATCGATGCATCTACAAGAACTACTAAAGCATACAAGGATTTAGGTAAACAAGCTTTATTAACTAAGGAAGTAGAGATGTTGTCTAACATGGCTAAGGCAGTAAGAATGAACTTAGACTTTTATGATATGATGTACAAGGCTGGAAACAAATTTGAAGTACCGGCTATTAAAGAAATAGGTGGGCATCTTTGGAAAGGTAAAGCTGACATTATATCATCTGATGCTATTATAGATTTAAAAAGTACTACTAAAATTGATGACTTTAAATACTCAGCACGTAGGTATAACTACGATAGTCAAGCTTGGTTATATAGTCAGTTCTTTAATAGGCCAATGAAATTTATAGTAGTAGAAAAAAACACTTATAAGACTGGACTCTTTGAGTGCTCGGAAACATTTCTAGAATACGGAAAACAAAAAGTATTCAATGCGATTGAGGTTTATGAAAAGTTCTTTGTAAAAGAAGCTCCAGAAGACATCAATCAATATTATCACGTAGAACAATTATAAATAAACAAAAACAAAAACAAAACAAATATGGCATCAATAATAAACCACTACATTGATTTAACTAAAGTAGATAAGTCAAGATTAAAAGAAGGTAAATTTTTACAGATAACTACTGTATTAGATGATAAAAGTAAGTACGGAAATAACGCAGGTACTTATGAAACAATGACAAAAGAAGAGAAAGATGCTGGTAAAAAAAGAAACTATATCGGTAATGGTAAAGTTGTATGGACAGACGGATCTATAATTATAGCTGAGAAAGAGAACTCTACACCGACTGCACCAGCATCAGCAGACTTACCATTTTAAATTGATATTGAGAGGTGGTGGTATCCGTAAGGACTGCGCCATTCCTTTTTTTGGTTCATACACCTCTCTTTATTTACCATGTTATTAACGAGTATAAAAATTATAGCCAATGAAAGTGACAATATTCAAGAGTGTCAAAGACACTTCTGTACCTTTCTATAGGGATGTAGACTTTGTTTTAAATAGAATAAAAGAAGGTTCATCAAGAGAGCTTATAGAAAAAATAAGAAAAGAGAAAGACAAAGAATTAAGAAACAAAATTAAACAACAACTACCTGCAATATGTTTTAGTGGGGAGTTTAGCGACAGAAAAGACAAGTCAATATTAAAACATAGTGGGATTATATGCTTAGACTTTGATGGTTTTAAAACCAAGAAGGATTTATTAAACAAGAAGGAAGAGATCAAGAACGATGTTCACACTCATAGTGTGTTTATATCCCCAAGTGGAAACGGGCTTAAGGTACTGGTAAAGGTACCTGAAGAGATAGACAGTCATATAAAATATTTTTTATCACTACAAGACTATTACAATTGCAAGGAGTTTGATGTTAGTTGTAAAAATATTTCAAGAGTATGTTATGAAAGCTACGACAAGAAAATATATATAAATAAAAAAAGCGAAGTATATACAAGTAAAGAAGTATTAAATCATGAGCAACATCAATATAAAAATCATGCACCCACACTAGTTATTACTAGTCAAGACACAATAGTAGATAGATTAAAAATATGGTGGGAGAAAAATTATGGGATGATAGATGGGCAAAGGAATAATAATATATACATACTTGCATCATCACTAAATGATTTCGGAATAGATAAAAGTAAAGCATCATTTATATTAAGTCAATATGTTACAGAAGGGTTTTCGTTTAACGAAATGACCTTAACTATAAACAGTGCATATCAAAACGTATCAAATTATAACACTAGATTCTTTGAAGATAATGAAACAGTAGATGATATAAAAAAGAAATTAAAGACTGGTGTACCTAAAAAAGAAATAAGAAATATATTAAAAACTAAAGGGTATGACTCTGAAGCTGTAGATACAGTAATTAAAAAACAAGAAGTAATTTTAGATAGTTCGGAGTTCTGGGTTAAGTCAGAAAAGGGAGTAGTAAATATAATACCATTTAAATTTAAAGAATACTTAGAGAAGCATGGATTTTATAAATACACACCTGAAGGGAGTACTAACTACATATTTATATCAATCAAATCCAATATAATAGACAACACAACAGATGACTTGATTAAAGATTATGTTCTAAATTATTTACTTGAACTAGAAGATTTGTCTATATACAATCACTTTGCCGAGAGAACTAAGTATTTTAAAGAAGACTTTTTATCATTACTTTCTTATAAGAAAATTCACTTCATTGAGGACACAGAGTTTGAGTCTTACTTATATTTTAAAAATCTAGCGTTAAAGGTAACTAAAGAAAAGTTTGAAAAAATAGAGTATGATTTATTAGAGGGTTTTGTATGGAAGGATCAAATAATTAAAAGAAATTTTGAATATTGTGATGATACTGATTGTGACTATTCTAAGTTCATATCAAACATAAGTAATCAAAATGAAACGAGAGTTAAGTCGGTTGAAAGTACTATAGGATTTTTATTACAAGGCCACAAGAACGCTGGTTACTGTCCGGCAGTAATAATACATGACGAGAATGATTCAGAAGAACCTGAAGGAGGAACAGGCAAGGGATTATTTGTCCAGGGAATATCTCAACTAAAGAAGAATGTCACTATTGATGGTAAATCTTTTTTCTTTGAAAGATCATTTGCTTATCAATTAGTATCAGTAGACACACAGATATTAACTTTTGATGATGTTAAGAAAGGCTTTGAGTTTGAAAGATTATTTAGTATAATAACAGAAGGTATAACATTAGAAAAGAAAAATAAGGATGCTATAAAAATACCGTTTGAGAAATCACCTAAGGTTGTCATCACAACTAATTATGCAATAAGAGGTACGGGTAATTCATTTGAAAGAAGAAAGTGGGAGTTAGAGTTTTATGCACACTATTCAAAAGAATTCACTCCACATGACGAGTTTAAGAAATTGTTTTTTTCACAATGGAATGATGATGAGTGGTGTAGTTTTGATAACTATATGCTTAAGTGTTTGCAATTATATTTGAATAATGGTTTAGTATCTGCACCGTTTAAGAATCTAAAGAACAGAAAGTTTGAAGCATCTACTAGTAGAGAATTCGTTACCTTTATACAAGAAAACCAGGTGCTTTTCCCTTACGACATTGACATATATAGTAATAGTGTTAGGATAGAATTTATTTTACAAAACCCTGATTACAGCAAAATATCTCACAGTAAGTGGAATAAATGGCTAAGGATTGCTTTTAAGCATTTAACGGGAGAGGAACCTGAACAAGGAAGAAAAACGGCTGGAGTATATTTTTTAATTAATAAACCTATAACACAGACTTCAATATGGACCTAGACGAAGATACTTTTTATAAACATTTAGATCAGATGATAATTAACAGCTATAATGTTCTAACACATAGGAAAAAAATTGAAGAAATCATAGATGATAAATCTACCATTCCGGTTTTTTTATTTGATCCTACAGAAGGTTATCCTGTATATAATCAAGATGTTTATTTATTAATGATAGATCACTTTGAAGAGTACGAAGAATACGAAAAGTGTCAAGAGTTGTTATATACAATGGAGATACATAAAGTCTACAAACCAAAATAGAGAATGAAATTTAGAGATTATCAAGAGAAAATTATTGATCAAGGATCAGTGATACTAGAAAAGTACGGCCTATTATATTTATCAATGGAGGTTAGAACAGGTAAGACACTTACTTCCTTTGGTGTATGTGAAGAGTTAGGTGCAAAAAGAGTTTTGTTCTTAACTAAAAAGAAAGCTATATCTAGTATTGAAGATGATTATAAAATGATGGATCCTTCTTTTGAATTACAGGTTATTAATTACGAGAGTGCACACAAAGTAAACCTAGGATTTAGTCCTGATGTAGTTATTGCTGATGAGTCTCATTCATTGGGTGCTTTTCCTAAACCATCTTCTAGAGCTAAGAGATTAAAAGCTGATATAAAAACATGGAAGTCAAAGTTAATATTAATGTCCGGGACACCAACACCAGAAAGTTTTTCTCAGATATATCATCAGGTGTATGGGTGCTTAACCAATCCATTTGTAGAGTATACTAATTTTTATAAATGGGCTAATAAGTTTGTTAATAAGAAACAAATACATTATGGAATCAGAGTTGCTACTGATTATTCTTTTGCTCATGAGAACATGGTGATTGAAGCTATGAAACCTTACACTATATCTTTCACTCAAAAAGAAGCAGGATTTAAGTCTGTTATAGATGAAGAGATACTAATAGTAGATATGGAAGACAGGACCACAGAGTTATGCGAAAGGCTTAAGAAAGATAGAGTATTACAAGGATCAGATGAAGTAGTATTGGCTGATACAGGTGTTAAATTATTACAAAAGTTACATCAGATATGTTCAGGCACAGTCATATTTGAATCAAAGAAAAGTGTAGTATTAGATTACAGTAAGGCTAAGTATATTAAGAATAAGTTTAAGGGCAATAAGATAGGTATATTCTACAAGTTTACAGCTGAGTTAAAGGCATTGAAAGAAATTTATGGAGATGATTTAACTACAGAGTTAGAAGAATTTAATACTACTGATAAAAATATTGCACTACAAATAGTTAGTGGTCGTGAAGGGATTTCTTTGAAAGAGGCAAAGTATTTAGTATATTACAATATAGACTTTAGTGCTACTAGTTACTGGCAAAGTAGAGATAGAATGACTACTAAAGAAAGAATGCATAATAAAATATATTGGATCTTCTCTAAAAATGGTATAGAAAAAAAGATATATCAGGCAGTTAATAATAAAAAAGATTACACACTAAAGCATTTTAAAAGAGACTATGTCATATAAAGATAAAGAAAAACAGAAAGAGTACTTGCGTATGTATTACGAAAAGAATAAAGAAAGACATAGAGATACTAAATCAGAAGCTATAAAAGAGTGGAGGCTTAATAATAAAGAACATATTTCTACTTACAATTCTGACTATTCTAAAAAACATAGAGATGATATAAATAAAAGAGAAAAGAACAGAAGATGTAATGACCCTTTATATAAGATGAAACTAAATTTAAGAAGCAGAATAAGAAAGGCTATTATTAATAAGATAGGTAAAACCACAGATATATTAGGGTGTAGCTACAATGAGGTAAGAGAACATGTTAGCAGTCAGTTTAGAGAGGGGATGAGTTGGGATAATTACGGGGAATGGCATATAGACCATATTAAACCATTAGCTCTGTCTAAAACAAAAGAAGATACATATAAGTTGTTTCATTATACTAACCTACAACCATTATGGGCTATTGAAAATTTACAAAAAGGATGTAAAATTACTGACTAATAAAAATAAAATAAAATGAAAGATATAGAAATATTTGAAAGAGAATATCCAGAGTTATCTCAGGAGTTTAAAAACATACAGCAAGAGATGTATGAATTGTTTGCGAGAAAGCAAATGGATTATGGGTTGAGCAACATCGCATTGGGTGGTGATCTCAATAATGACAATGATAAAAAGTTCTCGCTAACTGGACTAGCTATAAGGCTAACTGATAAAATAAGCAGGTTAAAGAACTTAGTCATTAGTGGAAAGAACTATGTTCCTGGTGAAGGTCAAGAAGATACGTTTATAGATATAGCTAACTATGGTATCATTGGACTTTTAGTTGGTCGTAACAAATGGAAGAAATGACAGAACAACAGGTACAAGCAAAGAGAATTAAAGAGTTAGAAAGCCAGGGCTTTTACGTAATTAAATTAATTAAAACTAACAAGAATGGTATACCTGATTTGATAGCTATTCCTCCAGGGTCTAATGTTTTATTTTCGGAAATAAAGACTACTAAAGGAAGGCTATCTAAACTACAGGAATATCGTTTACAAGAATTAGAAAAACATGGATGTAATACAGAAGTATACAGCGGCTAGAGACCCTAAGCACATAATGATAACATTTGACTTTATAGACAACATCGAAGCCGATCACGAAACACATGTAGCTTGGGATGATATTGTATATGTAATGGAAAGAATAAACAACAGTATAGAAAAAGATGTTAGTTTGGGTCATGTATTTAATAAACGAGGAGAAGTATTTTATTTGGAGATTTTTTTTGAAAAGGCAAATACCTCTAGAGATTTTGATTATATTGTAAATGATTATAAGGTAATAGACTCCGATAGATACCTAGACCTAATATCATATAAGAGAAGAGTAACTTTAGACAAAACGAGAATAAGAGAAATAGTATGAATTATATATATAAAAGAAAGTACAATAGAAGATTTACAGATTTTCACAGAAAGAATATAATATTATTAACACAGTCAGGACTTACTATACCTCAGGTCGCGTGTAAATTAGATATATCTGTAAATATGATTAGAAAGTTCTTTACTAGATGGGACCGCAAAAAAGATGTGGTTGTTCCAATATACATAGGGTCTAAGAAAGAACCTTACAATGAGGATGAAAACATGTATGGAACCTATCCACAATATAAATGGGAGGACTTGTCTCAAAGCGAAATTGATAGCTATCTAAAACTAAATTAATATTTTATTAAGAAAATATGATTACATTTGAAGAAGGTATTGACCTTGATTTAATGAAAAGAAGATTAACTCACGAAGGAAAAAGGATATACATTAAGAACCTTACCCCTGATTATGCATTAGTTTCTTACGATAAAGAAAAAGATGTAAAGATGTTTAAGGTAGATGTAGATTCCTTAGTTAAGATTTAAGAATGAAAAAGTTAGGCGTTCATTTCCATAAAGTAAATCATGTCAACTTTGTCATGAAGGAAATAAATAATCTAACCGATGACATCTATGAATCTTTAATTGATGAGGAGTATTACACTGCTCAAAGTAAAATAGACTCTCTAATAATAAAGCTAAAAGAAGTAGGCTCATCCATTAAAGTATGAGTGTGAACAACAGAGAGTGTGTAGTGTGTGAGAGGGACAAGCCCTTAACAGACTACTACTCTGCTGGAGTCAAGAGAGGTAAGAAACACTTAAGAAGGAAGTGTAAAGAATGTTACGAAACAGTTAAAGCACATCGAAGATATTTTAATAGGGATTGGTTAAAAGAGATAAAGTCAGGCATGGAATGCTCTGGTTGTGGGTACTCTAAGAAAACTCATAAGTCATTTAAAACTCAAGCATTACAGTTCCATCATCACCAGGATAATAAATCATTTGAAGTTAGTAACGGTGTAAATAGAGGAATGTCTATTGAAAAAATTAAAGAAGAAATGGATAAATGTGTTGTGCTATGCTCTAGATGCCACGCTGAAAGTCACTTTTAATTTCTACTAGTTCTGTTAGTTCTGTTAGTTCTGCTAGTTCCGCTAGTTCTGCTAGTTCTGCTAGTTCTGCTAGTTCTGCTAGTTCTATAACCTCTTCTCATTGGTGTCACTATATTTTCTTCATCAGGGTCCACACCTAACATATAATCTCTTAGTCTATTTGGATATACTTTTCCTTCTTGATAATTCATTATTGCATCATAAACGCTCTTTTGACCATCATTAAAGTTTTTATAAAGATCATTAGCGTTTTTAAATCCTAGAACTTTTATTATATTTTTCTTTTCGGACTTAGTGTAGTTATCAAAATCAAATGGATTCTTTTTTTCAAAAAGATTTTCAAAAACATACCCTAAAGCTTTCCTAATATTATTATAAATATTAACTACAGATACATCATTAAAAGAATCAGGCCTTTCAGTTATTTTATTGTAAATTGCACTAAGAACAAAGCCTGGTAAACCAAGCCCTTGCAAGTTGGAATTTATAGCGTCTAAAAGTAGTTCTACAGATTTTCTTTCTTTAACTTCATCACCTTCATCATTAATAAATGCGTTTACAGCTCCATTACCAACCGCCAAGAAAGGAATGGACCATATTACACTAAAGAATATAGCATCAGCTATTGTTTGTTTTTTCTGGTTATTATTTAAGTTTTTCCAATCTCTAGCATCCTCATAAGCTCCTAAGAATTTATTCATAGCTGAAGTCTGAGCTGTTTTATAAGTAACAAATAATTTACCTAATTTACTTCTAGCTACTTTTCCTAAAGCATAGTCAGCTGATGTCTGCTGAGACTCATTAGATTCTTCAACAAACCTTTTATAAGTATAGTCCCAAGCATCTTCAAAATTCATTCCTTCTCTCATCTTCTGCTTATGAACAGCTACAGCAAAAGGAACACCTCCACTAACTACACCAATAGCATCACCCATTATTATTGGAGACATAGCTAATTTTTGTAGGGTACTTGTAATTGTATTGTATGTAGAATTTTTATCTAGCCCATCAATAGCTTTACTTAACAAAGGATCTACTTGAGTTTTTCCAATTCTTTCTTTAAGATAAGGACTCTGCAATATTCTAACTGAGATCTCTCTACCATTTTCTGTAGATAGCATTTTTGGAAATCCAAGAGCCCAATCAACAGGATTAATACCATCTTTATATCCAGCTACAGAATAGTTTATAAAAGAAACAGCCTGTTTTGGAATATTCCTTACAGATAAGGCTAGAGTACTTATTATTCCAAATCTATTTAACTCTAAAATAATTTTTTCTATCGACTTAACAGGATCTGAGTTTAAATTAATTTGGCTATCTAAAGCTTCCATTAAAGATTCAAACTTAGCCTTTCCTAATTTTTGGTATATAGCTCCTATGTTTGGTTTATTAAATACCTCATTAATACTTTCAGCAATAGGCATCATTTCTTTCGCATGACTCATGCTTCTGACATAAGAAACAAACATATTGGTAGCATCTAGATATAGGTCAATTGGATCAGCGTTGTCAACTCTGTCTTTCATCCTGTTTGAAAGAGCACTTCTTGTTATAAAGTCACCACCTTCATCTAGGTTTTTTAATCTTTCGGTAGCACCAACTATACCGGTTTCATCTACTTTTCCTGCTTTATTATCAGGGACATATAGTTCTTCCTCAAACACCATGTTAGTAGATTTCTCATAAGTAGGTGCAAAGTCAGGGGCCATCTCAGCAAAAACCTTATAAAGATTATCTCCGAACTCTTTTATCTTAGGATTAGCTTCTAAATACTTATCAAACTCTTTTTCATTAACACCTGATCTATCTAGTATTTTATCAAACTTTTCTGCTTTATTTAGTAAATTATCTTTAGCTGTGCCTTTTAAATCTTGAGCATCCTCCCTCATTTGGGTGGCTCTATTCTTATAAAGGTTTTGTATGGCTATATATCTACCTACTTGACCATTGTTTATTGTAGTTCCTCTTTTGCTTACTACGACTGAGGTAGGATTAAGTAATCCATCTACAGTTTTTGAAAGTTCTTTAACTCCCTTTTTCTTACTACCAAACACATCAGATAAGTATTTGTTGTACATGTTCGTATACTTTCTTCTAGCTATTTGATTATTGGTATAAGCATTTTTAATTTGCTTCACAACCGGCTCTAATATCTTTCTAATTTCAGGAGCTCCACGCCACAAAGGCTTCATTAAGTTTTCTATCGTTGCTATTTGATTAGCTGGATTTATTTTACCTCTTAATACACGTATAGGATTTCTAACATAATCTTTTTGAATTTGTTTCAAATCAATAGCTATGTAAGCTTTAGTACCTTGGAGAGGTAAGAATGGATTGTCTTTCAAGAAGTCTTTGTAATTACCTGGAGTAACTTCATAAGTATTATTAAGTAGTACAAATCCATTAGGATTGTCATTAAAAAACTTATCTAATTCTTCTATTGTATCTATTTCTTTAAAGTCTTCTTTTTTATAAAGTTCTTTAGAAACGTCTGCCTGCTTCTTATATCTAGTTACATCTAACAAACGTTGAAGAGCGGCTTGAGTTGCTTTACCTTCTGTAATTATTTCTGTTACTACTTCACTAAGTGCTTTAAGCTCTTCAGTAGTTTTATTCTTTAAGTCTCCTGCTTTTAAATCGTCTCTTATTTCTTTTAACTTCTTTCTGGATTCAACACTTATTTTAGGAAGTTTTTTAGGAGAGTATAAAGTATTTTTTAAATAACTAATATTATCTTTTCTAATTATAGGATCTAATATTTCATTAACACCTTCTAATATTTTATCTATACTATCTTGAGTAAGCTTAGTATCAACAGAGCTTTTTATTATTCTTCTTACTTGAGCTGGTGTATACTTTTGTTTAGGTAATCCTAATGCTTTGTATTCTTTTTCTAAGTCTTTTAGTACCTCATCAATCTTAGTAATAGTTTCTTTATTTAAGTCTAGTGCTCTTTCACTTACCTTAGAATCTCTTCTTAATTGTTGAGCTAATTCCTTAAGTTTAAACTTTCTTTTACTAGTAGTAGTAGACTTAACACCCATATTACTTAGTGCTTTTTCAGCAGCTTCAGGCCCGTAAAAATCACCAGCCATATCTATAATATCTTTTGGACTTACATTGTTCTTCTGTAGTCTTTCTATAAAAGTTTCTGCCTTTGCTTGTTTACTATTTGGTTCAGCTTTTATTTTTGTTTCTTTCTTTTCTTTGATTTCAACTTCTTCGGTAGTGACTTTGACTTTGTCTCCTTCTGCCACAGCTTTGCCATCTTTGGTTTGTTGGAGTACATCCACTTTCTCTGTGCTTGACTTTTGAACGGCATCTTGTTTAGTTTTAATTATTATCTGAGTTTGTCTCCCTCCGTTTTGATCATTAGTAATCAACTTAACTACGTCTGCTTTGGAGGCATTTATAGCATCAGTTTCTGCTTGATCATAAGCTTTACCTGGAGAAAATTTAGACCCGTCAATCTCTACAGTTTCTATGGTTGCTCCTTTAGGTATTATGTCACTAATAACTTCTTTCTCTCCTTTGTATTTTTCAGCTGTAGATATATCTTCAGAGTAGAACCTACCTTTTACATCTGGGTGTCTCGTCTTTATAGTTCCATCTGCATTTCGTTTACCACCAGTTCCCTTGTATATAGTTAAGTCCTCTTTAATAACTTCTAATTCTACAGGTTCAGCAGCTTCTAAACTAACCTCTTCACTTATTCCTAAATCTTGTTTTTGTTTCTTAGTTAATTTATCCTTCATCTTAGGATTCATAACCTTTTCCATTGGTAATGTCTCTGGAGTTCCGACTATCTCTCCAAAAGAAAGACTTACAAAATCCACATTAGAAACGGTGTTTTTGGCTGGTATGTTTTGACTACCTGATGTTGTTACACCATCTACCTTTTGTTCCAATTTCCTGCTCCCATCCTTATTAACCGTTACTTCTACAGTTCTAATACCTTCACCTGGCTCTGTTCTAATGGTATAAATATCCTTACTTAAAGGAATCTGAGAGTCTTTAATTGTTTCAACCTCATCTACTTCTTTAGTTTCGTATTCCTTAGATAATTCTTTTAAAGCTTGATTAGTGCCTAATCCTTCTCTTCTTTTTGCTTCAATTTCGCTAACCAATTCTACATTATCTTCTTGCCACTTAGTATTTCTTAATGTTTTTTCTCTCCTAGATTTATTAGTAGCCAGGTCAGTAAGTAACTCTGAAGTTGTCTCTGGAGTCTCTGATATTGTTTTAAGTTCTGATTCTATTTCACTAGACCTTTCATTTAAACTATTCAGTTCTTTTTGAGTTGCCTCATCCCTAAATTTCAGCTTATCTAATTCTTCTGCTTCTGCCTTTATTCCTTCTAGCTCATTTATCTTTTCTATTACGACAGACTTAGTCTTACTATTTTGAACACCTATATTAGATGAACTTTTCATTACCTCCGTAACTTTATTAATTACATCTTGACCTTCAGCAGCAGTTATATTATTATTCTTTACTTGAGACTTTACTGAGTTGCTTATGTTCTTTAGTTCTGCCGGAGTGGAGCTAATAAAACTATCTACTTCTCCTGCATCTAGGTTAACTTCAGTTGGTTCTACCTCTCCTTTTAAAACATCTTTTGTTATTTTTTTAAGACCACTGTTTTGTTTCTCTTGCCTATTTCTTTGATTAATTACATCTTGAATTTGTCCTTTAGCAGCATTTAAATTTTCGTTGTAGCTTACGTCTTGAATTATGTCAACTAACTTACTCTTGTCAGCGGCTGTTCCGTTTTTGTTTACTGACTCTACACCACTTTCAATTAACATGTTTTCAGTGTATGCTTCTCCTTCAGGAGGCTTAGGCGCTTGTGACTTAACCCACTTCCAATCTATCTTTCTTCCTCTGTGTTCTAAAATATCTTTTCCTAGTGCATCGTGGAACTTACTATAAGTACTCTTTTGAGCAATACCTGCAGCGAGCATAACTGTCCATAATTTAAACCCCTTTTCTATTGGATCTTCTCCTTCGGGATTTTCAGGCGTCTTTCCATATACTACTTCATCCCAAGCTATACCAGCTTCTTTACCTTTAATAATTGATTTATCAAAAAGATCAGCTGCATATATTACAGTAGTTGTTACACCAGCTTCTGCTCCCTTACCAACTACAAACTTACCAGTATTGTACCCAGGCACTGAAGCACTTAAGACATCGTCTATTACTTTAGCAGCAGGCAACTTACCTAACAAGGTGCTTCCAGCTTCTGCTAATGGACTAAGAACTCCAAAAGTAGCACCTAACAAAGGATCATATTCCTCTTGCTTATCAAGCATAACTCCGGTTAATCCAAACTTAGTTCCTTCAGTCGTTCCGCCTGCTAAAATTTTCATACCTAAACCTGCCCAGGGGCCATATTGTTTTGTAGCAAATACCGTAGCAGCTTCTAGTACTTGAGGTATTTTAGTAGACTTTAGTACTGCTCCACCAGTTCCGTACAGCTCTAAAACCATTCCGCCAATATTACCCGTAAGTTCTTGTGCTTCTTCACCAAAGGTTAATTCAGATGATTTTTGTAATTCGTCTATTGCTTCTCCACTAAAACCTTTTTCTTTTAATACATTTGCTAATGGTTGAGCTTGAGTAACTTTAACTTTAACTTCATTGCTTCCAGAACCAAAAGAGATGTCAGGGTTTTTACTATATTCATCACCAAAAAGAGTAGATATAAAACCTGATTCTAAACCAGACACATCTATTAAAGATTTATTCTCTTCTGCTGGGGGAAATTTATTTAATTCTACGGCTCTGTTTACTGCGTCAAATTGCCTTAGCTTTTCATTAAGCTGTTTAGCAAGAGGATGCTCACTCATTATTTGAGGGATTATTCCTTTAAATCCATTATCTTTTTCATTAGGAAAGTTCTCTAACTGCAGTTCAATATTTTTATCTCTTGGATTATCAAACTCTGCGCCAATAAAGTTCGCTGCTTTATTAACTAAACCTGTACCTTCATCGACTATGCTTCCTAAAAAAGTTCTTTCTTCTAGTACGTCTTTCTTGTTTCTTTTTACTTGCTTACTTAAGTTTAAAACGTCATAATACAAATCGGTTCTTATCTTTAATAACTCTTCTTCTCCTGTAGTCTCAGACATTTTCTTAGCCTCAGCATTAACATTGTCTGTATATTGAATAACAGGTGCAGGTGCGTTTATCTTAAGTACAAATTGTCCGGTAAATGGGTCATAGATTTTTTGAGACTTGTCATTAGATTCTAATAAAGGATTCGATGTCTTAGACCATTCTTTAGTTACTATATCTAATTCCTTTTTCTTAGATTCTTTCTGCAGCTTGAAATTCTGGTAATTGGTTTTATCCTCTCCTCTGAGCTCCTCTACTTTTACAGGGATTATTTTTTCTCCTGTGCTAAACTGCAGAAGACTTCTCATCTCCATATCAATCTTTTTAATGTCTGCTTCTAAGTTTCTTTTATCCTTATAGAGATTCGAAGTGTTAATATTATCCTCTACTTTTTCTCCATCTATAAACCTATCTTCATCTGCTTTAATATATAGATTAGCAAAGTCTGTGACTATATTTTCTTGAATAGAAAGAGCCTCAGTATTACTTATACCAGTCTTGTTCACACTCATCACTTCTCCTTGAGGGTCTGTTCCTACTACCTTTCTAACTGTGGTGGTTTGAATGTTCTCTAAATCGGAGTCTTTATTTATCTCACTTATGGATTCAGTAAACACTTCTTTCTCTACTTCTGATGCAGGGCGCATACTTGGGTCTTTTATTATACCGGGTGCGGATGTACCTGATATACCTGGGATCTGCTCTTCTACAACAACTTCTGTTTCATTAGGAGTTTGAACTTCTTCTTCTAAAACTGATGCCTGCGAAGAACCTCCATCTTGAACTTCGGTAGTAGATTCCGTAACTTCCTTTTGAGAATCTGAAACCAATTCTTCTTCTTTTTTTTTTACCTCATTTACTGGGTACTTTGAGTTTATGTAGTCTAGTTTACTAGAAACTTCTGTGTCGGGTGAGTATTTTCTATAAAAATTTTCTACAAAAGAGTCTTGATTATCTCCATAAGTAGTTTGAATGTAATCTATTTTAGAATCTACATCTACATCCGGAGCATACTTAGCGTATAAATTTCTAATTAAATCTTCATTAACGTCACTCATATTGCTTTATAGATCTTCATCAGGTAATACAATAGTTTCTAATTCTTCTTTTTCTTTTTCTTTTGGAGCTTTTTCTACTTTAAAATAAAGTTCTTTTCTTAGTTCCTGTAGGAAGTTTTCAAATATGTCTTTATTTTCTTTTTTACTTTTTCCTTTTCCGGGAAATGGGTCATTGTCTAATGTGTCAGATTCTATTACTCTACCATCAGGCATAGTATAAGTAATTTTCATAAAATCATCATCACCTACAGAGTCTGTACCTTCATCCACTACTTCTATATCTAAATTATCAAGGTTTTTCAAATCTAAAATGCCAGAATTTAAAGCAAGGTCTTTAACGTACTGAACTTTTTTTGGTGCGTTTTCTGACCAATCATTATCTATAAACTTATCAAAACCGTAAGTTACTGGTTTACCTGCAACTATTATTTTTTGAGTAAAGTCTTGTTCAGTTAAAACAATTACCTCGTCTTTTGGTACTTGCTGCCTATCTTTTTGCCCCAGTATATTACCTTCTTTATCTACGTAACTATTATAGTCTTTATCAAATAACTCATCAATTTCTGCTTGATCTAAATCAGGGTTCATTAATCTAGCAATTGCTTTCTGACCTTCTTTGTCGGTAGTTAAATAAGTTTCGGTTACACCTGGAGTTTTGTCTGTTCCTGTTAGAGTAACAACTAATTCTCCCCCGTTTTTACTATAAACAGCGTCAATAACTTTAGAGTTAGATATAATACGAGAAGCATCTTTAGATTCAAACGATTCTAATAATTGGGTATAAGGTTTGTAATCTGGTTCTTTTTGGTCATCACCAGGATTTGGTTTGTTTTTGAGTTTTTGTAACTTTAATTTGTTCGCTGCTTCAAGATCAGTTTTTCTTTTACCTTCTTCAAATCTTTCCCTATCTAACTTTAGTTTGTCGTCTTCTAAATTCTTTTTTAAATAAACTTCTTTAAAACCTAACTGAGTATCAGCTATTGCTTTAGACTTTTCTCTTAATCTTTGTTTCTGACCATCTGTTAGTTGAGCTCCCCAGTTATTATCACTTTCTTGAACCATTAAAACACCGTCTTCAGCATCTCTTCCTTCAAATCTACCTCCTTTATCTAGATCTCCTTTTTTATAAGTAAAGTACTTTTGGTTTTTATTATTTAATATGTTGTCTGCTAAGTTACTACCTACTTGATTAGGGGGTCCAGTTAAAACTGTGTTGTATATACCATCTATCAAATTGTTGTAATCTTGCAGGAGTTTAGGATCTCTTTCCGCTAATCTTTTTGATATACCTTCAACAGACTCAATAGGCTCGGTTCCAATGACACTTTTAAAATCTCCAGCCTTATCAGTTATGCTTTTAATAGTTGCTTGCAAATCTTGTCTATCAACTAATTGAGCATTAACGTTATTAAGCTGATTCATGTTTACTATTTCACTCTTAATAGGTTTTCCGTTTTTATCATATCTAACATTAAATAACCCCCCACTAACGGCTTGAGGGACAAGTTGACTGTTGTCAAAATCTGCTGCTTTTGCAAATCTTTCTGCATTAAATAGTTCAATAACAGAACCATCTTCAGTCCTGCTTCTAGTATTAAATAACTCTATGTTTTTTTCAAAGTTTGTAGAAAACTCTCCAAATTGCTTCCAATCGTTAGTAACTCTATTCATCAGCATCTTGTACTGTGTGGAATTTATCTTGTTACTACGTAACTGTTTGGTATAGGTCATCATAAGATCTCTATTAGCCTCTACACCTCTTGATACATAATCTGTAAAATCTTGACTTACTCCTGTTGTAAAATCATTAATAGCAGCTTCTGTTTCTTGCTGAATGTTTAAATCTGTTTCTCTCTGCTTTACTCTCTTATTTACCTGACCAACAAGATCAGTTTCCACTTCTCCTAAGACAGTATCCCAATCCGTTGCTTTGGGAGCTACATAACCTGCATATTCTATAATTTTACTACTCATTAAATTTCTCCTCTTTCAATCATTTTTTTGATCTTTCTTAAAGTCCTTGGACTAAGTTGCGCTTCACCTGTTCCTGTAAATTCATTATAATCTGCATCTGATTCAAAATCAAACTCTAAATCATCATCAGGTGGAATTGTCATTTCAGGAGCTGCTGAGAGCCTACTAATAGCTTGCTTAGTGAGCTTAGCAGATTCTATTTCAGCTCTTTCTCTAAGAGTAGGAGCTTTTTTAGTTGGTGTTTCTCCAGGATTTAATAATAACTGGGTTTTATAATCTTTTACAGATAACCCTGCTGCACCAGCTAACTTCTTTGTATCATTGTATAATCCTGCACCTTGAATTCCTGCAGAAACAAGTCCTCCTACAGCACTTATCATGTTGGCATTATTTTCTGCTAATTGGTTTCCAGCAGCAGTAGCCGCACCTTGAGCTCCGGCTAGTCTTTGGTATTGCAGCTGTAAATCTTTTTTCTCATTCATGATGCCTATTCTCTGCTCTTCTGAAAGAAACTTATCATCTAGCTTTAATTGTATGTCATCATATCTAGCGGCTACTTTAGCAGCTGCATCTGTCACTCCTTGTTGTACTCTTCCAGCACCTCCGATTGAAGCTCTCTGACCTCCTTCTTGAAGGGAGTCTGTTGTTGATTGAGCTGATCTTTGAATTTGCTCCATTTGAAGCTTAGTACCTGTAGTAGGAGCTTGCAAAGCCTCATATCTATTTATAAATTTTCTTTTCTCGATATCTTGACCTAGTCTCACAGCTTCAGCAGTAGCATCTCTAAGAGCACCCTTCGCTTCTACCCCCTGAAAATAATTAGCTCCTAGCTTAAATAAACTCATTACAGCTGGAATAACAAATGGAGCTATTGCTAGATAAGAATCTACAAAACCAAGAGAGAAAATGCAATCAAATAAGTATATATTTAATATAGCTAAAAAACAGTGATATAAAAAAACGAAATAAGCTTTAATTCTGGACATAAAATTCACTTTAACACAAAGATACTAAATTAAGGATAACTCTTAAATATTTCACTACTGACCGCAAATAAGTTGGTTTTAGTTGGATCAGAGTTTGTTAAAGTAACCTCGTTATAGTGACCTCTAAGGCCATAAGATTCAGCTACACTATTCTTTACTGCAAAAACAAAATTAGTAGCTACAGGAGTGTTAGTTGTGTTAGTTACCTCGATAAATCCAGAGCCAAATACATCAGAGTTAGATATCCCAGTTATTGCACCCATCTCTAACAAGTTTCCAGCTGCGTTTTTAAAGTAAGCAATATCTCCTATGTCCACTATCGGGTTTAGTTGTTGAGTAGTTTGAAGAGTGAAATTTACTTTTAAAATATTACCCGTCAACACTGTTGATACAGCATCCCCCAACCCTTGAGTTGATATTTGAGAGAAGTCTACGTTTAACCCTGATTCTACATTTCTTCTAACGTTAGCAAAAAACGACCCTTCTTTAAGAACAAAGTATTGAGATTCTATTTTTGCTGTATGTAGATCACTCGACATGTCTGCTTTCCAGCTTTTAGTACCTTCTAGTTCAATTGTCTTAAACATCTTTGTCTCAATAGGACCATCATTAAACACAAATGTAACTATAGAAGAGGCGATACCCTCAGATGCGTAGTATTGATTTCTAGTAGTGTTACTATGGTGCTTCCAGGGTTTCCCCTGATAAAACGTATAAAAATTACTGTTCATACCCACCATCCATTCAGGAATAAAAGAGTGAAAAGAAGTCCATCCTTTTACTGAAGGGCTGTATGTTAATGTTACTTCTGACATATTATATATTTAAGAACATATTACTATTTCTACTATTACACCTCTATCATCTATTAATAAAGCTGTTCCGTTACCAGTTCCTGCTGTGTCCCAAGGTGCTTTATAAAAAACGTATCCTCCTCTAAAAATACTAGTTAATCCAGTTCCTCCTTGCCCTAGGGTAGGCACTGTAACAATATCATTTACTTGTGGGTAAACAGTAGATCCGCTATGGTAAAATAACGTAGAGTTTAATTGTCCAGCTGTTATTCCACACGCTAACGCAGATGTTGTTCCAAACTGAGCCCCATCCATTTCAAATGTTCTTTGCCCCTCTTCAATTATACTAATTGTTATAGTCGAATCGGCACTAGTACCAAAGCAATTTTCAGCATTAAACACCAGCGTAAAAGCCCCTGTTTCCGTAGGTGTTCCACTAATAACCCCTTCTTCTTGATTAAAGAATAAACCAGAGGGTAAATATTGAGTTGAACTAGTCCCTGTATTAATAAATGTAGTAGTACCAGATGTAGTTGAATAAGTAGTTCCAGTTACTTCAATAACTATAGTGTCATTTGGTTGAATAGAAGTAGACCTAGCTATACTTTGACAATCTGACCAACTTATAGTTGCTCCAGTAGCACCAGCTGTTACTTGAAGCTCATTACAGGTTCCTACAACATTATAAAATATAGGATCGTTTGTAGATTGAACATTTAAAGAAACGAATGCTCCTCTATTCATGTTTATTGTTGAAGGTAAAGTTATTACAGGAACTACTGTTTCAGCACAAGCCGCACATAAATTTGTTGTATCTACCGTTCCGTCTCCCAAAACATTTAAATAATAATTTAAAGGAGCTGCAGGTATAGCAGGGGAGGTGTTACTTCCATATCTATGGTATGCATCATCTCCTATTCTAGCTGTTCCATTAGGATTCTCATATAAAATATCTCCTGCTTCAGGTAATGGATTCGAACCGTTATGATACTTAGTAGTACTTGGCAACAACACTGTTCTACAAACATAATTAGCGTCAGTAGTCACCAGTGATGAGGCAGAGTTTTCATAAGTGAATTCAGTAAGAGTTGGATTACTTATTTCTAATTTTGCAACTTTATTAACACCTTCCCCAGTTATATTATCACCTTCACCATAATGTATTATTTCCGCATCGAAAATACCGGTTTCTGTTGTTTTTAAAAATTCTAATGTTCCAGATGTAGTTGTGGCTGCAGCCCCTGAAGTAACTATAAGAGTTCCATTTTGTCTAATATTAAATATATTTCCAGTTGCTCCTGTTCCAGATACGGGAGTATAAGGCAATGATATTCTTCCTTGTTTATCTCCGAAATCTAATCTGGTTGTAGAATTTCCTGCTGTATTATTAGTTTCTTTTGGTATCTCAAATGTAGAAGTTGCTCCAGAACTTATTTTTCCTCTGTAATCTATTAAAGTATAGAAATGGTCAAAACCTGCTCTATTAAAATTAGATATAGTACCAGTCCAATTATTTCCTGTCAATACAGGAATCAGCTCAACCGTAGCAGCATTAGCTATTATCTCATCTGCTTGGCTTTGCAAGTATTCAATATTGGTAAGTAAATAGTACATTTTAGTGCCCAAATCAGGATCAAAAGCATCTCTATTAATCGCACCAAGCCTTGACGCTGTTAAAGTTACGTTATCTCCTGTGGATGGATTTCTTCCAAAACCTTCAATACCAGTAGTGTTTTCAGAAATAAACGTCTCGGAATCATCTAACATCTGTTGATCAATTGAAGCAAATGCAGCAGCCGAATTAGATGTAAAATCATAAGTCACGCTTGCAGTCTGTCGATTAGCATTTGAGGAAATAACTACTCTTCCCGTTGCAGCTGTTACTCCTACCCCTATTACCCCAGTAGTTAGCCCACCTTGCCCAGACTGAGTAAAGTTTATATTAGTGGTTGATGATCCACATCCAGAAATTTGTAGCTGAAAAAATCTATTTGATGTAGTTGAGTTAGCTTGAAAAACCAAATTAACAGTTTCACTTCTTGAGCTCCCATAAGAAGGACTTGAACCATTAAAAGTTATCCAATCAACACCAGAACCCGTATCTATAGCTGTTACTGTCCAAGCTTTGCTAGATGTTATTTCTAACGTTTCTGTAGATCCGCTTTTCCCAATTTGAGGGACAAAATTAGCTTCAAATGAAAAGTTACATGGTGGTGCTGGAGTAGTGTTAGAAGATAAAACATATTGCTCTTTATGTGGATCCATTGCCCCAAGCTTTTGTGTATTTAAGTTGTCTCTAAATAAATCTTTAAAATAGTCATTCATTCCAAGCTGGGATATCTCAAAAATACCATTTAACCCTAGTTGTAATACAGCTCCTCTTTTAGAGTCTGTAAAATACATGTTGTTACCCCAACTAGCAAAACTTTCTGGATTTTCACTAATTCCATATTCTCCAGTATAAGTTATTTGAGTCCCTAGTACTTGTGGTATAGAAGCTACACTTCCTCCACCTATAGAGTCAGATAATAAATTTTTACCAAACAACACTCTAGAGACTTTATCTTCTTGAAATAAAACTAAGTCAGTATCACGAGAGTATAATTTTTGAATAGGTCCATACTCTTTATTAACATCTTTAAAGTTAGCCAGTGACAAATTAAACTCATTAAGATTATTAACGTTAGTGTATTCTGTAAACACACCACTATATGTCAAACTAGCTGTTAAGTGCTCTTCATTATAATCTTCTATATTTGTACTTACCCTTGGACTATATCTTAAAAATGCAGTATTAAATTGCCCCTTTATTCTAGTTGCTTCTACTCCGTTTCCAAAAGAAAAACAGTTAAACGCAGAGTTTTGAGTTTCAGTAGTTGTAAAACTTCCAACATCATACGAATTTTGATTTAAACTTACAATAGCCGGATTGGAATTCGATTGGTTTTGTAAGTTTGATTCATGAGTATTGGTTGCTTTGTTGATGTTAAATGTATAAGGCATCTCATAAAAAATACCTGTGTCTACTTCAGTAGGTTTAGTTTCAAAAATAGGAGATCCTTTCTCATTTTGCACTATATCAAATTCACAAATTAGCTCCATTACTTTATAACTGTCATCTCCCACTGCGCTATTACTACCAGAAGCCGTCTGTCCCTTTACTTGACTAGATCTAATAAAAGCTGCAACAGGGTAATCAAAAGCAATTAGTTTAGCCCAACTTTGCCAATTACCACTACTGTTTAGATTAGGAGCTCCAAGTGGACCGCTTGATAAAGCTTGTAAGAATACATCGTTGTTGTCATTAGTTCCAGCTGTAATATCTACCCTTACATTACTAGGAATACCTAAACCTCCATTATTTTGTGATACTCTTCTGAAAAATATTCTTGTTCCTCGGTGATTATCATCATCGTCTTGGCAATTAATATGTTTAAAACTTTGCCATATATCTTCTTCATAAAACCACTCTTCTATATTTAGATATTTGTTATTTGAAAAAAACCTATTTGTACTAAGCTTTGTGTTTGTTAAAGCACCTCCCACATATAAATTTTCGGTAATTTTTATTTCAATTAAAGCTCCTGTTGCTATTCTTTTATCTAAAGCTGGGTAGTCTCTAGCTCCGTTAGGAAAAAGAGGAATCTGAGTTGGAGTATTTGATAATACATTTTGTTCATAAGTTTCGTTACCCCCTCCGCCAGTAATGATAGATACAGCATCTCCAGCTGCAGGATTTCCTTGAGAATAAAGGGATCCAAACTGTCCGCTTGAGGTGTTATGATAAGAACCTGTTGGAGCTGTAGTCACCCCAAAGTTAGTTAATCCGAATCTAGAATGAACATTTATTATAAAATAATCCCTAACATTATATCCAGCTCCTTTGTTAAATCGAAGATAAATTAGTAGATCATAATCAAGGACAGGAGTAGGCGCACCAAGAGCACTTGGAGGATTATTTATTAAATAACTAGTACCTGAAACATAATAAAGAGATAGGTCAACATTCTCATACCATATTTCATAAATACCATTACTAAAGTTTTCTACTTTAAAAGTTTCATTATCAGTAATAGTTATCTTTATTCTGGCATCTCTTTTAGCAGTAGTGTCAAATGGGGTTATTTTGCCTGTGGGGGTCGGAGCTAAAAGTTGTATTCGATTATGAGTAGTAGACGCTCCATAAAAAACAGGAATATCTATTTGACCAATTGCATTCATTTGGCCATTAAAAGTTGAACCTGTCCTTACAAATGACCCTTGGTCTACTATATATTGTCTATACAAACTATGCTTCCCATTCAGTTTTCCTCCAGCTAACCCCAACCCCACATATTTAGCGTCAAACACATCCGTTATTATATCTCCACCTGTATCCGATATCATAAAAAATAATCCGCTAAACTCACCGTTTCCTAAAAAATCATCGGGCTTTACTTCTACTTCTATCACCTTGTACTGCTGGTTTGAATTAGTAGCTATCCCGTTTACCTGTTTCATGTATATGAAAGAACCTACATCAACTTTATTTACTTCTGACCTATCAATCATAAAATAATAATCAGAGCCGTCTCTATAAAATATTGTAGGAAAAATAGTGGAATAATTATCAGTAGTAGATTGTTTTAAATATATTCTGTATTTACTTGCAAACGCCGGGGGTTTATGATATATGTAGACTCTTAAATCATTAATTGTAGTTGAATTATCAGGAGATATATAGTTTGTATTTGATTGACCTGGTTGAGGGCCATTAGGATTAGCAATATTAGGAGTTAAAACCGTAGACATTCTTCCATAATCATCTAAGTAAACTATACCAGCCTCATAATCTCTATCGCTTTTAAAACTAGGTATTCCCGGACCAAAAGTGCTTCCCTGTCTTGATGCTGTAATTAAATTAAAATCAATTGCTAAATCATCACCTAAAGAGTCCTGTATATTGTATCCTTGAGTGTAATTACCGTAAACAAGTCTACTTCCTATTATTTCCTGTGCCTGTGCTTTTCTTGGTACATTATCAAATAACCTAGTAACTTCATCAGAACCAAGTATAGAATATATTTTATTATTATTAAAAGTTACATCTGAATTACTATTACTAAGCCAATTATTTAATTTTTTATCAAAAGTTTCAATTACATAAACTGATCCAGTAAACTCATCAAAAAACAAAAGTTGTACATCTGTTACTTGAACATCTCCTGTGTCTATATTTATCTTTACTTGATTAAATCCATTTATCATAGATGTAAATACATCTTCCGAATAATTAACACTAAATTGAGTAGGTGCAAATGCTGTTGCTGAAAAAGGTGACAACGAACTAAATTCATTATTTTCATATTTCCATCTATAAGCAAATCTTATATACTTTTCACCAAGGTTATTTAATTGATTAATTAATGTTGAAGGAACAGCTACTCCAGTAGTGTTTTCAAGAGTTAACGAAGGAGGATTTAAAGGTGGTTTAACAATAACAGATATGTCATCTTCGGTAAATGCGTTAGCAGCATAATACTTAAGTATATTTAATCTTCTAGGTGGGTTTAAATTGTCTGTCCAAAAAAGTAAGTCTCCAATTATGTTTACTCCTGTTATTACGTATTCAGAGTCAAATTTTAAAATTCTTCCAGTAGTATCTTTAAGGATTATTGCAGTAGAATTAGCTGACTCGTTGTATCTTAATATATAATCAAAGTTAGTGTCTTTAACAAACCAGTAAAATTCTTCAGCAGCTGGATTTGCAATAGCTCCTATTGTTTTAGCAGCAGAAGTTAAGTAAGTTAAATCACCACCAACTTGAGTATTACCCAAGAGATTCTCTATAGACCCTACATTTGAATTGGCAGATGTTGATACACCTATATTCTGTCCATCTCTATATACTCCAGGAGGTATAAGGCGTTCATCGAGGTCCTTATTCATTATCCCCTTGGTGAATGTTCTTGTTAATTTCATTTAATCCATTTATCTCTTCCTCTCAAAGGCATTAAAAGTCTTCCAGGGTGAAGATTGCTTAATCTAATTTTGGCATTTCTAAGTTTAGCAGTTTTTTCTTTTCTAGCTCTTGTTATAATGTACTCTTGAATATTTAACTTGTTCTCTAAAATAGCCCATCTAATATAAGCATATAAGTAATCTTCAGCTAGTTTATTAATAACTATTTCGTTGTCATCTCCGTTTTCCATACCATCTGATATGTACTCTAGAACCACGATTCTGTTACCCATCTCTGAGCTAAAATTAATTACACCCCCAGCTTTATCTATTCTGAAATTAGGATTCTGATTAGCAAGTGACGTATTCATTCCGTAATTACCTCCTAAAGAAAATCCAAAGTACCATTCTCCATCGCAGCAAAATCCTTGCTTATTATTATATGGATGCCCAGTATTCAAATATAATGTAGGCCTGGTTCCTTTAATTCTTTGTAAATCTAAAGTAGAGTTCTCTGGGCTTAATGCATTTCCATTTATGTCAAATAGTATTTCGGCATTTTGGTCTTGCAAATAAGCTGAAGAAAAATTAGTTTGAAAGTTCTCTATTAAGGGTCGTAAAACACCGTTTTCATAAAGAGATATTCTAACATAGTTGACATAATCAGAAGGCAATATATACTTTAAGTCATCTGTAACTTGCAATTCTAATATCTTTATGCTTTTTAAAGCATCATAGTTTATTTCTTGTATACCTCTTTTAGCATGAAACAAAATATTGTATCTAGTAACATTACTAACTAATTTATCGTCTCCTGAATACATTAGCTCAAAGTTGTTGACTACATCGGCTAGTGATACATACTGGTAATCTCCCCAGTTTAAATTCTTAGGAACAACATCGTCATTAGTATAATATTTTCTATCAGTTATATAAGCCATTAAGATTCAGTTTTAATTTGTAGGATTTCTTCGCTCTTTTCAAAGTTAACTACCGCTTGCTCTCTAATACTTATCCCTGCGTATTCGCATATCTTAATAGTAATATCTATTGCATCTGACAACGGTAACTCAAAGTCTTGGTAAGAAGCGCTAGTAGGATCAAATACAGGATCACCATCTGCCCCAATAGAGTTATATGTCCATGCTGGAGTTTGAGGATATCTAACATAAGTTAATAAAACATCTGAAGTAATGGATTCTGGGTATACTTGAACTGTATTTGACGTTGGGCTAATAGGACTAGTAATAGGAGCCGGACCCAGTACGTAAGCTGGATAAGAAGTATTAGGCGCTGTTAAATTAGAAGAAAGTAATTTACCTATTTTATATTGAGATACTCTTTCTATTTCTGTATAAGTTTTTACTGCTGGAACCACCTCTAGTTTTAATAAAGTATACCAGTCGTTAGGTAATGTAAATGAACCAGTTGCTACATGAGTTAAAGCACTAGACACAGAGAAAGTATCCAAAACTTCTTTCATTTCTTTTACAATATCAGCATAAGACTCACCTGACATTCTTTGGTTTTGCTTCTTTGTCCAATTGGCTAGGCTAAAAAAGTATCCTTCAAATACCTCTAGTTGAGCTTGGTTTGCAAATAAGTTAAATTCTTCTGGTGTTAAGTACCCGTTGTTGTTCTTGTTTAGTATGGATAGTACGGTGTTTCTTACCTCGTTGATCATCGAAAGCTATTTCTCACAAAGATAAGCAAAAAAAAAGAGCCCCACTTGGAGACTCTTATAGTAATTGTTTTGGTTTGTAGTTAGGCTATGCTAATTCCAATAACTTTTTGATTCAAGAAAACCGCCTCTGGAGCAACATTGGTCCAGGAAGTTATTAAAGCTTCTTCCATTTGCTCTTGTACTTGATCCCTCATTGCTTCACTTCCAGTGCCTACCGGCGTGTGAACTAAAGTTATCAAATCAGTTGCGCTAGGCCCATCATAAGCAATGGTAGTTGTGCTTTTACTAAGTTGCTCTACTAATCCTACGTTAACTATAGAGACTAGTTGATTATCGAAAGAAGTGCCTGAATGAATAAAAAATGCTTTACCTGCAGGTATTGGAGTTGTTCCACCATCTAAAGCTGTTAAAGTAAGATTATTGCTGTCTATTTTACTAGCAACTATAAAATACTGATTATCTGTAGATTGATGAACAATATCACCAACAGAAACACCAGCAAATACATTACCAGTATCCGTTAAGTCTGCTGACCCAACTGGAGTAACTGCTGTTCCATTTATTATCAAGTTATATACGGGTACGTTTAAAAACTTTTCCATATCTTAAACTATTGCGATTAGGCTTACTGCTTTTGGCACTGCTAAATCAAGAGAAACATTAGTCCATCTTTGGCTTAAAATGTTAACTACTCCGTTTTGAATAGCATCTCTCATTTCTTCACTTCCAGAAGCTGATGTTGCGTGAGTTAGAGTTGTTACTTTTCCTCCTCCATAAGTTATAGTTACTGTAGTTGTACTAGCTTGTTCGATTATTTTGATGTCGTTAGCTGAGACAAGCTGACTTTGCTCCCCAGTAACTGGTATACTTAAAAACTTTTGCATTGTTTAAAAAATTAAGTGGTTAATAAAGAGCAAAGATAACTTATTTATTTTACTTTCTTTTCCAGTAACTCGAGGACTTCTAGCCCATCGTCTGTTTTAAAGTAAGATATTAATGAACGCTTGTGGTCCTCACCAAACGGAACAGTAATAATTCTTTTTTTGTTTTCTTTTAAATTGTAATAGATTTCTCTTTTGTTTTGACGGTAATTGATTATACCTTGCTCAAAAGCTTTTATCACTAACTCTTCTAGTTCTAAATCCGAGTCATCTAACATTTCCAAAAACCCTTCTGGATCTTCTCTGGCATATATTAAGATGTCTCTTTTTAACTCATTAGTTTTTATTGATTCTATTCTAGACCCCATAAGAACTCTTCCAATCATTTCCATTTTTTCAATAGATAAATCAGAAGCTTTTTTTAAGGCATCTATCTCTAAGTTTAATACATCTAGCTCTGTTTGTGCATCACGCTCTAAATCTACTTCTTCATAAAGAGTACCATTTAAAGGGTGAAGTTCTAAAAAGTGTTGAAGTAAAGTGTCAGATCTTTTAGTGTTTAAAAAACCATCTTCAAAAACAATAGGTTCTATTAATACATTTTTATCTTGCTCGTCTTCGAAAATAGACTTTTGATTTTTGGCATATCTCATTGCCCTGTTGATTCCCTTTTCTTCATCGAAGTGTAATAAGGGGTTACTCGGTGAGTGAGTTGAATTGATCATAGTAGATATAGGTGTTTTGTCTGATTTTAACCTATACATTCTATCTTTTAATACTTGTTTTTTCATTTGATTTGATTTTATTTTATTATGTAAATAATAGGGGGCCGAAGCCCCCATATATAATTGTCTTTTTTATCCTTTGAACAATACAAAGTTGTTTGCACCCATTGTACATAACGCTCTTTCAGATAAGAAGTTTACTTCCATTCTGTCAAAGTTAGATGATGTTGCACCACCGGCACCACCAGTCATCCATGTTTTGTAACGTCTGTCTTCTGTTTCAGAAGCTCTGTATCTTACATGTAAGAATGGTCTTTTAGCATTTTGTCCTAAAACCTGATCGTATACTGAAGTAGAACCAGCTGGTACAAGAGTACCGCTTACTTTTCCACCACTAATACCACCTCTTAAAGTAGCATCGTTTAAGTATTTCCAATCTGACTTGTAGAAATCATACCCTCTTCTGAATCCTTTGAATCCAAGGTTTAATGCCATTTCTTCGTCATTGTCAAACAATCCGTAAGAAGTACCACCTGCACCGTAAGAGTTCTGAGCTGCTAACATGTCATCAATTGCGAAAGAGAAATTTCTATCAACAAAGATTACATTTTCCTGAATAGCACCTTGCTTGTCTAACCTTTTGATTATAGTATCAAATGCAGCCAAAGTAGTTGGAAAACCACCAGCCCATACATTTCCTCTATCTTCAATAGCTTCGAACATACCTTCTGTACCTGCACTATTAGCTAAACCTGTACCTGTTGGGTAAGCTGATCCATTTAACTGAGTTAAAGCACCAGAAGCATTTTCAGCAATAACACCTTCAATCATAGAAGTTTCTAAGTAGTCTTCAAATCTTAGTCTAGTTTCATGCTCAGACTTCAAATACCAAAGATATCCAGTAGCTCCATTTTCAGTAGTTACTTCAACCCATCCAATTTGAGCCATATCAGAACCAGAAACAACATACTTGTCTTTGATAATAATTGGTTTGTTAGATAAGAATATATCTTCAGACTCTAAAGAACCGATCATTCCGTCTGTTCCTTGTCTAAATTCTGAACCGTATACGAAAATAGTAGCTGTTCCAGCCGCCATTCCTGCTGCTTGAGATGCTTCATAGTAAGCTACGTCAAAAGCATCAACCCTGTTAGCTGCTGCGCCAGTACCTACTGCCGTTACGATAGCTTTATTTGAAGTTGATCCACCATCTAAAGATATAAATAGTGTTTGACCTACTCTAAAGTTACAAGCTTCATTATTAGCAGTTAACCAAGGAACAGAAACAGAATTTGTAGCTCCGTCTGTCTGAGTTGTAGTACATCCTACGTATTTTGTATGTAGTCTACCTTGCTCTGCCCATTTGATAAGGTCTGAGTTAGTAGGCATTTCAGCTCCTACCATACGTAAGAAAGCTGCGATTGTTCTGTTACCGTATCTTTCGAATTCCTTTTCGTAAGTATCAGGTAAGTACTGACTCAAAAAATTGAAATCAGTTATATAGTTTCCTGGTAAAGCTGCCTTTACCGAACTGGGAGTTAATGCAACTCCACCAGCGTTTAATGATCCTGCCATTGTTTTTGTTTTTAGTTATTAGTTTTTGTTTTTGTTACTTTTTATTCTTAATCCAGAACCACTACTACTACTAACTGCTGAAACTTTAAAACCTCCACTAGACATTGATTGAGTTGCGTTACGAACACCATTCATATCAATATTTTTACTTTCCTTAGTTATGTCATTTACTGCATCTGATTTACCTTGTTCATAAAAGAACTTGGCAAACGAATCAGGTTGCATAGCTAATGAAAGTGACTTATGATACGAAGCGGCATCTTTTAAGTAACCATCTTCATTCAAGTGTTTAGTTATGAAGTTATTAAGATCTGACTGCGACTCTTTCAATTTTTCAGAATCAGCAGGTTTATATTTTAAAGACTTGTCATTTAACTGGAATTCGAAACCTTCAAATTTCTCATTAAACAATTCGTTTGTTTTATTGTTAAAATATTCTGATCTTTTTGTTTGTTCAGTTTGTGATTGTTTTGACTCTGTTTTATTATTCTTGTAAGCGTTAAAATCCTCTAACTCTTCGGCAGGTATAAAATCCTTTGTTGACTCAACTTTTGTCTTATATGTTTCCTTGAGTTTGTTAAAGTACTCTTTTGCTTTTGCAAGCTCTTCTTTCTTTGCTATCTTTCTTTTTCGAACATCAGAAGCATCATCTGCATCTTCATCGTATGAAAATCTCTCACTAAGTTCAAAATCTACATCATCTGAATCTAAATGAGGCTTTTGTTGTTTCCAAAATTCAAACAGCAACTGGTCTTCATTCATATTATCAACATCTTTTGTTAATCTTATGTAATCATCTAGACCTCTTCCAGTTTCCTTTTTATAGTTTAAATAATTAACTACTTCTTCAGGAAGGTCTGGGTTATCTTTACGTTTAGAAGTTAAATCGTCTAATGACGAGACTTCTTCACCATATCTATTTCCAATAAATGAAAGAACTTCTTCCTCACTTAAAGAGGGTTTATCTTTTACTTTCTCTTCTACTTTTTCCCCAACTTTAGCTTCTTCACTAATTATTGGTGTTTCTGAAGGAACTTCTGTCGTTTCAACTTTAGTTTCTTCTTGATCGTGACCTGCTTTTTTTAACAAGTCTGACTCTCTTTGTGACGCTGACTTTTCTACAGCATCATCTAGAGCTCTTACTTTTATGTTGTCCATTTGATTTGATTTTAATTATACAAAGTTACTACCTTTTTTTTGATTTCTATCTGGGATTAAACTCAGCGAAATTAAATCCGTCTAAACTATCTTCGTTAGATTCAAAATTTATAGGCGGTAATTTACTTTGTCTTTGTTGTATTAACTTAGATTGTTCGGTATTTTGTTTTGATATCCTATCTGACTTAGCGTTCTCTCTTTGCACTTCTCTTTCTTGCATGCTACCTACATCAACTCCTTTTAATTGCATCTGATACATGAATTCTTCTGCCATAAGTTCTTTCTTAAGAATCGCTTCTTGCTGTAGTTTTTGTATAGCAAACTGTGTTTCAGATTTTTCTATTTCTATTTTAGCTTGCATCTCTGCTTGTATTGACTGCATCTTACTCTGAGCTGCGGCTTGTTGAGACTGCATGTTCATCTGACCTTGCATTTCCATTTTTTGATTCTCTCTGTCTACATCTTGCTCTTGTTTCTTTCTTCTTTTTAATTTCAATAACTCATTTGCCATCTTAAGATTTTTTACTTCTCTAATGTCAATTGCATCTTCTAAACTAATTTGATCACGACTCATAGCCATTTGAATATTAGCTTCTAATTGTGCTTTTTGTTCCTCATCTGGAGCTACTTCTAAAAACACTCCGAAGTCATGTAGATATAAATCTTTTATGTTTTCTAATATAGATACGTTGTACTTACCTACTTGCATAGCAAACTCTTCTTTGAAGTCTGCATACTCTAAAACATCAGCCAATCTACAAGACAATGCTTCAGCTAATTTCTGAGTTATTTGAACATTTGCTTCTAATATATGTCTAGTTGCTACATTTGAATTTAAAGCAGCTAATTTTTGTAAACCTACTAACGCATCAGGATTAGGAGTTGTTGCGTCTCTAGCCTCGTTAAGACCCGTCACATCTCTAATCATATTTAAGTAATGGTTGTAAGAACTTATTAAACTAGCCATCTTAGCTTGACCGCTATTAGTACCTAGTTCTTGTATTGGAACTCTAGCATTGTTAAATTCTCCATCTTGAGTATAGCTTCTACCAATAACACTACCTGTTTGAAAATATAACTTTAATGCATCTTCTGGATTATAAGCAGCGCCTGTGCCTAAGTCAACTTCGTTTAATCCATCAGCATCAATAAATACACCATCTGGAACTACTCTAGAAATAACTTGTTGTAATTTTAAATGAACTATCTGTATTAAGTCCGCAAACGTAATCATTCTTCTAACCAGTGATTCTATAGCTCCTTTATACATTCTAGGTGCAGCTCCTATGTAATTAGGTAAAGCATACTGAGAAGCTGATTTAGGTCTAACCATGTTTTTAGCCAATTCCCATTTTATTACTTTTTGAGTACCCATCACCATTATTCCTTCGTACCAAACATCAATTCTTTTTTCTAATTTTTCGAATCTTTCTTGTTCTTCTTCAGGAGGATTAAATGTGTCTTCTTTTCTTATAGTTTTTTCACCGCCATTTTCCATGTACTTTTTCTTATAAACCATTTTTTTAGTGGTCTTATAATTATAGTACAGTAACGTAACTACATCTTTTTGAAATAAACTATCTTGATAAGGTCTTGTTATGCCATAATAATTATACCATAGTGATGACATTTTAGATATCTCTTCCATCTCTTCTAAACTGATATCTGGCTTTATCTTAGCCAACTCTGTTATTGGAACTTGTTTTACTTCTCCAAAATAAAAGCAGTCATCAAAGGTTGGACTTTCTGTATAACTATATACTAATGAAGCTGGATCTACATATTCTACTGAAACACCAGAGTTAGGTAAAAACTGATGCTTTACAAATGAAGTACCTAAAACCATAAGGTCATAGTTTACTTGCTTTTGTATCCTTTGTTTATAATGGTTTTGTTCTAGTAATGTGTCTATAGCTTCTTCTTCAGCAATTTCAATCGCTGGTTTATAATTCATTTGCATGTATAGTGCTAACTCTTGCTCGCTTTCTGGTAGGTCTTGCTTAGGTGTATTAAACATATCTATACCAAACATTGCTTCTGTAGCGTCTAGCATAGGCTTAGCAATCATATCTGCCTCTACAATTTCTTGAAACTTGTGTTTTTTCTCAGCAGACATAGCGTCTTGAGCTACTGCTTTTACATCAAACAATCTATCTGCCATTCCGTTAACTACAATGTCCACAAACTTTGGGATAATAGGAACTGGTGTCCAATCTAGATTTAGATAACTTAAGTCTCCATCTACAGATATCTCATTTTTATACTTACCTATTGGCTGTTCTCCTCTAGCGTATAACCTTAACCTGTGAAATTCCACCCACTGATCATAAAATTTACAACTATTTCCGCTTCTATTAAACCATTCGTATTGTATTGCTTCTCCTATTTGTCTACCATATTCGATAGTTTCTTTTTCTGCGTCTGTTGCTAGTTGATTTGGGAAGCTTGTTTGATTAATTATAATTGAGGGTTCTTTCATTTTTACTTTATAATCGTGCTCAATGCACCTTTATTATTATATCTCGCAAAGTTAATGCTTATTTTTGATTCTTTCTTAACAGAATGGTATAGGTGCTTTTGATTGGCCATTATTGCTAGTCCAGAACTTATAGTCGCATCATATTTTGTTCTGTTGTTAATGTCAAATTTAGCCCAGTCTTCTAGAGTTCTTATAAAATTCATAGAACCCATTTCATCTGAGTCTCTTTCAATTCCTTCTAAATCCAATCCTACATGTTTTTCAATATAAGATTCTACCGCTGTTGCGTGAGCTTGTTTTACAGCTTCAGAAGAATTAGGTATTCCACCAAGTTCTTTTTCTGTTTTTGAAAGCTTCATTTTAGGTTTGTCAGGTCTGTTTATAGAAAATGATCTATAGCCTCTGTTTTTAAAATGATACAATAACCTAGGTTTATTATTTTCCACAAGTATAGGCATCCCATAAAAAACACAAGCCATTAATACTTCTTCAAAAAATATCTCTGCTGTTTGAGGTCTAGCTACATATTCTAAAAAAAACTCATTAGAAGGAGCTTCTTCCATATTAAACTTTGTTAACCCATGAAGCGCACCATTAGATCCTATACCCCCAACAGTTCCTGAAATGTCATAGCTATCACAACCAAAAGATCCTAAGTGTTCGTTGCCTGGATAAAACTTACCTCCATTTGACATTACGTTGTTTTGTATATTTTTATTAGGCACCCAAGAAATTAAAAACCTACCATGCTTATCAGGTATCCATAAAACTTTAGAATCTAAAATACCATCTTTCCACATAAACTTACCTCTGGTCACAACTCTCTGTGATATTAAAGCATCATTATAATCTATTTGTTGATATATTTTAGTTAAGTTAAATAAAGACTGTTTACTTTCATCTCTAAAAGCATGTGATTCTGTTCTTGGAAATTGTCTATAAAACTCATTTAAAGCATCTGAATCTGTTTTTAAAGAATCAACTTCGTTTTGCCAGTAATCTATTACACCTAAGTTTATCAATTCTTTATCTGCTCCTATTACCGGTTTGTCAGGAGTATGTAAAACAGCGTGTCCGAACTCATCTATGTATCCTTCAAAATTATGTTCCATAGGAATAAACAACGAATACAACCCTGACTTAGTTTGACCATTAGCGTTTCTTTTAGTTGCGTCAGAATCATGGTATAGTTTTTTAAAATTAGCACCACCTTTGTCTAGTGCGTTTGAAGTAGATCCCATCATGCATTTTCCCACTATTCTACTACCTAGTCTTAAACATGTTTTAGTTACCCTCCAGTTGTTTAGTATGTTTTCAGGCTTATCCCACTTTCCACTTTCGTCATGTATTAACAGTAATAGTTTTTCCCCATCATAAGAGTTGTCAGAAGTGTTTTTCCAATCTAAAACAGTGTCTAGTCCATCCATTACCAGCTCATCTGTTTTACCCATGTTTTTCTTAGTTATTTTACTAGCTGGAACTCTATATGCTAATTCTGTTTTAGGCTTATCCATTCCGTCTTGAATAGGTTTAAAAAAGAAAGGGTAATTGTTAGATATAGGAACTACTTTATCCGTAAACATTTTTTTTGCATCTCCTCCAGTTTTAGAAAGAATACCAACTCTTGCGTCTCTAGTAATAGTTCCTTTGTTAACTGCTTCACAAGAACTCATAAAAGAAAATCCAGAACGTCTGTTTTTTAAGTAACACATTCCAAAACTTCTTTTATCTGCTTTACAAGCTTCCCAAAATAAATAGAATATTCTGTTAGATTCTCTAAAGTCTGGTTTGCCTATATCTATTTTTGTCCAATTTAAATACATGTAATGAGTTCCAGTAATGTAAGTCGATTCATTATTGTTAGTAAACCAGTAGCCATTTTCTCTTTTATTAAATTCCTCTTCAATGTAGTTTACCCATTTAGACTTAAATACATTATCTCTTTTTTGCCAATCAAATATTGTTTTTATAGATGTTAAATCTTTAGGCAAATCTATTGTTGTCCACTTATTATATTTAGTATTAATTGTTTTGGGTTGTTTTGGAAGACCTATTTTTAAGCCTTGAATATTATAAACATCACCTAAGGTTCCGTCTTTAGATATTATTACAATATCATACTTTTCGTTATATCCATACTCCCAAGTCTTTGCTTTGTTTTTGGTAGTTATAACAGTTTTCTGTACGAAATCATGTACAACGTTATGTAGTCTATTTTGATCGTTTTTCTGCAAATCCCTGGTAAGCTTTTTTTTCAATAACTTTTTCTTCTAGTATTGCTTGTTCGTCTTGTATTCTCTTTAAGATTTCAAAAGCATCAAAAATAGCTAACTTCTTAGTTGCTGCTGCATTTTTTAATCTGTCCGCTGCTAAATCATCTTCGGCATCGTATTTAATGATATCTGTTTTAGCAACTTTAATAAGCTCTTTAACAGCTATCTCACCTGCTTTAATTATATCTTCTTTTAGTTTTTTTACTATATCAACACGCATATATCTATAGTTTTCATTCTGTATAAAGTCTCTCCTTCTATTTTAAACTCGTATTCTGATTCGGGTAAAAAACACACTTCGTCTCCGTTAAATATGTCTAAAGATTTTAATTCTTTATTACTGTATTTTACTTTTCCAACTAGTTGTTTATTCCTATCTACAGACAATATAACATCTTTTTCTATTTCTATAGGCTTAATAAAGCAATAATCTCCCACTGACATCCATTTATCTTTACTTTTATGTAAGTATACTTGATCTATATCTACTATGTATAAATCATCTTTAAAATGGCATGGACCGCTTTTTTCTGCACCTTTTATATCGTAGTACTTTCTAAAAACATTATGATGAACTATTACAGTATCTCCTTTTTTAATGTTCTTATTAAAAGCCCACATAATAGGTATCTCTTCTACTATTGCAAATCTATTGGTAGTGGTATGATCTTCTTGAGAAGCACTTGTAATTAACTTACCATCTCCATGTTTACTTAGATTGTCATAGCGCTGACCTCCTTGAGGCTTCACTATAAAACAATAAGGGGATTTCATGTTAGTAGTTTACGTTGTATTCTAAAGAAGAAGGCATGGCTATACTAAAACTTTTCCACAAGAAAACCTCGTTTTTTTTATTTTCTATATAAACCTTGATTTCACCATCGTCTTCTTGCTTAATTACATGGATGGTGTACGTTCTTAAAACTGGTTGTCCTACTATGTAGTTCATAGAAGACTTATAGTCTGATCCCACAGACACTTTTCTTATGTATTCCATTTTATTATATTTTACTACACCACATTAAGTGATGTTACTAAGATAGCGAATCTACTGCTTCCTTGTGTTTTGTTTTAACTTCATCAGTCCACACAGTTTTAGCTATATCAGCTACTTCACTATCCAAAGAGTTAATATCCATATCTGGCGTTGCTACGCTTCTTTCATTTGACCTAGAAATAACAGCTCCGTTTTCTTTTATAACTACTTCTTTTCTAATGTTTAAAATTTTATATTCTCCTACCACTTCAATAGCTGATATAGATGTTTCTTTTGTTATTGACATTTTGTTTTTTTTAAATTATTTAAGCTTTTCTGTAAACAAATGAACCTGATATAACATTGCCAGATGTAACTGAATTATCAGGGCTTGGAAAGGCTAACCCAAAAGCTGTAGTTCCTGTAGTAGCTCGATAAGTTAAAAATATAGCTCTGGTAGTAGATGCAACAACTTTTCCAGTTATGATTTTTGTGGATGCAGTTCCAGAGTTTGCACTAGCATTACTGGTCATTGTTACTGCAGAATTATTTTCTGCTGGCGCAAAAGGTAATGTTAAAGCAAAAATAGCTGTTGTTGCACTATTAGTAATAGTCATAGCGAAGTCTCCTCTTACTATGTTTCCTATTACTGTATAATTTCCTGCAGAAGTTCCAAAAACAGCAGCAGGACTGCCATTATCTACAATGCTTGCTGTCCAAGTTCCTTCTTCATAAGCATTTAAAGTAGTTGCTCCTGCAGCAGTAAACCGTACTCCATTATCAAATACAGTGTGGCTTGAGTTTTTAAATTGACTAACAGTAGACGAAACAATCAACGATTCAGTTCCTGCAGAATATATACTAACAGTATCAGTTCCTCCACCCATGTCTCCTACTTGAAATGTGGTTGTTCCAAGGTCATAATTTAATCCTGTGTTTCCACCCCCAGGTGCTGGAGTAGCAGTATCAAAAAGCATTTGAGTTCCAGCAACTATAATATTTGGACTTACATCTGCTGTTGAAGCTGAACCACGAGATAATATCCCTGCAGCAGTTATTCCACTTATAGTTACCAATGGTACATATTCAAATCCTGTAGCTCCTGCATTAACTTTTAAACCATCACCTGCACTACCTAAAGCTGTTAAGCCTGTTCCACCATTAGCAACCACTAAAGAACCACCTAAAGTAAATGTTCCTGTGGTAACTATAGGATTTGCCGTATTGCTAGTAAATGTCAATCCTGTTGATGCACCACTAATCCCTACACTAGTAACCGTTCCTGACCCTGCACCTACAAAAAGATTAGCTATATCTTGAAGCGTAAATGTTTTAGTATTGTTATTATCGCTTACATCTGTACCAATTACATAATCAGTACTAGCTGCAGTTGCATTAGGGTATGAGGTAGTGTTACTTATTTTCGCCATTTTCTTTTTCTGTTATTTCTCCAGTTTTAATGTTTATGACAGAATCGAGACCGTACTTTTCTATAAATTTATTTTCTAACTTATTAAAGTCTTCTTTTACAATGTCAACCTCTTTTAGTAACATTGACTTTTGTAACTCTGATTCTCCCAGTTGCATCTTATAACCTTGGAAGGTGTTTTGTAATTCTTGTAATTGACTTAATTCTTCAGCTTCTAGTTTTCTTTTTTCTACTTTTTTCATTTGATTTGATTTAATTGTAATATTGCAAATATAATCATTTTCTACGTGTTGAAGAGGAACCATAAAAATATCCAAAAATCGAAAGCGTTATCCCTTCACAGATTCCAATCAGATGGATCCAAATCTCTTTATTATGCTCCGGAACCTCTAAGTAGACAATTGCATATACTAAAAAAGAAAAACAAGACAACCCTACCAAACCCGTTAAATTAAACATTAAGTCTATTTTTCCTGTACTTGCTAAATCAACTTCTCTTTTTCTAGCTGAATCTCTATCCTCTACTTCTAACTTATATAGTTCTGTTACTTGATTATGTAGTTCTGCTTTTTCTTCAGGCGTTAATTCAGGGTCTTTAGATATAATATTTTTTATAATACCCATAGCACCTGCAGACGGAAGAATATCTCCAACTATATTTAATATTTTAGGAAACTTATCTTTAAGTAATAATCCTATTTTAGTATCTTTTAATTTCTTTTTCATCCGCTGCAACTTTCACAATTTTCATCATCTATATTACAGGTTCTTTCAGGAACTGGCTTATCCTGTAACTTCTTTAGCATTTTTTCAAATTCTGTATCTTCTTTCATTTTCCTAAAAATAAACCTTCTATAAATGTTCCTATACCAGTAATAATAATTGCAATAGAAGTCCAGAACTTTTTTTCTAGCCCACGTATTCTTTTTTCGTGGTCGTTCTTTTGAATTTTTATTTCTTCAAGCTGAGATTTCATTACAGCCTGCCCTTGCAAAAGTTGATTAATTTTCTCCTCCATATCCCTTGTACTTAGTTTTTCCGGTTTTATTTTTATAAGCCACTAATATTTGACCTCTTTGACTTCCGTCTGTATCATAACTAACATGAACCCAAGATGGATTTTCTTCATCTCCAAATTCCCATATTAACTGATCAAAGTCTAAGTTGTCTTTTATGTAATTAAATACTTGTGAGTTATCAGGGGCATTAGCATAATCCCTATCTATATCTATAGCTTCACCTTTGCAGTGTTGAGAAGTAGCAACGTATTCTCCATCTATAACCTTGTGAGCGCCTCCAATAGCTTTATTAAGAGACTCGCTTCTGTAGCCTGATGAAATACTTATAGAAACTCCAAAATGATCTCTAATAGGCTGAAAAATCTTTTCTGCAAAAGTCTTCATGTTCTCTATGTGTTCTGAAGTCGGTTTATTATCTATTCCTCTTCTAGACGCAGTTGAACTCTTGGTCATTTCCAAAAGTGACAAATTCTTGGATAGTTTCATTTTTTAAATCTGTTTTTTGCAGTGTGAATTATTCTTTCTTCCATTTTAGCAACTTTAACTTTTAAACTTAAATTTTCTTTTATTAGCTCATCAATTTTCATTTCTAATGCCCCTATTTTTTCAGTAAGATTTTCTATTTGAGTAATAAAAAGATTATCTTCTTTCTCTTCTTTTTTGGCATTTATGTCAATTTTCTTTTTAATTATATTCCAAACTTCTTTAATTCCTAAAGCAGAAATTAATGTGATTAAAATAGGATCCTCCATATTGATAGCTTGTTTCACTTTTATTAATTGTACTATTCTTATTCTACTGGTTCTGACCAAGCATCAGTTGCCATTAAAGTCAAAGCCTCTTCGTGAGTAAGCGTGCTAACCGGAACTAAAGATCCATTTGTTATAAAACTTGGCTCTACTTGATAGGATAATAACCCTTGAGTATTTGCTAAGTTTCTTCGCATTACTTGAGAAGTACTTTGATTAACTTGACTAAAGAAAACTTTGTCTGTATCAGTTAAATTTATTACTATATATGTTGTCATTTTTATTTATTTATTAAGTTTTTACTATAAAGGACCAGCAGTCGAGCTCCATCCAAGTGTTTCTTGTAGAAAATCCCTAGCGTCACCAGCTTGAGTCCATGTCTCTGGAAATAAACTAGGATAAAGCGAAGAATAATTAGTTGTTGTACTTCCATTGTCATCTGAGTTAACAGTTCTACTGCTCTGAAAACTAAGACCAGTTGTGTTTCCTAAACTTAAATTTTCAGGAGGATTCTCTACACCGTATAGGTAAACAGCCCAACCAACCAGTGTGTCTGTATAGTTGTCATCTGAAAACGCTGTCGTAGAAGTAAACATTTGAGAAAGGCCAGTAGTACTCTCATTTAGTTGCCAAGTTCTTAAATTTTGATTAAATATAGAATTACCTTGAAACATTGAAATAAAATTTGTACCTCCGCTAACATCCCAAGCAGTATAAGCAGTGTTATAAGGATTAGGTGTGCTTATTTGTTTAGTTGACATGTCACTATTTATTTTAGCACTTAAAGTTAAATAACCAAAACCATTACCAATTATGTTGCTGGTGTCCCAGTTAGATATGTTAGGATTGGTTCCTGTAAATCCACTATTAAAATCAAGCAACTGAAATATTGATGTGCAATCTGATATGTCCCAAGCTATATAAGTACTTGTATTTGCTCTTGTAACTGTTTTTGTAGATAAATCTTGATCTAAACTCGACATATTCTCAAACGCTTCTCCCATATTTCCCCTTGTTCTCCATTTAGATAAAGAAGTTGAATTAAGTGAAGAACAAGCACCAAATATTGCGAGTTGAGCAGTAAAAATATTGTCAGCAAAATTATCTAAATCAGTTGCAATAAAATTAGAGCAAGACCTAAACATAGAAGAAGCACTGACAGCTTTGTTACTTACGTCCCATTTTTCGATATTTGGAATTGTTGTTATGCTGGAGCAATTTTGAAACATTGAGGCCAGGGTGGTTACATTACTTAAATCAGGTATATCTTGAGCTGTAATTACCATGTTTGAAGCAGAAAGGAAATTTATTTGGGTTCCATTAAAAGATTTTCCCCATTGTTTTAAATTAGATATAGTGGTTCTACTCACTCCAGATTGAACCAAAAATATACTAATCTTTCCGGCATCTGTTGATCTACCCCATTGTATTAGCGGTCTTGGATAAGCGTCAGTGTCATAAACGTGAGTAAGTTTAGTATTACTAATAGTACCTGTTTGTTGAATAGCAGAACCATCTCCCCAATCTATGCTAATGTCTCCTGAAGTATATAATGTTGGTGTTGTAAAAGTGTAACTACTAGTTTCACTTGTTAAATCTAGTTCTGTCATCAATGGATATGGATCCGATGCTTGAGAATCATCTCTATTTGATATAGCCATACTTTCACTTAACGCATTGTTAAACGAATAAGGAGCTTGTTTTTCTATAACTAAAGAAGATGTTCCACTTCCTCCATCTGAATAACCAGGACCATTTACTACATTATCAGCATCCATATTAGATGTACTTACAGCTGCGTAGTTAGAATCGGTGTTGCTTAAAGCAGTATAGGTATTAACGCCATTAAATCCCATCATAGAGCCTAATTCCCACCAAGCTAAAGGATTTAAAGAAGATATATCACCTGGAATACCATTGTTGTATATAGTAGCCATTTGCGCTGTTGATAAACCGCTGCTAAATATAGATATGTTTGATAATTTGCCATTAATTCTAAAACTATCAGTACCTCTTTTCCCTATTAATAAATCCTGGCTATTCATCCCAGGTACACTATATAGAATTGGCCCAGACGATGTTACTATAGGTGTTACGCCGGGTGCAGATGTAACTAATGAAAGAGTTTCTTCTACTCCATTTACATAGCCTTTTAAGGTTGTTCCATCATAAGTCATAGCTACGTGATTCCATTGGTCTGTAGTTATTGTTTCTGTGATGTCTTGTATCACAAAAGCAGTGTTGCCGTTAGAGTCGGTAAGTTTTAACTGAACTCTTACAACATTACCTGGTCGCATAACTAATCCCCAGTAACTACTACCACTACCTTGAAATCCATTAATTATTATAGCTGGAAAACTTGAATTAGCAGCGGGATTGTCTTGAAAAAACCATGCTGAAATGCTTATAAAATCTGTATTTAAATCCTTAGAAGAATTATCTACTACAAAATTTTCATCTGTTCCGTTTAGTTCAATTGCGTAAGGGCTATATCCACCAGAAGCTTTAGGTAAATTGCTTAAAACTCTGTTAGATGCAGTCATTCCACTGGAAAGTCCTCCGTTTGTATTTGCGCTGTCATCTGGGACAACCCAAAGACCGGCTATTAAAGTTGTTGTTTCATTTAATTTCCACCATCCTTGAAGACTAGAATTTTGAGGTATAGATGATAGAGATAGTAATGGTATACCATTATTGTAAAGAGTTGATACTTCTGAACCTGTTAGGGTTGCGGTAAATACTTGAACGTTTGATGTTAGACCTATATATCGTGCAGAACTAGATGTGCTTTGATTATTAATTTGAAAACTATTAGTTGTATTAGCATTAGCAGGAGTTCCTTGCTGGCTAAAAGTGCCATTGCTTGCAACACCGTCAATATAAACATTTATATCACTTGTATTTGTACCGCTAATAGTATAGCATACGTGATGCCAATTGCCATCATCAACAGTAGCTAAAGAAAATTTTGCCCTTGAATTAAATAAATTTGAATTAAAACCACCAAAAACTGTTCCGTTTGCCATTAACTCAATGAAATAACCTCCATAATTTGTAGTATTGAAAGTTCCCATTATACTACCCCTTACTTGAGATGTTGTATTTACCCAACAAGACATAGTGAAAACAGTTCCAACTTGGTTAATACTTGAGTTATTACCACAACCTATAAATTGTGTTGCTGAAAAATTAAATACCAAACTATCTGTTCCTGCAACTTGATTTGGAATTAACCAATTAGCTCCGGCAAAAATAAGATCTTGATCTCCTAGTGGATAAAAAGCCACAGGATTAGGAGTAATTGCCATTGGATTACCTACTTGGAAATAACCAGCTGCGCTATCGCCATATAGAATATCTATTTGCGCTTGTGTTAACTCATAATTAAATACAGAAAATAGATCAAAAGATCCAATTGAATAAAACGAATCATTACTACGAGAACCAATAACTAAAGGCGCAGCAGTAGTTATCATATTAGTATAAGTACTGATTTGTGTAATAGTAACAGCTTGTTCAACTTTATCTATATACATTTTTAAACCACTAGCAGAAGTACCTTCTCCCCCACCATCGTAAGTAAAAACTAAATGATACCATTGATTAGCATCAGGAATCCACGTATTAGTTAGATCAATGAAAGATTCGCTACCCCCTGTACCTTGAGGAGCTATCATTAAACGTAATCTTTGATTAAAATATAATACTCTATATTGTTGTAAAGATCCTTCCGAGTTTTTAGCAAATAAAGCACTAGCATTAACCATGGTTTCATCTCCCCTATTAAACCACATAGAAAAACTAAAAGGTAAATCACTATCAGCAGTGTTAAAATTAAATGGACTTCCAGCTCCTAAATTTATATTTCCATCAACACCACTAAAATCCATCGAGTAATTAGAAATCTTGTTTTGATTAGATTCGTCTACATTCCAATCATTTGGAATACGCCATTGTCCGTTTATAAATTCTGTTGCCATATAATTTTATTAATCTCCCATTCTATTCCAGTAAATTAAATTACCTCCTGAAGTAGGATATTTAGATAAATCTACTGTTTCGTTTTGAACACCTAATCTTCCGTTGTAAAGGTCTAATATTTGAGGTCCTGTTAATACACTGTCCCATACAGCTACTTCATCAATTTTTCCTGGCCAATACCAAAATGCATTAAAGAATGAACCTAATGTAACAGCTGTAGTTATAGTGCTGCCTGGAGGAGAAATCGCTGTGTATCTAAGAGCAGTAGAAAAGCTTGGTGTAAAGCTTTGACCAACACCATTTATATATAAAGTTATTCCATTATTAACTACATTATTATAGGTAACCGCTACATGCACCCATTCGTTAATTGGAATTGATGCAGAAGAAATTTTTGAATTGTTTGCCATATTAAACCTTGCTTCTAATTTATTTGCACTGTTAATCAATAGACCCATCCCCATATTTCCAGAATTGGCTCTGCTATTGGCATAAATAACTGCGTAAGTGTTTGCGGTTGTTTTAAATACCCAAGCGGCAACAGTTGAAACTGGAGAAGCATTTAAAGAAGTATCTAAACTTGAACTACTTCTTACAGCCATAAAGTCATTAATTCCATCAAAGTTAAACGAGAAGTTGTTAGCTATTAAAGGTATTGTAACTGCAAGATTAACTTCGTTGTAGCAAATCCCATCGGCTAAAGTATACCTTATTTGACAAGTTCCCGGATCTCCTGCTGCAGTTACTAATCCAGTCGAAGCGTTTACTGTAGCTATAGCTGTATTACTACTAGTGAATGTTCCACCTGTAGAAGATGGGTCTATTGTAGCTGTAGCCTCTGATCCAGTTCCAAGTGAATAACTAGATAAAGCGAAAGGCATAGTTGTAAAAGGGGTTCCGTCAGTAATTGTGTAACCAGCGGCTTCTAAAGCTAAAAGCTTAGTATTAACTACACTTGGAGAATTTGTAATTTGAGAACTTCCTAAAGAAAAAGCAAAAGGTGTTGGACCGCCTATTAAATAGTTTGTATCGTGAACTGCCCTTATGAAATTATCTGCTTGACATGGTGTTAATGTTCTTTGAAGACCAATTGTAGTTAAATTAGTTAAATTAAGATTTGTTGCAAATGTTAAAGGCCAAGCGGGGAAAGAATTATTAAAAGCTACAGTCCAGTTAGTCATTAATGTAAAGTCTATTCCAGATCCAAAAGTTAAAAAAGAAATTTCAGCTGATGACCAGTTAGCGAAAGAAGTACCTATAAATTTAATATTAGCATTAGAATAATCAACTCCACCTGACACCACTCCATCTTTCTTTATTTTTATTCCGTTTATATGGTAGTTTATAGTAGTTCCGTTAGTAGGTCCATAACCTGTAACAAAATTAAAATTATCAAAATATAAGGTTGTAGTATATCTTGCACTAGAAAACATTTGAGCTATATTTTGATTTGCAGTAGAAGTAGGACTTTTACTTAAGCCTTTTATATTAGGAGACTCTCCCCAATTACTTTCAAGTAAACCATTCCCATGTAAACTGAACATATTTACCAAACCATTTGTAATCGCGGAGTTTTCCCAAAAAGTATCACTAAAATTATCTCCTTCTTGTATGGCCCAGAAATTAGTGGATTGAAACATATATTCAGTCCTAGAAATAACACCTGATGTCCAAGTATTTAAACCTATTATTTTTCTAAAATTAGCAAGTCTAAATGCTTGACCCCAATTAGACGTAGTAGTTCCAGATCCAAACTCCCAATCAGTCATGTTTAAAGCTATGTTATGGTCTACTCTTAAATTTCCTGGATCCTCGTTAAATTGATCAAACATTAGATTAAGACCTATAGAAGTATTAGCATCCATTTTCCAGTTAGAAATATTTAAAGTCTTATCATCTCCTACAACTCTAGCATTACGAAAAGCGTGATTTGTCTGTATGCTTGCAATATCTGTTCTAAAATCCCAATTGCTAATGTCACTATTGTCAGCATCTATAAGCGCATTTGTAAACATTCCTCTGCCTTGGACATCGGTGTCTCCGAGTCTAACAAAGGTAGAATTACTAAAATCTAAATTATTTGTTTGAAAATCACAACCAACAGCAATGTTAGATCCAACATCAGCAAACATTCCTGCTATGGTGTTAACAAGTTTAACAACTCCAGTCCAGGTAACTTTAGTAATATTAATACATCCAGAAAACATTTTGGCACCTCTCATTCCTTCAGACAAATCCCAAGCTGTTAGGTCAGCTAAAGTAAGAGAAGTGCATCCGAAAAACATTTCATTTAAATTAACACTTGCTGAAGATCCTTTAAATGTTCCTGTTCCAAATGTAGTTAAGTTAGTGCAGTCTTTAAATGCTTCCGATAAAAGAAGCCAAGGAGTACCTCCCCAATCAAGAACCTGAGTAACTAATGCATTTCCAGAAGTAACACTAAAATTATTTACAGGACTTATAGAATTAAATGCGTTTATTTCAATATCATAAGTTCCTGTAGGAAAAGAATTACTAGCAGTGGTAGTAGTTAATGGTTGAGTAACCGATCCATCACCCCAATTTATTATTGAGTTTGGCGCAGCGGATGCTCCGTTTACAGTTTCTAGTGCTAATGTTTGATCTGCTCCAGCTGGAACTACTATTCTAAATTTAAACCCTACATAAGGACTCTCAACTTCTAAAGTAAATGTAGATGTATCAGGACAGAATTCTGATGAGCTAGTATAAGTAATTACATAAGTATTTAATGAGGATTCTGATAAATTTATTTCTCCACTACTAGCATTAATAGATAATCCGGCAGGAGCTGCAGTAAAGGTGCCTCCAGTTGGATTTACAGTAGGCAAAGGATCTATTCCACTTTGTGGATAAGCTGTAAAAGGATAACTAAAAGTAATTATTTCGTCAGACTCGTTTATAAAAATTTCTTCAGTAGAAGTGTCACCACTCAATGTGTGAGTAATTACAAATGTTCTTGGATATGGACCCACAATTCCATAAGGACTAAACGCACCAGTAGAAGTGCTAAATCCAGTTAGTGCAGGAGTTATTGACCAAGTTCCTCCAGGGTTAGCAGGTGTTGGTGTGTAAGAGCCCCCAAACCCTTCACAAAATTGTATTTTTGGATACGAGAAGTCAGAAGGTAATCCTTTTGTTCCTCCGAAAATACTACTTACTCCAATTCCAATCCCTGAACTCATATTACCACATTGCTATTATGTTCGATGCTGTAGTTGCAGTTTTTACTTTTAAAATTTGTATTGGCATAAATGTTCCAGCTGTAATTCCAGTAAATGTAACTTCATTTCCGGCTGCTGTTTCCACAACCACATTACCTTGGGTGCCTACATAAAGAACTGCTCCTTCATTAAGATCGGATGAATATATATTGTAGTTTTTTGTTACTGCTACTGCTGTAGATACTGACAATTGAATATTAGTATCAACTGCCGTTACTGTAGTAATAGCGTCACGAACAGTTCCTGTTCCAGAATATATTACATCACCTACAGATGCAGTAGTTAGAAACTTTGCAGATGAATCAATAAGTTTTAATGATCCTGAACCGTTAGTGGCTCCTGTTGCTACTTGATTTGGTAGAGGTATAATAATATTATCATCTGGGATAACGTTTAATGCTGCTAAAGGTTGTAATTTTTGATAAGCCATTTTTATGTGATTTCGTTTTGATTATTGTAAGGCAAAACCTCATTTAAAGTTTTTCTTCGTTTTGAACATCCACAATCTTTTCCTTCAAACATTTTTGCTATTCCAGTTGCAGTAGTGAACTTATGAATCGTGTCTCCTAAACCTCTTGATTTTTCTTTTTCCAATTTAATGAATTTTACTTACATTGCAAAGATAAGAATAAAATAATACTTAAATGAAACATGACTTTTTAAAACATTGGAGGGTCGTTAGATACTTAATAAAAAAACAATATGGCCTATCTCAACAAGATTTAGAGCTGCTTCTTTTTTTACATAGCGAAGGTAGATTTACTAATGACGATTTTCATTGGTACGATACTATTGTATCTTGGGATCCTAAAAAATTTGTAAGATTAAAGAAGGAAGGTTGGATAAAGCAATGGAGAACTAATTCAGGTAGATCAAAAGCCATATATGAATTAACTCATAAAGGTAAAATTGCTATGGGAAGAGTTTATAGATTACTACTTGAAGAAGAAAAATTCCCTGAAAGTTCCAGAAACCCCCTTAGTAATCCTAAAAAGAGCTCTGAGTACAGGTACTTTAATGCAATGAAAAAAATAAACAGAAAAGAATCTACTTAATACAGCAGTCTTTCTTGCAATTTATAGGGCAATCTTTCTTAAAAGCTAATAAAAATTCTCTAATACCTACTCCAAATGCTATACCTGAAAGCAAAATGTCTTTCTTTATTAGAAGTACCCCTCCTATAAGGATAGCTACTACACATTTTGTAAGTGGTGAATTAACTAAGTCTTTTATTTTTTCCACGTCTTCTTCCTTTACCCCTTAGTGGTCTAGTAAACAATGAATCAAAGTTCAATGCCTTCCAATAAGGTTGGTTAAATATTGATCTGTCTGAGTTAGAATTTTTTTTCACTTCTTAATCATAGAAGAAATATGGCTTCCAGCATTTTCATACTTCATTCCATGATCTCCACCGTAAGCGTGTCCATAATCTTTCTTTGACATAGCCTTAGATTCATCTCTTCTAGATTTCATAGATTGAGAATGAGATCCTTTATGCTTGTTTCCTAAAGACTCATCTAGTCTTGCGTTGTATCCTTGTTTCATTTTTTCTTTTTTGATTTTCCTTTGACTTTTTTTAAAGCTGGATTTTTTTTCTTTGCTTTGTTTGATGCTTTTCTACTAGCAGCAGCCAGTATTGCAGCAGCAGCTTTTTTTCCTACTCCTTGTTTTTTAGCAATTGAGGCAGCAACTTTTTTAAATCCTTTTAATTTTTTCTTAGCCATCTACAAATATACTAATATTTTCCTTGTCTTGATTTTGGTGAGCTTTTGGTAGAGCCTCCTTTGCCAGCCCATAAATTTTTGCAGGCCCAATATCGAGCTGTCAACTTCGACTTGGCTGTTCCACATTTATGTCTGGCTCGGAAACTTTTTCTAGCAGCAGTGGAATAGTTGTGACCGTATCCCTTTGCTCCAAAATGTATTATCTTTTCTTTGCCACCCTCACACCCTTTGACCATTTTCTTTTTACCGGGTCTAGTAGAAGATCTAGGCTTGTTGCATGCCATTGATGATTTATCTACTCTTTTTGCCATTATTTTTTCTTTGGCTTAGTATGGCTATATCCTTTTTTCTTTAGTGACAAATGTTCTTTAATTGTTTTAGCAATCTTTTTGATTCCTGTTTTACTGTACATGTTGTGTACTTTAAATGTTTTTGCCATTTTTATTATTTACCGCATTTAGCATAAACGCTATTTGCTATTTGTTTATTTGAAGGTAGTCCGCTTTTTTCTGGCTTTCCATTCATTACTTTATTTGCTTGAGTAAAATATGGTTGTAATTTATTAGGTATCATTTTTTTATAGTTTTAATTTTTCCATTAGTTGTTCTAGCGTACTTATGAGTTTTTGTTTCTCTTATTAAAGTTCCACTATAAGTTTTACCTCCCCATTTCCAACTTACTTTTTTAGCCATTAGTAAGAAGATTTCATTTCTTTCTCCATACCGTAGTTGGGATTATAACTAATTTTTCCACCGTTCATTTTAGCAAACGAATCTGCTTGAGCTTTTCCTACTGCGTTGTATGGAAACACTATTTTTTTTCCTTTTATTTTTACTGTTGGCATAATTTTAATTTTTAATATTATCTACAAAATATATTATAGTAAATAACAAAGTTAGTACTAATATCAAATACAGTTGATCACTCAATTTCTTTTTGACATTTTGAATTTTAAAAGACTTCTTCTTATATTTCCAAAGGGACCGGTTGCATTAAATATATCTTCCGATTTCCCTTCTTGTTTAGCATCTTTCCTTTCAATACTTCCTAATTTATAGTCTTTATAGGCTGGTCTGTATGATTTTTTTTTCGCTTTTCTTTTTTCTTTATCTAGTTTTGACATAATTATTTCCCTCCTTTGTTTCCTTTGTTTCTTCTTCCTTTACCTTTATCTCCTCTTGCTCTTTTATCACCTGAAGTAGCGGATTTACTTCCCCTATTCTTACTGGCTTTTTCTAGAACAATTCTTCCTCCTTTGTGAGAAACATCCTTTCCATCATAGTTACCGTAAGTTCCAAACTCTCGATTCTTTTTATTATCGAAAACTCTTCGCTTTACTTGCGCTGGTTTTTTGTTGTACTTTTTTTGGTAATCGTTGTGCTTTTTTCTAGCCTCTTTGTTTTTACGATAGAACCTTGCAGTACGACTTAACTTAGACATACGGCAAAGATAGTTATTTTACAGAACTACTACAATATCCTTGTCTTGAACGACAGTATATAAATCCTCATCAATTCTTACTTCGTGAGTTTGTAGTTTATTGTAATAAATATAATTTCCTTCTTTTAAATAATTTAACGCTACTCCAAACGAAACAACTTCTCCTTTACGATACATCATTCCAACTGTGTCTTTAGAAGTTAGAAGCAAACCCCCTTGACTTTTATGAGACTCTTTAATTTCTTTTACTAAAACATACTTTCCTACTGCTTTCATTTTTCTCTAACGTTTGTTATTATTGCATTAGTACTTAATATCGTTGAGGCAATCGAAATAGCATTTCTTACTGCGCTCTTAGTAACCTTACAAGGATCTATAATCCCTAACTTAATCATATTCCCATACTTATCATTCTTTACATCGTATCCGGTTCCCGTATCTAAATTAGGTTCTATTAAAGAAATATCTAAACCTGCATTTATTAAAATCTGATAAAACGGTGCCTTTAATGCTTTTTCCATAATAGCCATAGAAACTCTTTGACTTTCGCCTTTACCGAGCTTTGCGAGGTCATCCGCAATTTCTTTTAATGCTATTCCACCACCTGGTAATATACCGTCTTCTAGAGCTGCTCTTGTGGCACATACGGCATCATCGACACGATCTTTCTTTTCTTTCTGTTCGATATCTGAGTTCGCCCCTACATGGATTACACCTATCTTTCCAGATATCATAGCAATTCTTTTCTTAATAAACTCTTGTTCTTTAGAAGTTTCGTGTATTTCCCATAGTGAATCCATATGATTATTTAGTTGAGACTCTAGGTACTCATCTTCTTTTCTTACAATTACGGTGTTAGTGCTATCAACTATAACCTTTCGGGCGGATCCTAGGTCTTCTAATTTTACTAATTGAAAGTTATCACCTGTATCTTCGCTAAAATAAGTAGCTCCTGTAGCAATAGCTATATCTTGCATCATCTGATCTTTCTTCCATCCAAATTCTGGTGGTTGAATTACACAAATCTTTAGTCCATTTCTAACTTTATTCAAATTAAATGTATTCATTACCTTGGCATCAACATCTCCAATGATCAAAAGAGACTTTCCGTTTTGTAATACATCTGCCAATACATGTTCTATTGATGACATATTTTCCACAGTAGAATTTAAAACAAGTATATAAGGATTTTCAAGAACACATTCTTCGGATTTTTGATCTGTTATAAAATACCTAGACATATACCCTCTTTTAATTCTCATTCCTTCACTTGTTGAAAACCAGGTATCACCACCGTCAGAATTCTCAACAGTAACCACTCCATTAATACCTACTAAATCGTAAGCTTGAGCAATTATGTTTCCTATCTCTTTATCGTTATTTGCTGATATAGATGCTACATCCACTAATTTCTTAGCGGTAATTTTTTTCTTCTTTTTATCTAGAGCTTTAATAATAAAATCTGTGGTGTCCTGCATATTTCTAATAATATCAGTCAGATTCATTTCTTTCTTAATTCTTTTTTGAGCTTCTGAAATAATAGCCTGTGTCAAAACAATAGCAGTAGTAGTTCCATCACCAGCTTCGGTTGCGGTTTTTTCAGCAGCTTCTCTAATTATCCTAACAGCTAAATCTTCTGTCGGATCCATTAACGCAATACTTTTAGCAACAGTTACTCCATCTTTAGTAATTGTTACTCCACCTATATGATTTTCGGATTCTATTAGAACTGTTCTACCTCTAGCACCTAAAGTACTCTTAACAGCATCAGCGATTTTATTTACACCGCCTATTAGTTTTTTTCTAGCCTCTTCTTCAAAGCTTATCTCTTTTACAATCATTAAATTAAATTTTATTAAAGTCAAACAAATATATACAAAAACATTTCACATGCAAAAAATATAAAATAAAGTTTGGGTTGTTTGGGGTGGTTTGGGCTAACCCAAACTATTTGTTTTATGTCAAGAATGTTACCATGTTGGTTTTACTCCCTTATATACTATTTTCTTTTTTTTTATTTATATATATTCTTTTTTTTTTCTTACGACCCCCCCCTAAAAAGTAACATATTAACATGGTAGTATGGTTAAATAACTATCAATCAATAAGTTATAGCACTTTACTTACCATGTTACTTTAACTCAAAACCGACATAGAACCAACATAGACCCCCTAAAACCAACATGTTTTCGGTCATTTATCCGTTTTAAAACGTTTAAATCGTTTATTCATTTTCTTAAAATCATAAAAACATGTCACAAAATCTTTGAAAAAAATCACACTAAAACTGTTTTTTCTTAAAAACATGTTGGTTTTCAACATTTTCATGTTACAAATTAAGGGGGTAAATAGGGGGTAAAAAGGGGG
>Ga0209482_1000185_pt1 | contig 54950 bp, 46 predicted proteins | sample CoawatmetaG10DNA_FD_187512 | JGI IMG/M metagenome (GOLD analysis project Ga0209482, IMG submission 187512) | Marine microbial communities from the West Antarctic Peninsula - Coastal water metaG104-DNA (SPAdes) (version 2) | ecosystem: Environmental > Aquatic > Marine > Coastal ...
CCACCGAATATCTACGGGGGTCGCTGTTCACCGGCTATCCGTGGAATCCGCTGGCGGAGATCTGGCTGCCGACCCCCGTCGCGGCGAGCGCCCGGTCTTTCGGCACCTACGCCCTGTCGGGGGTCGCTGTCCTCGCGGCAGGGGCGGTTTTGCTCGCCGTTACCCGACAATGGCGGACGAGCGCCGCCATGCTCGCGCTGCCGATACTCCTCGGCATGACAGCGTTGGAGCAACCGGCCCCCACCCGCATCGCCGCCAACGCCCCGCGCGTGCGCGTCGTTCAGCCCGATCTCGACCAGGAACAGCGCCCGCGCGATGATTATGCCGAGGCCAATTTGCGCCAGCTCGCGCGGCTGAGCGGCAAGCCCGGCCCCGCCCCGCGCCTGATCGTCTGGCCCGAGGGCGCGCTGCGTTTCCTGCCGGAAGATGGCTATCCCCGCCAATATTATTGGGAAGGGGCACCCTATGAGACGCGCCACCGCATCGCCGCGCTGCTGGGCCCGAAGGATGTGGTGTTGACCGGTGGCAATGCGCTGATGTTCGATATGGCAGGCACGCTTTCCAGCGCGACCAACGCAATCTTCGCGCTCGATTCGCACGCGCGCATCCTCGGGCGGTACGACAAGGGGCATCTGGTGCCGTTCGGCGAATATTTGCCCGCGCGCCCACTGCTCTCGGCGATCGGGCTGGCGCGCCTCGTGCCGGGCGACTTCGATTTTTCGGCGGGCAGAGGCGTTGGCGGGCTTGATCTGCCCGCTTTCGGCCGGGTTGGGTTCCAGATCTGCTACGAGATCATTTTTTCAGGCGCGGTGGTCGAACCCGGCCACCGCCCGGCCTTTTTGTTCCAGCCGTCCAACGACAGCTGGTTCGGCTATTGGGGCCAGGCGGAGCATCTCGCGCAAGCGCGGATGCGCGCGATCGAGGAGGGCCTGCCCGTCATCCGCGCCACGCCGACCGGCATCTCGGCGATCATCGATGCACAGGGCCGCGTGCTCGCGTCGATCCCCGCGGACAGGCCGGGCGCGATCGAACGGCCGATCCCGCCTGCGGCTCCGCCCACCCTGTTCGCGCGGTTGGGCAACCTGATAGCACTAATTGTTAGTGCCGCATTCCTCCTGTCGGCAATTGCATTGCGCCGTTTCGCACGATAGGGCGTCATATAAGGAAAGCTTTATATCAGGCATGGCAACGGCCAAAGCTCTCCTCCCCACAAGAGGATCTCACCACATGCGTTCCAGTTTTCTCTTCACTTCCGAGTCGGTTTCCGAAGGCCATCCCGACAAGGTCGCCGACCAGATCAGCGATACCGTCGTCGACCTGTTCCTGAGCAAGGACCCCTATGCGCGCATCGCGTGCGAAACGCTGACCACCACCAATCTCGTCGTCCTGGCAGGCGAAATCCGCTGCAAGGGCGTGTACGAGAATGGCGCCTGGGCTGACGGCGCGCTCGCCGAGATCGAAGCGGCAGTGCGCAACACGGTCAAGGAAATCGGCTACGAACAGTCGGGCTTCCACTGGGAAACCTTCGCCTTCCACAACAATCTGCACGGCCAGTCGGCGGAAATCGCGATGGGCGTGGACGAAGGTGCCAACAAGGACGAAGGCGCTGGCGACCAGGGCATCATGTTCGGTTACGCCACCGACGAGACGCCGGGCCTGATGCCCGCGACGCTCTATTACAGCCACAAGATCCTCGAGCGCATGGCGGCGGACCGTCATTCGGGCGCGGCACCGTTCCTGGAGCCCGACGCCAAGAGCCAGGTCACGCTGGAATATGAGAATGAAGTGCCGGTGCGCGCGACCGCGCTGGTCGTCTCGACCCAGCATAAGGCGGGTTACTGCCTGCAGGGCGACAATGCCGATCCGGCACTGTACGCGGAACTGCACGCTTATGTCTCGCGCGTGCTGACCGAGACGCTGCCCGAGGGCTTCGTTACCGACGCGACCAAGATCTACATCAACCCGACCGGCGCGTTTGAAATCGGCGGGCCCGACGGCGATGCGGGCGTCACCGGCCGCAAGATCATCGTCGACACCTACGGCGGCGCAGCCCCGCATGGCGGCGGCGCCTTCTCGGGCAAGGATCCGACCAAGGTCGATCGCTCGGCAGCATACGTCTCGCGCTACATGGCGAAGAATGTCGTCGCGGCGGGCCTGGCGCGGCGCTGCACTATCCAGCTCAGCTATGCGATCGGCATTGCCGAGCCGCTGTCGCTCTATGTCGATCTGCATGGCACCGGTGCCGAGGGCATGACCGAAGCCAAGATCGAGCAAGTGCTGCCGCAGCTCGTCCGCCTGACGCCAAAGGGCATTCGCGAGCATCTGAAGCTCAACGCCCCGATCTACAAGCGCACCGCCGCATACGGCCATTTCGGTCGTGAGCCCGATGCGGATGGCTTCACCTGGGAAAAGACCGATCTGGTCGACGCCCTGAAGGCCGCTGTCGCGTAACAGCTTGCGGTAAATCGCTGACACTTTAGGCTCCCTCGGTATCGCTTGGCGATTCCGGGGGAGTTTTTCATGCGCCTGCTACTGGCTGCGATCGCGCTGTGCTTCGCTGCGCCCGCGATCGCCCAACAGCCCCCGCAATTGAAACTCGGTGCGACCGAGCCCTATCGCCACAAACCCTCCGGCCTGTCGGTTCCGACCACGCTCGATGGCTTGCAGCGCACGTCTGCGGTTGCCTACGTCCCTGATCTCGACGAGGCGCTGAGTTTCGACAATCCCAGCAATAGCGAAACGCTGACGGTCTATGTGTTCCGCAATGTCAGCGGATCGGTGCCCTTGTGGTTCGACCGGATCGACTGGGTCGCCAGCCACCGCGACATCTATGGCGGGCTGGTGCCGCTGCACACGCCGACCGCGTTCACGCCACCCGGCCAGGGCACTGCAAGCGGCTTGATCGACAGCTACAGCGTCAGCAAGGGCCCGTATCGCAGCACGGCGATCGCCTTCATGCCACTGGGGGCCGACTGGTACGTCTCGGTGCGCTATTCGTCGAAGACCTTGGACGGCGCGACGTTGGAAACGCATATGCGCGCGGTCGTCGCGGTGCTCGGCTGGCCGCAGAAGATTGCGCAACAGCCCGCCGCCATACCGGTTGCGGATTGTACGTCCGCGCTCGCTCTGTCCGGCGAGGCCAAGCCGATCAACCGTAGCAAGGCGATGGGCAGCGCGCTGCTGTTCGGTGCCTTGCTGTCGAGTGCATCGACCGACCAGAAGCAGGAGATGGCGAAGGATGAACCTCCGCCACCGCCCGTGACCTGGTGCCGCGACCTCGCCGCCTCGATCGGCATGGGCAGCAGCGGGGTGTATCGCCCGGTTGGCACCACCGATCGCTATCTCATCGCCTATCAGGATGCCGGTCGCGGCCTGATGGTCGAGCCCGACACGCTCTCGGCGCTGCTCGACACCAAAGCGAAGGCATCGTGGTCGGTGACCGAATATGAAGTTGGTGCGGCGGGCAGCTACGTCCCGCGCGACCGCTTGCCGCCCCCCGATCAAGCCCTCAAAATCGTCGGCAAGGAACATTTCGCAAGCAAGGCCACAACCTGGGGCGAAAAGCGCGACATCCAGATCGATAGCGGGGTGATGAAATAGCCCCTCGGTCAGCTCCCCTACGGTCGGTTTGACGAAAAAACCGACGGATCAAACCGCGCGGGCGGCGCTCGGCGCGCCTGTTGCTCGGCATCCGGCATGGCCGCTACCGCTTGCGCCGAGGCTGCCTGCACGTTGAAACGCAGATCGTCCGCGAGGTAGGCTGTCACCACTGTATCGGCGGGCATCCTGCCGCTGGTGCCGTGAATGAACAGCATCGGCCAGGAAATGAACAGCGCGCCGCCAATCGCCAGCGCGCCCTGTCCATTGCCCTGCCGCGCGGTGCGGCCCGACAAGCGGATCGGTCCGTTTGGCGTCTGCACATAATCGAGCCGGATATCGAGCTGGCCGCGCTTGCCGAAATGGCCGTTGCGTTCGGCGCGCATCACTTCGCCCACCGCGATCGACCCGACCGGCACCACCACTTGCCCGCGATAGACAAGCGGTTCGGCCACTTCGAGATAGAAGCGGTCGCCGGCATGATTGTCCTTGGTGTTAAGCTCGGTGCGCGTGGTCAATTGCAGCGGCGTTCCCATCGGTAAATACGCTGTGGTGGAGGTGACCGCAGCCGGAGCCGCCCACTGCACGGTATATTGCGCCTCGGCCATCACAGGGACGCACGACGCGAGGACCATCCCGCCCAGATAGGTGAATTTCATCGATACGCCCCCGTTGCCAATATCGATGATCCTATACTTCTCTTATACTACCAATACTTAGCTTTCCCGATGAAGTTGGCTTTAACCATATCGAGTTTGCTCCGCCCCGCCTGTCACCGCCACACACTGGCTTAGCGGTAAAATAACCATCGCGCAGCGCACCCGTTACGGCCGCGTAGCGTCTATCAATAGACAAGGGTCAACAGAGGAAGCGTCTCTTGTCCGGTCAACACGCACGCCCAACCGACGCACAGGAGCATGACTTTCACCTCGTCATGGCGTTCCAGCCCATCATGGACGTCGTGGCCAATCGCACCTGCGCCTATGAGGCGCTGGTGCGCGGCCCCAATGGCGAAGGTGCCCCGGAAATGCTGGCGCGGGTGACGGCCGAAACGCGCTACGCCTTTGACCAGCAATGTCGCGTGGCCGCGATCCGCCAGGCCGTCGATGCGGGGATCATCGCCTCCGGTGCGTTGCTGTCGATCAACTTCCTGCCCGAAGCGATTGAGGATCCCGTCGCCGATAGCGAGCGCACCTTGCGCGCCGCGCGCGAAACGGGGTTCCCGCCGGAACGGCTGACCTTTGAATTCAGCGAGTGCAAGCGGCTCGACGATGCGCATCTGGAGCGCGTCGCGCGCGCCTATCGCAAGATGGGCATGACCACGATCATCGACGACTTCGGATCAGGCGATTGGGGGCTGACGCTGATGAGCCGCTTCCTTCCCGATGCCGTCAAGCTCCAGCCCGATTTGATCCGCGGTTTGTGCGGCAGCTGGGCACGGCGGCTGGTGGTCGAGGAAACCTTTCATCTGGTCTCGCGACTGGGCGTGAAGGTGATTGCCGAAGGCGTCGAGACGCGCGCTGAATATGACAAATTGCGCGGCATCGGTGTGCGCTACATGCAGGGCTATTATTTCGCGCGACCACAGATTGGGCGGCTCGTTCGCCCCGAACTCGCGCACGCCGCCTGACCGCACCCACACCCCACGGAAGAAACGGCGCTTTGCAGCCGCCTGCGCGCTCGCTAGAGCCTGCGCCGATGACCGATCCGATGACCACCCGCCGCCTCTATGGCCGCCGCCAGGGCCATAAATTGCGCCTGGGGCAAGCCGATTTGGTGGAGACGCTGCTCCCGCAGATCAGCGTGCCCGCCGATGGCCAGCTCGACGCGACCCGCCTGTTCGGCGGCGACCGCCCGCTGGAAGTCGAAATCGGCTTCGGCGCGGGCGAGCATCTCGCGGGCCAGGCGATGGCGCGGCGCGACACTGGCTTTATCGGCTGCGAACCCTTCCTCAATGGCGTGGTCGGGGCATTGGGGCATGTCCGCGACGAAGCGCTCGACAATGTCCGCCTGCACATGGGCGATGCACTCGACGTGCTCGAACGGCTGCCCGATGCGTCGCTATCGCGCGTCTATCTGTTGCACCCGGACCCGTGGCGCAAGGCGCGCCACGCCAAGCGCCGCATGATCAATCACGGCCCGCTCGACCTGATCGCGGCCAAGCTGAAGCCCGGCATGGAGTTTCGCCTCGGCACGGACGACCCGACCTATTGCCGCTGGGCGATGATGGTGATGGGCCAGCGGCGCGATTTCGTGTGGACCGCCCGCACCGCCGCCGACTTCCTGACCCGCCCCGAGGACTGGCCCGAAACCCGCTACGAACGCAAGGCACGCCGCCAGGGGCGTGAGGTATGGTACTTCCGGTACGTGCGGCGCTAGGCGGCCCGATCGTCGCGTTGCCCATAGCGCTCGGACGCGATCTCGCCTTTGCCGAGATGCGCCCAGCCCTCCTCCAGGAGCAGCACGAGGCTGAACACCGCCCCGCCTTGCGGGTTGTTTTCCGCCCACAATTTTCCGCCATGCGCTTCGACAATGGTGCGGCAGATCGGCAGACCCAGCCCCAAACCGGTGCCGTTCGCCTTGCTGGTCCTGAACGGTGCGAACAGGTTTTCGAGCATGCCCTGCGAAAGACCGCACCCGCTGTCGGACACCGTGATCAGCACGTCGCGCTGACGAATATGCGTTGCCACCACGATTTCCCGGCGGGCCAGCCCCTCGGTTGCCTCGACCGCGTTGCGGATCAGGTTGGACATCACTTGCTCGAGCTGCACCGGATCGCCGACCACGAGCAGGTCGGGTCGCACGGGATGGTAAAGCAGCGTCACATCGTGCGCCATTTTGAGTTGCTGCACGCCCGCGCACGCCGCGGCCAGCACCGGCCCCAGTGACACCCGCTCGAACACGACTTCGCCGCTGACCGCAAAGGCCCGCATCTTGCGGATGATGTCGCCCGCACGCAGCGCCTGATCGCGGGCGGAATCGAGGATCGACAGCAGCGTCGCATCGACCGCGTCGGCCTCACAGAGTTTGTAGCGTCCCGCTTCGACATAATTTGTGATGGCCGATAAGGGCTGGTTCAATTCATGTGCCAGCGTTGAGGCCATCGCGCCCATCGCGCTCAGGCGGGTAACCCGCAGGAATTTCTCGTTGGCGTCGCGCAATTGCGCCTTGGCCTCGACGTCGCGCGTAATATCAAGGACCAGGCCGAGCAGCCGCGGCCGCTCCTCATAGGGATCATACCGGCCATGCAAGCGGATCCAGCGGATCCGGCGATCGGGCATGCAAACGCGCAGCGTCATTTCGAACGGCGCTTCGTCGACGGCGGAGCGGAACAATTTTGTGCGCATCTCGCGCAATTGCGATTGCCCGACGCGGTCGACAAAGTCGGGAAGGCGATAGGCACCGGGATGCCAGGGCACCCCGAACAGCGCTGCGCTTTCGGGCGAGTGCAGCGCGCTTTCTTCGGTCAGGTCGATGTCGAACACGCCGACGCCCGCATATTGCTGGGCCAGGCGGAAGCGCTTTTCACTTTCGGCAAGCGCAACCTCCGCCTTCACCCGCTCGGAGATATCCTCGACCACGGTGACGACTTGGTCGACCTCGCCTGCGGCCCCGACAATCTTACTCGACGTCGCGCGGATCCACCGCTGATCGCCGTCCCTGGTCCGGATATTGAGATCGCGCGAGATGATCGGCGCGTCGTCGCGCGCGAGCTGCGCCAGCACGTTACGGCTGGCGCTCACATCGGCATCGTCCAGGATCGCGGTATAATGGCTACCCAACAGCTCTTCCCGGCCATATCCCGCGATCTCGAGGTAGCGTTCGTTCGCGGCGAGATACTCGCCATCGGCCGACAGCACGGCCACGCCGACGCCGGCCTGTTCGAAAATGGCGCGATAGCGCTGCTCGGCATCGCGCGCGCGCTCCTGTTCGCGGCGTTTGTCGGCGGTCGCGGCGAGCACGAACATCGTCGCGGCGGTTGCGGCGACCAGAAATTGCGCCAGGCGCATTTGGCCGCTGGCCAGTTCCCCGATCGCGGGAGGCGCATTTTGCCCCGCAGCCCATAGCGTGATGACTGCGACAATCACCATGGAGGTGGCGGCACCGCGCAAATGGAAGCGCAAGGCAACGATGATGAGCGGGAACATCACCCAGGCGAACGAAGTCGCGCCCGACCCGAAATTGACGGCAGCGGCCACGGCGGCGCAAAGCGCCATCAACGCAACGAAGCCGCACCACTCGATCCGCGTCCAGCGCTCGGCCGGGCGCGCCGCCCACGCCAGAACCAGCGGTGTGGCAAGGATCAAGCCGAGCCCGAAACGCGCGGCACGATCTTCAACCCCCGCCACGAAGCTCGTCGGCCCGCCCACCAGCATGACCGCCGCAGTCGCCGAAACGGCACCCGCGAAGGTCCCGGCCACGACCGCAGCCAAGGTGCCCCACACCGACTTGGGGTCGAGCAGATCACTCGGCCGGATCCGGCACCGCTCGATGATGAACGCCGAGGTAAACGCGCCCAGCGTGAGGCCCGCACCATGCACAACATTTTGCAGCACGGGGTGCGCGGGTTCCGCGAGCACCGTTGTCCCAATCGCGGCGATCGCCACGATCGGCCAATATCGCAAGCCGACGAGGATGAGCCCTGCGACAGCAATACCCAGCGAAAACGATAAAGGTGGAGATGTGCCCGAAACCTGGCCCCAGATTTGCCATAACAGACTGCCGCAGAGCACGCCTAAAAAAACGCACAAACCCGGCACCGCCGCTGAGAAGCTAGACCTGGAAATTGCGGATGCCATGTTTAGTCCTGACCAACGCCACACTGGACCGACAAATTTGCGACCGCACAATATTAACCTAAACACTACATCACTTATACTGCACAAGTCCACAGGATAAACACAAGACTGAACGACCCGCCCATTCCGTTCCACCGACTTATCTTGTAAGCGACACGTATCCAGTATTTTTTAATTATACTGCTGAATTTCTACGGAAAAATCAGCACATCTTCATGAAATACGCGGCAAGGGTGGCCCCGGTTACTCGCCGACGGCCATGCCCTTCAGGGCGTGCTCGGGTGTCAGCCCTTTTGCGGACGCAGCAGCTTTAAGGATGCCGAGTCGCGTCGCCTTAGCGCTTGCGCGACCGTCCTTGGGTCATTGGATCGGGCTTGGGCGGCGGTGTCCAGCCGGGCGGCGGGGTAAGGCGCTGTTGGCTGGAGCCAAGCCCCATCGCGCCTGGCTGTTGTCGCGTCAGCCCTGCGGTATCGGCCGCCTGTGCTGCCTCCGCATCGGCACCGCCGCGCAGCAAGCTGATACGATCGCGCAGCCGCCGCGCTTCCTCGAAATCAAGCGCCGCCGCCGCCGCTTCCATCCGTGCCTGAAGATCGGCCAGTTCGTTCATCGCGCCTCAACGCAGCGCAGGGCGCGTGGGATCCCTCACCCCTGCCCGCTGGCGGACCACCGCCCTTTTAACAGCCGCGCCACGCCCGCCGGAATGCCCGGTCGCACCAGCAGCCAGTCGCGCAGCGCCGGGCCTTGCACCGCTCCGAGCGTCTGTTTGTAGCCACTGTCGCCCGCGCCCCAATCCACGGTTCGAATGCCCGCCGCTTTTGCCCGCACCAGATTGCGATAGGCGAGCAGCTTGCCCGGCGAATGCCGCGCGACCGCAGGATCATAGCTGTTGGCGATGGCATAGCGCGTCGCGCCGCAATCCAGATCGAAGGAGAAGGCGCTCGGCACCCCCTTGATCGTCAGCAGCGCCGCCGACATCATCCCCGCCAACGCCGGATCGCGCGCTGCCGCCCGCCAGAACGCGCCGTGGCCGGTGCGCGTGAATTTGGCATCACGCCCATCGGTCTTCGCCCCGATCCAGCTCCGCCCCTCGACCAGCGCGAAGGCGTCGAACGCAGCGTCCCATTCCCCCGCACCGACAAAGCGCCAGTCGAGCGCACCATGGTCGGCCAGATGCTTTTCATGAAAGCGGTTTTTGCGCAGCGTCGATCCGCGCGGCCAATCCTCCTGCGTCACATCCAGCACGAAGCTATCGGCGACAAATCGATCGAGCACCGCCCAGCCCTTCGCACGGGCACGCTCGAGCACCCCCGCCAGCGATGCATCGCCGTCGCAGACCGGCCCAATCCGCAGCGCATTGACCGAGCGCCCCAGCGTGTCGAGCAACGCGTCGACCGCACGCGGAGCTACCCGCGCGTGCATTGGAAAACTGCGGAACGGCCAATAACAGCCCGGCACCATCGCCACGCGCGCCAGCGCTGGCCCAACACCGACAAACGGCAAAGCGATCACCGCTTCGTCATCGTCTTCCACCACAATCGTGCGCGCCGCGCCGCCATAGGCCTCCAGCGCCGCTGCATACCATTGATAGCGCAGGAAACACTGCGGGACGGGGGCGGCCTCCGCCACCGTATCGATCGCGCCCGACAGGCCATCGAGCACGCTCGCCCGCGTCGGCGACGGCAGGCGCGTGAACTCCGCGAGCAGCATCGGCTTGGTCATGGCGCACGGCGTTAGCATGACTGGGTTACCATTCCGTGCAGAGCGCCGCTTGCGTCGCGCGGCGACACACCCCAAAGTCGGGCGATGTTCTCGATCCCCGCCGTCAACACCATTGCGCAGACGATCCAGCTTTCGCTGTCGCCGGTCTTCATGCTGGCCGGCATCGGGGCCTTGCTCAATGTGCTGGCCGGGCGGCTCTCCCGCGTCGTCGATCGCGCCCGCGCGGTGGAGGACCTTCACCCGCGCTCGGTCGGGCCCGAACATGACCGCCACGTCTGGGAATTGCGCCTGCTCGACCGGCGCATGTCGGTGATCAACGCGGCCTTGGTGATGGCGGTGTCGAGCGCGGTGATGACGTGCCTGGTGGTCGCCTTGCTGTTCGTGGCCGTGCTGATCAAGCTCCACATCGGCACGATCGTTGCGCTGTCGTTCATTCTGGCGATGGGGTTGCTGATCTCCGCGCTGGTGTCGTTCCTGATCGAGGTGCGGATGTCGCTGATCGCGATCCACATCCGCCCGGAATTGCTCGAGCGCTAAGCGCTAGCGCGCGCCCTCCAGCCCCGGCCCGGCATCGTTGGTTGCCGCATAGGTCGGTAGGGCGCGTGCCTTGGCCGCCTGCTCATAGACATAGCCGGCTTGCAGCACCGTCGAATCCCCCATCGCCGTCGCGATGAACGACAGACCGACCGGCACGCCGCGCACCAACCCCATCGGCACCGTCAAATGCGAATAGCCCGAAATGGCGGGGAGTTCGCTCGCGCTCGGTCCGCTGAACTGGTCGCCATAAACCGTGTCCGACAGCCACGGCATGCCATAGGTCGGTTCGACCAGGATCGTCGCCTGCGCCTTGGCGAGCATCGCGTCGATCCCCTCCTTGCCCGCCAGCCGCCGCGATTTCGCGCGCGCGCCCAGATATTCGGGGTCGGTGAGGCCGCGCGTCTTCTCCGCCGCTTCGAAGGTCTCCTGCGCGAAGAACGGCATTTCGGTCGCGGCGTTGGCGGTATTGAAGGCGATCACATCGGCGAGCGTGCGCGTCTTCACCGCAGCGGGCGTGGTCGCGAGATAGGCGTTGAGATCGGCCTTCAACTCGGTGTGCAGGACCAAGGATTCCGCTTCGCCGATTCCGTTTAGCGTGGGGGCATCGACGTCGACCAGCACCGCGCCCTGCGCCTTCAGCACCGCAAGCGCCGCCGCATAGTTGCTCTTGAGAAGATCGGGCATCTCGGGATGGAGCACCGCCACGCGCACGCCCTTCAGCGACGCGCGCGCGAGGTCGCCCGCATAACTGTGCGCGATCGCATAGGCGATATTCAGGCTCGCCGCGTCAGCGGGATCGTAGCCGACCATTGCGTCGAGCAGGAGCGCCACGTCGCGCACGCTGCGCGCCATCGGCCCCGGCGTATCCTGGCTGTGGCTGATCGGCACGACATGCGTGCGGCTGACCAGACCCAGGGTTGGCTTGAGCCCGACCAGGCCATTCATCGAGGACGGGCACACCACCGATCCATCGGTCTCGGTGCCAACCGCCGCAGCTGCAAAGCTCGCCGCCACCGCCGCGCCCGATCCGCTCGAAGACCCGCACGCCGTCCGGTCGAGCGCATAGGGGTTGCGCACGAGCCCGCCCACCGCGCTCCAGCCGCTGATGGAATGGGTCGAGCGGATATTGGCCCATTCGCTGAGATTGGTCTTGCCCAGGATGACCGCGCCCTGCGCCCGCAGCCGCGCCACCAAAGGCGCATCGCGGCCGGTGACATTGTCCTTCAGCGCCAGGCTGCCCGCCGTCGTTGCGATCGGATCCTTGGTCTCGATATTGTCCTTGATCAGCACGGGCACGCCATCGAGCGGGCCGAGCGGCTTGCCCGCCTGACGCCGCGCATCGCTCGCGCGCGCTTGCGCCAGTGCATCGGGATTGGTCGCGATCACCGCGCGAAGGCTCGGCCCCGTGCGATCCATCGCCGCAATCCGCGCCAGATACGCCTGCGTGATCGCCGCACTGCTCGTGCCGTGCGCCATCATCGCCTGCAACTGTTCGATCGACGCCTCTTCAATCGCCGGCATCGCTGGCCCCGCGACTTGGGCGGTCGCCGGTACAGCCGCCACCGCACACAGCATCAACGAAGCGATAGAGATCCGCATCAGTTCCTCCAGGGTCGCGATCACACCGAACGCGCCTGGATCATGCCGCCGCTCAGGCGATGCGGCAAGCGCTCACTCTTTATCGGCCTCGGCGGGATGGTGCGGCAGGCGGCGCTGGCCACCGCGACCGAACACGGCGTCCCAGGCTTGCTGATACGCGAGGTTGCGCTGCCTGCGCTTACCCCGCCGGACGGCGGCGCGACGCTGCTTGAGCAGCTGCAGCACTTCCCAAACCGCAAACGCAATTACACAGGCGATTATACCAACAACGATAGCCATATTCACGCCTTTACCGACTCACACGCAACACGTCGCAGCGCAGCATTTAGCGAAAATTATGGTTTCGGTCTCGTAAAGATTGACCGTGGTATAGACCATTACGGGACATACGCCCCTCGGCATTACCCGAAATGAAAAGAGGCTGCCGGGGGCCTCACGGCACCCCGGCAACCTCCTGACATGGTCAGCGGCCGGAAGCTCCAGCTTGGGAGACCATGCGGACCGCATCAGCTTCGACGGGGGATGGCGTTGTCTGGGGGAAAATACCCCCCGCCCCTGCCGTCAACGGGTTTCCCCGAAAAGCTTAGCGGTGCGTCCCCCGAACGAACTGAACCGACCCCATTGCTGAACCATGAGACATCGGATCACCTCCTTTCGCTAGTTAAAACAGCGTGACCAGGACTGGTCACGACTCGTGTTTGAATCATATAAATTTGCGAAACAAGTCTTGTAATGTTCCGCGATTTCGACGATTCTCTTTCGCCTGCCTGAAGCGCGCCAAATGCGCGTTCAACGGCGATCGAAACCGCTGCTCAGCGGCGGCAATCCTCGACTACACGGCCAATTTCAGCCCAGGCGGGCACCACCAACGTCGTCGCAGCGGCTTGCTCGACGAGGAAACGACCGCGGCTGAACGCCATCGCATCGAGCAGCGGGTCGCGAGGTTCCAGCGCGACCGTCGCCTGCGCGGCATCGGCAGCGCGCGCGGTCAGCGTCCGCGCAAGGCTCGTGGTCCGCACCAGAAGTGGTGCGGCGCTTGCGCCCGGGCGCGACAGCGACACGATATTGGCCCCGCGATCACAGCGCAGCGTCAGCAACGCACTCCCCCCGGATCGCCCAAAGGCCGCCACCGATCCGGTGGCATCGGTGCGATAGCTCCAATCGCCGGGGGTCACCGCCCAATCGCGCCAGTCGAGCGATTGCGGCACGACCGGGGACGGCGGCAAAGGCACCGGACGCGGCACCGCCACCGGCTGTGGCGGCGACGACGCGGGCGGGCTGACGCAGCCACTCACCACCAGCGCGATAGCAAGAACAGCGGAGCGAACGAAAAATTTGCGCATGCCGCGCTGTATGCGCGAAGCAACCGCTGCGCTCAACCGCCGGTCTTGCACCCCGTCGTGATTTCGCCTCTGGTGCCCGGCGGGGAGAGACGCATGGCACTTGAAGCGAAGCGACTGCAGGCCATCATCGGCGGATCGGCCGGCAATCTGGTCGAATGGTATGACTGGTATGCGTATTCCGCGCTGTCGCTGTATTTCTCCGCCTCTTTCTTCCCCAAGGGCGATCCCACCGCGCAATTGCTGAACACCTCGGCGGTGTTCGCGGTCGGCTTTTTCATGCGACCGATCGGTGCCTATGTGATGGGCCGCTATGCCGATCGGCATGGGCGCAAGGCCGGGCTGGCGGTGTCGGTCGCGCTGATGTGTGTGGGCTCGCTGATGATTGCCTTTACGCCGACTTATGGCACGATCGGCCTGGCCGCGCCGATCCTGCTGCTGGTCGCGCGCTTGCTGCAGGGCCTGTCGGTCGGCGGCGAATATGGCGCGAGCGCGACCTATCTTTCCGAAATGGCGACGCGGCGGCACCGCGGTTTCTGGTCGAGCTTCCAATATGTCACGCTGATCGGCGGGATGCTGAGCGCGCTGGCGGTGACGCTGCTGCTGCAGGCCGTCTTTACGAAAGCGCAGATGGACAGTTTCGGCTGGCGCATCGCCTTTGTGCTGGGCGCGGCGCTGGCGCTGGGCGTTTATCTATTGCGGCGTGGGCTGGCGGAAACCGCGTCCTTCCAGGCACTGTCGGCGGATCGCCCGGTCTCGGGCATGGCGGCCTTGTGGCGCGCGCATCCGCGCGAGTTCCTGCTGGTCGGCGCGATCACCGCTGGCGGCAGCTTGGCTTTCTATGCCTACACCACGTACATGCAGAAGTTCCTCGCCAACACCGTCGGCTTTTCGGTGCAGACCGCAACCGCGATCATGACCGCCGCCTTGGTGGTGTTCATGCTGGTGCAGCCGCTGTTCGGTGCGCTGGCCGATCGCGTCGGGCGCAAGCCGATGTTGCTGCTGTTCGGCGTGGGCGGGGCAATCGTATCGGTGCCGGTGTTCAGCGCGCTGGAAAGCGTGCGCACGCCGGGTGCGGCGTTTGCGATCGTGCTGGTGCCGCTGTTGCTGCTCGCTGCCTATACCTCGATCAGCGCGCTGGTGAAGGCCGAGTTGTTCCCCGCGCACATCCGCGCGCTCGGCGTCGCCTTTCCCTATGCGATCGGTAATGCAGCGTTTGGGGGCACCGCCGAATATGTCGCGCTAAGCCTGAAGGGCTGGCATATCGAGAGTGCCTTCTACTGGTATGTCAGCGGGATGCTGGCGCTGACCAGCGTGTGCTTCTGGCTGTTGCCCGAAACGCGGCGGACCAGCCTGATCGTGGAGGATTGAGGGAACTCTCGGGGCCTTTGCGCCGTTTCGGTTGCGCATCAAAGGAACCACCATGTCCCAGACCGAGCCCACGCAATTGCTGCTGCAATCGAACAAGACCGACACGATGCAGGTGCGGAGCCGCGATGGCGACAAGATCGGCAGCGTCCATGCGATGATGGTCAACAAGCGCACCGGGCACACGCTGTACGTCGTGCTGACGATCGGCGGCTTCCTCGGCATGGGGCGCGCTTATTATCCGCTGCCCTTTTCGCTGCTGCAGTTCGACCCGGTCAACGACACCTATATCGTGACGATCGACCGCCGCGTGCTGGAAGGCGGCCCGAGCTGGGCGGCTAACCCGCCCGAATTCGACCAGGCCTATGCCGATCGGGTGTCGAAATATTATGATGTGGCGGGCGAGGATCTGTCGCTGGGTTAAGCGGCGCGCGGGACGATGCGGTCGAGCGCCTCGGCTTGGTGGGTTCGCACCTCTTCAAGGTCGTAACTGTTTTGAAGACGGAGGAAAAAGCCCTCACTCATTCCGAAATATCGGGTCAGGCGGGCATCAATTTCCGCGTCTACATCAAGTTTCGAAGCGACCAACGCGGCAAGGCGCGTAACATCGATACCCGAGCCCAATGCCACTTCCTCGAGTGGGATTTCGTCACCAATCAGGAAATCCTCGCGCAGGATATCTCCCGGGTGGACATTGTCCAACCGATCCTCATCCGCGATGGTAGTCTTCGATCCGGACATTGTCCGCGCCTCCGTCGGACCAGCCAAAAGTAATCCGCCACTGGTCGTTGATCCGGATGCTATACCGCAATGGCATGAAGCCTTTCAACTGCTCCAGCCGATTACCACGCGGAACGCGTAACTCGCCCAGGCGCTCAGCGCTGTCGAGTTGACGCAGCTTTCGGCGCGCAATAGGTTGGATGTGAGACGGTAGGTCTCGAGTGCGCGTGCCGCGCCAGATCAATTCTGCTTGAGCATTAGCGAAGCTGCGAATCATTTGAGGACCCCGTCGCGGTGGAATAATCTAAATTAATACCAACGACAGTATCGAATAAGCCGGTCCGCGTTTACGGCGGGCTCTTGTAGAAACCCAATCTACAAAAGCCGATCACCGCGCCCGTCGCGAACTCCCAGCCATCCCGGCGCGCATCTTCTGGCTCTTGCCGTAGCGCGTCTTGCGCGTGCCCGGTTTGCCCTCGTTGGAGCGCCCCATCACCGGCGCTTTCTGCTGGTCGACCGGCAGGCCCAGTTCTTCCTGCTCCAGCTGCCGGATCTCGTCGCGCAGGTGCCCGGCGGTTTCGAATTCCAGATCCGCGGCTGCGGCGCGCATCTTCTTTTCGAGGTCCTCAATGTACGCGCGCAGATTGTGGCCGACCATGTGCGGGCGGTCCTCATCGATCTCCACCGTCACCTGATCGCGCTGTGACACATCCTGGATGATGTCGCCGATGTTGCGCTTGATCGTCGTCGGGGTGATGCCGTGCGCCTCGTTATAGGCGCGCTGCTTTTCGCGGCGGCGGTTGGTTTCGTTCATCGCGCGCTCCATCGAACCCGTGATGCGGTCGGCATAGAGGATCACGCGCCCGTCGACGTTGCGCGCGGCGCGGCCGATCGTCTGGATCAGCGAGGTTTCCGAGCGGAGGAACCCTTCCTTGTCGGCATCGAGGATCGCGACCAGCCCGCATTCGGGAATGTCCAATCCCTCGCGCAGCAAGTTGATGCCGATCAGCACATCATACACGCCGAGCCGCAAATCGCGGATCAGTTCGATACGCTCCAGCGTTTCGACATCGCTGTGCATATAGCGGACGCGGACGCCCGCCTCGTGCATGAACTCGGTCAGATCCTCGGCCATGCGCTTGGTCAGCGTCGTCACCAGCGTGCGATAGCCCGCCTCGGCGGTCTTCTTCGCTTCGACGATCAGATCCTGCACTTGCTCCTCGACCGGCTTGATCTCGATCGGCGGGTCGATCAGCCCGGTCGGACGGATCACCTGTTCGGCGAACACGCCGCCAGTTCGCTCCATCTCCCAGGCACCCGGCGTCGCCGAGACATAGGTCGTCTGCGGGCGCATCGCGTCCCATTCGTTGAAGCGCAGCGGGCGGTTGTCGATCGCGCTGGGCAAGCGGAAGCCATATTCGGCGAGCGTCAGCTTGCGGCGGTGATCGCCGCGCGACATGCCGTTGATCTGGCCGATTGTCTGGTGGCTCTCATCGACGAACAGCAATGCATTTTCAGGCAGATATTCGAACAAGGTGGGCGGCGGCTCGCCCGGCATGCGGCCGGTTAGGAAGCGCGAGTAATTCTCGATGCCGGCACAACTGCCGGTCGCGGCGATCATCTCCAGGTCGAAATTGGTGCGCTGCTCGAGCCGCTGCGCCTCTAACAATTTGCCCTCCGGCACCAATTCCTTGAGCCGCTCCTGCAACTCGAACTTGATCGCCTCCATTGCTTGCTTGAGCGTCGGCCCCGGCGTCACATAATGCGAATTGGCGTAGATGCGGATCGTGTCGAGGCTCGCCACCTTCTTGCCGGTCAGCGGATCGAACTCGACGATATCCTCGATCTCATCACCGAAGAACGACACGCGCCAGGCGGTGTCGTCATAATGCGACGGGAACACCTCCAGCGCATCGCCGCGCACGCGGAAATTGCCGCGCTGGAAGGCGGCATCGTTGCGCTTATACTGCAGCGCGACGAGCTTGCGCACGATCTCGCGCTGGTCGACGGTCTGGCCCTTTTTGAGGTCGAAGATCATCGCCGAATAGGTTTCGACCGAACCGATGCCGTACAGGCACGACACCGAGGCGACGATGATGACGTCGTCGCGTTCGAGCAGCGAGCGCGTCGCGGCGTGGCGCATCCGGTCGATCGCCTCGTTGGTCGAGCTTTCCTTCTCGATGTACGTGTCCGAGCGCGCGACATAGGCTTCGGGCTGATAATAATCGTAATAACTGACGAAATATTCGACCGCATTTTCCGGGAAGAACGACTTCATCTCGCCATAAAGCTGCGCCGCGAGGATCTTGTTGGGGGCGAGGATCAAAGCGGGGCGCTGCACCGCCTCGATCACCTTGGCCATAGTGAAGGTCTTGCCCGAGCCGGTGACGCCGAGCAGCACCTGGTCGCGCTCGCCAGCTTGCGTTTGCGCGACGAGTTCGGCGATCGCGGTGGGCTGGTCGCCCGCTGCCTGATATTCGGAAACGAGCTTGAACGGCTTGCCCCCTTCCGCCTTGGGCGGGCGCGCCGGGCGATGCGGCACGAAGCTGACGCCGGTTTCAGGTTCGTCGAGCGTGGTGCGAATCTGGATTGCCATAGCCCGTCAATATGGGAAGGATTGCGCCACACACAATCACACACCGGTGCCCGCAGCGCACATCCCCGGGGGACTCTTTCCGCATGACTTTCCGTATCATGGCGCTGCTCGCGCTGCCGCTCGCCGCGAGCGCCTGTTCCCCCGACGCGCCGGTCAAGCGCCAGCCGGGGAGCTGGTCGCAGAAGATCGAGATCGTGAAGTTCGAAGGCAAGGGCGCGACGCCCGAAACCAAGACGCAGATGCAAAAGATGTTCGATGCGATGAGCACCATGTCGGTGTGCCTGACGCCGGGCGCGGCCGCGAAGGAAGACATGGGCAAGGCGATGGAACAAATGTCCGCGCGCGGCCAGAATTGCACCTTCGCCAAAAAGGACATGACCGGGGCCAGCATCGCGATCGACGCGACCTGCAAGCAGCCCAATGGCGGCACCGTAAAGATGACGATGACCGGCACCAACTCGGCGACGGCACAGGACATGACAATGAAGACCGAAGGCTTCGCCGCCAATGGGACGCAGGAAGGCACGATGGAAATGCACGTCAAATCGACGCGCAACGGCGAATGCAAGCCGACCGACGTCACCCCACCCGAGGCCCCCGCAACGGGCCCTGCCCCGGTGGCACCGGCCAAGCCGTAAACGCGAAGGGACGCACCGGACCCGCGCGCTATGGGATCCGGTGCGTCCCCTTGCCGCTCAAAGCGGGTCGGTCGGGTATGTGATTGGCTTGTCGCCGAATTTCGCCTTGACCATGCGGTTGCACCGGTCGGTCTCGTCCTCGGACTCGTCCCAACCTTCCGCATATTGGAAACGCGCGTCGAATGTATTGCCCGACACCGTCACAATCAGGGCGTTCCATTTCTGGTCGGACGGCACCGTGTACCAGAGGTTCAGAATTTCATCCGATAGCTCGGCGCAAAGAGTGTCGTCGTCCAACATTCAGTACGCGACGCTTTCCGCCAGATCCTTGAAGACGAACGGAGCAACCCACCCGTCATCAGCCTCGACATATAAAAATGCATCCCCCGATCCGGGTCCGGCAATTTTCGATACACGCGCAGCTATTTCTGAAAGAATGGGGCCAGCGCTTCCCGTCGCGGAATTCCTACCACGCAACATGTAGCGGCTTCGGCATCCACGATCCCGCGATCACGGAGAATTGCCAGGGAATCCGATCCAGGAGAATGTCATACGATAGCTTCTGCACCCTCAGGTTCCATTTGCCACCGTCCGGCGACAACGATCCGCCACGTTGCAGAAAGCTCTCCCGTAACACTGGCACGGAAGAGTGGCCGATGGATTGCCATTGCCCAAGCACAACTTCCAAAAGCTGATCACACACATCAAGATCCGCCTGGGCCGGCGTCAGTGAGGGCCAGACCGGTGCATCTGGTGATAATCCGCATAGCAGCTTGTTGAGCGGCAACGCCTCCGCCGGTGCATCGAGACGTGTGTCCACTAGATATTGCAGCAGATGGACAGCGCGGGACGCGCCTTCGATCCCGACAAGATGAGCCGAGCCATCGCCACCATCGGTCAACAAGTCGAGACGATTGAACAGCGTATGAAGAAACGGGCCAAGCAGCACGAGTCCCGGATTTTGAACCGCAATCGGATAATCATTTCCCAGCAAGGCTGTCTCCTGACTTATCGGTACTCGGTACCCGGATCGATCGGGCTTTAGAAGTTCTACGTTTCGTCGCGACTTCCTGTGCCGCGTCGTCCCCAAAATCGACACAGAACTTTACAGTAATTTTGAGAACAAAAAGAAACGTATAGTTACGCCACCCGCCGATATGCCACGCGCCACATCGTCCAGCCGATCAGCGCTGCCACCAGCGCCAGAATCAGGCTCGTGGCCACCGCGCTGATCCAGCGGAACAGCAGGGTCTGCGTGTCGGTGACCGGCATCGCGAACAGGCCGAAGCCATAGGTCTGCCCGCCGAGGAACAGCGCGAACCCGGCCAGCGCGCCGACCAGAATCGCCATCCACGGTCCGCGTTGGCCAAAGGCGTGGCATAGCAGCCAGACCGGGCCGCCGATCGCCACCGCCGCCATCGCCGTAATCACCGCACCGACCACAAATCCTGCCAGCAGCTCAAGCGGTGCGGCACCGCTGCCGATCACCACCAGCACGGTTGCGAAGACACCACCGACCAGCCCACCGGCGGCCAGTGCCAGCCCGGCCCGGTCCAGCGTCGCTTCGTAGCGGTACACACTCCCCTTCGACGCCACGTCCCGATTCTCCCCGGGGCGGGGTCTTAGCATCGTGTGCCAGACCTCCCAAGCCGCCATTCCAACAGAGGCCGGGCACGCGCAACCGCGCCTTTTTGCCCTTATGGCAGCGCCAAGGCCGCCTTGGGGAGCAGGCGCTTCATCGCCCCGCGTTCGATCGGCGCGACGGGCCCCGGCGCGCGATAGGGCGCGACCTCGGTCGGCCGCCCCAGCGCAACCGTGCCGAAGCCGTGTACGCCCGCAACCTCTGCCACCGCCGCAAGCAGACGGGGCGGCGTGTCATAGCCTTCAAAGGACAGACGGAAGGTGCCCCAATGGATTCCGATCCCGCTTGATGCGCCAAGGCGGCGATACGCGTCGACCGCATCGATCGGCCCGATATGGCTGCCCGCGACCATTTGCCCCGGCGCGAAGCGGAACGCGCCGATCGGCAGCAGCGCAAGCCGCACCGGGCCATACGCCGCCGCCTGATTGGCCCAATTCAGGTCCCCCGGGCCGGTGTCGCCTGCAAAGAACAGGTTTCCGCCGGGCAAGCGCACCACGAAGCTCGACCACAAAGCGCGGTTACGATCGGCGAACCAGCGGCTGCCCCAATGGTGGTTGCGCGTAACGACCACCTCGACGCCCGGCTTCACCGCGATCTTTCCGCCCCAGTCGAGCGCCTTGGAGGGCACGCCCACCTGGCCGATCACACTGTCATTGCCGAGGCTGGTGACGATAAGCGGACGGTCACGCTCCCACAGCCGCTTGAGCGTGGTCAGGTCCATATGGTCGTAATGGTCATGGCTGACGAGCACGACGTCGATCTTGGGGAGTGTGTCGAACGCGATCCCCGGCGCGGCGACGCGCGCGGGGCCGACGCCGAGCGGCCCGGCGGTGCGGCTCCACACCGGATCGGTCAGGATGTTGAGCCCCTGCGTCTGCACCAAGACGGTGGCATGGCCGACCCAGGTCGCCACCATCCGTTCGCCCTCGACCCGCGCGGGCGGCGCTATCGGGTGGACGGCGACATGATCGGGCCATTGCGGTCGCCCGTCGCTATTGGTGAGATAGCGCCACAGGAAATTCCCGCGCCCACCATTGGGCGGGGCGATGTCGTCCTCGGCCCCATCGGGATTGAAGAAGCGCTCGCCCGTATAGTGCGCCGTGGGCAGGCCCGCATAATAGCGCGCATCCAGAAAGCGCGGGACGATCGTGATCGCAAGGCACAGGCTGATGACGAGCCACAGGATCGTGATGCCCAGGCCTTTCACAAATCGTCGGAAGCTCAATAGCCTGCCTCTCTCTGGTGGCGAAAAGCGAGGACATAGACGGCATCCTCGGTCGCATCATAGCGATACAGCGCGACATAACCCGCCGTACCGAAGGAAATCACCAACTCGCGCAGATCGCGATCGATCCCGAACGGGCGACCGATCGCGGGATTGGCTTCCAGCAAACGGAACTGCCGCGCGATCGCACGTCCCGCGCGCTGCGCCGCCTCGGGGCTCTTCTCTGCTAGAAAGTCGCGGCACCGCTCAAGTCCGACAACCGCGCCTTCGGTTACGATCAGTCGTGGCACTCGGGTCGACCTGGCGGTGCCTCGCCCCCCCAGCCTTCAAGCCATGCAACCGTTTCATCAGCGGTCAGGTGGCGGCCGGTGTCGCAATAGGCAGTCCAAGCATCGAGCGCCTCGCGACGGAAGCCCTCGCGCGCTTCCTCGCGATCGACATATTGGCGGATCGCCTCGCGCATGATCCAGTGCGGCGAGCGATCGCGTTGCTGCGCCAGCGCCTGGATACGCCCCTTCATTTCGTCATCGATCTTGAGCGACGTCGCCATGGCACCACCAAACCCAAAGGTACTACCTGGCGATATACCCTCGAACGACGCCGCAAACAATCAGGCCCCGACCAGCAACCCTTCGCGCGCGATCTTTTCCTTCCACACCAGGGGCGCGAGCTGGTGGACGTTGGCGCCGGTCGAATCGACCGCCACCGTCACCGGAAAATCGACGACCTCGAATTCGTAAATCGCTTCCATGCCGAGATCGGCAAAGCCGACGACCTTCGAGCCTTTGATCGCGCGTGCGACGAGATAGGCCGCCCCACCGACCGCCATCAGATAGGCGCTCTTCCCCTCGGCGATCGCCTTGGTCGCATCGGGGCCGCGCTCGGCCTTGCCGACCATCGCCAGCAGGCCCTGGTCCAGCATCATGCGCGTGAACTTGTCCATCCGCGTCGCGGTGGTGGGGCCAGCCGGGCCGACCACTTCCTCGCCGACTGGATCGACCGGGCCGACATAATAGATCACGCGGCCCTTGAATTCGACCGGCAGCGGCTCGCCCGCATCGAGCATGTCCTTGATGCGCTTGTGCGCGGCATCGCGGCCGGTGAGCATCTTGCCGTTGAGCAGCAGCCGGTCGCCCTGCTTCCAGCCCTGCACTTGCTCCGGCGTCAGCGTGTCGAGATCGACGCGGATCGCGGCGCTGTCGGGCTTCCAGTCGACCTTGGGCCATTCGTCGAGCTTGGGCGCTTCGAGGAAGGCCGGGCCCGATCCGTCGAGCACGAAATGCGCGTGGCGCGTCGCGGCGCAATTGGGGATCATCGCGACCGGCTTGCCCGCGGCATGGCACGGCGCGTCGAGAATCTTGACGTCGAGGATGGTCGACAAGCCGCCCAGCCCCTGCGCGCCGATGCCGAGCGCGTTGACCTTGTCGAAAATCTCGATGCGCAAGCGTTCGATATCGGTCTTGGCCCCACGCGCCTTGAGCGGCCCCATATCGATCGGCTCCATCAGCGCTTGCTTGGCGAGCAATACGCAATGTTCGGCAGTGCCGCCGATGCCGATGCCGAGCATGCCCGGCGGGCACCAGCCAGCCCCCATTTGCGGCAGCATCTCGATCACCCAATCGACGATCGAATCGGACGGGTTCATCATCTTGAACTTGGACTTGTTCTCGCTGCCGCCCCCCTTGGCCGCGACATCGACCGAGACGCGGCTACCCGGCACCATGTCGACATGCAGCACGCACGGCGTATTGTCCTTGGTGTTGCGGCGCGTGAAAGCGGGATCGGTCAACACCGAGGCGCGCAATTTGTTGTCGGGGTTGAGGTACGCCAGCCGCACGCCCTGGTCGACGACCTCCTGCAGCGATCGGCTGGTGTCGTCGAGGCGGCAGTCCATGCCCCATTTGATGAACACGTTGACGATGCCGGTATCCTGGCAGATCGGGCGGTGCCCCTCGGCGCACATCCGGCTGTTGGTCAGGATCTGCGCGATCGCATCCTTGGCGGCGGGGCCCTGCTCGGCCTCATAGGCTTCGCCCAGCGCGCGGATATAATCCATCGGGTGATAGAAAGAGATGAACTGCAGCGCGTCGGCCACGCTCTCGATCAGATCGGCTTCACGGATGATGGTGGTCATGTTGGGCTCCTGTCTTGCGCCGCGCCTTAAGCCGATGTTGCGCGCGCGCCAAGCGCAGGGTGCCCCCGATGACCCTGCCGCGGACCCTACTCATTTTGGATGAAAGGGGCTGGGTGCAAGGGTTTCGGAAAGGAAGCGCCCGCTAACCACAGGAACATGAACCTCGGGACTATCCTTACCCTGATTGCGTGCGCGTGCTTCATGGCGATCGGGCTCGCTGCAGCTGCTTATGCCTTTGTCCAACGTCAGCGTCGCGGCCTTCTCGCAGTTGTTCCGGATTCGGGAAATCATCGGGCGCACCTGCTGGTCGAGGAATTCGAAGCGCACACCAACGGGTGGTTCTGGCAAACCGACGCCGAGGGACAGGTGACCTATCTGTCCGACAAAGTGGCACGCGACCTTGACCGGCCGGACGCACCTGCGATCGGGCAAGTGCTGAACAAGCTGTTCCGCATGGATAGCGCGTCGCCCGAGACCGAACGGACGCTGGCCTTCCATCTCGCGTCCCGCACGGCCTTTTCCAATTACTCGGTCCGCCCGGCGAGCGAGGCCACAATCGACCGCTGGTGGTCGATTTCCGGGCGACCGGTCAGCGACGATAAGGGTCGTTTCCTCGGTTTTGTCGGCAGCGGCAGTGATTTGACCGAACGGCGCCGCATCGACGCGGAAATCACCCGACTTGCCTTGTTCGACGGCTTGACCGGCCTGGCCAACCGCCAGCGTTTGCGGCTCTCGCTGGAACAGACGCTCAATCAACCGGGCTCCGTGCCGCGCCAGACCGCGCTGTTCCTGCTCGATCTCGACCGGTTCAAAAGCGTCAACGATACGCTGGGCCACCAGACCGGGGACGCGTTGCTCAAGAAAGTCGCCTTGCGGCTGCAACACACGATTGGCGAAACCGGCCTGGTCGGGCGGCTGGGCGGCGATGAATTCAAGGTCATCATCCCCTTCGCGCCCGAACGCGAGGCGCTGGCGGACCTCGCGCGGCGCGTGATCAGCGATCTCTCGCAACCCTATAGCATCAACGGGTCGGCGATCAGCATCGGCTGCTCAATCGGCGTGGCGATCGCCCCAAGTGACGGCAGCGATGCCGAGACACTCGTGCGCAACGCCGATCTCGCGCTCTATGCCGCCAAGGGCGAGGGGCGCGGCGTCCACCGCTTCTTCCGCAGCGAGCTGCTGGTCGGCGCGCAAAGCCGCAAACAGCTTGAGGACGATCTGCGCGAAGCGCTCGCCGCCGACCAGTTCTTCGTCGCCTATCAACCCGTCGTCAGCACCAGGACGCAGCGCATTGTCGGCTTCGAGGCGCTGTTGCGCTGGCAGCATCCCACGCGCGGGCTGGTGAGCCCAAGCGACTTCATCCCGGTCGCCGAAGAATGCGGGTTGATCGAAACGATCGGCGAATGGGTGCTGCGCACCGCCTGTATGGAAGCAGCGGAATGGCCGGACAGCATCCGCGTCGCGGTCAACGTTTCGCCGATCCAGTTCGCCAATCCGGCTTTATCCACCATCGTCACCTCGGCGCTCGCGAAATCGGGGATCAAGCCCGACCGGCTCGAACTCGAAATCACCGAAGGCGTGTTCGTCGATGAAAGCGCCGCGACCGAGCAGATGTTCAAGGCGTTGAAGGGATGCGGCGTGCGGCTGGCGCTCGACGATTTCGGCACCGGCTATTCGTCGCTCGGCTATTTGCGCAAGGCCCCGTTCGACAAGATCAAGATCGACCAGAGCTTCGTGCGCGGGGCGGCAATCGCGGGCAATCGCAACGCCGCGATCATCAAGGCGATCGTCACGCTGGCCGACACGCTAGGCATGGAGACCACTGCCGAGGGCGTGGAAACGCAGGACGAGATCGCGCTGATCGTCGACCTCGGCTGCAGCCACATCCAAGGCTATGTCTATGGCAAGCCCGCCTGCGCCGCCGATGTGCGGGCGCATCTGGCGCTGGCGGGCGACACCGCCACCGCCAGCGGCTTCCGCAACAGCCGTTCGCCCCGAACCTCGCTGCTGCGCAAGGCGCGCATTCGATCGGGCGACGTGGTCGGCGACGTGCGCATCCGCAACATTTCCGCCAGCGGCGCGATGATCGAAGGAATCGATGTCGAAGAGGGCAGCGGCGAAATCGACGTCCAGATCGAGTTGCTGGAAGGCCAGATGCTCCCGGCGCGCTTGCGCTGGGCGGCGAACGGCAAGGCCGGCCTCGAATTTTCCGAAACCTTCAACCTTAACCGACTCGCCGACGCGACACCCGCCCTTCCGGCGCGCAAGGCGGGCTGATCGCCTGCCCTGGCGCGGCCGGAACGGCGCGGTTCGGTTCAGCCGACGCTGTTTCCCGTAGCAGCCGGAGCCGCTGCGGGCGGCGGGGGTGGCGGGGCATCGTCACCGCCCGGCGCGCGACCCTCGGGGCCACGCGGCCCGTGGCGGAAGCCCTCGGGCCCGCCCGGTCCGCCACGCGGCGGCCCCAGCGGCCGCAGCGCCGTCACCTTGCCATCGGCACCGACGAGGAAGGACGCGCGGATCATGCCGTGGCGATAATGGCCCTGCACCGTCACCGTCTGGCCTGGGGCGAGCAAGCCAGTGCCATCGCCCTCGCGCCCGATCTCGACCAAGGCACGCCCGCTCCCATCGGCGAGCACCGCCATCGGGCCGAAGACTTCGGCAACGGTGCCGCGTACGCTGATCACACCGCCATCGTCGCTCAGCGTCTTGATCGCCACCGGCTTGACCGGCGCGAGTTCGACCGTCGGGCCATTCATGCACGCAACCGTCGCGCCGCCGCCGAGGCCGACGGCAAGAAAAGCGGCGGCGATCACCGCCGTGCGCAGCGGCAGTTTGCGGCGTGGGGCGCGCTCCAGCGCGCTGAAATCAGGTTGCGGGGCGGGGCCTTCGATTTGGTCGGTCATTGTGCTTGCTCCTGCTTGGGTTGGTGTTGCGCTTTCTAGCGCTGCGTCCCACCACCGCGCTGAACCCGCCGGTTCAGACTGGGTTTAGCGACCGGGCCTAGCCGCAGGGCAGAAGGATATGGGCATGCGCATCTTGCTGGTCGAAGACGACGCCGCACTGGCCGAGGGCATCGCCAAGGCACTGCGCGCCGAGCATTTCGCGGTCGACATCGCCGCCAATGGCGAGGATGGCGCGCATCTTGGCGACACCGGCAGCTATGACGTGGCGGTGCTCGATCTCGGCTTGCCGATCAAATCGGGCATCACCGTGCTGGAGGAATGGCGTGCCGCCGGACGCGCGCTGCCCGTGCTGATCCTCACCGCGCGCGATGGCTGGTCGGAAAAGGTGGCCGGCTTTCGCGCCGGGGCCGATGATTATCTGACCAAGCCGTTCCGCGTCGAGGAACTCGTCATGCGGCTGCGCGCGCTGGTACGCCGCGCGACCGGTCACGCCGCCGCGCGGATCGTGTGCGGACCCGTCACTTTCGATGCGCAGACCGGGCAAGTCGAGCTGGACGGCCTGCCCTTGCGATTGACCGCGCTCGAATGGCGCGTGCTGTCGACATTGATGCTGCGCAAGGGCGTGGTGGTCGACCGGCTCGACTTGCTCGACCATGTCTATGAAGGGGATGCCGATCCCGATTCCAACTCGCTCGAAGTGATCGTCGGCCGTCTGCGCAAGAAGATCGGGGCCGCGCTGATCGAAACCGTGCGCGGGCGGGGGTATCGGGTGGTGGAGGGATGAGGCTTCCTCCCGCCCCGTTCTTTTACGCTTCCCCGGCGAAGGCCGCGGCCCAGTCGCAACCGGCCAATAGCCGAGCGCAGCACCCGCCTTTTATGCGCTCGCAACTGGGCCCCGGCCTTCGCCGGGGAAGGATAAAGGCTTGGTAATGCGCCCCCTCCTCCCCCGCTCGCTCTACGGCCGCTTGCTGGTCACCGCCCTGCTCGCCACGCTTGCCGCGCTGGCCTTTGCCGCCTTTGCCATCGGGACCGTGCTCGATCGCTTCGTGATGCACGGGCTTGACCAACGCCTCGACGCGCAAATCGCGGTGCTGGCGCAGGCGATACGGCCGGACGGCTCGGTCGAGCGTGGCCGCCTGGTGCTGGCCGCGCCCTATGACGACCCGCACGGCGGCTGGGGCTGGCGGATCGATGCGCAGGGCAAGACCATCGCCTCCCCTGCTCCGCCCGATCTCGACGCGATGCACCCGCCCCCCGGTCCACGCTTTGACCCGCCCGCCTTGGCCGAGCGGCGCGATGCCCACGTCCGTGCGCTCGACTGGCGCGATCGCCACGGGCCGCGCCACGCGCGCAGTCTTACGCTGGCCACGCCCGGCGGGCCGGTGCGCATCACCGCCTCTGCCCCGCGCGCGATCGTCGATCGTCCCTTGCGTGCGGCGATGGTGCCGTTGCTCGGGTCGCTGCTGCTGCTCGGTGGCGCGCTCGCGGTCGCCACGCTGGTTCAGCTCCGCATCGGCCTGCGCCCGCTCGCCAAGATGCGCGAGAGCCTCGCCGCGATCCGCAGCGGTGCCGCAACCGCGCTGCCCGACACGCAGCCGACCGAGCTCGCGCCGCTCGCCCACGAGATCAACGCGCTGCTCGCCGAAAATGCCGCCGCGCTCGCCAATGCGCGCGGCCATGTCGCCAACCTCGCGCACGGGCTGAAGACGCCGCTCGCCACGCTCGCGCTCGCGCTGCCGCCGCATGACCCCGATGGCGCACTGCGCGCGCAAGTCGCCCGCATCGATCGCGCGGTCCGCCACCATCTCGGTCGCGCGCGCGCTGCGACCCCCGGCGGGGCGATGCGGGTGGCGACCCCGCTTGCTCCGGTGCTGGCCGATCTGGCCGACGCGCTGGCGCGCATTCATGCCGATCGGCCAGTCACGGCGGCTGTTACGATCGACCCGGCCTTGACCGTCGCGGTCGATCGGCAGGATCTGGACGAGCTGCTCGGCAATTTGCTCGACAATGGCTGGCGCTGGGCGGCCAGCCGCATCGCCGTCACCGCCGCGCGCACCGCCGATGGTCGATTCGTGCGGCTGAGCGTGGAGGATGATGGCGCGGGCATCCCGCCCGAAGCCCGCGCCGCCGCGCTCGCGGCGGGCCAACGCCTCGACGAACGCGGCGACGGCCACGGCTTTGGCCTATCGATCGCGAGCGAATTGGCCATGCTCTATGGCGGAACGCTGACACTCGAATCGGCATCGCTCGGTGGCCTCGCCGCGATCGTTACGCTGCCGACGGCACCATCCGCCAACGTCTGAAAAAATTGTCACGTTCCCGCTTCGGTCTCTTGCCTTTCGGCAAGGCCAGCTTTGACCGCGCGTCGCGCGGTAGGACCGGAACGGCCCTGCTGCGAACCGACTCAAAATAGCGACGAACGGAGTCTTTAATTCGTCATTTACGGTATTGCGTGCTCGCGTGATCCGGCACAATCTGTAGGGGTTGAGTTCGGGGGCGAACCCAAGAGCTGGTAGAACACAAGCCGCAACCCCATATTGCGGAGACGGCCCGACCCGTGTTGCACGCATGGGACAGGTCTACTTTTGTTCTCGCAGGTCGCCCGCGACATGGTAGTATTGGGGTTCGCCCGCCGATTCGAACGGATCGGGAACGCGGCTGACCCTGATCGCAGAGTTTTGAACGAGTTGGCAGGGACGCGGCAGATGGATTTTCGGAATACCGGGGAAGCGAGTACGGACATGGCTACGGACGCAATTGAGGCACTGGCAAGCGCTCCAGTCGAAGACACCAGCGGGGCCCAGCGCAAGCTCTCCGCGCGCGGCGATTCCAAGGAAGTGAAGGCGCAGCTCTATCCGGTCGAGGTCGACCATTCGCGCGATGCGCTGCTGACCGATTTCGGCAAGGAAACGCTGCGCGACCGCTATCTGCTGCCCGGCGAGAATTTCCAGGATCTGTTCGTGCGCGTGGCCTCGGCTTATGCCGATGACGCCGCCCACGCGCAGCGCCTCTACGGCTATATCTCGCGGCTGTGGTTCATGCCGGCGACGCCGGTTCTCTCCAATGGCGGCACTGGGCGCGGCCTGCCGATCTCGTGCTTCCTCAATTCGGTGCCCGACAGCCTGGGCGGCATCGTCGACACTTGGAACGAGAATGTCTGGCTGGCGTCGCGCGGCGGCGGCATCGGCACCTATTGGGGCAATGTCCGCGGCATTGGCGAGCCGGTCGGCCTCAACGGCAAGACCAGCGGCATCATTCCGTTCGTGCGCGTGATGGATTCGCTGACGCTCGCCATCAGCCAGGGCTCGCTGCGCCGCGGTTCGGCCGCTTGCTATCTCGACGTGTCGCACCCCGAGATCGAGGAATTCCTCGAAATCCGCAAACCCTCGGGCGATTTCAACCGCAAGGCGCTCAATTTGCACCACGGCGTGCTGATCACCGATGCGTTCATGGAAGCGGTGCGCAGCGGCAGCGAATGGACGCTGACCAGCCCCAAGGATGGCTCGGCGCGCGCCACCGTCGATGCGCGCAGCCTGTTCCAGAAGCTGGTCGAAACCCGCCTTGCCACCGGCGAGCCGTACATCGTCTTCGCCGACCATGTGAACAAGGGCATGCCCAAGCATCACCGCGACCTCGGGCTCAAGGTCTCGACCTCGAACCTGTGCAGCGAAATCACGCTGCCGACGGGCAAGGATCATCTCGGCCATGAACGCACGGCCGTGTGCTGCCTGTCGTCGCTCAACCTGGAAACCTGGGACCAGTGGAAGGACGAGAAGGGCTTTATCGAGGACGTGATGCGCTTCCTCGACAACGTCCTGCAGGATTTCATCGACCGTGCCGAGCCGGGCATGGAGCGCGCCGCCTATTCGGCGATGCGCGAGCGGTCGGTCGGCCTGGGCGTGATGGGCTTCCACTCCTTCTTGCAGGCGCGCGGGCTGCCGTTCGAAGGCGCGATGGCGAAGTCGTGGAACCTGCGCATGTTCAAGCACATCAAGGCGCAGGTCGACGAAGCCTCGATGCATTTGGCGACCGAGCGCGGGCCCTGCCCCGACGCCGCCGATATGGGCGTGATGGAGCGCTTCAGCTGCAAGATGGCGATCGCGCCGACCGCGTCGATCAGCATCATTTGCGGCGGCACCAGCGCCTGCATCGAGCCGATCCCGGCCAATATCTACACCCACAAGACGCTGTCGGGCTCTTTCTCGATCAAGAACCCCTATCTCGAAAAGCTGCTCAACGAGAAATCGAAGAACAGCGATGCGGTGTGGAATTCGATCCTCGAGCAAGGCGGATCGGTGCAGCATCTCGACTTCCTCGACCAGGAGGAGAAGGATTGCTTCAAGACCAGCTTCGAGATCGACCAGCGCTGGCTGATCGAGCTGCAGGCCGATCGCACGCCGTTCATTGACCAGTCGACCAGCCTCAACCTGTTCATCCCGGCCGATGTCGAGAAGTGGGATCTGCTGATGCTGCACTTCCGCGCGTGGGAATTGGGCATCAAGTCGCTCTATTACCTGCGCTCCAAGTCGGTGCAGCGCGCCGGTTTTGCCGGCGGGGTCGAGGCCGACAATACGATCGAGAAGCCGCAGTACGAATTTGCGACGACCGATTACGATGAATGCCTGGCGTGCCAGTGAGGTGGCAGGCCTAAATCGCCCTCACCCTCCCATTGCTGCCGCAATGGGCCCCTCCCTCTCCCGGAGGGAGAGGGGTTGTGGTGCGCCCAAATTCCCTCTCCCTTTGGGAGAGGGAGGGAGCGGCGCAGCCGCGGAAGGGTGAGGGTGATGCGCCTCTACCACAACCAGCCCTCCGGCACCGTCGCCCGCGCCCGTGACCTCCGCCGCAATGCGACGGAGGCCGAAAAGCGCCTCTTCCGCGCGCTGCGCGAAGCATTTCCGGCGCTGAAATGGCGGCGGCAAGTCCCGGTCGGCCCGTATTTTGCCGATCTGCTGAGCTTTGGAGCGAAACTGGTGATTGAAGTGGACGGCGGGCAGCATAGCGAAGCGCAAAGCTACGACGCCGCACGCACGCGCCACATCGAAGACGAAGGCTATCGCGTGCTGCGCTTCTGGAACACTGACGTGCTCGCCAACACCGACGGCGTCATCGCGCAAATTTCCCTCTCCCTGCGGGAGAGGGAAGGGGCCCATGCGCAGCATGGGAAGGGTGAGGGTGACCGGGCCATGAAAAAGGGCGCGACGACCGTGGCCGACGCACCCTCACCCTTCCGGCCCTTCGGGCCTCCCTCCCTCTCCCAAAGGGAGAGGGAAAGATGAGCTTACTTCTCTTCTTCGAACGTCACGGCGACGTCGGCGTTCGCGCTCAGGCGGACCACGCCGTTCTCGACATCGGCAACCAGGCCGAGCGAGATGAAATGGTGATGCCCTTCATGGGCGCTATGCCCTTCGTTGATCAGCGCGCCCGAATCCTTCTTGGTCAGCTTGATGCGACCGCCCTGGACGTGGTCAACCGTGCCGACATGGACGCCGTCGGCGCCGATGACTTCGGCATGTTCTTTGATCTGCGATGCGTCGACCATGTGGGTAGCTCCTTCGTTACGGTTGCGGGGTGCAAACGCATGCCTAGCGCTTTGGATGCACGGAGGCTTGTATGATCCGATCGTTCCGCACGCGCACGCTTTTCCTTTTCGCCACCACGCTGCTGCTCGCCGCCTGCGCGCATCAGGTGGCGAGTGCCGTGCAGCACACGCCCGCGACACCGGGCTTCCTGCTGGGCGTGTGGCATGGCTTCATCTTCCCCGTCGCCTGGGTGCTGTCGCTGTTTATGCCCGAGGTCGCGATCTACGCCGTGCCCAATCAGGGCGGCTGGTATGATTTCGGCTATTTCATCGGCGTGGTGTTTCTGGGCGTCGGCGCGAACCGATCGCGCACCGCCCATATCAAACGGCGGACCCGCCGGTGACCGCGTCGATCGCCATCATGTATGCCGTGTCGGCGCTGTTCACCGCGATCGGCCTGGCGCTGCTGCTCGCGCTTCTGCGTCCGCGGAGCGAGGGCCGCGTCTATGCCTTCCGCATGATCGGCACGATGGGCCTGGCGCTCGGTGCCGCGCTCGCCATGTCGGCGACCGCGATGTGGCGCTGGAGTCTGGCGGCGTGACCTCATCCCCTTTTCGAATTTCAAAGCTGTAACCCCTCAAAATCGAACGTACCGGAGTAACCCCATGTCCCTCACCGAAGCCCGCAAGCAGTATAAGCCGTTCGAATACCCCTGGGCGTTCGATTTCTGGAAGCGCCAGCAGCAAATCCACTGGATGCCCGAGGAAGTGCCGCTGGGCGAGGATTGCCGCGACTGGGCGCAGAAGCTCAGCGACCATGAACGCAACCTCCTGACGCAGATCTTCCGCTTCTTCACCCAGGCCGATGTCGAGGTGCAGGATTGCTATCACGAGAAATACGGCCGCATCTTCAAACCCACCGAAATCAAGATGATGCTGGCGGCGTTCAGCAACATGGAGACGGTGCACATCGCCGCCTACAGCCATCTGCTCGACACGATCGGGATGCCCGAAAGCGAATATGGCGCCTTCCTCGAATATAGCGAGATGAAGGACAAGCACGATTATCTGCAGACCTTCGGCGTCGATTCGGACGAGGACATCGCCAAGACGCTCGCCATGTTCGGCGGCTTTACCGAGGGGCTGCAGCTCTTCGCCAGCTTCGCCATGCTGATGAACTTCCCGCGCTTCAACAAGATGAAGGGCATGGGGCAGATCGTCACCTGGTCGATCCGCGATGAATCGCTGCATTGCGAGGGCATCATCAAGCTGTTCCACACCTTCACCAAGGAACGCGACTGCCTGACCAAATCGGTGCGCAGCGACATTATGGACATGTGCCAGCACACCGTGCGGCTGGAGGACAGCTTCATCGACCTTGCCTTCGAAATGGGCCCGGTCAACGGCATGACGCCCAAGGAGATCAAGAAGTACATCCGCTACATCGCCGATTGGCGGCTGGGGCAATTGGGCATGAAGCCGATCTACATGATCGACGAACACCCCCTCCCCTGGCTCGCGCCGATGCTCAACGGCGTGGAACACGCCAACTTCTTCGAACAGCGCGCCACCGAATATTCCAAGGCCGCGACGCGCGGCAACTGGAACGAAGTGTGGGACGGTTTCGACAAGCGCCAGAAGGCGAAGGTCGGGGTGGGTGCTGCCGTGGCGAATGAGGATGCGGGCGAGGGTGGGGATATGTTCTCGCGCGCTGGGGTGGCGGCGGAGTAATTGAACCTTCCTCCCAAATGCGATAAGAAACAAATGTGGAACAGTTTAAATCCCGCAATGATTCGGAACGACAGCCCACGCGGGTTCGCTCGCCGATGCCTATGCTAGACGTCAGAGCCATCGCGAATGTGATCTTAGACCGAGCCGATCAACTCGGTCTAAGCGTCACAAACATGGCACTCAACAAAATAGCCTACTTTGTCCATTGTGATTATCTCCTAGAGAAAGGCGAACCCCTCGTAGGAGCAAAAATAGAAGCGTGGCAGCACGGACCTGTTTTCCGTGAGATTTATCACGAATTTAAACGCTGGAACGACGCGCCAATTCGAAGTCGCGCTACAAAGATCGACCCTTTTTCCGGCGAAGTAAAAACTGCGAATGTGACATTCGGGCTTGACGAAGAAAAATACATTTGGGCCCTGATCGATAGGTATGTGAGATTTACCGCTGGGCAATTGCGGGCCATTTCTCACGCTCAAGGTGGCCCTTGGCATGTAGTTTGGGGCCACGACGGCAACTCAAATCCTGGAATGAAGATTAGCAATGATTTGATTATTAAGCACTATTCCCCCGGAGCGCGTCAATGACAGATTATAGTGACCCCCTTTTCAGAAAGCTGGACAGAATTCCCGGCGCGCCAAATTTCGTACGCTACAATTTTACCGAGTTGGTAAAAACGCTCAAGGCGTACGTTCAGTTTGCCAAAGGCATGCCGACTGTCAGTTACGCGCAGGGGATCACGTTGATTAAAGACTTGGTGTTGGGTCTAATCGACAGCGAACAGGCCAAAAAGGCCGCGCGGAGGATCAAAGATTCACCTTCGAAAATAGCCATAATCGGTTTCGTAGATGCGTTCTGCATCTACGCGCAGGATCGAAATTATCTCGCGACACCGACTTATAGCGAATTCTCTGCGTCCTTCCCCATCGGTCGAGACCTGTTCATTCCCGTCAAGCCAACACTGGTCGCTCGCGAAGGCGGGCATCTTAAGCCCGTCTTTGTGTTCGGCTGGAAATCTGTTCCATTAACAATATATCAGCGACGACTGCTAATGACGATTCTTGAAGACGCAATCTTCTCGCTTACTGATTTTGAACATTCCGATGCGGAGATTGTGTTTCTTCCGGAGGTCAACGGAGAACGTAAACCGGAAGTCTGGTATCGCGGCGATTACGAACTTTTGTCGTATACTGAAGTACGAAATCAGCTCGAAGTATTTCTGTCCGCCCGCGAGTCCGCATATCCCATAATCGCTGACTGGCTTAAAACTCGCAAGAAGGTTCCGCAGCCTACCGTAGTGATTGACGAAGTAGAGCAGCCGAGATTGGATCTACAGCCTCCACCGTCGCCGAAACATTAAGTCTCGGACACTTTGGCAACCGTTAATCATCCACCGTCCGGGACGAGGCAAAACGCATCGTCACCGATCGCAGCGCCGAGATCGAGAGCGCATGGCATGACACTTTCGCCTAAGGCCACCCAAGTCCGCTTCGATGCCGACCAGATGTGGGTTGAGCTTGAGGACGGTCGCACGCTCGGCGTCCCGCTCGCCTGGTTTCCGCGCCTGTTCGACGCCAGCCCCGCCGACCTCGGCGAGGTTCAGATCAGCCCATACGGCCTGCATTGGGAAACGCTCGACGAGGATATTTCGATCGCGGGCCTGCTGGCCGGGCGTGGCGATCGGACGATGTTTCCAAAAAACCGGGCGGCCTGATCCCCTTCGAGTCCGCTACCGCCCGCCCCAACCCTCACGGAATCAACCGCTCCGCGCGCAACTCGCGGAACAGGTCGAAGAACGCGTCGTCGGTCGGCTGATAGACCAGAAACCCCATCCGTCGGCTCTTCGACATGTCGGTGACGACTTCGATCGGCCGCCCGAGATCGGCATCGGTATGCCAGGGGGAAGCCAGCCGCGCCAGATCGGGTTCGGCCAGCCCATCGCGCTCCGCAATGCTGCGCCACACCGCCGCGTCGTCCGCCATTTGCTGTTCCAGCGGCAGCACCGTGCCATCGAACGGCGCGGGTTCGAGCCCGAACCAGTCCGCGATCCGCGCCCACATCCAACTCCAGCGGAAGACGTCGCCATTGACGATGTTGAAGTCCTGATTGGCCGCCGCCGGGGTTTCCGCCGCCCACAGCAATTGCCGCGCGAGCTGGCGGGCGTCGGTCATGTCGGTCAGCGAGCTCCATTGCGTCGCGGAGCCCGGAAAGCGGAACGGTCGCCCGAGTTCACGACACAGCGTCGCATAGACCGCCAGCGTCGTGCCCATGTTCATGGCATTGCCGACGGCCTTGCCGATCACCGTATGCGGGCGATGCACGCTCCAGGTGAAGCCATCGCGCGCGGCGGCGGCGAACACTTCGTCTTCCTGTGCATAATAGAAATTGTCGACGTCGAGCCGCCCCTGCTCCTCGCGGAACGGCGTCTGCGGCAGCGCGCCTTTGCCATAGGCCTCGAACGGCCCGAGATAATGTTTGAGCCCGGTGACCAAGGCGACGTGGCGCGGCCCGGTGGCACCCCGCAGCGCATCCAGCAGATGGCGCACCATCGCGGCGTTGACGCGGATGTTCTCGGCCTCGCTATCCTGCCGCAGCCAGGTGGTTATGAACACCGCATCGGGGCGCAGATCGGCCAGTGCCGCCTGCGTCGCGGCCGCATCCTGCAGGTCGGCCACAACCGGGAGTACGCCGTCCTGCTGTGTTGGACGCCGCGCGAGGCCGTGTACGCGCCAGCCATGATCGACCAGCAAGGTCGCCGTCGCGCTGCCGACAATCCCGCTCGCGCCCACTACCAATGCCGTCTTGGTCATCATTGTCTCCGAAAGGTTTGGAAACAGGCACAGCGAGCGCGCCCGCTGCGGGGTTAGCGCAGCGCGCGCCGCATTGTTCCGTCCGGGATCATTCGCGCGGTCAGTTCTTCATCCGCCAGCCGGTCTTGAAGATCCACGAGATCACGCCGAGACAGGCGACCAAGAACACCGCCGTCACGCCGAGGCTCACGCCCACCGACACATCGCCCTTGTCGAAGAACGCCCAGCGAAAGCCGCTGACCAGATACACGACCGGGTTGAACAGGCTGACGGTGCGCCACGGCTGTGGCAGCATGTCGATCGAGTAGAACGCCCCGCCGAGGAAGGTGAGCGGGGTGATCAGCAAGGCGGGCACGAACGATAGCTGTTCGAACCCCTTGGCCCACACCCCGATGATGAAGCCGAACAGGCTGAATGCCACGCTGGTCAGCACCAGAAAGGCGAGCATCGCAAAGGGGTGGACGATCTGCAGCGGAACGAACAACGCCGCCGTCGCCAGGATGATGAGGCCGAGCACGATCGACTTGGTCGCCGCCGCGCCGACATAGCCGACCACCATTTCCATCGCCGACACCGGAGCCGACAGCAACTCGAACACCGTACCGGTGAATTTGGGGAAATAGATGCCGATCGAGGCATTGGAGATGCTCTGCGTCAGCAGCGACAGCATGATGAGGCCGGGCACGATGAAGCTGCCATAGCCAACGCCCCCGACCGTGCTGATCTTGGAGCCGATCGCGCCGCCGAACACGACGAAATAGAGCGAGGTGGTGATGACCGGGGTGACCAGGCTCTGCCACAAGGTCCGCAGCGCGCGCGCCATCTCGAAGCGGTAGATCGCCCAGATGCCGTGGAGGTTGATCGCTGGGGCTTTGGGTGCGGCGTGCGTGGACGTGCTCATGCCCACGCCCTCCCCACACCCGTTCGCCCTGAGCTTGTCGAAGGGCTGCCACCAACACGCGTCGCGCTGGTGGCGAGCGGTGCTTCGACAGGCTCAGCACGAACGGAAAACACGTCTACTGGGTCGCTCATGCCGCGTCCTTCCGCTCGACGAGGTCGACGAAAATGTCCTCGAGCGAGCTCTTATGCGTTTCGAGATCGCTATAGCCGATGCCGAGTTCCCCCAGCTTGGCGAGCAGGATCGGGATATGCTCGTTTTCGGAATCGAAGGTGTAGACCAGCGTCTTGCCCTCATCATCGAGCGCGATCGACCAGCCCTCCAGCGCCGACGGCACAGCGGCCATCGGGGTCTGCAAGGTAATCGCCATGCGGCGCTTCCCGAGCTTCTTCATCAGCGCGGCCTTATCCTCGACCAGGATGATGCGGCCCTTGTCGATCACGCCGACGCGGTCGGCCATTTCCTCGGCCTCTTCGATATAATGCGTGGTCAGGATGATGGTGGTGCCCTTGGCGCGCAGGCGGTGGACGAGCTTCCACATGTCGCGGCGCAGCGCGACGTCGACCCCGGCGGTGGGTTCGTCGAGGAACAGGATGTCGGGTTCGTGGCTCAGCGCCTTGGCGATCAGCACGCGTCGCTTCATGCCGCCCGACAGCTCGCGGATCTTGGCGTCGCGCTTGTCCCACAGCGACAGGTCGCGCAGCACTTGCTCGACATAGGCGTTGTCGGGCGCGCGGCCGAACAGGCGACGGCTGAACTTGACGGTGGCGAGCACCGTCTCGAACATGTCGACCGACAATTCCTGCGGCACCAGCCCGATCGCACGGCGCGCGCTGCGGAAATCCTTCTGCGCGTCATGCCCGAGCACGGTGACAGTGCCGGTGGAGGGCGTGACGATGCCGCAGATGATCGAGATCAGCGTCGTCTTGCCTGCGCCATTCGGCCCGAGCAGCGCGAAGATTTCGCCACGCCGAATATCGAGATTGACCGGCTCGAGCGCGCGCTGGCCCGAGGCATAGACCTTCGAGACCCCGGCAACCGATAAAACAACGTCCATGAAGCCCCCGTTCCTGCGCGCTAGGTAAGGGGCCGGTTGCGCTGCAACAAGCGGTCGGCGGTTATTTCCCCGCGCGCGCCTCGGCGACGGCCTTCTGCAACTCGTCCAGCGGCAAGGCGGACGAGACGACCTTGCTGCCGATCACCCAGCTTGGCGTGCCGGTCAGCCCGAGCGCACGCGCGATCGTTTGATTTTGCGCGATTTCGGCGTCCGCCTTGGGGGCAAAGGCGGCCGCGCGCGCCTGATCCACGCCCGCAGCCTTTGCCGCTGCCGCGATGCTCTGTGGCGACACTTGGCCGCCGGCATAGAGCGCATCGTGGAATTGCTGGAACTTGCCCTGGTCGGCGGCCGCCAGGCTCATCCGCGCGGCATCGACGCTGCTTTGCGCGAGGATCGGAAATTCGCGGTAGACGATGCGGATCTTGGGGTCGCTCTTCAGCAACGCCGCAATTGCGGGGAGGCTCGCCCGGCAATAGCCACAATTATAATCGAAATATTCGACCAGGGTGACATCGCCCGCCGGATTGCCCGCCCAGGCGCTGCCAAACGGTTTGAGGATCGCGTCGCGGTTGCTGGCGACGGTGTCGGCATGGGCGCGGTCACGCAGCCGGTCGAGCGCTTCCGGGATGATTTCGGGATGCGCCAGAACATAGTCATGCACCACGCCTTCGACGCGCGCGCGCTCCCCGGCCGCAGCGGGGACCACCCGTTCGATCCCGGCAAACGCCGCCGCGCCAAGGAGCGCCGCGATCAGCGCGGTCGCAAAAACAGTCCAACTCAGGCGCATCAGCGTCGCTTCTTATATTTCTTGGGGTTGTCGTCCATCTCGTTCTGCGCCGAGAGGGCAATGTCCTGCGCGCGGATCCAGTCGACGCTATTGGGCGGCAACCCCTGCATCGCGCCGCGCGCGCTATAGGCAGCGGTCCGGTGATCGCCGGTCAGGCTCGCTTGTTCGGCCGTGGCGAGCAAGGCGCGCGGCTGGTCGCCCGAGGCTTCATAGGCGGTGCCCAATTGATACCAGGCGAAGGGATTGTCGTCGTCACGCGCCACCGCCTGGCGCAGCACCTTGATCGCCTCGGGATAATTGGCTTTGTCCTCGGTGGCGATCAGCGCATGGCCGAAGGTGGTCGCGATCAGCGGCGCGTTGCGCGACAGCTCGGTTGCCTCGCGCAACGGGGTCAGCGCTTGCCGGGGCTTGCCCGCTTCGAGCAGAATCTGCCCCTGAATTTCGAGGAAGTACGGGTCGTGCGGGGCGGCTTTAAGCAACGCCGCCGCCTCGGCATCGGCTTTTTCGGGATAGCCGGACTTATGCCAGGCATAAGCGCGCGCATAATGCGCGTACACGCTCTGGTCTTCCTCGGGATAGACATTGAGCGTGGTCTTGGGATCGGCGACATAGCCGAGCAGCTTCGCCTTCACGCGCTTGAAACGATCGTCCAGCGCAAGGTCGGGCTTGGCGTTGTAAAAGGGCGAAGCGGTCACGTCCGCGGTCAAATTGGCGATGCGCTCGCCCGACAAGGGATGGCTCTGCGCGAACGGATCGATATTCTTCAACCCATAGGCATATTCTTCATTGGCCAGCTTCTTGAAGAAGCTCAGCATGCCTTTGCCGCTGAGGCCGGATTCGCGCAGGAACTTCGCCCCGGTCGCATCGGCAGTCGATTCCTGCACGCGCGAAAAGGCCAGGAATTTTCCTTCCGCCGCCGTCGTACCCGCTGACAGAATGCCCGCTCCCGCCTCGGGTGCGCCCGCCGCGATCGCCGCAAGGCCGAGCACCATGCTGAGGATCGAGATGCCCATGGCCGGACGGGCACCCGCACCGATCAACACGACATGGCCATCAGCGACATGGCCGAGTTCATGCGCGATCACACCCTGCACCTGATTGGCATTGTCGGCCGCCTGAATCAGCCCCGAATTGACATAAATCGTCTGGCCGCCGGCGGTGAAGGCGTTGATCGAATCGTCGTTGATCAACACGACCCGCACGTTGTTGGGCGACAGGCCCGCCGCCAGGATCAGCGGCCGCGACATATCGTTGAACATCGCTTCGGTTTCGGCATCGCGCAGGATCGACTGCGCCGCAGCCGGTTGCGCCCAAATCAGGAGGGAGGCCGCGAGTCCCGCGAAGAGCCGCTTCATGCCTGATCTATCGCCGAGTTTTCGGGTCGGGGCAACCGCGCTTGCGGTGCGGTGAAGCGGCGGAGCGGTAAGGTAAGCGACCGGCTCCTCGCACCTGTGCGAGGAGCCGGTCGTTTTGTCACGCCCCGAAGGTGCGCTGCCACCAGCCGCGACGCGGGCTGCCGGCTTCGCCCGGATCGGGATCGATCGCGCCGCGTGCTGTCTCGCTTGCGGGTGCTTCGTCGGAAGCGCCGTCCTGCGTTGCAGCGGGTGCGGTGGCTTCAGGCGCGGCCACCGGCGCTACCGGGGCCGCTTCCACCGGAGCTGCTTCCACCGGCGGCGTTTCCACCACTGGAGTTTCCACGGCGGCCGCCTTGGGCTTGCGCGTGCGCTTTGCCTTGGGCTTGGGGGCGTCCTCGACCGGCGCGTCCACGACCGGAGCCGCTTCCACCGCCGAATCGGCTGCCTCGACCGCCTTGGCCTTGGCGCGACGGGCGCGCTTCGGCTTCGCGGCAGGTTCGGCCTCGCTTGCGGGTTCGGCAACCGGCTCGGCGTCAACCCCGGCTTCCGCGACCGCAGCTGCCTTTGGCGCGGCATCGCGTGCGCGCGGACGACGACGGCCCTTCTTGGGTGCCTCGACCTCGGGCTCGGCGTCCGCTTCGACCGCGACCGGCTCGGCTTCCACCACTGCTGCCTCGGCTACCTGAGCCTCGCCATCCGTGGCGTCCACGACCGCCTGCTCGCCCTCGCTGCGACGACCGCCACGGCGACCGCGACGGCCACGACGGCGACGACCGCCTTCGCTGCCTTCCCCCTCTTCGGACGACACTGCGGCCGGGGCCTCGGCGTCTTCGCGATCGGTATCCTGCTCCGACGCTTCCTCGTCGCCAGCGCCGTCAACGACGGTTTCGCCCTCGGCGGCACCCTCACCCTCAGGCCGGTTGCGACCGCGACGACCGCGACGGCGACGACGACGGCGCGAACCGCCCTCATCCTCGCCCGCTGCTGCTCGCTCGGGCCGTTCGCCGCGTTCACGCGGTTCGCGGGCAGCGCGCGGCTGTTCCTCTTCCTCGACCTCGTCCTCGATTTCGTCTTCGATCTCGTCCTCGACGAACTCTTCCTCGATTTCCTGAATCGGAGCTTCGAAGCGCGGCGTATAAGCGGGCGGCGGGCCGGACACCTCGACCGACATGCGCGCACCTTCCTGCTCGCCGTCGGGCGCGACTTCGATCATCACGCCGTAGCGCTCCTCGATCTCGGCCAGTTCCGCGCGCTTGCGGTTGAGCAGATAGAAGGCCGCTTCCTGGCTGGCGCGCAGCAGCAGCTGCGACCCGCGCCCCTGCGCGGCTTCGTCTTCGAGCAAACGCAATGCCGACAGCCCCGACGAAGACGCCGTGCGCACGAAGCCGGTTCCCTCGCAATGCGGGCACGGCCGGGTGGACGCTTCCAGCACGCCCGTGCGCAAGCGCTGGCGGCTCATTTCCATCAACCCGAAGGAGGAGATGCGGCCGATCTGGATGCGCGCGCGATCGTTCTTCAGCGCCTCCTTCATCGCCTTCTCGACCTTGCGGACGTTGGAGCTGTTGTCCATGTCGATAAAGTCGATCACGACCAGCCCGGCCATGTCGCGCAAGCGCAACTGCCGTGCGATTTCCGCCGCAGCTTCCAAATTGGTCGCGGTCGCGGTCTGCTCGATCGAATGCTCGCGCGTCGAACGGCCTGAGTTGATGTCGATCGACACCAGCGCCTCGGTCGGGTTGATCACGAGGTAGCCGCCCGACTTGAGCTGCACCACCGGGTGGTACATTGCCGACAATTGCTCCTCAACGCCTGCGCGCTGGAACAGCGGCACGGGGTCGCTGTAATGCTTCACCTTGCGCGCATGGCTCGGCATCAAGAGCTTCATGAAGTCCTTGGCGTGACGATAGCCGTCCTCGCCCTCGACGATCACCTCGTCAATGTCGCGATTGTAGATGTCGCGGATCGCCCGCTTCATCAGGTCGCTGTCGCCATAGACCAAAGCGGGGGCCGAGGAGGACAAGGTCGTCTCGCGAATCCCGTCCCACAGCCGCGCCAGATAATCGAAGTCACGCTTGATCTCGACGCGGGTGCGCTGCAGCCCGGCGGTGCGCACGATGCAACCCATCGAGGGGGGCAGCTTCATGTCGGCCATGATCGACTTCAGCCGCTTGCGGTCGCCCGCGTTCGAAATCTTGCGGCTGATCCCGCCGCCATGCGACGTGTTGGGCATCAACACGCAATACCGGCCGGCAAGCGACAGATAGGTCGTCAGTGCAGCGCCCTTATTGCCACGCTCTTCCTTGACGACCTGGACGAGCAGCACCTGGCGACGGCGGATGACGTCCTGGATCTTGTAGCGATGCCGCAAATTGGTGCGGCGTTCGCGCAAATCATCGGCGGCATCGTCCGATGCGCTGCGCTTGCGACGACGGCCACGCCCTTCGCCACCCCGGCTTTCGCCCTCGGCGACGACTTCTACGTCGGGTTCGGCACCGCCATCATCGTCGAACCGTTCGATCGACGCATCATCGACGTCCGAATCGCGTTCGAACCCGTCATCCTCATGCTCGTCATCGTGCAGGTCGTCCTCGGCGTCCTGCTGGGCGCGCAACGCGGCTTCCTCAGCCGCATGCTCGGCCTCTTCGCGCAACAGCGCGTCGCGGTCTTCCTTGGGGATCTGGTAATAATCGGGGTGGATTTCGCTGAACGCGAGGAACCCGTGACGATTGCCACCGTAATCGATGAACGCGGCCTGCAGCGACGGCTCGACGCGTGTCACCTTGGCCAGATAGATATTGCCTTTGAGCTGCTTGCGCTCGGCGGATTCGAAATCAAACTCTTCGATTCGGTTTCCCTTGACGACAGCAACGCGGGTTTCCTCCCGGTGCCGTGCGTCGATCAGCATACGCGTGGTCATGTATTATTCTCCGGTCGCGCGGCACAGAGCCAAAGGGCGCTGGGTGCCGTGGCGCTGGCCGCGCGCGATCAATGAAAGTGCCCGATCCGGCGAAAATATCGCCTGGCTCGCACACATGGTGGTTTACGAAAACTGCCTCTGTTCGCCCTGCACGCCCCGCCTTCCGGCCTTGGGCATTCCGCGCGCTCGCGATCCCGCCGGTGGAAACCGGGCGGTGCGAGGGGCGGAATACATACATCATGCGAACGTCAACCTGGATGAGCCGCGCCCAAGGAACATGAGGGGCGGCCAGATGGCCCTCGCCGCGGTCGATACTAGGCCGCGATCCGGAACTGTTTCATGCCTAGCACCCCCGCTCGCGCGCAGCAACCGGCACGTTTTTGCCGCCCGACCGGCAATTCTATGCCTACGAGCCCATTAACCGCACCCGGAAAGGCTGTTTTGTCGTCTCCGGCCTAGTCCAGACGAATGAGCGCGACCTCCCGCCCTTTGGCAGCCCCTTTTCGCTTTACCGCGCCGCGGTCGCGACGGCATTACGCACGCGTGTCGTTCGTTTTCGCCTTGCTGGCCTGCTGGTTCCTCGGCGCTCCCGGTTGGGCGGCGTCGGTGGAGCGTGTCGAGGTTCAGCATGACCGGATCGTCTTGCGCTTCGACCAGCCGATCGCCGATGCGTCGAGCTTCGTGCTCGCCTCGCCGCAGCGGATCGCGCTCGACCTGCAAGGCGCGTCCCCGGGTGGCAAGATCGCGGCGGGCGGGCCGGTCTCGAGCGTGCGGCAGGGGGCGCACGGCCCCAACGGCACGCGCGTCGTGTTCGATCTTGCGCGCCCGGCGCTCGTCACCGAAGGGGTATTCGGTCGCGACGGACGCGAACTGACGCTCGAACTGCAGACCGTCGACGACGCCACCTTTGCGCGCGCAGCGGGGGAACGGCGACTGCATTTCCTGCCGCCGTTCAACATGGGGATCGTCCAAGCCCCCGCCACCTATGCCGTGTCGGTGCCGATCCCGCCTGCACCGCGCACGCCCGGATTGCCGCGCATCTATGGCGACGATGACAGCCGTCCGCTGGTGGTGATCGACGCGGGGCACGGCGGAGTCGATCCCGGCGCGATTTCGCCAATCGACGGTCGCCGCGAAAAGGACGTGACGCTGAAGATCGCCAAGGCGATCCGCGACGAACTGGTCAAATCGGGCCGGGTCCGCGTCGCGCTGACCCGGGAAGATGATCGCTTCCTCGTGCTGCAGGAACGCTATGGCATTGCGCGCAAATTGCGCGGCGATCTGTTCATCTCGATCCATTGCGACAGCGTCGGCTCGGGCAGCGCGAGCGGGGCGTCGGTCTACACCCTGTCCGAAGTCGCCTCGGACAAGGAATCGGCCAAGCTGGCGGCGCGCGAGAACAAGGCCGACGTCATCGCCGGCGTCAATCTCGCCGCCACCTCGGCCGACATCTCGTCGATCCTGATCGACCTCACGCAGCGCGAGACGATGAATTCCTCGGCCAATTTCGCGCGGCTTCTCGGTCGCGAGGCGCAGCCGCTGATCCCGGTAAAGCCCAACTTCCACCGCATGGCGTCGCTGATGGTGCTGAAAGCGCCCGACATGCCCTCGATCCTGTTCGAGACCGGCTATATCTCCAACCCGCGCGATGCCGACTTTATCGACAGCGCGGAAGGCCGCCGCAAGATCGCGCAGAGCATCGAACGTGCGGTCGAGGTACACTTTGCGCGGCGGATGGCGTCGAACTGAGCTTTCCCGGTGCGGCACCCCGCGCAGTTAAGGCGGCTGGCAACGCGCGGGAAAGTTGCTAGAGCCTGACACCCATATGGCCGCTTCTGATTCCACCGTGAATTTCCGCATCCGCCGCGACATTGGCGGCTTCCGGGGATACCTTCGAAATGCCTGGGGCCGGTGGTGGGTCAAGGCGCTCGCCGCATTGGGCGTGCTGTTCGTCATCGGCTATACGGTGTTTTACTTCCTGTTCGCCGCCGATCTGCCTTCGGTCGACAAACTGCGCACCTATGAGCCGCCACTGCCGACCAATGTGCGCGGCGTCGATGGCACGCCGATCCACAGCTATGCGCGCGAACGCCGCGTTGAACTGAGTTACGACGAATATCCGCCGCTGCTGGTGCGCGCGTTTCTGGCCGCCGAGGACAAGACCTTTTTCGAGCATCACGGCGTCGACTATCTCGGCATCGCGAGCGCGGCGGTCAACAATCTGAGCAGCCACAAGCGCCCGGCAGGCGCATCGACCATCACGCAGCAAGTCGCCAAGAACCTGCTGATCGGCAACGAGACCAGCTACAGCCGCAAGATCAAGGAAGCGATCCTCGCGTACCGGATCGAGGACACGCTCACCAAGAAACAGATCCTCGAACTGTATCTCAATCAGATCGCGCTCGGTCGCAACGCCTTTGGCGTCGAGGCCGCGAGCTACGCCTATTTCGGCAAGGATCTGAACCAGCTCGATCTCGCGCAAATGGCGTATCTGGCGATCCTGCCCAAGGGGCCGTCCAATTACGACCCGGTCCGCCACGCCGACCGCGCACTGGTTCGCCGCGCTTATGTGCTGCGCGAAATGCTCAAGAACGGTTTCATCACCCAGGCGCAGCATGACGAAGCCATGGCCGAACCGCTCGGCACCGTGCCGCGCCAGACGCCCAAGACCGAAACTGCGGGCAGCGGCTATTTCGTCGAGGAAGTCCGCCGCCAGTTGAAGGACAAGTTCGGCGAGGACGCAAAGGACGGGCCGTACAGCATCTACGCCGGTGGCCTCTGGGTGCGCACCTCGCTCGACAACCGGCTGCAGGACTATGCGCAGACCGCGCTGCGCGAGGGGCTGCTGCGCTTCGACCGTGGCCGCGGCTGGTCCGGGCCGATCGACCATAAAGACATTGTCGGCGATGCGTGGCTGCCGGCCTTGCTCAACACCAATATCGGGCTCGATTACGACAATTGGCGCGCCGCGATCGTCACCGCAGTGGCGCAGACCGATGCCGGCCTCGGCTTTTCCGATGGCACCACCGCCATCCTGCCGCGCGCCGCCGCGCAAATGCCGGTGCGCGGCGAAGGCGGCACGGCCTTCGCCGCGCTCAAGGTCGGCGACATCATCGCGGTCGCGCCCGAAGGCGGCAGCTATGCCTTGCGCTCGGTGCCGAAGATTTCGGGTGCCTTCGTGGTCGAGGAACCGCAGACCGGCCGCGTGCTGGCGATGCAAGGCGGGTTCGACTTCCGCGCCCAGCAATTCAACCGCGCCACGCAGGCGCTGCGCCAACCGGGATCGACGATCAAGCCGATCGTCTATGCAGCGGCGCTGGAGGGCGGGATGACCCCCGCCTCGATCATCGTCGACGGCCCGTTCTGCGTCTATCAGGGCGCGCGGCTGGGGCAGAAATGTTTCAAGAATTTCGGCAATGTCGGCGGCTCTGGCGCGCATACCATGCGCTGGGGTGTCGAACAGTCGCGCAACCTGATGACCGTGCGCGCCGCCGCCACCACCGGCATGCCGCGCATCGTGTCGCTGATGGACCGGATCGGCGTCGGCAAATACGAACCCTATCTGTCCTATTCGCTGGGCGCGGGCGTGACGACCGTATCACGCATGGTCAACGCTTATGCGATCCTCGCCAATCAGGGCCGGTCGCATCCGGCCACGCTGATCGATTTCGTGCAGGATCGCCACGGCAAGGTGATTTGGCCCGAAAACTGGCACCCGTGCGATCGCTGCAACGCGCCCGACTGGAACGGCAAGCCGATGCCGCGCCCGGTTTCGCGCGGCAAGCAGATCGTCGATGCGATGAGTGCATATCAAATGGTCCATATCGCCGAGGGCGTGATCCAGCGCGGCACCGCCACCGTCCTGCGCGATCTCGACCGGCCGATGTTCGGCAAGACCGGCACCAATACCGGGCCGACCGACGTGTGGTTCATTGGCGGCACCCCGCAGATGATTGGCGGGCTGTACATCGGCTATGACCAGCCGCATTCGCTGGGCGGCGCGGCGCAGGGCGGCACGCTCGCCGCGCCGATCTTCAAGGCGTTCGCGGTCAAGGCGTATGAGGGGCTGCCCAAGATCCCGTTCCGCGCGCCCGCCGGCATCCGCATGGTCCGCATCGACCGCGCGAGCGGCAAGCCGGTCTTTGGCACCTGGCCAAGCGATGACCCCAAGGCGTCGGTCATCTGGGAAGCCTTCAAACCCGAAAGCGAGCCGCGCCGCGTTGTCCACCGCGACGTGATCGTGCCCGACCCGGCGGCAGCTGCGGCGGCGGCCAAGGCGCGTGCCGACGCGCAGGCCCCGAAGGACACGCGCCGCGACAGCGATTTCCTGCAACGACAGGGCGGTATTTACTAGCGGCGCGCCAACCTCATATACGGCAGGCACACTATCGTTCTCCCGCACATGGGAGACACGGCACGATATTTTTCTGGAAGGTTCTCCCATGCGCGCAGAAGCGCAGGCTCATATCGACTCGATCAAGGACGCGCTCGCGCTGCTCCGCCGTTTCCTCGACTGGGACCGCGCGCTGCGTCGGCTCGATGAACTCAACGCGCGCGTCGAGGATCAAACTTTGTGGAACGATCCCAAGGCGGCGCAGGCGGTTATGCGCGAGCGGTGCCGTTTAGATGAGGCGATCACCGCAACGCGCGCGATCCAGAGCGAGCTAGACGATACGGCGGAGTTGATCGAAATGGCCGAGGCCGAGGGCGATACCGAGATGGAGACCGACGGCCTCGCCGCGCTCGCCGATCTCGCGCGCCGCGCCGAAAGCGACAAGATCAAGGCGCTGCTGGCGGGCGAAGCCGATGGCAACGACACCTATATCGAAGTCAATGCCGGTGCGGGCGGCACCGAGAGCCAGGATTGGGCGGGCATGCTCAGCCGCATGTATTCGCGCTGGGGCGAACGCCACGGCCTGAAGGTCGAACTGATCGACCAGCATTCGGGCGAGCAGGCCGGGATCAAGTCGGCGACGCTGCTGCTGAAAGGCGAGAACGCCTATGGCTATGCCAAGACCGAAAGCGGCGTCCACCGCCTGGTCCGCATCAGCCCCTATGACAGCGCCGCGCGCCGCCACACCTCCTTCGCCAGCGTGTGGGTCTATCCGGTGGTCGATGACAATATCGAGGTCGAGTATAACGAAAGCGACCTGCGCATCGACACCTACCGTGCAAGCGGTGCCGGTGGGCAGCACATCAACACCACCGATTCGGCGGTGCGCATCACGCACATCCCGACCGGCATCGTCGTGCAGTGCCAGAACCAGCGCAGCCAGCACAAGAACAAGGCCGAAGCGTACAACCAGCTCCGCGCGCGGCTGTACGAGCGCGAACTCGCGATCCGCGAGGCCGCGGCCAATGCCGAGAATGCGGGCAAGACCGATATCGGCTGGGGCCACCAGATCCGTTCGTACGTGCTGCAGCCCTATCAGATGGTAAAGGACCTGCGCACCGGCGTGACCTCGTCGAGCCCGTCCGACGTGCTCGATGGCGATCTCGACGCGTTCATGGCCGCCGCACTCTCGCAGCGCGTAACGGGTGAGACGGTCGAGGTGGAGGACGTGGACTAGTGCACTTCCCCGGTGCCCGCGCGCTGACCCTGGCCACCGTCCTGCTGCTCGCCGCGTGCGACGGCGGCAAGCCGCGCGTACCCGATCATACGCAGGAGGCAGGCCCCTTCCCTGCCGCCGACCGCCCGGTCGCCAAGATCAGCTCGCCGCGCTGGTCGACCGAAGAGGATCGCGACCGGCTGAACGAAGCTGGCGACGTGATGACCAAGGCCGGGATCAAGCCCGGCATGACCGTCGCCGATATCGGCGCGGGCGAGGGCTATTACACGATCCGCGCCGCCAACCGCGTCGGCAAGACCGGGCGCGTGCTGGCCGAGGACATCGTCGCCGAGGTGCGCGATACGCTGGCGCTGCGCGTGTCGCGCGAGCGGCTGGAGAATGTCAGCGTGCGGCTCGGCGCGCCCGACGATCCGCGCTTGCCCGACGCGAGTTTCGATCGTGTGCTGATGGTGCATATGTACCATGAGATCGCGCAACCCTATGAATTTCTGTGGCGGATGCGCCCGTCGCTCAGGCGCGATGGCCTGGTCATCGTGGTCGATGCCAATCGCCTGACGCAAAACCACGGCACGCCGCCCGCCTTGCTCAAATGCGAATTCGCAGCGGTCGGCTACACCCAGGTCGCGCGGTATGACATGCCCTCGGCGGGCGGTTATCTCGCCGCGTTCCGGGCGGAAGGGCCTCGCCCCGAGCCAGCGGCGATCAAACCCTGCCGAATGACCTGATCCGCCTTCATGCCAGGCGACTTCGCGCTACCGCATCACCCGGCAGCGCGCTACACTGGCCTGATGCAACACCCGCTCGACCGGACCGACAAGCCGCCGCGTCGGCGAACCAAATGATGAACCAGATTGCGGGTATGAAGGCATGAGCATGCGGCACCCCGAACACCAATATCTCGACTTGCTTCAGCGCATTCTCGATCATGGGGACCAGCGCGTGGACCGGACCGGGGTCGGGACACGGTCGCTGTTCGGCGCGATGATCCGGTTCGATCTCTCCGACGGAAGCGTGCCGATCCTCACCACCAAACGCGTCTATTGGAAGACGGCGGTCAAGGAGATGCTGTGGTTCCTGACCGGGGACACCAGCCTCCAGTCGCTCCTGCGCGAGAATGTGAAGATATGGACCGACTGGCCGCTTGCGCAGTACCGGCGCGCCACCGGACACGACATTTCTCAGACCGAGTTTGAGCAGCGTATACTGAACGACGATGCCTTTGCCGCGCAATGGGGAGACCTGGGCCCGATTTACGGGAAGCAATGGCGCCGCTGGCAGGGTGCGGACGGGCGCGTGCATGACCAGATTGCCGAGCTGGTCGAGACGCTGAAGCACAATCCCGCCAGCCGGAGAATGCTGTTTCATGCCTGGAACGTGGCGGAGCTCGATCAGATGGCGTTGCCGCCGTGCCACATGGTCTATCAATTCCACGTGACCTCCGACGGACGACTCAATTGCGGCCTGTACCAACGGTCGTGCGACCTGCTGCTGGGCGCCGCCTTCAACTTTACTGGGGCCGCCGCGTTGCAGCTGATGCTTGCTCAACAGGCCGATCTCCGCCCGGGCGAACTGGTCTGGATGGGCGGCGACGTCCATCTGTATCTCAACCATCTCGATCAAGCGCGCGAACAAATCTCGCGCACGCCGCGCCCGTTCCCGACGATGCGGCTCCTGCGTAAGCCTGCTAATATTGATGGCTACCGGATCGAGGATTTTCACGTCGAGGGCTATGCGCCGCACGATGCGATCAAGGCCGACGTCGCGGTGTGATGCAGCCCCGCCGTTGATGGAGTCATCCATAGCGGCACAGGATACCAGCCGGTTCTTTTCACGGCACGATTGACCCTGAATTTACGCGTTTCGCCGAAAACCGTCGTCATTCGGGTGCTCAACGCGCTGCCCCGCCATGACGCAGTGTCGAGCGTAAGCATAGGTCTTCCCTAATATTTTGCCATTGGCTGCAGAGCGCCCGGATGTGCTCTGCGGGACAGCGCCGTCACGGCCAAGAGCCGGCATGTGCAATAATATACATACTAAGCTTGCCGCTTTGGGTGATTGTCGCGGTATGAATCTGGCAAATACCATGAGCGGAGACCGATTACCGCCTTCGGCCTACGGTACCGCTATTGCTCGACATACAGAAAAGGTTTCGCATCCGAAACCGATCGATACAAAATATACTCTATCTCTGGATCAGGCAAGTATCTGTCTTAAGGCAATTTCTTTTACCTTACATATTTTAAAAAACAGCTATGTTCGTTGACAAATAAGCGAGTCGTGGGGCGGGGGCAGTAATGGGGTTTTTTCGGATTGGACGGGGGCATTTTCATGCCTTCGCCAAATGTATAAAATCTACAGTGGGCGGTTTTGCTGATAGCGATCGTCCGCGCGCTCACGGCAGGCAAACGTCCGTTTGGCGCACAACGCGCCCCCTCATCGTCCTTTTCACGCTTCTGTTTGCCATGATGCCCGCGCTTGCCATGGCCGCGACGTCGAAGGGCTGCGCTGATATCAATACTGGTCAGTATAATCGTACCTTTTCGATTCCCTCTATTGCCAACGGGCAGTCAATCCAGGATCAAGATGTAACGCAAGGGGCTTATGCCAGCCAGTTGAGCGATTACTATTTTAATAGCGGCGATGTTATACAATTTTCGATAAGCTCTCGTGTCGGCACAGGTTATTTTTCCGTATTTGAATATGATGATACGGCGTCTATTACGAGAAGCTCGATAAATCTGACAAGCGGATCAGCCAGTTTTACGATTGGTTCAAGCAATTTATTTCGCTATTATAATTATTCTCTTTCAAATTTTACTTTTACCTCCAGCGGAAGTTCCAACAATGACGGAACAAGCGCGCATTCCAACTCTTCGGTCCTTTTAACCTTAACCTGCACCCCGGCGAGTTCAGGACCGACGGTAACCGCCGTTAGCCCAACCAGCGGCCCCGCTGGCGGTGCCACCTCGGTGGCGATCACCGGCACCGGCTTCATCAGCGCGACCGCCGTGAAGTTCGGCAGCGTCAATGCGGCCAGCTTCACCATCAACAGCGACACTTCGATCACCGCACCTGCGCCGGCCGCCACTGCGGCGGGTGCTGTCCATGTCACGGTGACCGCTGGCGGCAACACCAGCGCGACATCATCGGCCGATCAATTCACCTACAACGCGCCGACGGTTACTGGCGTCTCGCCGGCCAATGTCCCGCTGAGCGGCGGCGCGATTACGATTACCGGCACCAATTTCGTCATCGGCAATACCAGCTTTTCCGTCGGGGGAACGTCGGTCGGGGGCAGTTGCACCTCTTCGACGACGTGCACCGCGACGGCGGGGGCGAAAGCTGCCGGTGCGGCCAGCGTGGTGGCCACCACCGGATCGGTTTCGTCGACAACGAACGGCACGCTCACCTATCTCGCCGTGCCGACGATCAGCGCTGCGTTCAGCCCGACATCGGTGTCCTCCGGGGGGAACGCCACGCTTACCCTGACGGTCACCAACCCGAACACCGGAACTGCCCTCAGCGGAATCGCGGTCGGTTCGGCGACGCTGCCGACCAATCTTACCGGATCCGGTGCCGCCACGACGTGCGGCGGGACAGCGACGCTGTCCGGCAACGCGCTCAGCCTGTCCGGCGGCGCGCTCAGCGCGAGCGCAAGCTGCACCGTGACGTTGACCGTTTCCTCGACCAATGCGGCGACCTATAATTACACCAGCGGAACGGTTTCCGCGAGCGGCCCGATAACGCTTACGGGGTCGACCGCGACCACGCCGACCGGGCTGACGGTCGCCGCTGCACCGACGCTTGGCCTCGCCATCAGCAATGGGACGCTGACTCAGGGCCAGACCGGCACGCTGACCGTCACGCCGAGCGCAACTGTCGCCAACACCTCCGGCACGTTGACCTTTGCGATCACGTTGCCCGCCAATACGAGCCTCTCCAGTTCGAGCGGCACGGGGTGGAGCTGCAGTGGAACCTCCACGGTTAGCTGCACCAGCGCGAGCGTGATCACCGCCGGGAGCAATGGCAATCCCCTCACGCTCAACGTCGCGATCGGCGCGTCGGCGTCGGTATCCCTGTCGTTCAGCGGCACATTGTCGGGTGGCGGGGCCGCCGCAAGCGCCAATGCTACCGATTCGGCGACCGTGGTGCAGACCCCGGCCTCGATGGCCATCACCAGCGGCAATAGCCAGAGCGCGGGGGTCTCGACCGCCTTTGCTTCGGCTTTGCAAGTCCGCGTGCTGGACGCGGCAAGCGTAGTGATCCCGTCCAGCCCGGTGACCTTCACGGCACCTGGAAGCGGAGCAAGCGGCACGTTCAGCGGCAGCGGCACCAATAGCATCTCGGCCAACACCAACGCCTCAGGGATCGCCACATCGGGCACGTTCACCGCCAATGCGACCGCAGGCGGGCCTTATACGGTCAGTGCGACCGCAGGGTCGGTTTCGCAAAACTTCAGTCTGACCAATACCGCCGCCGCCCCCACCGTTGCCGCTAAGAGCGCCAGCATCGCCTATAACACCGCGACCCCGATCGACCTGACCGCCTCGGTTAGCGGCGTGCATAGCAGCCTCAGCGTCAGCACCGCCCCTGCACATGGCACCACCAGCATTGCGGGCGATGTCATCACCTACACGCCCACCACCGGCTATTATGGCAGCGACAGCTTCGCTTATACCGCGACTGGCCCCGGCGGCACCTCAGGTGCGGCGACCGTCACGCTCACCGTCGCGACACCTGCCGCCCCAACCGTGGCCGCCAAGAGCGCGAGTGTTGCTTACAACACCGCGACCCCGATCGACCTCACCGCCTCGGTCAGCGGTGTGCACTCAAGCCTCACCGTCAGCACCGCGCCTGCGCATGGCACCACCAGCATTGCGGGCGATGTCATCACCTACACGCCCACCACCGGCTATTATGGCAGCGACAGCTTCGCCTATACCGCCACCGGCCCGGGCGGCACGTCGAGTGCGGCGACCGTCACGCTCACCGTCGCGACACCCGCTGCCCCGACCGTGGCCGCCAAGAGCGCGAGTGTTGCTTACAACACCGCGACCCCAATCGATCTGACCGCCTCGGTCAGCGGCGTGCACTCAAGCCTCACCGTCAGCACCGCGCCTGCGCATGGCACCACCAGCATTGCGGGCGACGTCATCACCTACACGCCCACCACCGGCTATTATGGCAGCGACAGCTTCGCTTATACCGCCACCGGGCCCGGCGGAACGTCGAGTGCGGCGACCGTCACGCTCACCGTCGCCACGCCTGCCGCCCCCACCGTTGCCGCCAAGAGCGCCAGCGTCGCCTACAACACCGCGACCCCAATCGATCTGACCGCCTCGGTCAGCGGCGTGCACTCAAGCCTCACCGTCAGCACCGCGCCTGCGCATGGCACCACCAGCATTGCGGGCGATGTCATCACCTATACCCCCACTAGCGGCTATTATGGCAGCGACAGCTTCGCTTATACCGCCACCGGGCCCGGCGGAAC
>Ga0209482_1000188_pt1 | contig 54680 bp, 49 predicted proteins | sample CoawatmetaG10DNA_FD_187512 | JGI IMG/M metagenome (GOLD analysis project Ga0209482, IMG submission 187512) | Marine microbial communities from the West Antarctic Peninsula - Coastal water metaG104-DNA (SPAdes) (version 2) | ecosystem: Environmental > Aquatic > Marine > Coastal ...
CTCGCTCCGGACTTTCTCCAGTTGAGCAGCCAATGGGCTCTTTTTTATTTGCTGGCCCTACAGGAGTTGGTAAAACTGAAATTTGTAAGCAACTCTCAAGGATTATGGGTGTTAAATTATTGAGATTTGATATGTCTGAATATATGGAGAGGCATGCTATTTCTAAACTTATAGGTTCTCCTCCTGGATATGTTGGATATGACGAAGGAGGCCTCTTAACTGAGGCAGTAAATAGTAATCCTTATGCGGTTCTTTTATTGGATGAGATTGAGAAAGCGCATCCTGATATTTTTAATATCTTATTACAAGTCATGGATCATGGAAAGCTTACTGATGCTAATGGCCGTGAAGTTGACTTTAGTAATGTGATACTTGTTATGACTTCTAATGTTGGAGCTCAAAATGTTCAAAGAGCCTCCATAGGATTTAATGAGCAAGATCATTCCCTTGATTACGAGGGTGAGCTTAAAAAAATATTTACACCAGAATTCAGAAATCGCCTCTCAGAAATTATTTATTTTAATAAACTTAATGAGGAGGTTGTTGTTTTTGTAGTCAATAAATTTCTTTTTGAGCTTGAAGATGTTCTTGAGAAAAAAAGTGTTTCATTAATAGTTTCTGATGCAGCTCGAAAATGGTTTGCAGAAAATGGCTATGACTCTATGATGGGTGCCCGTCCAATGATGAGATTAATTGAAAGAGAGGTGCGCAAACCTCTTGCTGATGAGCTTCTTTTTGGTAAGCTAAGCTCTGGTGGAACTGTTAAAGTAGGTGTTAATAAAGATAAGATTGCCTTAACGATCAGTTAATGAGAATTCTTATAAGTAATGATGATGGCTATCAGGCCAAGGGCATCAAACAGCTTACAAAATCTCTGAGTGAAATTGCAGAAGTAATTGTTGTTGCTCCAAGTGAAAATAAGTCTGCTGCAAGTAGCTCATTAACCCTTGGAAGGCCATTAAAGCCAATTCAAATTGAGAAAAATATTTATGCAATTGATGCGACACCTACTGATTGTGTTCATTTGGCATTGTGTGGCTTTATAAAGGAATCAATTGATTTAGTAGTGACTGGTATTAATTTTGGGGCAAACTTGGGGGATGATACCATCTATTCTGGAACAGTTGCTGGGGCTATAGAAGGGCGATTTTTAGGACTTCCATCAATTGCAATGTCCCTCGCTAGTTGGGAGTGTAATCACTTCGAGACAGCGGGAGAAATTGCTAAGAGATTAGTTACCCAAATTGATAAATCTGAACTATCTTCTAACACCATCATAAATGTTAATGTTCCAGATATTCCTCTTAATGAAATTAAAGGTATTAAAAGTACTCGCCTAGGAAGCAGGCATAAATCTGAACCAAGTATTAAGGATAAAGAGGATACATCTTTTTATTGGATTGGTGAAAATGGAAAAGAAGCTGACAATTCAGAGGGTACAGATTTTCATGCTATTTCTAATAACTTTGTTTCAGTCACTCCTCTTCAGATTGATACAACTAAGCACTCTGAAGTAAGGCAGGTGAGCGATTGGCTTCAAAAAATAGATTACTGATTCCAGGTATCTCTTAGCCCGACTGTTTTATTAAATACTAGTCCTCTAGACTCGCTATCCCTACAAAAGTAACCTTCTCGCTCAAACTGATATGCTTTTCCAGCCTTTGCATTTAATAAATTTGGCTCTATAAATCCATTTTTTATTTTAAGAGAATTGGGGTTAATTGAAGATGATAAGTCGTCAAATTTAGCTGGATTTGATTCTAAAAAAAGGCGGTCATATATTCTAAATTCAGCACTAATAGCTTTACTGGATTCAACATAATGAATAACACCTTTAATTTTTCTACCGTCAGATGGATTTTTACCTAAAGTGTCAGGATCATAAGTGCAGTAGACAGTTTTGATATTACCATCATTATCACTATCAAAATGAGTAGCTTTGATAAGGTAAGCGTTTCTAAGGCGAACTTCTTTATTGATTGCTAGTCGTTTATATTTATTATTTGGCGCTACTTCTACAAAGTCTTCTTTATCAATGTATATTTCACGACTAAAGAAAATCTCTCTAGTTCCCATTTCTTCATTTTGAGGATGAATTGGAACCTTAAGTGATTCAATTTTACCTTTAGGGTAATTTTCAATTAGTAATTTGATAGGATTAATTACAGCCATTGATCGTGGGGCAGAATTATTCAGATCATCTCTAATTGATGATTCTAAAATTGAAATACTTGTTAAGCTGTTAACTTTCGAAACTCCAATTCGTTCACAGAAGTCTCTTATTGAAGCTGCAGTATATCCTCTTCTTCGAAGCCCTGAAATAGTAGGCATCCTGGGGTCATCCCAGCTATTTACATGATTGTTATCTACTAAAAGTTTAAGTTTTCTTTTTGACGTTGTTGCATACTCTAGATTTAAGCGAGAAAACTCGTATTGATGAGGCCTATTTGGTATATTAAATTCATCTAAATTTTCTAATGTCCAATCATAAATTCTACGATTATCTTGAAACTCTAGTGTACATAAAGAGTGAGTAACACCTTCAATAGCATCACCCAGGCAGTGCGCAAAATCATACATTGGGTAAACACACCAATCATCATCTGTTTGATGATGTTTTTCAAACCTTATTCGATATAGAGTTGGATCACGCATACACATAAAGCTTGAAGACATGTCAATTTTAGCTCTTAATACGCATTCACCTTCTTTAAAGCCACCATTCTTCATTTTTTTAAAAAGAATTAAATTCTCTTTAAAATCTGTATTTCGATACGGACTATTTTTTCCAGGTTCTTTGAGAGTCCCTCGGTATTTACTAGTCTCCTCTGCACTTAAAAAACATACATAAGCTAAACCCTTAGAAATAAGCTCTTCAGCACATTTATAAAATTTATCAAAATAATTTGAACTAAATTTAACCTCACCACTCCAATTAAATCCTAACCATTCCACATCTTTTTTAATAGAATTAACATATTCAATGTCTTCTTTAGCTGGATTGGTATCATCAAACCTTAAGTTGCAATAACCACCATAATTTGCTGCTGTTTCAAAGTTGAGACAAATAGACTTTGCATGACCAATATGAAGATATCCATTGGGCTCTGGTGGAAACCTTGTTTTAATAGTCGCATATTTGCCAGATGAAAGATCTGCATTTATGATATTTCTTATGAAGTTAGTAGTTTTTACTTCTTTATTTTGAGAATCCATTTGTATCAATTCTAAGGATAGTTTAAGCTAGTAAATTATATCATTAAAAGCTTAATTTAATATCTAGCGCTTTAAATAGAATGCCACTGTAAAATACTTTTTATGAAAATAGCTATAGTCAAACTTTCAGCACTAGGTGATATTGTTCATGCAATGGTAGTTTTGCAGTTTATAAAAAAATATAATCAAGCAGTTGAGATTGATTGGATAGTAGAGGAGAGTTATAAAGAGTTATTGGAATGCAATCCTAATGTCAGTAGAGTACATGTAGTAAATATTAAAAAAGCTAAGCAGAAAAAATCAATCTATTTATTTGTTAGTGAACTGAAAAAAATGAGAACGATTGGGCCATATGATTTAGTAGTTGATATGCAGGGACTTTTTAAATCAGCACTGATTGCTCGCTTAATACCTTCAAAAATAACATTGGGATTTAACAGATCTTCAATAAGAGAAAGTATTGCTTCATTTTTTTATAATAAAACATTTAACTATGGGTATGCTGAAAATGTTATTGAACGTAATATTGCACTTATATCATTTGCTTTAGAAATAGATATTAAGCCACAAGAAATTATTAGTAAGTCTTCTTTTTTGTATTCAAGTCAAAAATATTTAACTAATAACTTATCTACTTCTAAAAAAAACATTCTAGTAATTCCTGGAGCATCGCATAACTCAAAATGCTACCCTGAAGATGAGCTAGCCAAATTAGCAAATTTACTTGATGCTAATTTTCTCATTACTTGGGGAGATTCAGATGAAAAAAAAATGGCTGAAAAAATAAAAGTTAAAGCTCCAAACGTGGTTATCTGTAAAAAGCTATCTATAGATTCATTAATATCATTAATTTCACAGGTCGATTTAGTTATAGGTCCAGACACTGGGCCTACTCATATGGCTTGGGCTTTATGTATATCATCAATTACTTTATTTGGAGCCACTCCAGGTTATAGGAATGCTTCTGTGTCGAAAAAGAATAGAGTTATTGAGTCAAAATCTGAAGTTAACCCTTTTAAAATAAATAAAAATGATTTGTCAATACAAGATATTGATGTAAAGGATATATTAAAGGTTTCTAAGGAATTATTAAACCAATCATCAGTTTAGTTCATAATTACTTGGCTTACTTGTTGGATAGAGTCAAGGATATATTTTGCATTAGAACTGTTTTCATTAATCTTATGCCCACTTTTAACAAGAATAGTATTTGATACCCCCGCACTATTTGCTGCAGAAATATCAAACTCTGTATCTCCAACTAGCCATGAATTCGACATATCTATATTATGTTTAATTTTTGCCTGCAAGAGCATTCCTGGCTTAGGCTTCCTACAGTAACAATTTGCATTGGGAGAGTGAGGGCAATGAAATACATCTAATATATTAATATCATTATTCTTAAATTGGTCTAGCATCCAATTATTTATAATTTGAAAATCATTTTCAGTGTAATAGCCACGAGATATCCCTGACTGATTTGTGATTATAACTATCTTATAATTAAGATTAATTAAATATTGACAAACTTCAAAAACACACTTGATAAATTCGAAGTCTTCTATTTTATGCAAATAATTAATTTCTTTATTAATAACACCATCTCGATCAAGAAAAATAGTTTTTATAGTCATAAAGTAAGGTGAGTATAATCTGTTTAATATTTATAGTAATTGTAAAGGTTTATTATGTTTGGAAGTTTTAATCTTGATAAAACATATCAATATTTACTAATAATGCTCGCATTTTTACTTCCATTAACTGTCTTTGGTGCTAATTTAATTGTTGTATTAATTGTTACTTTATGGCTACTGTCTGGTAGCTATAAAAGTAAATTTAATGAAATATTTAAAAATAGAATGCTAATTGCTTCTATTTTATTTTTTGCTTTGCATGTTATTGGCTTGCTATGGACAGAGGACTTAAGATGGGGGCTTCATATTGTTCATAAGATGTGGTATTTTCTATTGCTACTTCCAGTTCTTTTCACTTTAACAAAAAGACGATATATTAAGCACTATATTTTTTCATTCTTACTTGCAATATTCATAACAGAGGTTGCATCCTATCTTGTATGGTTCGAAGTAGTTGAGCCATTTAAAAATGCTACTGTTAGAAACCCCACACCTTTTATGAGCCATGTGTCTTATAATCCAATAATAGCATTTGCTTGTTACTTAGTGCTTCATGAAATATTTTTTAATCAAAAATTAAAAAAAATAGAATTATTTGCTTATAGTTTTTTTGCAATTAGTATGTCATTTAATATGTTTATTACCGCTGGACGTGCAGGACAAGTAATGTATTTTGTAATGCTTTCTATTTTAATTTTTCAATATTTTTATAGTCAAAAAATTAAAGCAATAGTTTTAATTATAATAGTTTGTGGAGGTCTCTTTTTCACAGCTTATGAGACAAGTCCTACTTTTAAATATAGAATCGAAAGTACTATAAATGCTGTTGAATCTTATCAAATTAATAAGGGCACTTCTTTAGGCCAGAGATTCACTTTTGCATCTAATTCATTTGAAATAATAAAAGAACATCCAATTATAGGAGTTGGGACAGGTGACTTTCCATTGGAATACAAAAAGATTAATTTAAAAAACTCACCAGATCTTCCAAGTCCTTCTAATCCTCATAATATGTATATTTTAGTAGTAACACAATTAGGAGCCATCGGTCTAATAAGTTTTTTATCAATTTTTTATTACCAGATAAAACTTTCTTTTTTATCTAAAGCTAAGTTTATTAGAGATGTGGGCATTACTTTGCCATTATTATTTTTACTTATAATGTGGAGTGATTCATATCTTCTAGGACACTATACAAGCCTGATGTACGTTTTTTTTAGCTCATTTTTGTATAAAGATTTTGAAAAATCCTAAAAAAATACTAGTAATTATTCAAAGGTCTAATGGAGATGTCTTATTAAGCTCTTCTCTTATTAAGGGCTTGTATGAAAATTTTGATTCACCTCAGATTGACATGCTTGTTAATGACGATACTTATTCACTAGCAAGGCTTATTCCCTTCATAAAAAAAGTACATACTTTTTCTTATAATGAGAAGAAAAATAATAGATGGAGGCAAGAAAAAAATCTTATTGTAAAAATTTTCAGAAAATATGATTTAAGTATCAATCTTACTGCCAGTGATAGAAGTGTTTTATATGCATTAATTGCTGGTAAAAAAACAATTAGTGCAATTGAAAGAAATAATAAAAAATCCTGGTGGAAGCAGAAACTTCTTAGCTATTATTATTATTTTGATGTATCAAACCATATATTATTGAATAATTTGGAACCCTTAAGAATATTAAATATTAAATATGATGGTTCCCATCAGCCCATCCTATTCTCTGATAGTGACTATGATGAAATTAGAAGTAAACTTAAAAATAGTAAAATTGATAAATTTTTTATTTTTCATCCTTCGGCTCAATATAACTACAAGGTTTATCCAAAAAAACTAAGAGACAAGTTACTTAGCTTTCTTAACACTTTAGAGATTCCAATAGTTATTACTGGAGGCAATACGGAAATTGATTTAAAGATAAAGGAAGAGATACCCACTTTAACAAACATTTATAATTTTATAGGGGAGACCAGCCTAAAAGATTATTTTATTCTAAGTGAATTAGCATTAGCATACATTGGAATGGACACTTTAAATATGCATATAGCAGCATCGCAAGGTAAACGAATTTTTGCAATATTTGGTTCAACTAAACTATCTATGTGGTCTCCTTGGTCTAATCAATTACAAAAATCTACCTCAATTAATAGACCTATTCAAACTTATGGGAAAAATACAATATTTCAATCTTCATTGCCTTGCCAAGTATGTGGACTAGTTGGATGTGGAAATAATCATGGTAGAAATGAATTTCCCTCAATTATTGAGCCAAAAGAGATTTATATAGAGATTAAAAATTGGTATCAGAGCACAAATGCTTAACATTAAAAAAATTTATAAATTCCCATTTAAATATGAAATACCTCATTATGTTGAAGACTTCCTTAATCAAAGATCTTTATCTAGTGGATGGATAAAGTACATTAAAAGGTATTTATTTATTACTTTAAAAAGGCAAAAAAGCCTTGAGTTGAAATCTATTTTGCCTATACATCGAAATATACTTTGGATAAATATTTCAGCACCAAGCCTGGGTGATAGCTTGATGGATTTATCCAGCCGGGTAATGTTAGAAGGAAGAAACATAGATCTTTATACAACTGATAATGTTGCGAGCTTATACTTAAATGACAGTATATTTAATAATGTTTATTCGTGTGTAGAAATGGCTGCACTAAATAACTATAACCTAGTTATTGTTGATTCATTTAGTTCAAGAAGTATAGTAGTTAAATACAAAATTGCACCTAAAGTCCATTTTGTTGGGATGTATGGATATTTTAATGGTCCAGAGGTAAATAGAGTCCTTTTTAGTTTTCATCAAATGAATAACCTTCTGGATTATCAAAAGAGTGAGAAGGAGATAAATTTTTCTGCAAGAACTTCAATTTCAATAAGTAAGATTGATCAAGATACTATTGATCAAATAAACTTACCAGCTAATTATATTGCAATTGTTTTAGGAGGAGAATGGAAATATAGAGCTTATAATAATTGGGATAAAGTAATTTCAAATATTTTAAACAGAAATAAACATTTAAATATTGTATTACTTGGCTCAGAAAATGCAAATTTTATGGCAAAAAAGATTTTTTTACAGTTTACAAATAATAATATTTTTAATCATGTTGCTAAGCATAGTTTTAATCAAACTACCCAGATTATTAGGCTTGCAGATGTCATACTTTGTTGTGATGGAGGTCTAATGCATGCAGCTAATTCATTCAATAAAATTGTAATACCACTTTTTGCAAGACTTACTCCAGAAATGCAACTTACAGACTGCATCAATGCGTTTCCATTATTTGATCACTTTGATGTGAACAATATTACTACAGAGGATATTGTTGACAAATATTACGAGGCTACTAATTTCTTTGATAATCATCCTCAAGACGGATAATATCATCTTCGCCTAAATAACTTCCAGTTTGAATTTCTATAATTTCAAGAGGTATTTTTCCAGCATTTTCCAGCCTATGTATTTCACCTTTAGGAATGAACGTTGATTGATTTTCTTCTAGCTGAAATACTTTATCTCCACAAGTTATTGATGCAATTCCTTTAACTATTACCCAATGTTCAGCTCTTTTTTTATGCTTTTGTAAAGATAATTTAGCACCAGGGTTTACAAAAATACGCTTAACTTGAAATCCTATTCCAGAATCTATTGAATCATAATAGCCCCATGGCCTAAATACTTTTCTATGATTCTCAAGCTCGGGTCTATTGTTGTTTTTTAATTTACTAATAATATTACTAATATTATTACCATTATTATCAGTTATAAGAAGGGCATCTTGTGTATCGACAATGATTAAGTTTGATACTGCTGAAACTGAGACTAAGCGATTTGAACTGAGAGTAAATGTGTTGGAAACATTGTCTAAAATTACATCTCCTGAAGTAACATTTCCATCTTTGTCTTTATTGCCGGCACTAAATAGAGAGGTCCAGGATCCAATATCGCTCCAGCTAGCATCAAGACTAACAACTACAGCATTTTCTGTTTTTTCCATTATTGCATAGTCAATAGATTTATTAGGGCACTGAAAAAAATCTTTATTATTTAAGCGAATAAAATCAAAATCTTTTTTCTTGGTTGTATCAAGTGATTTTTTGCATAAATTAAAAATCTCAGGTTCAAATTTTTCTAATTCATAGAGGTAATTAGATGCTTTAAACATAAACATACCACTATTCCATAAGTATTTATTTGATTCTAGGTATAACTGAGCATCTTTTTTGTGAGGTTTTTCTTTAAATGATTTAATATCATAGCAATTATTATTAAGACTTTCACCAGTTTCAATATATCCATAACCTGTTTCAGCTTTATCAGGAACAATACCAAATGTTACTAACTTATCTTTATTGGCAAGTTTTTCTGCAAATGCAATCGCTTCATGAAAAGCATTACTATTTTGAATAAGATGGTCAGCTGACAATACAAGAAGTATTGGATCAGTATTTTCATTAATTAATTTAAGTGCAGCTAATGCAATCGCAGGTGCAGTATTTTTACCAATGGGCTCCAAAATAATTCCATTTGGAGTTATATTAATTTGACGAAGTTGTTCAGCTGCTAAAAAACGATGCTCCTCATTACAAATAAGAAGTGGAGGCTCAATTGATTTTGGAAGTCTAAGAATAGTATCTTGAAGTAATGTTGTTTCATTTATAAGACTTAAAAACTGTTTTGGATGAAGTTTTCTTGAAAGTGGCCATAGTCTAGTTCCACTACCTCCAGATAATATAACAGGAATTATCATGGTAATTCTTTATTGATTGGTTTGACTTCTGGTGGAATCCATTTTTCTTGAGCCTCTGCTAATTTAATATATCGATAAAATGTGCCTTCAAAATTACCAAAAGCTATAACAAATCCTGCTCCTCCATCTAAAAACCCAAGTTTAAAAAAATAATGCTTCAAAAAAGCCCAAAAACCATGCAGAAAAGCTTTAAAAACGCCTGAGGACGAACCTTTTATATTAAGTTTAGAAACCCCAAGAGATGAGTATCGATTGGCCTTATTCATAACTTCTTCCATGTCTTTAAATGGAAACTGCCAAATGAAATTTTTTATTACACCAATCTTTTTATTACTATGATTTATAAAGCCCTCATGAACTGGTTGCAAATCATAACTCATTGCTCCTTTTTTGAACAATTGAGGTTGTCTAAAATTTGGATACCACCCTGAATATTTAATCCATTTTCCCATAAAGAAATTTTTTCTTGGTACACGATAAATATCAAGAGAGGCATTTTTCATAAGTGTTAATATCTCGTCTCTAACTTTTGAAGTACAACGCTCATCTGAATCTAAGCTAAAAATCCAGTCACCAGTGCAATGAGATATTGCTTGATTACGAAGAGCACCATACCCTTCGAAATTAATTTGAACAACTTTAGCACCTAATTTTTCAGCAATCGAAGAAGTTCCATCAGTACTATGAGAATCTACAACAATAATTTCATCAGTCCATAAGACGCTATTAATGCAATCCGTTATTTTTTCAGCTTCATTAAAAGCAATAATATAGGTTGAAATTTTCATATTTTTGGCACTTAATTTAAATTTATGTGGTAAAAATACTATCTAATTAATTACCATTTAAATACATTATATGCGTGTGAGTTTAATCATTACAACTTATAATCGAGCTGATGCTTTATTACTTGTATTGCTAAGTGTTGAAAACCAAACTATCATTCCTTCAGAGGTTATTATTGCTGATGATGGAAGTAGTAATATAACTGAAGAGTTAATTTATAATTTTCAAAAAAAAAATAAATTAAGAATTACTCATTCTTGGCAAGAAGATAAAGGCTTTAGGGTTGCAAAAGCAAGAAATAAAGCTATAGCAAAATCAATTGGTGATTATATAATAATTATAGATGGAGATATGATTCTCCACTCTAATTTTGTAGAAGACCATATCAATAATGCAAAACCAAATTACTTAGTACAAGGCTCTAGAGTTCTTTTAACTGAAGAAAAGACAGTTGATGTACTAAATAATAAAGTGGTCAATTTTTCTATTTTTTCTTCGGGGCTGCAAAATCGAAAAAATGCAATTCATTCAAGTTTGTTGGCAAAAATTTTTTCAACTAATAATATTTTTTTAAATGGTACAAGATCCTGTAATTTAGCTTTTTATCGCAATGATTGTATAAGTGTTAATGGGTTTAATAATGAATTTGAAGGCTGGGGTAGAGAGGATAGTGAGTTTGTTGCTAGATTATTGAATTGTGGGTTAAAAAGAAGAATTTTAAAATTTAATGCTATTCAATACCATCTTTGGCATAATATTTCATCTAAGAGTTTCTTATTAAAAAATAATAAGTTATTAGAATCTTCTATTGCGAATAAACTCAAATTTTGTAACAATGGTATTAATTCTTATCTATAAAGAAGTATAAATGAGCTGCACTTTAATTATTTCAACATATAACTCTAAGAGATCTTTAGATTTGGTTATTTTGAGTTCGTTAAGGCAATCACTTACTCCATTGGAAATCATAATTGCCGATGATGGAAGTAAAAAAGATACAAAAAAATTAATTGAAGCATTTAAAGAGCAATCTGCAATACCAATAATTCATTCTTATCATGAAGATAAAGGGTTTCGTGTAGCTAAAGCAAGAAATCAAGCAATATCTAAGGCTACTGGTGACTATATTATATTGGTAGATGGAGATATGATTCTTCATAAAGATTTTATTTATGATCACTATTCTTTTTCAAAGCCAGGATTTTTTGTTCAAGGAATTAGGGCGAAATTGAGTTCTGAAAAGGCAAGAGAAGTATTAAATTTAAAACAAATTGATTTCAATTCTTTTGAAAATGGAATTAAAAATAAGAGAAATAGCGTTCGCTCTTCTATTCTTTCTTTTATATTTTCAGGTACAAAATTTTTTAATAGGTTGAAAATGCTTCAAACTTGCAATATTGCTTTTTTTAAAAAAGATTGCATTAAAGTGAATGGATTCAATGAAGATTTCGTTGGCTGGGGTAGAGAAGATAGCGAGTTTGGTGCAAGATTACTTAATCTTGGATGTAAGAGAAGAGATTTGAAGTTTGCAGCAATAGGCTATCATATCCATCATGAAGGAGTAGCAAGAGACATGTTAGATAAAAATAATAATATCTTCTTAAATACAATTCATAAAAAGTTAGACTGGTGTTCTAACGGCATTGACAAACACTTACATTATAGTTAACAAATAAAATATGAATTTAATCTTAAATATTAATTACGCACTTTTATTTTGAAAATTAGTGCTTTTACATTTATTAAAAATGGACAAATATTAGGCTATCCATTTTTACAATCAATACAATCTATTCTTCCAATAGTTGATGAATTTGTTATTAATGTTGGTGAGAGTGAGGATGAAACATTAAAACTAATTCATTCTATTAAGGATAAAAAAATTCGTGTTATTGAATCTACATGGAATGATTCTATGATGGATCGAGGTTATGTTTATGGCCAGCAAAAAATGATTGCACAATTTAATTGCACAGGTGATTGGGTTTTTTATATTGAAGGAGATGAAGTTTATCATGAGAAAGATTTAGAACAAATTAAAAAATCTATGGAGCTATATTTCAATGACTCTAAGGTAGAGGCTCTTGTTGTTAACTTTAAACATTTTTATGGAAATGCTAATACTATTCTCAACTCACCTGGCTGGTATCGTTCAGAAGCTAGGATTATAAAAAATTCAATTAGATCTTATGCTCCTGATGGTCTTTTTTGGCTTATCTTAGACTCTAATAAAAAGGGTAGGTACCCTAGAGCAAAACTTATAGGAGTTACTTGTTATCATTATGGATGGGTAAGAAGTGAAAGCCAGATGAATCTTAAAAGTAGCAAGGTTCAGAAGTACTGGGGTGGAGATCCAGTAATTATTGACTATTCCCAAATGGACCAAATAATTATGGAGGAATTTCATGGAACACACCCAAGAATTATTGAAGAATGGTTGCCAAAACAACCTGGGCTATATAAGTCTGATACCTCATATAAGCTCAGTCAAAAGCAAATTAAGCACAGAATGATGATTAAACTTGAAAATCTATTTGGTGTGGATTTAAGTAAAAAGCATTTTAAGTTGGTTTGATGAAAATTCTTATTGAGCTTCCTTCATGGCTTGGAGATTCTGTAATGGCAACCCCTGCTATAGAAAATTTAGCAATTTTTTTTAAAAACTCAGATATTAGGCTTTTAGGCCCTCTTTTGTCAATTGAATTATTAAAAAATCACCCAAAAGTTTCAAAATCATATGTTGTAGAAAAAAATTATTTAAAGTTGTTTAAAACAATCAAAGAGATAGGTGAGGTGGATATTTTTATTTCATTTCGAGGCTCTTTCCGAACGAAGTTTGTTAAGTTTTTTATATCTTCTAAAAGTAAGTATCAATTTAATAAAAATTTTTTTATTAATGGTCATCAAGTTGAAAAATATAATAATTTTTTGAATAATAGTTTAAAAATTAATACTACTCCTAGTAAATTAAAATTATATGTAAAAAGTAAAATTGAGATAAAAAGTAAAACTAAATTGGTGGGATTAAACCCAGGTGCTTCCTATGGAAGTGCAAAGCGATGGTATCCAAAAGAATTTGCTAAAGTTGCTGCTAATCTATCTAAACAGTACGATATTATTATTTTTGGCGGTCCTAAAGAAAAAGATATTGCAGGAGATATTGAAAAATATTTAATTGAAAATGAAATCTATAACTATCAAAATTTAGCAGCTAAAACCTCAATTTTTGAGTTAATTAATAAAATTGAAAGTCTTGATTTATTTATTACTGGAGATAGTGGTCCCATGCATATAGCAGCAGCATTTCAAATTCCAACAATTGCAATTTTTGGCCCAACTAATGATAATGAGACATCTCAATGGATGAATCAAAAAAGCGTAATTATTAAGAGAAATTTAGAATGCCAGCCTTGTATGAAGAGAACATGCCCTCTAAAGCATCATAAATGTATGAAGGATTTGAAAGCAGAGGATGTTTTGGTAGAAGTTCAAAATGTTAATTAATTTCTCATTTTTACAACTAATATCTATAGGCCTTTAATTTTTTCAATAGTTTTTGTAGTGCTTTTCCCATCGATAAAATTTATCAGTTTTAACTCTTTAGCAATATCTTTTCCAACAACATCTTGTCCCTCATAGTCACCTCCTTTTGCAAGAATATCTGGCCTTATGAGGCTTATTAAGTCTATAGGGGTGTCTTTATCAAATATCACTACATAATCAACAACTTCAAGTGATGCAAGAATATAAGCACGATCATCTTGATTATTTATTGGACGGTTTTCACCTTTAAGTCTCCTTACTGAATCGTCTGAGTTAAGGCCTAAAATTAATATATCACCTAGACTTTTTGCTGCTTCTAAATATTTAATATGGCCAAGATGCAGAATATCGAAACAACCATTGGTAAAGACTATCTTCATATCTTTACTTTTAATTTCATTAACAATAGATAAAATTTCTTCTATTGTTTTAATATGTTTATCACTAGAAGATTTGTTAAGACTTGATTCGTATTCAATAATTTCTTTAAGTGATGCCGTTGCTGAGCCAATTTTCCCCACAACTACACCAGCTGCAAGATTCGCAAATTCTATCGCCGCATCAATTTTTTTATTGCAAGCTAATGCAAAGCCAAGGGATGCAAGAATGGTGTCTCCAGCTCCAGTTACATCAAATACTTCTCTTGCAACTGTGGGATATACTCGCAATTCATTATCAAAGATAGCCACGCCTTCATCACTTAATGTAATGAGAGATACAGTTAAATTACATTGATTTTTAAGGCTAATTAATGAATTTGTAAGAGTTTCCTTATCTTTTATTAAGATATTTGTTGCCTCACTAGCTTCTTTTTTATTCGGCGTAAGTAAGAAGGCGCCTTTATATTTTGAATAATCAAGGCCTTTAGGATCAACTAATAACTTCTTTTCATTTTTATTTGCAATAATAATTAATTCTTGTGTTAAGTCATAAGTAAATAGACCCTTCCCGTAATCTGAAAGAAGTATGACATCATAATGATTAATAATTTTTTTAAAAAGATTGATGATAGCTTGTTCTGATTTGTTACTAATCTCGATATTACTTTCTTTATCAAAACGGAGCACTTGCTGTTGTGAAGAGATAACTCTACTTTTTTTACTTGTAATTCTATCTTTTTGAGTGAGTAGATACTGGGTGCTTACATTGATTGCTAAAAGTAGTTCTTTAAGATCATTTGATGCTCCACATTCACCAATTACACTAATTACATCAACTTTTGCTCCGAGTGCGTAAAGGTTATTTATTACATTTCCTGCGCCTCCAAGTACAGTACTTTCGCTATCCACCTTAACGATTTGTACTGGTGCTTCTGGTGAAATTCGTTCGCAAGAACCCCAAAGGTAATGATCTATCATCAAATCACCAATAACTAAAATTTTAGGGGTGTTATTCTTTAAAGAAATCATAGATTTGAACTATTATGAAGGCGCTTAATGTCACTTATATATGCATTAATTCCTTGCTCGAGTGAAAAAATTGGCATAAACCCTAAACAATCACAAGTATTGCTAATATCTGCTTCAGTATTAGACTGGTAACCATCATATGGATTAGGAATATATTTATTTTCAAAATAAGTCCCTAGTTCACTTTGTAAAATATTAGAAATATCTTGAAAGCTTCTAGCTTTTCCAGTTCCTACGTTATAAATTTGATGATTAGACAAATTTTTGGATTTACAGGCTCTAATATTGGCTTGAACCACATCATCAATATAAATAAAATCTCTAAAAATCTTATTAGAGTTTTTAAATAATACAGGAGACTTTCCATCTAGTAGTTGGTGACCAAGTTGAACTACCATAGATGATGTTTTAGCCTTATAAAATTCTTTAGGGCCATAAACATTAAAAAATCTCAGCCCTACAATCTGCATAGATGAATTTTTCTCAGCATAGTTCTTAGCAATTTGATCCATCATATACTTGCTATATCCATAAGGATTTTCTGGACTTTCAAATCCAATAGATTGCGGGGCTGGATTGCTACCATATACTGCAGCTGAACTTGCATATACCATTACAGCATTGTCTTTTTTGGCAAGATCAAGTAGATCATAAAATGAGTTTACATTTGTTTTCATTACAATTTCTTGGTCATAAAGACGAGTGTCTGAGATTGCTGCTTGGTGAAAAATGTAGTCAAATTTATAATCATTGAGTAGCAATAAATCATTTTTATTATTAATATTGCCACAAATAATGTTTCCTTTAAATCCAATTAAATTTTTATAGTGGCCTAAACTTAAAAGATTGCCATTTGAAATTATTTTTTCATTGCGGAAGCAATCAAATATAACAATAGTAGAATTGGGGTAGTTATTCTGTAAATAAAATGCTAAATTACTTCCAATAAAACCAGCGCCACCAGTAATTAATACAGTTTTTTTATTAAAATTTATGTCACTATGATTCATTTATATTTTTTAATTTTTATTGTTAATATGTATTCTACGTTAACTATATTTTATCTTAAGGATTGGTAATCAAGGAAAAGTATAATGTTTTAAACAAACTTAGTACTAAAATTAATTGTAATTTATAAATATAACCAAACCTTTTTAAAAGTGGGTAAGTGCTGTAAAATGCTTTTAGCTACATTTGAGTATTTAAAATTAAGGAATAATTTTGGCTAAATCATTAGATCTTAAGCGTATAGAATCAATATTTAAAGAATCTATTTCTGTAAAAAAACAATGTATTGAGCAAGGTTTTGACCCTATTATCAATATGGGGGAAATAATTACTTCTGCAGTTATTGCTGGTAATAAAATTATGTTATGTGGAAATGGTGGTTCTGCAGCAGATGCCCAACATATTGCTGCAGAAATGTTGATTCGCCTCTATGCCGAAAATAATCGTGAAGGTATTCCAGCTATTGCTTTAGCTCAAGATACTTCTTCAATAACCGCTTGTGGAAATGATTTTGGTTTTAATAATTTATACAAAAGAATGGTTCTTTCACTTGGTCATGAAGGTGATTGCTTAATTGCAATTACAACTTCAGGAAATTCAAAAAATATTATTCTTGCCATGCAGTCTGCAAAAAAAATGGGCGTTAAGGTGTTTGGCTTTCTTGGGTGTGGTGGGGGAGATGCGCTAAAATACTGTGACGAGGCGTTTATTGTTCCAAGCCAAGATACAGGGAGAATCCAGGAGGCCCATATTACTGCTGGACATGCTTTGACTGATTATATTGAAGTTAATTTACTGAGGCTAGGTTATCTTCATTTACAGAATTAATAATTATGAATGATTCTGAGCTGACAATACAGAAATGCCGAAAATATTAAATTTTGTAAAAATGAAATTTAATTTTAAATTTCTATCATCCCAACTTTTGGTTTTAAAAAAAATCAAAATAATCCTCTCTTTGAAAGAAAGAAGAAAAGGCTACTTCTTTATTGTTTTGATGTTTTTTGGAATGATTTTGGAAACTTTAGGTATTGGTCTAATAGCTCCAGTTATTCAAGTAATGTCTGATCCAAAAATTCTTGATACTAATAACTATTTGACCGGAGTCGTTGATTTTCTGAATATTACTAATTACAAATCTTTAATAGTTACCTTTACAGTTGGTCTGGTTGTGGTTTATGTAGTAAAAAATTCTTTTCTTATGTATTTTTCTTGGTTCAAAATTAATTATTTAGCTACTCTAAGAATGAATTTGAGTAATCGATTATTTGAAATATATTTATCTAAACCTTATGCTTTCCATTTAGACCGAAACTCAGGTCAATTAATACAAAATGTTGCTACTGAAGTGGCAATTTTTAATGGTAGATGCTTAAATTCTATTGTAATAATATTTACTGAATCCTTAGTATTATTTGGAATTATCACTCTTTTGTTTATTCTTGAGCCTTATGGAACTTTAATTGTTGTTAGTGTGCTTGTTATATTTACAAAATTGATACTTTCATTTACAAAAAAAATTATAAAAAAGTGGGGCAAGGAAAGACAATTCCATGATGGTAAAAAAATACAACATTTGCAGCAAGGTTTGGCTGGAGTAAAAGATGTATTACTTTTAGGTCGAGAAGAGTATTTTTTAAACCAATTTAAAAGTCACAATTTGCTGAGTACCAAGCCTGAATTGAAACAGGCTTTTCTACAGGATATTCCAAGGCTCTGGTTTGAAGTTCTAGCTGTTTTAGGAATGTCTTTTATGATTTTAATTATGACTCTTCAAGGTAAGGAAGTTTCAACAATATTAGCTATTCTTGGAGTTTTTGCTGCTGCATCGTTCAGATTAATGCCATCTATAACTCGAATACTTGCTGCGATACAGTCATTTCGTTATAGTCTTCCAGTGCTTGATGCTCTCCATGAAGAATTCAACTATAAGGCTGAAAAAAATAAATTCATTTCTTCATATAACACCGTAAATTTAACAAACTTTAAAAATGAAATAGCTTTTAAAAATGTAACTTTTACTTATGGAAATACAGCAGATTCATCACTTTCCAGTATTTCGTTAAAAATTGCTCGTGGCCAATCTATTGGTATTATGGGTCCAAGTGGCTCTGGAAAAAGTACGTTAGTTGATATTTTATTAGGATTACTTAAGCCAGATCTTGGAGGTATCTTTATAGATAACCAGGATATTTATAGTAATATCCGCTCTTGGCAGGACCAAGTTGGATATGTCCCTCAGTCAATCTACCTCATTGATAGCTCTCTTCGTAATAATATTGCTTTTGGAATAGCAGAAGACGAAATAGATGAGGAAATGATAGAGTATGCTATTAAAGCGGCACATTTATCAGATTTTGTAAGTGGGTTACCAAATGGTCTTGATACTTATGTTGGTGAGCGAGGGGTGCGCTTATCTGGAGGCCAAAGACAAAGAATTGGTATTGCCCGAGCTCTTTATCCTGATCCAAGTGTACTAGTTCTAGATGAAGCTTCAAGCTCACTTGATAATAGTACTGAGAAGCAGATAATGCATACAGTGGACCAATTGCATCTTCAAAAAACTATTATAATTATCGCCCATCGACTATCTACTCTTGAGAATTGTGATTGGATATACAAACTTGAAAAAGGTAAAATTGTTGATGAGGGTAAGCCTGAGAAGCTTCTCCAAAAAGATTAGTTCATTAATGTGTAGGAGTTGTATTGAAAAAGTTAATTATTATTACCAGCCCCTTGTATATCCGAAATTATGTTGGTACAGATGCTTTTAAAAAGATAAAGGGTAAAGATACATTTATCGCCTGCACTACTGAAGATATTACTAATAAAAAAAATGTGGTTGAAGATCCAAATTTTGTGGGAGAATTTGAATGTTCTAGTTTTAATAAATCACTTTTTACTTTTTTTACATTGTTACTTATGTTTAGTAATAGAAAGTTAAATAAGGGATTTTATTTTTATTTTAAGTTGCGAAATACAACAATTTATTACCCTTCAATCAGACTAAAAAATAAAGCTGCTGAGTGGTTTTCGAATAAGTTTTTACAACTTGTTACTATTAAATTTTTAGAGTGTATTCGTCCTTTTCTTCATCCAGTAAGACTTTTAAAATTTTGTTTGATTATAATAATTGATTCATTAAAATTAACCAATATATTAGTTAGTCTTTACAACTTGTTTTTATTTAAAAATAAAGAATTAAAGTCAATAATTGAAAGGGTGCGACCAGATCTAGTTCTTATCCCAAATGGAGGTCTTGATCCAAATGCGCACGAAGTCTTAGCGCTGCAAAAAAAATGGAACTTTAAAACAATATTACTTGTGGATAACTGGGATAATTTATGCAGTAAATCAAGGTTTCTTATTGAGCCGGACTATTTTGGGGTCTGGGGGAATCAAGCTAAACAGCATGCTGAAAAATTTCATAAAATTGATGAATCTAGGATTTTTTTAACTGGCACTCCTCGCTTTGATGTGTATCAGAGTTATAAGAGCAATAAATTTGAGTTAAAAGAAAAGTATCAAGAAGTTCTTAATTTTCCTTACATACTTTTTGCAGGTTGTTGGCCTCAATTTGATGAAATTAGTGTCTTGGAACTGTTAAATAGCTTAGTAGATAAATATAAAAAAATACTTCCAAAAAATTGCAAGATTTTATATAGGCCCCATCCTTGGGGAGAAAATTATGATAAGCTGGATTACCTTAATTCTAAAAATTTAAAAAATATTGCAATTGACCCCCAAATGTCAAAAAAAAGTAGGCCAGATGATTGGACTAGAAGAACTGATTTTCAACCTGACTTAGATTATTATCCAATTTTATTGGATAATTCTGAATTTGTAATCTGCCCTTTATCTTCTGTGCTAATTGAAGCATCTTTGATGGATAAAAAAGTTCTTGCTCTTGCGCATAATGATGAAAAAAGTTTTTTAAACCCAGCAATGATGTATGAAAACTCAGATTATTTTGATCGTCTTTCTGATTTAAATAGTGTTAAATTACTGCATAATATTGAAAATTTAGATGGTATATTTAATCAAATGATATTATCTAATTTACCTGTTGATAGAAAAGCGCTAAGTTACTATATAGTCGATGATATGCAGCTTTATCCAGATCGTATTGCAAATATATGTAACAAATTGATCTTAAACTAATTTTTTAAGTGCAACTAATTAATATACAAAAACAATTAATATTTCTTATGGGTGATATTGCTGCAGCAACCCAGGCGCTGAAGTTGAATTATTTGATCCAGGGCCTTATCGGTCATCAAGTATTATTTTAACTAAATGTTAAATAGTCGTATAGCTATAGGTTCAGTTCAGTTTGGTCTTCCATATGGGGTTGCAAATACTAGTTCTAAAGAAGTAAGTTCTTTAGAAATTTCAGAAATCTTAACATATGCTCAATCAGCTGGAATAAAAACAATTGATACTGCAATCTCTTATGGCAAAAGTGAATCGAAATTAGGAGATTATGGTGTAAATGATTATGAAATTATTACTAAATTACCGACTCTTCCTGAAAAATGTGAAAATGTTAATTCTTGGGTAAGTGGTCAATTAAATGAGTCTTTATCAAGACTCAAATTATCCAGAGTTTATGGCTTACTATTGCATAATCCTGAAGATTTATCTGGTCCAAAAGGCGACGAACTATGGGCTGCAATGCAATTACTTAAGAAAAATAAATTAGTAAATAAAATAGGGTACTCAATTTACAGGCCAGAAGATCTAGATACTTATTATCATTTATTTTTTCCCGATATAGTTCAATCTCCTTATAGTATTCTAGATAGACGATTAGCTTCTTCGGGCTGGCTTGATGAATTGTTTAATGCCCAAACAGAAATTCATGTGCGATCAATTTTTTTGCAAGGTTTGTTATTAATGAGTAAGAACAAAAGACCTGGTAAATTTGACAAATGGCTAAGTGTATTTGATAAGCTAGAATTATGGTTAAAAGATAATGGTTTGAGTGCTATGCAAGCTTCAATTTCTTTTGCTATGCAAGATCCAAGGATTACAAAAGTTATTTTAGGTGTTGAAAACTTAAAGCAGTTAAAGGAAATTGTGTCTAATATTAAATCCACGACTAGAGACTTTCCAATAGACCTTAGTGTGCAAGATATAGATATAGATTTAATTGATCCTTCTAAGTGGAATTTATTATAATATTCACACTTATTAATAAGCTTTTAGAATAACTAAAAATTTACTTTTAATATTTTTTATAATAATTATCAATTAATATGAGTGTATTAGCAATTGTCCAAGCAAGACTCGGTTCAACAAGGTTTCCTGGAAAAGTTCTTAAAAAAATCATTGATAAGCCAATGATTGAACTACTACTAATGCGATTATCTAAGTCAAAAGAGCTTGATTCAATTGTAGTTGCAACTACAATTGAGCCTCAAGATGATGAGCTGCAAGATTTTGTCGAATCTCTAGGCTATATTTGTACTAGAGGAAGTACTAAAGATGTTCTGAGTAGGTATCTTGAAACAGCAAAATTCCTTAAAGCTGATACGATAGTTAGAATTACAGGTGATTGTCCTATAGTAGACGCATGCTTAGTTGATAAATTTATAAATTCCTTTCATCAATCAGGTGTTGATTATTTATCAAATTGTGAACCTTATACATTTCCAGATGGTTTAGATATCGAAGTTATGTCTTTCAACTCACTGAATTTAGCAAATAATAAAGCTATTTCAGAATTTGATAGAGAGCATGTAACTCCATTTATTCGCAATTCTAATTTTTTTAATGTAACAAATATTTCTCATGATAAAAATCTTTCTGATATTAGATTGACTGTTGATGAGCCAGAAGATTTAATAGTTATAACGAATGTATTTGAATATTTTTCTCCTAATATATATTTCACTTGGCAGCAGCTATTGGAATTGAAAGAAAGCCAGCCAGGACTTTTTGAAGCTAATTTAAAAATAATAAACAATGAAGGGTCACTAATTGGAACTGGCCAAAAGTTATATAAAAGAGCAAAAAAAATTATTCCAGGTGGGACTATGCTTCTTTCAAAACGTCCAGAAATGTTCCTTCCTGAAAAATGGCCATCATATTATAGTAAAGCTAAAGGTTGTAAAGTTTGGGATTTAGATGGAAAAGAATATATTGATATGTCAATAATGGGCATAGGGACAAATATCTTGGGGTATAGTCACCCTGAGGTTGATGAGTCAGTTTCAAAGTCAATAAGAGATGGAAATATGTCAACATTTAATTGTCCAGAAGAGGTGTATTTAATTGAAAAATTAATTGAAATGCATCCATGGGCTGATATGGGTAGATTGGCTCGCTCAGGTGGTGAAATTAATTCTATTGCAATAAGAATTGCAAGAGCTGCTACTAGAAGAGATAAGATAGCAATTTGTGGTTACCATGGTTGGCATGATTGGTACTTATCAACAAATCTAAATAGTGATAAAAATTTAGATGGCCATCTTCTTCCAGGCTTACGTCCAAATGGAGTCCCAAGAGGACTTATGGGCACAACTTTGCCCTTCAATTACAATGACATTGAACAATTACAACAGTTAATTGACGACAATCCTGATCAGATAGCAGCTATTAAGATGGAAGTAACAAGAAATGAGGGGCCAAAGGATGATTTTTTGAAAAAAGTTCGTAAGCTTGCAAGTGAGAATAATATTGTCCTCATTTTTGATGAGTGCACAACAGGATTTAGAGAAACATTTGGTGGTATTCATAAAAAGTTTGATGTAGAGCCTGATATGGCAGTTTTTGCCAAGGCTCTTGGAAATGGGTACGCGATTTCTGCATGTATTGGAAGTAAAGAGATTATGCAGTCGGCTGAAAGTACATTTATTAGTAGTACTTTTTGGACAGAAAGAATTGGGCCAACAGCAGCACTTAAGACTCTTGAGGTTATGGAGAGAGACAAGACATGGGAGGTAATTACTAAGAATGGTGCAAATATTTCTAAACAATGGAATATGTTAGCCAAAAAATATGATTTGAGTATCAATAATTTTGGAATTCCAGCTCTTTCTGGCTACACATTTAACTCAGTTAATGCTCAAGCATATAAAACTATAATTACTCAAGAAATGTTAAAAGATGGATTTTTGGCATCTAATTTAGTTTATTCATGTATCAATCACTCCAAAAAAATTGTAGATGATTATTTCTCACTACTTGATCCAATATTTGAAAAAATTAAAGAGTGCGAAAACGGGCGTGATATTAATACTATTTTGGATGGCCCAATTTCTCACAATGGGTTTAAACGACTGAATTGATGAAAATTATTATCCGTGTTGATGCTTCAATAGAGATATGAGTTGGCCGTGTTATGAGGTGCATAAAAATAGTGAAATTGATATCCAAAAGTCTATAGTCGAGCAATTAAATCTGATACGAGTTTCGGATTCAAATAAAGACCATCTTCCCTTCTAAACATGGACTTTTCAAATTTTCCCTGTGTTTTTTATAAGAATAAAAAAAACTTTAAGCTAAAAATAGAGGTTATTAATGAATAAATTTATTTCAATTGATGGGAGAAAAATTGGGAGTAGTTTTGAGCCTTATTTAATTGCAGAGATGTCTGCTAATCATAATGGAGATATTAATAATGCATATAAAATTATAGATATGGCTAAGAACTGTGGTGCTGACGCTGTCAAAATACAAACTTATAGGCCTGATACGATCACTATTGATCATAAAAGTGAAGAGTTTATCTGTAAAGGTGGTTTATGGGATGGAAAAAGTCTATATGAATTATATGAATTAGCCCATATGCCGTGGGATTGGCATGAACCACTTTTTAAATATGCAAAAGATATTGGAATAACTATTTTTAGCTCTCCATTTGATAACTCTGCTGTAGATCTGCTTGAAGACTTAAATACTCCAGCTTATAAAATTGCTTCTTTTGAGATAATTGACTTACCGTTAATTAAATACGTTGCACAAACAGGAAAGCCCATGATAATTTCAACTGGAATGGCTAATACTGAAGAGATAAAAGAGGCTATTGATACTGCAGAAGAAAATGGATGTAACGAATTAGCGATACTTCATTGTGTAAGCGGATATCCGGCTCCTGCAGAGGACTACAATTTAAAGACACTTGTGAATATGAAGGAGAAATTTAATCATATAACTGGGCTATCAGACCATACAATTGATAATGCTACAGCTATTGCAAGTGTAGTTTTAGGCGCTTCAATTATTGAAAAACATGTTACTTTAGATCGAAATGATGGAGGACCAGATGACTCTTTTTCGTTAGAAGCCAAAGAATTACAGGAGCTATGTAAAGATACTAAGACGGCCTGGGAGGCCCTTGGTAATATAAATTACGATAGAAAAAAGAGTGAACAGGGTAATATAAAATTTCGTCGATCTTTATATTTTGTTAAGGACATAAAGGCTGGAGAAATAATCACTGAAGAGAACATTAGAAGCATTAGGCCTGGATATGGTATATTACCAAAATATAAAGAAGAACTTCTTGGTAAAAGAGTTAATAAAAGTGTCAGCCTTGGTACAAAAACAAGCTGGGATTTAATTTTAGATTCTGAAATTTAACTCATTAAGATGATTTTACATACTAAGTTTTTAACTAATTTCTAAACTGATTCTAATGGTACTTATTTTGTTAAATAGATGCATAATCAGTAACGTATGAAGAATTTTTTAATTAACGAAGAGTCTTTGTTTGAAATTGATGCTATATTAGAAGGTCAAGATCTTAAGCAATATGACTTAGAAATTGAAAATATCGTAGAGACTCTCTGGTCTGGAATAGGAGAATTTGAAGAACTACTTCAGCCTTTTTTTGTTTGCTTTTTAAAAAATGAGCTTCTTCCTTCACTTTATATCAACTATCTAGCCTTAGTTAAATTTAACGAAAAATATGAAAATATTAGTGTGAATGCCACTACTACTATTATTGATATTATTGGAAGAAAATTAAATTTTAAACTTGAACATAACAGGCAAAATTATGATGAAGGGTTTATGTTAAGTAAAAGCCATTATTTCATTAATAATCCAAACAAATCTGAAAAGATTTGGAAAAGAGTATTAAGAAATATTAAGGGAAGGGCTATTTATTATTGGACTCTCTTTAGAGGTGTCGATGTTCTTTATCTCAATGCAGGGAAGTTAACACATGATTTCAATCTAATCCCAAATTCTCTTAATGCTATGTATATTTATGGAAAAAAACCAAAAAAAGATCTGCCAGATATTATTAATATTCAAGATATTGTAAAAAAAAATATTCTTAGTATGAATCTTGCAATTCCATCTGATTTAATTATTGAGTTATTAAATGAAAAGGTCTTTATTAATTTACTACCTATGTTTAGAAGGATTTTTTTACTAGCTGAATTTATTGAAAAACATAATATTAAGTTGGTAATATCATCTGCATCATCTAATGAGCTTTTTTTAAGTTTGATTGCTGCAGCAAAAATTTCAAATAAAGATTCTATGGTTATTTCGCATGGAATGCCTTCAATTTTTAATCCTAAACTAGATAATTATTGCTCCTATCAAGGAATAATTAATAATTTTGAGCCAACTTATGATGGTGCTAAAAAAATTCAATTTAAGGCAAGTTGGTTTGGATAAATATTATAAGTATATTATTCTCGCTCCTGAAATGCAGCATTTTTCTTCATCAAGTTTAATAGTTGAAACTAGAAAAACGATCAAAGATATTGAGTATGTTATTAAAAAAATTAATTTAAAAAATGAAGAATATTTAATTAAATATAGAGACGAATTCCAAGTACTGATGTATCCATCTAGCCATGATAAAAGAATTGGCTATGGCAGCTTAATGAAATATTGTAATAGTGATACCATTGTTATTGGACACCCTGGCTCGGCGATGATTGAATGCATAAATAATAATATAAAGTTTTTTCCTTTTTTTGATTATGATAAATATACTCAGAATTCATACTTAAATATAATTTTATTGGAGGGGCTATTTATAGCGAGAAATAAAGTTGAATTATTAGATAATATTTTATCAAACAAGATATTTAGACCGGGGTTCACAAGAGAAGATGTCTTCTTTAATAATGGAAAGTATTTATATGAAATTGTTTCTAACATACTAGACATTAAATCTAATAAAAGTGGATGAAAAATCTAAGTTTGTATTCCAGCTCATAATTGAGCTGATAATTTAAGTATTTGTCTAGAATCATTGGTTCTAAATAATAATACATCATTTAAAATAAACACTTTAACTATAAATTTATATTATGAATAAGAAAATGAACGAAATTAACAGTTGTGAAGTCTGTGGAAATGATAATCTTTTCTCCGTACTAAATTTAGGATCTCATCCAATGTGTGATGATCTTGTTGAGATCAATGATGAAAGAGTTTGTAAGGAATATCCAATAGAAATTTTGTTTTGCAAAGAATGTTTGACTGGCCATCAGCGCTATCAAGTTCCAAAAGATGAGCTTTTTCCATCTTCTTATCACTACCGTTCTCGTTTTACAGCTGATGTTTTAAAGGGAATGGAGACTCTTGTAAGTGCTACTTTTGATCGCTTTAAAAAAACTCAAAATATAAAAGTTCTTGACATAGGATGTAATGATGGAAGTCTTCTTGATTTTTTTAAAAACTCTGGTGCCTTAACTATTGGCATTGAACCTACTGATGCATATATGGATGCCAAAGAAAAGGGACATATTACATATAATAATTTTCTCTCTAATGCTTTGGCAGAATCAATAGTAAATGACCATGGAAATCCAGATATTATAACTTTTACCAATGTTTTTGCGCATATTGAGGATCTAGGTGAAGTTCTGAGTTCACTAAAGATACTTATGAAAGATGAAACTATGATTGTAATTGAAAATCATTATCTAGGTGCAGTTCTTGAACGCTCTCAATTTGATACCTTCTATCATGAACACCCTAGAACATACAGTTATACGTCTTTCTTGCATATGGCAAAATCTTTAGAATTAGATGTACTTGATGTTGAGTTTCCCTCACGATATGGTGGTAATATCAGAGTCTTTTTAGGTAATGAGGCATTGTTTAAACTTCCTAATATTCTTGATAAGGAATTATTAGTATTAAAAGAAAATAATTTCTATGATGATTTTTTAATTTTGAATAAAAATATTAATACTTGGGTTAAAAATAAAACTATTGTTATAGATGATTTAATAAATAAACATGGGCCAATTAAGGCCAAAGCATTCCCTGGCCGAGCTGCTATTTTAATTAAACTGCTTAATTTAGATGATAATATTATTTCAGGAGTATATGAAAAACCTGGATCTCTAAAGATTGGTAACTATTTGCCTGGGACTCGAATACCAATTTACTCAGATGACGCTCTTTTTTCAATGGAAGATATGAGTCTACCTGTTATAAATCTTGCATGGCATATCTCTGATGAGATTAATAAATACATGACTAAATCTGGCTATTTGGGACCTGTTATTGATATTCTATCGACGAAAGATTTTGCTGATGATTAATCTAAATAAATTTTATAAATATTAATTGAAGTTGTCATTTGATATGTACCTATCTGAAGATTATGTAAGTATTTGTCCAAGTCATATTGCAATTATTGGTGGTGGTAGATGGGCTAGAGTTTTGACTGAAGTGCTTAGTGAGATTACTCCTTCAGAAACGATAATATCCATATATAGTATTCATAATAAAAAGTTTATGGTGAAATGGACGTTAGAAAAAAGGTTTAGACAAAATATAACCATTTATGACAATTTCCATAATTTTAGTGATCAGAAACTCGGCGCGATAATTGTAGCTAATGCTGCTCGAGATCATGAGATTGCGATTCAAAAAGGACTTAATGCGAGTATTCCAGTTTTGGCTGAAAAACCCGTTACCCTTTCATATTCTGCAACATGTCGACTGGTAAAATTAGCACAGGAAAAAAATACATTTTTTGCCTCTGCACATATTTTTCTTTTTAGTAGGTATTTACTCAACTTTTCTAACCTTGTTTCTCATTCAGGAAGTCTTAAATCAATTCAAATTGAATGGTCAGATCCAAAGTATGAAAATAGACATGGTGAGCAAAAATACTTTGATTCTAGCTTGCCAATTTTTTTTGATTTGTTGCCCCATATTTTGTCTATTATTAGTGCAATAATTGGAAAGTGCTCGATAAAATATAAGGATCTAATATTTTTTAAGGGAGGCTCTCAAATAAAAATTGAGCTTATGTTGAAGGATGTTTCCTGCAGTATAAACTTGGCAAGAAATAGTGATGCACGAAAGCGCATAATTAATGTTAGATCTGATCAAGATCTCCAACTCGACTTTTCTGAAGAGCCTGGATTCATTAAACAAGGTACTTCAGTTATATGTGGGGATGATAAATGGGATGTTGATAGTCGACCAGCTGCACAAATGCTTTCAGCATTTTTAGTTCAATCTGCTGGAGATCAGACTGATGATAGACTGGATATTGATTTAGCATTGCAAGCAAATAAACTCATTGATGAAATATTATTCTCTTATAATAATGCCATGATTTCATGGTTAAAAGAAAAACTGATACCTAAAGTTTTAATAGATGATGATTTGAAATATGCCCTCAGTGAAATTCTTTTAGTTAATGGCCATCATTCGAAGGATATAAACACCCTTATTGATCGTATTCAAAAAGCATTTAATTCAGATTCCTCAACCTACTGGATTGATAGAATTAAAAAAACTAGTGAGCCGTTTGAAGTGATAAGAAAAATTGCAGTAAGTTGAAAAATGATATGTTTTAATCAAAATACAGGAGAAATACTTTGAAAGTTGTAATTTTAGCTGGTGGATATGGAACTAGAATCAGAGACGTAGCTGAAGACATTCCCAAGCCGATGATACCAATTGGGCCATACCCCATTCTATGGCATATTATGAAAACTTATTCTAAATTTGGAATCACAGATTTTATTATTTGTCTTGGCTATAGAGGACAAGCAATTAAAGATTTTTTTCTTAATTATGAGGCATTTACTCGTGATATTACTTTAAGTCTTGGTGATCAAGGAAAAACTGTATATCATAATTCACATGATGAGCATAATTGGAACATTACCCTGGCTGATACAGGTCTTCGTTCAATGACAGGCTCAAGGATCTCTCGTATAAAAAAGTATTTAAATGATGATGACTTTATGATTACTTACGGTGATGGAGTCTCAGATATTGATATTCAAAAGTTAATGGATTATCATAAATCTCATAACAAGTTATTAACAGTTTCAGGAGTTCGTCCTCCAGGTCGTTTTGGTGAAATGGATTCAAACTCAAACGGACAAGTTTTGGCATTTAATGAAAAACCTCAAGCACATGCTGGAAGAATTTCGGGTGGTTATTTTGTTGCTAGTAATAAGTTATTTGATTATCTTGATGATGATGAAAATCTAGTTTTTGAGGAGGAGCCAATAAGAAAAATTGTAAAAGATCAGGAATTAATGATGTACAAGCATGATGGATTTTGGCAGCCTATGGATACAAGTAGAGAATTTCAGCTACTAAATTCATTATATGATTCTGGTAAAGCACCATGGATATAAGAAGTATGGGTCAAACACTATCTTCATATCAAGGAAAAAAAGTGTTTATAACTGGTCATACGGGTTTTAAAGGCTCATGGCTTACTTATTTGTTGGTTGAACTGGGTGCTGATGTAAGAGGTTTTTCTCTTGAAATGGATACTACTCCAAATCATTTTGAATTACTAAGATTAGGAAATAAAATTGATCATGTAGTTGGAGATATTTCTGATTTATCAGCCCTAGAGACTGCTGTAAAAGATTTTCAGCCAGACTTTGTTTTTCATTTAGCAGCCCAAGCACTTGTTAAAAATTCATATGATGATCCTGTTAAAACATTTAATACAAACATTATGGGGTCCGTTAATTTATTAGAATCTGTTAAAAGATGTGACTCTGTTAAGTCTTTAGTTTATATAACTTCAGATAAATGCTACGAAAATTCTGAATGGGTTTGGGGTTATCGAGAAAATGATCAATTGGGTGGCCATGATCCATATAGCGCTTCTAAAGGAGCCTCAGAATTAGTTTTTTCAGCTTATTCTCGTTCATTTTTTTCTGCACGTACGGATCTTGGTGCTGCAACAACTCGTGCAGGCAACGTAATTGGAGGAGGTGATTGGGCTGAAAATAGAATTATTCCCGACTGCATACGAGCCATTGCGAGTAATGTTCCTATAAAGTTACGAAATCCAACTGCAACTCGACCCTGGCAGCACGTATTAGAGCCAATTAATGGCTATCTTATTCTTGGTGCTAAGTTGTATGAGAGTCCTGAGTTGTATTCTGGATCATGGAATTTTGGCCCCTCTACTTCTGAAGTGAGAACAGTTGAAGAAGTTGCAAATGATATTATTAGTTATATAGGCAAAGGAGCAGTTGAAATAGAAAATATTAAAGGAATCCAGCATGAGGCAAATTTATTGCAATTAAATTGTGATAAAGCAAAACAAATCTTAGGCTGGTCACCAAGATGGGGCTCAGAAAAAACTATTTCTTCAACTGCGCTGTGGTATAAGGTATTCTTAGAAGGTGGAGATGTTGAGTCTTTAACAAAAAAACAGATTTATGATTTTTTTCAGGAGTTGTAATGATAGATGGAGTGTTAATTACCCCACTTAAACAAATCTTTGATGAGCGTGGTAAGGTTATGCATATGCTAAGAAATGATTCTCCAGTTTTTTCTAATTTTGGTGAAATATACTTTTCTTGTACCTATCCAGAAGCAATAAAAGCTTGGCATATGCACACTACAATGATCCTGAATTATGCAGTAATTAATGGCGCAATTAAATGTGTTTTATTTGATGATAGACCAGGAAGTAAAACACGTGGTAACGTCGAAGAGTATTTTTTATCACCTGAGAATTATTGCTTGATTACTGTCCCTCCAATGATATGGAATGGTTGGAAGGGTTTAGGTAGTGAGACATCTATTGTTGCTAATTGCTCATCAATAGCGCATGATTCAAAAGAAATTATGAGAAAACCTGCTTCTGATTCATCAATTCCTTATGATTGGGATATTAAGCATAAATAATAAGGTTTTAAATGTTCTTATTGCCTAAAATTATTGAGCCTTAAATGAGAATCTTAGTTACAGGTGGATTAGGCTATTTAGGCGGTCGTCTAGCTCAGTATCTAGCAATTGATAAATCTAATACTATTATATTAGGTACAAGAAATCGTATTACCTCTATTGATTGGCTTCCCCAGGCTAGAATTGTCAATATTCTTTGGAGCTCAAATACTGAGTTAGAAAAAATTTGTATTGGAGTTGATGTGGTTATTCATTTAGCAGGCATGAATGCTAATGATTGCTCAAAAGATCCCTTATCAGCTTTACAGGTGAATAGTCTCGCAACCTCAAGACTTCTTCAATCTGCAATTAACCAAAATGTAAAGCGCTTTGTATATCTTTCAAGTGCCCATGTATATGATAGCTCCTTAAAAGGAAAAATAACTGAAAAATCAGCTGTTAAAAATTTACATCCTTATGCTTCAAGCCATAAAGCTGGAGAGGATGCAGTAACGTTTGCTCACCTTAGGGGAGAAATAGAGGGGGTGGTGGTTCGTCTTTCTAATTCTTTTGGAGCACCAGCAGATATAAATGCTAATTGTTGGTCGTTAGTTACAAATGACTTGTGTAGGCAAGCAATTGAATATGGCAAAATGACTATTAAAGATAGCAAAATGCAAAGAAGAGACTTTATTTCGCTTACCAATTTCTGTAGAGCAATAAATCATTTGATTAGACTGCCAAATGCTCAATTAGAAAATGGGCTATTTAACATTGGAGGAGAATGGACTCCAAGCATCATAGATGTTGCAACAATTTTATCTAAAAGAATTTATAAACTTCTAGGTAAAAAAATTGATATAGCGGCTCAAAGCTTAAATAAGAATTCAATAACTTTAAGTTTGGATTATGATATCTCTAAGGTGAAGTCAACAAACTTTAAGTTAATAAATAATCGCAATGATGAATTTGATGATTTGATCCGATTCTGTAACGATAGTTTTGGAGGTTAAAGATTGTCTTCCCCTTTAGTATCAATTATTATTCCAACCTTTAATAGAGAAAAAGAACTTGAGCGTGCTCTTAATTCAGTATTAAGTCAATCCTATACTAATTGGGAAGCTTGCATAATTGATAATAATTCCTCAGATAACTCTATTAATTTAATAAATAGTTATAAGGATTCTCGACTAAAAATATACATGATTCAAAATCATGGCATTATTGCAGCTTCCAGAAATCTAGGAGTCCAAAATGCCAAAGGAAAGTATTTAGCTTTTTTAGACTCTGATGATTGGTGGTCAACTAGGAAGCTTGAAGAGTCAATAAAATTTCTTGAGAAAGAAGATGTTGGTATTATTTATCATGATATGTATATTATAAATAAGCAGAATCAAAAAATTTTTTTTAAAAAAACAAAGTCAAGAGATCTATACAAACCTATTTTTAATGACTTGATAGTAAATGGAAATACGTTGATTACTTCTAGTGTAGTTCTTCGAAAAGACATTTTTACAAAAATCTCTGGTTTTAATGAGAATAAAAATTATATTGCAATAGAAGATTATGATGCATGGTTAAATCTGTCAATTAATAATGAAAAATTTTTAAAAATTTCTGAGGTGCTTGGATTCTACTGGCTTGGTGGAAAAAATACTAGTAATCCAAAAAAAACTATCCAGACTATTAATAGTTTAGAGAAGAAATTTAAAAAAAATATTCTTGAATTAAATTTAAATGAGAAAACTTATTGGATTAGCTATAGTAGGGCTCGGGCATACTATAGAAGCAAAATGCGAGATGAGGCTGTATCTGAGTTTAAACGTACTTTGGAAAAAGATCCAATTTTTTTAATAAAATACAAAACTCTATTTATGCTTATTATTCTAAAGGTACAAAGAAAATATTTTTAACTACAGTGTTCCCTTAGTTTATTATAAAATAAATTTTTTAACTAACTTACTCTTTTTTATCTATTTAAAAAAGTGGTGAGATAAAATCAAAGAATGCAACAAATTTATCCAATTTTCAATAAATCAAATATTCTAAAAGTTTTATACATTTTACTTTTTTATATATTTATTACTCCTTTTTCTTTAAATATAAATACCCAAGGGGTAAGTGCAAATTATTTATTTATTTTTTTTCCAATCCTTGTTTTTTTTATAAAAAAAGAAATTGCCTGGCCACCTAAGAGTGTATTAATTTTTGCGGTATTTTTAAGCCTTATATTTCTATATGGCATTGTGTTTGAAGTTGAAAACCATCATTTATTTTTACGACGAAGTGCAAGTTTCCTAATCTTTATGTCTGTTTTTGCTCTTATGCTTGTGAAGCTAGATTCTGATATGGTGCAATCATTTAAGCTCGCACTGATCCTTTGGTCGCTTACTGAGTCATACAATGTTATTTATGAGTTTATAAGCATAGATGCGAATAGTCTTGGATTCTATGCCAAGGGAATATTAGGAAGTCAACGAATAGGTTTTATTTATCTTATGGGGTTCTGGGCATTAGCAACTCTCAAGGTACAAAATAACTTAGTTAAGATTGTTAAATTTGTTTCGCTGTATATTATTTTAGTCGGCTTGTTCATGACATACTCTAGATCAAGCATGGCAGGATTAGCTATAAGTATTGGAGTATATTATTTATACTTATTAATTTACTTATTTAAATCTACTTTATCTTTTAAGCAAGCTTTATCTAAATTTTTAGTAAAATCTATATATCTAATTGTATTAATTTTATCAGTTCATATTTTCTTTTATGGAGCAACAAATTTCTATGGAAAAACAATCTTTAAGCTTTTATTTGCGAGCCAGTCTGAGATCTATGTAGATGATACTTTGAGCCGTTATACTAGCGCTGATTGGGATATGATTGAAGATGAGTTGGGTATTACTGCATCGCAAAAATTAGAGAGAATCCAGAAATCTGAAGAAGAAAAGGCTGTTATAGACAAACTTGTATTAGAGAATATGTTGCAATTAAAGAAAGCTCAGGATAGATTGAAACTAGCACAAGAGTCCATAAAGGAGAAAGTAATAAAAGCAGATGCTGAGGTTCAATCAATACAAGCAGATGCTGAGGTTCAATCAATACAAGCAGATGCTGAGGTTCAATCAATACAAGCAGATGCTGAGGTTCAATCAATACAAGCAGATGCTGAGGTTCAATCAATACAAGCAGATGCGACTTCTCAAAAAGAAGAAGAGCTTAGTGAAATAGCTCAATTAGAAAAACTCAAGAATGATGTAAAGCAAATTGAATTGGAGAATAGATTGCAATTAATGAAAGCTAAGGATGGATTAAAATTAGCTCAAGAGTTGGGTAAGGAGAAAGTAGTTAGTCAAGATATAGATATTCTTACTACCCACTATTTAAAAGAACTTCGTGATGATAATATTCTTATCCTTCCCTCGCTACGTGAATTTTTTGATTATTTTATGACTCAAATTATAAATAGATCCGTAATTATTTCAGTTGAAAAAGACCTTGTTTCAACTCAAAAAGAACTAGAAAGAATAAAGAAAATTAATTCGACTCTTCAGATATCAGTTGCTAAGTATTTACAAGCCGAATATTTAGCTAAAGATGTTGGTAATGAAAATGATATAGCTAATGCTAATGAAAATTATTTAATTGAAGTTAAAAAAGAAAAAGCAACATACAGCTTGTACGTAGAAATACAAGATAAATTAAAGGGGGCAAAGACTCAAAAAAAACTTGTTTTATATAGATTATTAGAAAATGAGTTTAAAACAACTCTTATTGAAAATCAAAAGACATCTGAAACCAATAATCCTAATGAAAGGCCAAAATACATATTAACTGAGCAAGAAGAGTCTGATATTATTGCCACAGTCAAAGATATTGTAAATATTTCGATGAGCCTTGATAAAGATTTGAATCCTGATGAAAGTGCTCTTAAAGCTAGGTCAAGAGATCAAGGCAGTTCGCTTGGTTATAGGGTTTATATGCATAAGCTAGTTTTTACAGAGACACTGAAAAGACCATTTGTAGGAAGTTCTTTTTTGGGTGTTTGGAGTTTGTTTGAAAATCAACAAGGCTCAACACATAGTCAATATCTTGATATATTATTTAGAGTAGGAGTGGTAGCTTTCATTGCTTTTTTAATTTTTATTTATAAAGTTAGCCTTTATTTACTTAGAAAAGATATAGGTTTATTTGTTGGTTTTATGGGTTTATTGGGAGTTGGACTCTTTCATGAAACAATTAAACTTAGTCAAGGTGGCTTTATTTTTGCCTTCTTGCTTGCGATGTGGGCTCAGAATTTGAATATTTTAAAAGATAATGAAGAATCTTATTAAGTTAGCTTCTAACCCTATTCTTAGTCGTGTTAAGCGATTTAAGAATATACATAAAGGAGAGGGTTGTTATTTATTTGGAGATGGTATTTCAATAAAATACTTTGATTTGAATAAATTCACTGACAAGATTTCTATACCATGCGGTTATTTATTTTTCCATAATGACTTCAATGTGCTTAACACCCCATACGCAATGTTAATTGAAACTTATTTTTTTTATTCATTAACAAGAAATAATAGGTATGCTGACCCACCCAAAAAAATCACATTGAATAAAATTCAAAAAGAATATCGAAAAGTAATCAAACAAAGAAGTGATATTGATTTTTTTGTTAATCTATCAAATTATCCTGTTTTATTAGATAAGAATATCACATATCTTTATAGAGATTTACCCGACAATTCCCTTGGGGCTGATTTTATTTCAAATAAATTTAATTGTTTTCAAGGCTCATTTAGAGCTCAAATATTACTTGCTATTTATATGGGTTTTGATGAGGCTTATCTAGTTGGCCACGACTACACTCATTCTCCGGCAATATCTCATCATTGGTATGAAAAAGGCCATGGTGTTATTACTCCAATGGAGGATTTCAATAAAGACTTTCTTAATTATGCTAAAAATTTTATAAACATAACCACAATAACTGTTGAAAGTGAAAGTAGTAATTTAGATTATATTAAATATAATGATTTTGCTGGTACTCAGCCGTTGTATAAAGAGAGTTCTGAAATAGTAGAATCAAGATATTCAGATATTTTTATATAAAGTGAATTCTGAAATATTAGATCAAAAATATTTAGATGTTTTAGCTACCCAGCTTTATAATATCTTTTAACAATGATCTATAATAATTAAATTATTTACTAATTGAGTTTTACTTGGTTAGTAAACGTTTTTTTTCTAAAATAATATGGAGAAATTAATGTTTAACAATGGCATATTGTTAATTACTGGTGGTACAGGCTCATTTGGTAATGCAGTTTTAAGGAGGTTCTTAGATTCAGATATTGCTGAAATTAGGATATTTAGTAGGGATGAAAAAAAACAAGATGATATGAGAAGAAAGTATTCTGATTCTCGTCTTAAGTTTTATATTGGCGATGTTAGAGATTACTCCTCAATAATGAACGCCATTTCTGACGTTGATTATGTTTTTCATTCAGCAGCATTAAAACAAGTGCCTTCTTGTGAGTTTTATCCAATAGAGGCAGTAAAAACGAATATCTTAGGAACCGAGAATGTTTTAAATGCAGCTATTAATGCAAATGTTAAAAAAGTAATTTGTTTAAGTACAGATAAAGCAGTTTATCCAGTAAATGCAATGGGAATGTCTAAAGCATTGATGGAAAAAGTTTTTGTAGCTAAGGCAAGAAATAGTGGAAGCAAAACGGTAATATGTGGCACTCGTTATGGGAATGTAATGGCTTCAAGAGGCTCAGTTATTCCATTATTTGTAGAACAGATAATGAATGGTTCAGACTTAACAGTTACAGATCCTAATATGACTCGATTTATGATGACCTTGGATGATGCGGTAGACTTAGTATTATATGCCTTTAAACATGCTAATCCTGGTGACATATTTGTTCAAAAAGCACCTGCATCTTCTGTAAATACTTTGGCTCAAGCACTTTGTGAAATTTTTGGTAAAGACCTTAAAGAAATTAAAGTCATTGGATCAAGACATGGAGAGAAACAGTATGAGTCATTATTAAGCTCTGAAGAAATGTTAAATTCTGAAGATTTAGGGGAATACTATAAAATTAGTCCAGATTTAAGGGATTTAAACTATGGAAAATACATTGACAAAGGAGAGCTTGGTCTTAACCATAAGTCTGAATATAGTTCTAATAATACTGAGCAGCTTGATATTGCAGCATTAAAGAAAAAATTATTAAAATTAAAAATTATTCAAGCTGCTTTAAAAGGAATAAGATTAGATAGTGAGGAATAATGAAAAGAGTTTTAATTACAGGTGCTAATGGCTTTATAGCTCGAAATCTTAGATCACATCTTGATGAGTTTAAAGATATTGAAATTGTAAGTTTTTCAAGAACAAATAATACCGATGAACTTCTAGAATTAACCTCCAATATTGATTTTGTTTTTCATTTAGCAGGAGTCAACAGAGCTGATAAAAAAACTGACTTTGAGAGAGAGAATCTCCATTTAACAGAATTACTATGTGATTCTTTGGCCTTATCTAAAAGAAAGATACCATTAATCTTTGCATCTTCAACTCAAGTGAATCAAAATACTGATTATGGTAAGTCAAAACTTTTAGCTGAAAAAATAGTCAAAAAATATTCCGAAAATACTGGTAGTAATGCTTTTATTTATAGGTTTCCTAATCTTTTTGGTAAGTGGTGTAAGCCTAACTACAATTCGGTAGTTGCAACATTTTGTAATAATATTGCTAATAACTTGCCAATTGAAATTCATGAGTATGGCCATGAAATAGAGTTAATGTATATCGATGATGTAATAAGTGAATTCATATCAGTGTTATATGGTTTAGAGGCTAAACCTAGTATTAATAATATTCCTTTTTATACAATTTCAGTTGGAAAGCTTAGTGAAATGATTCATGAATTTCATAGTAATAGGAAGTCTTTAATAGTTGATCGTGTTGGCTCTGGTTTTATTCGTGCAATTTATGCAACATATCTTTCTTATTTAAAGCCAGAATTTTTTTCATATCATATAAGCTCCTCTAGCGATGATAGAGGTATATTTGCTGAAGTTTTAAAAACCAAAGATTCTGGGCAATTTTCTTTTTTTACTTCTAAGCCTGGGGAAGTAAGAGGAGAGCATTATCATCATACTAAAAATGAAAAATTTTTAGTTGTTTCGGGTGATGCTATATTCAAATTTAGAAATATTCAGACAAATGAAGAGTGCACTATCTTAAGCAATGGAGATAAGCTACAAATAGTAGAAACTATTCCTGGATGGGCTCACAATATAGAAAATATTGGAAGCTCTGAAATGTTAGTAATTCTTTGGGCTAATGAGATTTATGATAGTGAAAAGTCAGATACACATGCTTATTCAATCAATCATAAAAAAAACTAATTTTTAATATTTTCTAGATCAGATAGTACCATTTCTTTTGCCAGATTTTCAATTTTAGTTTTAGCTTCCCAGCCCAGATTATTTTTTGCCTTCAATGAATTTCCCTCTAGGTTTTCTACTTCTAGCGGACGAAAAAGTTTAGAATCAACTCTTATTAAAATGTCACCTATTTTTGGGTAATAGTTTATTTCTTTTTTAAGCCCAATTAAAGAGTTCTTAGTGACTTTATTAACAACACCAATTTCATTTTCACCTTTTCCAGAAAACTCAAGCTCAATTCCAACAGAGCTAAAGCAGTAGTCAATAAATTTTCTTACAGTTATTGTATTTCCTGATGCGATGACATAGTCTTCAGGGATTTTTTGTTGCATCATTAAATACATAGCAACAACATACTCTTTTGCATGACCCCAGTCTCTACTAGCGTTTAAGTTTCCTAGAGCAATATGATTTTGTGAGCCATTCAGAATTTTTGCTATACCTCTTGAAATTTTTCTTGTTACAAAATTTTCACCTCGACGAGGACTTTCATGATTGAATAATATTCCATTTACTGCATACAGGTTATAAGCCATTCTATATTGTTTTATTAAATAGTAAGCATACGCCTTGGATGCTGCATAAGGAGAACGAGGATCTATAAGAGAATTTTCATTATATGGCCCTTTGTGTATACCTCCAAATAATTCAGATGTTGAGGCTTGATATAACTTAATATTTCTTTTTTCTCTTCTTATTATCTCAAGTAAGCGCAATACGCCTAAAGCGTCAGCATTAGCTGTATATTCAGGCTCTTCAAAAGAAACTGCTACATGACTTTGTGCTGCAAGATTATAAATTTCTGTTGGTCCACATAAATTAACTACCCTGCTTAAGGACGATGAATCTGTAAGATCAGCGTGATGGATGGTAATTTTTCCCTGCTGTTCTGTTCCTGCAGAATAATCAATAAGATGCTTGATTCGCTGAGTATTTATTGTACTAGCAAGTCTTTTAGTTCCATGAACTTCATATCCTTTTTGAAGTAAGTACTCGGCTAAATATGATCCATCTTGTCCGTTTATACCAGTTATAAGGGCTATTTTATCCTTTTGAGAATTCAAGTTTGTAATTAGGTAAAAAAAGATAATTATACCAAAGCCAAAACAAAGAGAACTTTGAATTTAGCTTAATAATTTTTGTAAACTAACTCTAAATATCTTTTACTTCTTCCATCTTATTTCTTTAAATTTCTCTAGTAAATCTTCAATTTCAATGCCTTGATTGTCTTTATCTGAGATTATTAAGTTTTCCTTTTCACCTAATTTATTAAGAACTAAATTTGAAGGTTTGACTGATATTTCATTTATTAAACTATATTTTCCTTTACAAATATAATTAAATTTACTTGGTTTTTTTGCAAAGAAGCCATGAGCCATATAAGGAGGTATGAGAAATACTCCATTCTTGGGAGTTATAGTTATAAGTTGATATTTTCCAAACCCATCAGATTCATAATTAAGATTTAAACAAATATCAATAATTTCTCCTTGCTCCACCCAAATATATTTTGATTGTGAGAAGGGCGGGGTTTGAATATGCAGTCCTCTAAAGACATTAGCCCTTGAGAATGATTTTTTTATGATAAGTGAGTCATCTTCATAAGTAATTTCAATATAGCCTCTTAGATCTTTAAATCTTTTGGCTTTAAATTCTTCAATATTTTTTTTAGTTTTAAGCGTCATATATTTATGTAAGTTCAAATTGAGGGCTCTAATTTAATTTCAATTTTTCTAATTTTTTTATTTATGCTCAACCTATGTTTTTTTGTTTTTTTGTTTTTTTCTTAAGTTAGTATTTTTTTGTAAGAGTCAATTGTTAACTTTAACCCTTCTTTTAGAGATTTAAAATCCATATCCCCAAATTCATTTTGATATCTTGAGATATCTAAACCAACATTTTCAGGTGCACCAACTAGGCCATTTGATTTATTTGGAATGGTAACTGAACATCCAGTTATGTTTTGAATAGTTTTTGCAAGTTCTAGAATTGAAACTCTTTCTTTTCCTCCAACATTGTAGACTTGCTCTACCCCACTAGATGCTATATTTACTATCATTTCGATAGCATCTTCAATAAAGACATACCTTCTTATTGATCTTCCTTTATCTAAAAGGCTAATATTATTATTCTTTATTGATGATTTAATGAATTGGTTTAATACTCTTTCGTCATCATGCTGAGTTCCTGGGCCATAAGCCAACGCTAACCTAATAGAAACACCTGATTTCATAGAATTATTAAGAGTATTTATTATAGTTTCTCCACAGCGCTTTGCTTCTATGTAGCAGGCTCGAGTATCTTCTGGGGTACTATTTCCTATATCCTTTTCATTTGGATATTCTCCAGTAAATCCAGAGTAAACTTCACTAGAGCTTAAATAAATAATCTTTCCATTTTTATCTAAACAATGAATTAATTTTAGTAAAACCGAGGTATTTAAACTAATTGTGGAGAATTGATCTTTTAAAAATTTTAATGGCTGGCCATAACCGGCACAATGAAAAATTATGTCAAATTTAGGTAATAAATCTTCGAAGTTATCTTTGTTAAGATCTAATTTATAATTCTTTGCGTTACTTGATACAAACAAAGATTCAGAAATGCCTCTTGAGGTTGAGAATAAAGATAGTGAGGCTCCTTGTTTTATCATAGAATCAAAAAACTCGATTATATTACTTCCAACCAATCCACTAGCGCCTGTAATTAGTATTGATTTATCATTAAAATAATTAAATAATTTTTTTTTCTTACTTCGGTTTGTTAAAAGATATGACATTAAATCGATAGTAACTTGTTAACTTTATTATTTATTGCATTTGTTGTTAAGCCCATATATCTCTTTAACTCTTCTTTTGTCCCATACTTATAAATAAAATTCCTAGGAATTGCTATCGATTCAATGATTACTTTTTTGTCATGAAGTGCTTCAGTTACATCATGCACAAGAGTGCCCGAATAGAAAGATCCCACTATTAAAATTTTGCTTTTACAATACCTTTGGAGGCACTCTTTATCAAAAGGCTCTAATGTCGTAAAATATAATATGGTAACTGGCAAATTTTTTGTTGCTTCTAAGGTGCTGTCTAGCATATCACCTACTGCTATTATAACCAAGTCTCCATCTTCTTTAATAACTGTAGCTTTTCCAAATTCTACATCAACTGCAAGTGAATTTGAGCTGTCGCTTAGTCTGATGTAAGTTGGAAAATTATTGAGAACAGTGGAGTGAAATAATTTCTCAAATTCTTTTGCATGTCCCGGAATAATACATTGGAAGTTTGGTATTGATTTAATCAGGTTTACATCAGCTGGGCAATGGTGAGTTGCACCCAAGCCCGTGTAATCGAAGGCACCACCAACAGATAAAAAATTTCCTCTTAGCTTTTGATAGCCAAAATCTATCTTCAGTTGCTCAAAAGCCCTTTCAATTAGGAATGGGGCAATTGTATGAACTATGGGTACTGAGCCACCCAAAGAAATTCCAGCTGCAATTCCTACCATGCTTTGCTCAATAGTTCCTAGGTTCTCAATATTTTTTGGGTAATTCTCGCTAACATCTTTAAACGAATAAACGCCTATGTCTCCTAAAAGAACAAATAGATCAGTTCCAGAGTCTAGATAAGATTTAACTAATTTTGGAAATAAAGACCTCATTTGAGTCTTTTGAGCATTTCATTCAATTCTACTTCTGAGGGAAACTTGTGATGCCATTCAGGACTATTTTCCATTATTGGTAGGCCATAACCTTTTATTGTATTTGCAATTATGATAGTTGGCCCACTTCTACTTGAGCTTGTAAAAACATCGTACAATTCTCTAATAGAGTGCCCATTAACTTCTTTAATTGTAATTCCAAAACCTCTAAACAAATCTTTGAAATTATTAAGAGGCAATGATCTTTCTCCAGATTTGTTGAAGTCGATTATACAAACTAGGTTATTCAGCTTTCTTGAGCCAGCAACAAGTAGAGATTCCCAAGTAGTTCCTTCTGTAGCTTCTTGATCTCCCATCAAGCAAAAAACTTTTGGAGACAGTGTATCAAATTTCCTTTTATAGTTAAGCGCTAATCCAACTGCTATTGGCAATCCATGACCAAGTGAACCACTACTAGTTTCAAAATGTTTACTTTTTGTCCTATCAGGGTGACCACCACAAATAGAGTCAAATTCACAAAATGAATGAAGGTCTTTATTTCCTATTAAACCTACTTCTGCCAAAACAGCGTATAAAGCTAGACTTCCATGACCTTTACTAAAAATTAACCTATCATCCATATTCATGGATTCTTTTGGAAGCCTTTTTAAAACAGGAGCCCCATATAAGGTGTAAAGGATTTCTAATATAGAAAATGAGCTAGGAATATGACCTTCTTTAGCATGGGTTGAAATTTCTAATATTTTTCTTCTCATTTTGTTGAGAGAATTAACTGAACTAGTTACAAATTTATCAATCTCAATCATGCGTTTTATTAGGTTCTTAAAGTAAAAAATATCAATATGATGTATTGGTTTAGTCAATCGTATTTTTAATAAAGAATACACTAAAGCACAATGGCTCATTTATGTTCTGATTAAATTTATCTTTTATAAGTTCAGTTCAAGTTATTTGCAGAAATCATAAGTCATTTGTAAAGATATATTAAGTTAAAAATGATAAGAGATAACTATTATTTCAATCATTAACTGAGTGAATTAATATAATTTTACATTCCAAGGAGATAAAAATTAGTTTTTATCTCCTTGAAACATAATTGTAGGATTTAATTACTTAACTTTTGACTTAAATTATTATATTAATTCAAATATAATAGCAACTAGAAAAATTAATCCATTTGTACGTAAAAATATATTAATAAAGATAATAATTAATGAATAAAGTTAAAAAAGAGATTTCTATTGTAATTCCTTCTAGAGGAAGGCCTGAGAAATTATTATTAATGATGAATTCTGTTCTAGATTGCTCATCATCACCCGACTTGATTGAGTTTGTCCTATATTTAGATAATGATGAAACTTCAGATTACGAGATGTTTTACCAGAGAGCTGTTATCGTCAAAGGTGAGAGGGTTCAAATGGGGGCAATGTTTAGTGCATGCATTCAAAAGGCCTCTGGAAAAACAATTATAATATGCAATGATGATGTGGTTGTTTCCACAAAAAAATGGGATGATATTATTTATGAAAATTTGAAGTCTTATGACGATAATATATTTTTAATGTATCCTAATGACTTAAATAAAGGTCAAAATCTATGTACTTTTCCAATATTTTCTAAAGAATTTTTTCTTAATTTTCCTGGTACACTTCCAGAAGATTTAACCCTTATTGACTTACATTTACGAGATTTATTTCTTCAGTTAAAAGGCTTGGGAGTTAATAGAATTAGATATTTAAATAATGTGGTGTTTGAACACTTACACTACACTCTTGGAAAATCTAAACTAGATGAAACCTATTCAAATAGACATAGATTTGAAAATGATGATTTATTTATATTATATGCAGATTTACGGCTAAAGCTTAGTGGTCAAATCTTAACATATATAAATAATAAAATAAAACCAGAGAAAATTCTAAGCTCAAAGGGTATGGAGAAAAAAATAACTACTATGCGATTTTTTAAAGATAGTTTTTTGATGTTTTGGTCAAGTAGTGCCCCACTAATTTATCGATTTAAATTGTTGCTTTATATGGTTGCTCGAAGAATTTACAGTGTATTTATTTATCGATTCAATAAACCCTATTAAAATAATCAGCTACTTAAATTAATTATGAAAAAACTTAAAGTTGTAACTATTATTGGAACTCGACCTGAGATTATTCGCCTTTCATGCGTTATAAGAAAGTTGAATCACTATTTTGAACATCAGTTAGTACATACTGGTCAAAACTATGATTTTGAACTTAATGAAGTTTTTTTTTCAGATTTACAAATAAAAAAACCTGATTATTATCTTGATGCTGCTGGAAAAAATTCAGCTGAAACAATCGGTAATGTTATTATCGCTGTCGATAGGTTGCTTGAAGAAATAAAACCAGATGCAGTATTAGTTCTTGGGGATACGAATAGTTGCTTATCAGTTATTCCAGCAAAGCGAAGACAGATACCAATTTTCCATATGGAGGCTGGAAATAGATGCTTTGATGATCGCGTACCTGAAGAGTTAAATAGGCGCATTGTTGACCATACTGCTGATATTAATTTAACATACAGTTCAATTGCTAGGGAATATCTTCTTGCAGAAGGGATTCATCCCTCAAGAGTAATTAAAACTGGTAGTCCAATGTTTGAAGTACTTTCTTTCTATAAAGACCTCATTACATCATCAAATATACTTCAAAATCTCAATCTAAATAAAGGAAAATTCATTCTTCTTAGTGCCCATAGAGAGGAGAATATTGAAAGTGAGTCTAATTTTAGTAAATTAGTTCAAGTATTAAATAGTATTGCAAAACTTTATGAAATGCCAGTAATTGTTTCGACTCATCCCCGCACTCAAAAAAGAATTGATGAATCAGGTTGTGAATTCCATGAAAACGTTAAGTTAATTAAACCATTATCCTTCACGGACTATGTTAAGTTGCAGACAGATTCTTTTGTGGTGCTCTCGGACAGTGGAACAATTAATGAAGAGTCATCAATATTAAATTTTCCTGCTTTAAATATTAGGGAGGCTCATGAGCGACCAGAGGCCATGGAAGAGACTTCGGTTATGATGGTTGGCTTAAACGAAAACCTTATATTAGAAGCATTAAAAGTTTTAAATGATCAGCCAAGGGGCCAAGAAAGACTTTTAAATTTAGTTTCCGACTACAGTTATAATAATGTATCTGACAAGGTTGTTAGGATTATATTGAGCCATGTAGACTTTGTAAATCGAGTGGTTTGGAGTAAAAACTAAGGGTTTTTTAGCTCAAGTTGACATATAATCTTAATATGAAAATTCTAATTGTAACCCAGTATTTCTGGCCAGAAAATTTTAGAATTAATGATTTAGTCGAAGAGTTGAATTTATATGGGCATGAAATTACTATTTTAACTGGTATGCCTAGTTATCCTGGGGGAAAAATATTCCCTGAATTTGAAAAGAAGCCAGAAATATTTAATGAGTTTAAATCATCAAAAATAGTAAGAGTTCCAATTATTCCGCGAGGTAAAAGTAAATTCAAATTATCATTAAACTATTTAAGCTATATTATTTCATCCATTATTATTGGCAGTTGGAAGTTAAGAAAGAATAAGTTCGATATTATTTTTGTATATGAACCTTCTCCAGTTACAGTTGGTCTTACAGCTATATGGTTTAAGAAGTTAAAGAAGGCTCCTATATTATTTTGGACTCTTGATTTATGGCCAGAATCTCTTAGTGCTGTTGGCGTTTTAAATTCAAAAATTATGCTTTCATTCATTGGGAAAATAGTTGGATTTATTTACAATCGCTGTGATTTAATATTGGCACAATCGCACAGTTTCATTAACTCAATTGGTAAATATTGTAAAGAAGATACTATTATTGAGTATTTCCCTAGTTGGTCAGAAGCGCTTCCCCCGTCAAATGAACTTGCTAAAGAAGTTGAATTTAAAAAAAATACTTTTAATGTTTTATTTACTGGAAATATTGGAGAAGCTCAAGACTTTCCTGCAGTAATTGATGCAATTGAGCAATTAAGAAATGATAATGTGAGGTGGTTGATTGTGGGTAATGGGCGAATGAGTGATTGGTTAAAAAGCCAAATTATAAATCGAGGCCTAGAGTCCCAAGTTCTCCTTCTTGGGGAGTTCCCTATTGAAAGGATGACTTCATTTTATAAATGTAGCCAAGCATTGCTAGTATCGCTAAAGAATGATCATTATTTGTCATTAGTGATACCTGCAAAAGTTCAGTCATACCTTATGTCAGGATTGCCAATTCTTGGAATGGTTCAAGGTGAAACAGAACAAATTATTAGAAGTTCAGGCTGTGGGTATACTTGTGCTTCTGGAGATGGGGCTGCTTTAGCTGGCTTAGTTAGAAAAATGATTTCAACTTCAGATAAAAACAGAGATTTAATGGGCTCTAAGGGTAAAGATTTTGCAATTCAAGAATTTGATCGAAGTACACTTATAAAAAAACTAGAATTTTGGATGTTTGAGTATGCAGACAATTATGATGGAAAAAAATGAGTAAAGTCTTAATTACTGGTGGAAATGGGTTTATTGGAAGTAGACTCTGTTCTGAGCTATCTCGCTCTAATAGAGTAATCAAAAAACTTGTAAGAAAAATAAATAAAAATGATAGTTTAGATCAGTACAAGTGTAATCTTGGATTTGATAAAGTACCTGAAGATATATTTGATGATGTAGATACTGTGTTTCATCTTGTTGGCGTTACTCATGATGTGAATAATGCATCAAAGCTAGAAAGTCATTATCATGATGTAAATGTAGTTGCTACTGAGCAACTTGTAATAGCAGCTGAAAAAAAAGGTGTTAAAAATTTTATATATATTAGTAGCGTCAAAGCTGGAGGTAGTGCTATTTTTGGTAAATGCATGACTGAGGAAGATCAGTCAGAGCCTGAAGGCATATATGGAAGGTCTAAGCGAGAGGCGGAGATAAGGCTGCTTGAAATTGGTAAGGAATCAGAAATTAATATTTCTATAATTCGTCCATCATTAGTTTATGGTCGAGGTGTCAAGGGAAATTTACGTCAAATGCTTTTAGGAATAAAAAAAGGTTGGTTTCCACCGTTGCCAGAAACTGGTAATCGTCGATCCATGATACATGTAGATGATTTAGTAAGCATATTACTTTTAGCTGAAAAAGATAAGCGATCAAAAGGAGAAATTTTTATAGCAACTGATGGAAATTATTACTCATCAAAACAAATTTATAGAGCCATGAACCAATCTTTAAATAAAGTTATTAAGAATTGGGAGGTTCCAAATTTTTTTTTTATAGCTCTCGCAAAAATTGGCAATTTAATAAATATAATAATACCATTTCCTTTTGACTCTTATCGTTATCAAAAGCTACTTGGTGATGAGTGCTTTTCTTCAAAAAAATTACAAACTACTTTAGGATTTAAAGCCACTCATTCTATTTTTTCTAATCCTTTAGACTCATTTTGATACTGAATAATAACGCACTAAATTTACCTTTAAATTTTTTAAAGTATAATTTCCCATTCTTTAGAAGTGTTTAAGAAAAAAAAGTAATTTAATTTTTTTATAACTTATTTAATAATAAATGCAAAAAACTGATAAATTAGTGAAAATAATTATAGGTGAAAGAAGTAATCTTTCTTATTACTTAGCAAAAAGGTTCACCTATTCGGAAGTTTTTTCATCTTCATCACTTTCAAAATCATTGTTACAATTAAGTAAATTCAAAGATAAAAAAGTAGATATTATTTTTAATAATTTTCAGCCATCAGCTAAGTTAAGCTCTTATGAAAATCCATCTCAATATATAGAATTATCAATTTCATTAACAGTAAAAGTGTTGATGTTCTTAATTGAAGACGGGGCCTTAATAAATCAAATAATCTATACTAGCAGTTGTTCAGTTTATGGCAATTCAATAAAAACAAATGGTAATGATGAGTTGTCCCCAATTGGTATTCCAGCGAATCTAAAATATCTTAATGAACAGTTTTTAAGAGAAGTTTGTAAGAATAATAATCTTAATCTTATAATTACAAGAATTTTTAATATGTTTGGTGGGAGCGATAATTTTTCAGTAATAAGCAAAATTATTAATTGCTATAAAAACCAAATTCCCCTAACAGTTCGTAATAATGGAGAGTCTATTAGAGATTTTATTCATATTGACAATGTTGTTGATGTTTATGAAAGACTATTAGATGGTCCAGCAAGAAAGTTTAACATTGTCGATGTTGGAAGTGGGCATGGAAAAAGCTTAGCAGATATTTTGAAATATTTATCAGATAATGGTTATATTATTGTTACTGAAAACTCTCCCTCAAGCGAAATTAATTTTTCACAAGCAAATACCAGTAATATTGAGGAAATTATAGATATTTCTACATTTGTTGATATTGATTCATTTTTACTTGATGAGATTAAATAATTTAATGTCAAAAATAATTATTAATGCATCAAACTTAAAAGGTGGGGGCGCACTTCAAGTTGCAATTACATTTATTGAGGGTTTAAAAGAATTCAAAAATAACAATTATCATATTTTTCTCCCACCAATTTTGTTTACATCTATTGATTTTGAAAAATTTTCAAATAATATTATGTTTTATAAAGTTGCCAATCCACCAGTTTTTAATTTCTATGGATGGGGGCTAAGCGAATTAACAAATTTGGAAAAAACTATTCAACCAGCTTGTGTGTTCTCTTTTTTTGGACCAACATATTGGAGGCCAAAAAGCTTACATATAATGGGTTTCGCAAATGGCCTATATTTATATGATGACCTACCATATATCAAAAAAATTCCTTTTTTTAAAAAAATATTTTTTAATTTAAAAAAATTCTATCATAGAATTTTATTAAAAAATAATGCCGATTATTATATTGTTCAGACTGATGAGATGAAAAAAAGACTGTCTATTTTTTTGAAAATTTCAAAAAATATAATCTCCGTAAATTATGGAAGTTACCATCCTATTTTTACAAGAAAAGTTAATGATTTATTCTTATTGCCTGAGAAAAGGGATGATGAGTTTTGGTTTATTACAATTTCATCCTTCTACCCCCACAAGAATTTAGATGTTATTAATAGGGTTTTAGATATTTTAGTACTTAAAGATATTGATATTAATATTAAGTTTGTTTTAACCCTTCCTGATAATATTTTCCAAGAAAAATTTAAGCAACATGTAAATTCATTAATAAATGTTGGCCCTGTTGATTTGGAAGAATGTCCATATTTGTATAGTAGGGCCGATGCTCTTTTTTTGCCAACTTTAGTAGAAAGCTTTTCTGCCTCTTACCCTGAGGCTATGATAATGAAAAAGCCTATATTGACTTCCAATTATCAATTTTCCCGCCTTGTATGCAATGATTCTGCCCTTTATTTTGATCCATACAATCCTAATGATATCGTAGATAAAATTATTCAAATTTCTTCTAACAAAAGTCTATACAATAAACTTATTAAAAATGGGCTTGAAACAGTACATAAAATGCCCTCATTCCATAATAGTACAAGAAAATATTTAGATATTTGTGAATCATATATTCCTGCATCAGACTATGACAATAAAAGCCTCGATAGGCATTTAAAATAATGCAAACTAGTAAACGTCTTCTTGATTTATTTATATCTATTTTTCTAACTTGTATCCTGTTTTTTCCTATAATTATTATTGCTGTCATGATTTTCTTTACATCTAAAGGTCCAGTCTTATTCTGGTCAAAACGTGTTGGAATTAATAATATGATTTTTAAAATGCCAAAATTTCGAACTATGTTAATTAATGCTCCCATTGTGGCTACACATTTAATAAAAAATTCAAATGAGTTGTTGTCTCCAATTGGAGGATTCTTGCGTAAATTTAGTCTAGATGAATTTCCCCAATTATTTTCTATTCTTAAAGGAGATATGACTCTTGTTGGGCCTCGACCTGCTCTTTATAATCAAGACGATTTAATTGCGATGAGAAAAACTAAAGGTATTCATAAGCTGACCCCCGGCCTTACAGGTTGGGCGCAAATTAATGGGAGAGATAATATTTCTTTGACAGATAAAGTTGATTTAGATTTCTACTATCTAAAGAATAAATCATTTATTTTTGATTTAAAAATTATTGTCCTCACAGTTTTTAAGATTATCAAGAATAATGATGTATCTCATTAAGTTATTATGATTATTATTAGTACAATAGTTATTGTTTGTTTTCTTTTGATGCATTTTATTGATATGGCATCTTTTGGATCTAGGATTGCAGGGAGAGTTATAAAAAGGGCTGCCCTTGGTACGACTCTCCAGCTGTCAATTATGACTTTAAGTAAATTTTTCTTAGTTCCTTTTTTACCCTTATTGGGATTTTTAGTTGAATCTGGAATTAATATCGAAAATTATGTATTATTAGTAATTGTTGCGTATGCAACAACTTTTCTTGTGTCAATTATTATCTTATTTAATTTAAATTCATTTCAATATTTTTTCCAGAAATTATTTAGTAATTATGATAATAGAACTATACCAGCTGCCTTAATAAAAACAATCTTCACTAAAAATAAAGATTTAAGGTTGAAGCCCTGTCAAAAATTCTCTTTAAACAGCATTGTAATTAAAAAAACACTTGTTTCTTGTTTTGCCTACCTTTTTATAATAACTGGATTTTTTGCTGCCTTTATGCTGGGTATTTTGTATCCGGAGAATAGATTGACATTAAGTCAATTTACAGCTACTTTTCATGGAATAGGTACTATTATTCTTGCAGTTTATCTTGATCCAATGCTAAGTCGCTCAATTGACCTTCTCGATGATGATATTACTTGGGTGAATAATGTTTATTCAATTTTACTAGGTAGGGTTCTGAGTTATTTAATTATTTTGACCTGTCTATGTATTTTTCTAATTATCAGAAAATTTTTTTGATAGCTAGCAAATCTCTTATTTCTATGTTTTCATTAAATAACCTATAATATCCAATTATGTTAGTCAGCAAAATTACGTTAATTTCAAGAACTTCAAAGCAATTAGTAATGACTATATCTGATGCTTTGCTAGTTATTGCAATATTATTTATCTCTTTCTCATTTAGATTAAATATTTTGTTCTGGCCAAGTGACGATCTTTTTCTGGTTATATTCGGCGCTCCTATTATTGCAATTCCTATTTTTAGATGGTTTGGTTTATACAGAATTATCATTCGTTTTATTGGTTTTAAATCATTGTGGTCAATTTTTCAAGCAGTCTCTTTGTATATTTTAATATGGGGATTATTGATTTTTTTAAGTGGGGTTCAAGGTGTTCCTAGGTCAGTTATTTTAATTAATTGGTTATTATCTATATTTGTTATTGGAGGCTCAAGGATTTTTATAAGTTGGTTGTTATTAAAATATTCAAATAACATCTTAAATTTTAAAAAAGTAATAATTTATGGAGCAGGTGATGCAGGTAGGCAGCTTTCTAATGCATTATCACAATCATCTGAATTTAAACCAATTGCATTTATAGATGATGATATTGATTTGCATAAGCAAAATATTAATGGACTTGAGGTTATTTCTAAAGAAGATCTAAAAAACTTTATTACTAAGAATGATGTCAGTGAAATCCTACTTGCAATGCCATCATTGCCTAGAAGAAAAATAAGATTAATTTTTGATTTTTTGTCGCCTTTTCAAGTAATTGTTAAAACTCTTCCTAGTGTTACTCAATTAACACAAGGAAGAGTGAGAGTTGATGATTTGCTGGCAATAGATATTCATGATTTATTAGGGAGATCGTCAGTAAAGCCAATATCAAAATTATTAAAAATAAAAATTTCAGATAAAGTAGTTTTAATATCTGGTGCTGGTGGTTCTATAGGAAGTGAGCTTTCTCGCCAGATAATTAACTTAAAACCTAAAAAGTTAATCCTTTTTGACATAAGTGAGTCATCTTTGTATCAAATTCATCAAGAGTTAGTTACTCTTTCTAGTGTTAAAATTCTGCCAATTATTGGGTCAGTTAGAGATCAAAAAAGACTTCAAAATATTTGTGTAAATTATTCTGTAAATACTATATATCATGCGGCTGCATACAAGCATGTGCCATTGGTTGAGTATAATCAAGCGCAGGGTGTCTTAAATAATATTAGTGGCACATTGTCAATAGCAAAAGCGGCGATTGCCTCCAAGGTTGATACTTTTGTTTTAATTTCAACTGATAAAGCAGTGAGGCCAACTAACACAATGGGTGCTACTAAGCGCATAGCCGAATTAATTCTCCAAGGCCTTTCTCAAGAATCTCACAATACCTGCTTTACAATGGTTCGTTTTGGAAATGTACTTGACTCAAGTGGTTCAGTTATTCCTTTGTTTAAAAAACAAATCAGAGATGGAGGGCCTGTAACAGTTACAGATATTAATATAGTACGTTACTTTATGACAATTCCTGAATCAGTAGAGCTAGTAATACAGGCTGGAGCAATGGGTAAGGGTGGAGATGTTTTTGTTCTTGATATGGGGGAGCCTGTTAAGATTTATGATTTAGCAGTTAAGATGATTCAATTGAGTGGCCTACAGGTTAAAGATAAAAGTAATTTAGATGGTGATATTGAAATTGTTTATACAGGCCTTAGGCCTGGAGAGAAGCTTTATGAGGAGCTATTAGTTGGAAGTAATGTCAGTGCAACAGAGAATAAATTGATTATGCGAGCTGAAGAAGAAATGATTTATTGGAAGACATTAAAGCCATTATTAGAAGAGTTAGAAAATGCTTCAATAAATAATCAACACGAAAAAATTCGAGAGTTGCTCCAGACCTTGGTGCCAGGGTTTATTCCACAATCTAGCATTATAGATTTGGTTTTATAAAATTAAAAAAACTACATTTACTTTATAGCAAAAATTCAAGCTTATTAGCAAAGTGATTTACTGCAGCCACATAACCTTGAACACTTCCACAATCAAATCTTTTTCCTTTAAATTTTAGCGCAATAACCTTGCCTTTATTTGCTTGAACTTGAAGTGCATCAGTTAATTGGACTTCATTATTTATTCCTGGCTTAGTGTTTTTAATAATATTAAAAATGTCAGGCGTAAGAATATACCTACCAATAATAGCCATATTGCTTGGAGCTTCTTTGACCGAGGGTTTTTCTATCATTGTATTTACTTTATATAAGTTATTTGAATTATCAATTAAGTTACCATCTATTATTCCATATCTACTAGTTTGACTTTTTGGCACCTCCTCAACAGCAACTATCGAGCACTTATACTTTTTATAGATATCAACCATTTGACCGATAACACTTTTATTTTCAAAGTCACACAAATCATCAGCTAATATAACTGCAAATGGCTCATTTCCAATTAGAGGCATACCAGTATATATTGCATCCCCTAAACCCAACATTTTTGGTTGGCGCACATAAGTAAAAGTAGTATTATCAATCAACTTATTTATTTGATTTAAATATTGTTCTTTTGAAGTTCCAATTAGTTGAGATTCGAGTTCATATGAATAATCAAAGTGATCTTCAATTGCACGTTTTCCTCTACCAGTAACAATAGCCATATTGTTTATTCCACCCAATATGGCTTCTTCAACGCCATATTGTAACAAGGGTTTAGTTAGGATTGGGAGCATCTCTTTAGGGATTGCTTTAGTAGCAGGAAGAAAGCGTGTTCCATATCCAGCTGCAGGGAAAAGACATTTATTTATCATTAGTTTTTATTTAATCCTTAAGCATAGCTAATTAAACTGAATATCTCTGAGTATTAAACATCATACTGTTCTTGAATATAAAAACAATCTTTAAAAAAATATTTATTTATAGCCATTGCTCTTCTTTACTGTAATGGTTATTTAATAGCATACAGTATCAGAAAATATTCTCGTGATAAAATTAGAAAGTTTCCAATCAAGATTACCTAAAAACAACATTATGTGAGAAAATGGAAATTAATCTAAAGCTCCTTACAAATCTTTTCTTTCTAAAAAAAATACAAATAATGATAATACTAGAAGTATCTTTTCTTTCTGATACATCTTCATGCTTAATGATTGATGAGGCTCTAGCAACTCCCTATGTTGATAAAACTGTAAGACCTCAATTTATAAAAGATGACTGTCTTGACATGTATAAAGT